>JAABUX010004914.1_pt1 | contig 16674 bp, 12 predicted proteins | sample 5561851 | NCBI WGS metagenome assembly JAABUX01 (sample SAMN10711883, study PRJNA513361) | rock metagenome | isolation source: Antarctica rocks | place: Antarctica: Victoria Land, Richard Nunatak red sandstone | collected 2016-01-03 | reverse complement strand
TGCCCCCACGAAGTAGACATGCCCACCGAGATGGATCGCCCAAGGGAGCAGGCCGGCGGGGACGAGTTCAACCGCGTGCCAGAGCGCCTGGCGACCGGTCATTGAGCCGTCGGGGTCGACGTTGGGGAGCATCTTGTGGCCCCCTCGGGCGTAGTCCTCGCGGTACATCCAGGCGATGGCCAGGAAGTGCGGGAACTGCCACAAGAAGACGATCAGGAACAAGGCGAACGGTTCAAGGCCGAGGCGGTCGGTCGCGGCGGCCCAACCGATCACCGGCGGCAACGCTCCGGGAATGGCGCCGACGGCTGTGTTCAAGGTCGTGATCGGCTTAAGCGGCGTGTAGACGAGGACGTAGAGCAAGAATGTCGCGGCGGCGACCGCGGCGGCTTTACCGTTGGCGACCAAGGCCAACGTCGCGACCCCGGCGACCGCCAGCAACGTCCCGAAGATGGCCGCCTCGACGACGCCGACCCGCCCCGTGGGGATGGGCCGCGCCGCGGTCCGCTTCATCCGGGCGTCGCGATCGCGCTCAATGACCTGGTTCCAGACGCTAGCCCCCGCTGCCACCGCGCCGGTGCCGAGCATGGTCCAGAGCAGCGTCGAGGCGACGATCTGACCATGGGCTCCGAGCAGGAATCCGACCGTCACGGTGATCAACACCATCAGGGTGATTCGCGGTTTCGTCAGGGCGACGAACGATGCCAGGCGACCCGGCGCGGCTTCGAGGATCAAGGATGGCTCTGAATCGGCGATCTCATCCGACACAGCGAGCATGGGGGATGCGAATGTCACCGCCGTCTTCACGCGACTGCCTCCAAGGCACGCACCGCCGAGTTCTGGGCCGGCCGCGTCACACCGTCACTGGTAAGTTGAAACGCTCGCAACGTCAGGACGATCACCGAACCGATCAAAAGCCCGGCATTGGCCTGGTGGCCGGTCCGGATCATCGCCGAGAAGTAGGTCACCGTGTGGCTCGACCCGTCGAACGGCCGGAGCAGCCACCAGGCACCGATCCCGAGGACAATCTGCAACCCAAGGCTGACCGCCAAGGCTCGACTCGCGGGCAGCACCTCGGGCCACTCCCCGCGGCGCCGCCAGACCCCGGCGAGGGTCGCCACAGCATACCCGAAAACGACCGCGGCCATAGTCGAGTGGACCCACAGAGCATCCACTTTACTATAATGCCTGAGCCACGCTCCGACCAGAACCTGCGCGTAAACCAACCCCAGCAGCCCGAACGACATCCAGCGGATTCGCCCCGAACCCGCAACCTCGCGCGGGCGGGCGAACCACGACCGGCCCGTCCAAACGCAGAGGGCGACCATCAACCCGAAGAACGCCTGCGCTGTGCAACCGTGGACGGCGGCGAGCGTGGTCGAGTTGAGCCGGACCCGCATCCCGCCCAGCACCCCTTGCCCAATCACGGCCAGAAGGGCGACGACCCCCATCACCTTGATCCAGCGGCGGGTGTCGAAGAACAGGAAGTCGACCAACAAGAGAATCGTGGCGACCCCGACCGCTGCCCCGTAGAGGCGGTGGGTATGCTCGCCGAAGACCCCCCAGGAGGCGCGGGTCATGTCGTACAGGAACATGTTCATGCCGAAGGTGGTCGGCCAGTCGGGGACGGCCATCCCCACCTTGTATGTCGTCACCAAGCCGCCCACGAAGAGGAGCGGCCAGGTGAACACGGTGGCGATCAAGGCGAACCAGTGCGGCCCGGGTCGGTAGGCGATCGTCCGCCCCGACTTGGGTGCCACATCGGTCGTGAAGTATTCGTCGGAACCACGCATTGGTGACTCTTTGCTCGAAAAGTTCCACGGGCGGGAACACGGATCAGGCCATGATCGGATCAACCGGCCCGGCGATCGGCGGTCGGGGTTCGGTCTGCGGGAGATAATCCCCCGCGACACCCGGAACGCTGAACTCGTAGGCTGGGTGATACACCGTGGGAATCCGCTCAAAGTTATAGTACGGTGGCGGCGAGCTGGTGGCCCATTCCAGGCTGTTGGCATGCCAGGGATTGTCCGAGGCTCGCGGGCCGAACGCCATGCTGTAAAAGAAGTTGACGGCGAAGATGATCTGCGTCAGGCCGAGTCCCAAGGCGCTGATCGTCATGAACTGGTTCATCCCGACGATCCCGGCACCGCTCAGGTACGGATACAAGGTCGGGTCTGCGATCCGCCGCGGGTGGCCGTGCATCCCGATGATGTGCATCAGGAAGAAGGTCCCGTTGAACGTCAGGAACGTCAGGGCGAAGTGGATCTTGCCCCACCGCTCGTTCATCATCCGGCCGAACATCTTGGGGAACCAGTAGTAGATCGCCGCGAAGATCCCGAACGTGCTCCCGCCGAAGAGGACGTAGTGGATGTGGGCGACGATGAAGTAAGTGTCGTGGATATGCATGTCGATCGGGGTCGCCGCCATGAAGATCCCGGACAACCCACCGATGATGAACATCGAGACAAACGCCATCGCGTTGAGCATCGCCGCCGTGAACTGAATCCGCCCGCCCCACATCGTCCCGAGCCAGTTGAACGTCTTGATCGCCGAGGGGAGGGCGATCAGCATCGTCGAGAGCATAAACGTCGCCCCGAGCATCGGGTTCATCCCCGACTGGAACATGTGGTGCCCCCAGACGACAAACCCCAGCCCCGCGATCGCGCCGATGGCGATCACCATCGGCTTGTACCCAAAGAGCGGCTTCCGCGAGAACGTCGAGATGATGTCCGAGACGATCCCCATCGCGGGCAAGATCATGATGTAGACGGCCGGGTGCGAGTAGAACCAAAATAGATGCTGCCACAACAGCGGTTGCCCACCACCCACCACGGCGGGGGCGTTACCAACCGACCAGTTCGGCGGGCTGAAGAAGTTGGTTCCCACCGTCCGGTCAAGCAGTTGCATCACTAAGGCCGACGTCAGGACCGGCAAGGCGAACGCTTGCAAGATCGCCGTGATGAACAAGGCCCAGATCGTCATCGGCATCCGGAACAGCTTCATCCCGGGGGCGCGGAGCATCAAGATCGTCGTGATGTAGTTGATCGATCCCAGGAGCGACGAGATCCCCGCGAAGAGGAGCGCGATCAACCACCAGGTCTGCCCATTGAGCGATCCCGGAGTCGACCAGTGCGAGTTCGCCAGGGTCGGGTACGACGTCCAACCGGCTTCCGACGACCCTCCTTCGACGACGAACGAGTTCAGGATCGCGACGAAGGCGAACGGCATCGCCCAGTACGAGAACATGTTCATCTTCGGGAAGGCCATGTCGCGCGCCCCGATCATCAGCGGGATCAGGAAGTTACCAAACGCGCCGGTCAGGATCGGGATGATGACGAAGAAGATCATCACCGTCCCGTGCATCGTGAACAGCTTGTTATAGAACTCCGGCGGCATCCGGAACCCTTGGTCGGCCCAGAGGGCTCGGCTCAAGATCGGCATCGGCGCCCAGGGCCAGGCGAGTTGCCAGCGGATGGCCATGGCCATCAAACCGCCGAGCACGAAGAAGATTAACCCGGAAAACAAAAATTGGATGCCGATCACCTTGTGGTCGGTCGAGAAGACGTACCGGAGCAGGGGGTTCGCCGGGAGCGGGTGAATGTGGTCATGGTCGTACGCGGGGCTTGGGGCGGACCGGGTCGCCGTCGGTGGGTGAGCGGCGGTGGCGTTCGGCTGCTGGATGCTCATCGACAATTCATCTCCCCTCGGCGCCGGTGACCTCGGCGACCTGATCTCGACCTTGTTCCGCCGCGGCGCTCCGGACCCAGGCGTCGAACTCGGCCTGGGTCGCGTGGACCGTCACGTTCCCGCGCATCGTGTAATGACCCCACCCGCACAACTCGGCGCACGCCAACTCATACTTCCCCGCCTGGTCGGTATCAAACCAGACGGGGATCTTCAGGCCGGGAACCGCGTCTTGCTTGATCCGCAACTGCGGGAGGAAGAACGAGTGGATCACATCCTGACTCTGCAACTGGATCAGCGTCGGCTGGTCCTTGACGAAGTGGAGGTCGTTGATGGTGTGGACATCGTCCCCGGTGTGGTACTTCCCGTCCGGCCCCGGATACCGCATCAACCACTGAAACTGGCGACCCGTGACCTCGGCGATCGGGGTCACGTCGGGCGACGCCGACCGGAACTTCACGTCGGCCCAGGTCTGCATCTGGTAAAGGGCGATGAACAGGAGGAAGACTGCCGGGATAATCGTCCAGATCAACTCCAGCCGCTGGCTCCCGTGGAAGTAGGTTGCGATCCGTCCCGGCCGATCCGCGAACTTCCACGCCGCCCAGACCAACACCACCTGCGTCCCGACGAACACGACGCCGGTGATCCACAAGATGATCACGAACAGGGCGTCGATCCGCTTACCGATCGAAGAGGCCGAGTGCAGGTGCCCTAGGCTCGCGTCCGGCCCAGCGGGGAGCCACCACTCGGCATCGAACGGAGCATAAACAAAGGTGCCGACGCAAGCCAGCGCGACGAAGGCGAACAAAAGACTCCAATAACGCACGATGCTCTCCCGGCCTCGGACGAAACAAAAGGGTGACGGTCGATCCGGTTCAGCGTGTTCCTCGGCCCGGGGCCAGCGATTTCGCCGCCGTCTTGGTGTCGCGACTGGCGGGAGCCGACTCCTTCAACAGGTCAGGCTGCTCGGGCAGGGCCAGGACGAAGTTGACGATATCCCAGATCTGGTCATCGGTCAGGATGTTCGAGTGGGCGGGCATCTTGGCGCCATTGATCCCCTTGGCGAGCCGCCAGTAGAGGTCGATCGGCCGCCGCCCCCCCTTGTACGATGCGTCGATCAAGTTGGCGGGTCGGAGCGGATTGTTCCAGTAGTCGAGCGACCCTTTGGTCCAAAGGTCGTACTTGGCGACCAGGAAGCTCCGGAACTCGGAATCGTCGAGGTCGGGCAACAGTTTCCGAGCGGCGCCGGCCACCTTCGCCATGTCGTTCTTGGTGAGATAGGCGAACTGTGGGTCGGTCGCGTCGTCACCGAGCAGGTTGTGGTCTTTCCGGAGGACGTTCAAGATCGCCGGGTTGTCGTCGAGGAACTTCGCCACGCCCTGGGGGTCGGCGGTCGGAGTCTTCCCGGCATGAGCGCTCGCCTGCTCTTCCTGCGTCCGGAAGGTCCGGGCGGTTGCCTCGTCGAACGAATATTGCCGGAAGACGACGTCGTCGAAGATGGTCCGGTCAATGAACGCTGGTCCATTCCCTTGCCCGTTGGGACCGTGACAGGTCGTGCATTCGAGTTTCGGTCCCGACGTGGTCACGCCGAGGAAAAGATCGCGACCCCGCTTAACGCTCTCGACGGTCGGCTCGACCCGACGGGTGGTCGGTTTGACGACCTGGTTCTCCGCTTCGGTCCAGGACGAGGTGACTTTTTGAACGATCTCGCCGACGAGGTCGGGAGCCAAGGCGGTCGCGGCGTCGTTGTCCTCGGCGTTGACGGCCTCGTCGATCATGTAGCGTTCGGTCTCGCCGCGGATCGACAAAAAGGTCATGTAGTCGATGACCTGCTCGATCTGCGAGTTCGTCAGCGTCGCCTCGAACCCCGGCATCGACGTCCCGTGCAGACCATAAAGGAGGGTCTTCCGAAGGTCGTCGCGCGAGGGTTTGGCGTTGGTCGGGTTAGTCGAGGTGAACTTGAAGATCCCGGGGCGATAGTCGCGGGGGCGGGGGAACAGGAACGCCGCCGTCGGTCCGTCCCCGGCGCCGAAGACACCGTGGCAGTGGAGGCAGTTGTTCCGGTAGAGGGCATAGCCCCCCTCGACCGGGCTGGTCTTGCCGGTCTCGGGGTCGCGCTCGGTGACCGGTTCGAACTTGTCGCCGAGTTTGATCTTGTTGGCCAGGTAGATCCCACCTTCACGAAGCCCCGAGTTCGCCGGGACCTGCATGTGGCGGACATCGGGGCCGAACGTGCCGACGAGGGCGGTCCGGATCGTCTCGCGGAGTTTCGGTTTGTTCGCTAGCTCCGCGACGGCCCGGTCGCTCTCGCGGTAGAAGATCGGCCCGGAAGATTGGGCAAGGTCGCACCCAGCGATCAGTGTCAGGACAAAGCCAGCCAGTCCCATCGAACGAAAACGCGCGGTCACGAGACAAAACCTCCCAGATCGCGGGCGATTGAACGATACTCGGAACCTCAAGCCCCCATCCCGACCGTCAAAAACCAGACCGGGATCAAGGCGAGGATGATCGGGTGAATCAGCGGAACGAAACCGACAATCGCCAGTTCGGGCGAAGACCGAGTCAGTCGAGGACTAGGCTTATTGTCGACCACTCGTCTTAGTTCGTCAAGGAGAGCAGTATGGCCCATCAGCATTCCAATTTAACGCCAGCCAGGTCGTTGCTCAACCCGAGGCGATCAAGCCGCAAGACTTAGGGGGCATTGGCTGTCGATCAAAGTTTGCTTTTTGAATCATCGCGCCAAATTCGTGCTGGGTGGACTAACCTCCGAGCCGCTGTTCGGCCGATGAGTTGATGTGTGTTCTTACCTCGACATCGCACGACTCAGTCACGGTTCGGTCGGTCGGGTCGCTTCGGGAGATCCAGGCTCCGGTACGACCATATCTGGTGGGGCGAACCGACCGCCGCTCCCGCCGACGCCACGGGTTACTGGGCCGCGACCCGGCGACCATCCCCTTGCCTGGTGTTCGTCTTCCCCCTCTTGCTGGTCTATGAGGGGGGTCTAAGCTCGCTCGGCGCGGCCGGTGACGCGCATCGGGCCGGGGCCGACTCCTGGATTCGGCACGCCTTCGCGACGGTTGGCCTCACCGACCGCTGGCTCCTGCCGCTCCTCTTGACGTCCGGGTTGCTGGTCTGGCAGTCGCTCGATCGCCGCGATTGGCGATTCCCGCCGCTGACCCTGGGCGGGATGGTCGTCGAGAGCGTGTTGCTCGGGCTGATGCTGATTGGCTTGAGCAACCTGGTCGATGTCGGGTTCAACCGGCTCGATCGCCCCCTCCTGGTCGCCTCGGGCGCTGGACCGTCGATGTCGGTTGCCTCGATGCTTGGGTTCCTCGGCGCGGGGATCTATGAAGAGACGCTGTTCCGGCTCGTCGCGATCCCCCTGATCTACCACGCCCTGCGCCTGATGTTCGTGCCCGGGGTCGCGGCTTCAACGTTGGCGATCACCACGTCATCGCTCTTCTTCTCGTTGGCCCACCACGCGGGCACGCCGGGGGAGTCGTTCACGTTGTTCGCCTTCGTGTTCCGCTGGCTGGCTGGAGTCTTCTTCGCGTATGTGTTCGTGGCCCGTGGCTTCGGGGTCGCGGTTGGTACACATAGTGCGTACGACTTGTTGGTCGGTTGGGGCGACGTTCAGCTTTGATCCTGCGATCGGTGGAGTCGGTCCGTGCGGTTCATCCAACTGTCCGACGTTCACGTCTGGCGCTATTCGTACAACCCGTTGCACCTGATCAACAAGCGGCTGATCGGTCTCGCCAGCCTTGTGGCCGGTCGCGCGGCGAACTTCCGCCTCGAACGTCTGGATGCGGTCGTGGAGCGGGTTCGGTGCCTCAACGCCGACCACCTGCTGATTACCGGCGACCTCACGACTACGGCTCTCCCTGCCGAGTTCCGCGCCGCTCGGCAAGCCTTGGCCCCGCTGCTCGCCGATCCGGCTCGGGTGTCGGTCATCCCCGGCAACCACGACCGCTACACGACCGGATCAGTCCGGTCCCGCGTGTATGAATCGCACTTCGGCGAGTTTGCCCCAACCAAGGAGTTCCCCTGGCTCCGCCGGCTCGACCAGGACACCGCGATCCTCGGCCTCGACCCCACCCGGTCGCACCTGTCCGCCCGCGGACTCCTCCCGCCCGCCCAGATCGTCTTGGCCCAGCGACTCCTCCAAGAATCATCGACACTCCCTCGTCGGCTGATCATCGCTTCGCACTACCCCGCCGTCGCCCCACCCACCTACGCGGCCGAACTTCACCCCAAGCGGATGAGGAACGCCGACCAGGTCATCGAGTGGCTGCGAGGAGTCGGCCCGCACCTTTACTGCTGCGGCCATGTTCACGCGGCCTGGGCGTTCACCCCGTCTGTGCTGCCGAACCAGATCTGCCTGAATTCGGGGGCGCCTTTGCTCCGCGACCCATCGGGTTTACGGCCCCCCGGGTTTCTCGAAGTTGAACTGCACGATCAAACCGTTGCGGTTTTGCATCATGCCTGGGTGGGGCGGGATTGGGAAGTCCGCCCCCTGTTCCAGGAGCCAAACTTCTTCGCGGCACGCTCGATCGAAGTTCAATCGAGCTAAGTTGTTCAGTGCAATCAGGGCAGGAAGCTCACCCGCAGCCCCACGAGTTGCTGAATCATCGAGAGGAAAGCGGCCCAACTCGCCAGCGCGACGACCATCCGCGAGAGGTTGCCGAAGATCCGCGAACAGCGCTCCCGACCGGCGGCGACCAGACCACTTCGGAGGGTGATCCCAACCCCGATGAGCAGGAGGCTCAGAATGCTGCCGACGATGAACAAGTCTTTGATCGCGATCAGGCCCAACATACCAACGACTCCCACGATGCCGGGTTTTTGATTCGCCGCTGACCAGCTGCAGGTCAGGTGCCAAACTGGAGAAAACCCGCGCGATGGGGAGGCTCAGCGGTTCCAGAGCCTGTGGAACTCAGGAGACGGGGAGCCGGCGGAACAGAGCGTGGGCGTTCGCGGTCGTCGTGTCGGCCAGTTCTTGCAAAGGGATGCCGTGCAGGTCCGCCAACTTCGCCGCGATGTGGACGACCCGACCAGGTTCGTTGCCTTGGCCGCGATGCGGGACCGGGGTGAGGTAGGGGGAGTCGGTCTCCACCAGCAGGCGGTCGGCGGGAACACTCGCGGCGGCGGCGCGGAGCGGGTCGAGCGACTTGTTGGCGAAGGTGATCATTCCCGCGAACGAGAGGTGCAGCCCAAGCTCGAGCAACTCTTCCGCCTCGTCCGAGGTCCCGGTGAACGAGTGGACCACGCCGCGAACCGCGCGGCCGAGTCGCCCGAGTTGCTCGACGATGTCGCGGTGGCAGTCGCGCGAGTGGATGATGATCGGCAGACCCAACCGATGGGCCAAGTCGAGGTGGCGACCGAAAAACTCTTGCTGGAGCGGAAATGGGGTCCGGTCCCAGTGCCGGTCCAGCCCGGTCTCGCCGACCGCCACCACGGCCGGGTCGGCGGCGAGGGACTGGATTGTGGCCCAATCCGCGTCGATCGCCTCGGCGACTTCGTTCGGGTGGATGCCGACGGCGGCACCGAGGGTTGCCGGGTGCTCGCGAGCCAGGTTGAGGACCAGTCGACTATCGGCGGCGGTCGTCGCCACCGCGATGATCCGGTCCACCCCGCCCGACCGGGCCACCGCGAGGACTTCGGGGAGTCTCGGCAGGAGCCGGGGGTCGGCGAGGTGGGCGTGGGTGTCGACGAGCAAGGGGTGAACCATCTTGATTCCGGTCGCTCGGGCGCTTCCAGGATGCGGTCAGTCACTGAGGTTGCCGGCGTCCAGGTCTTGTCCGACCACAAAGCGGCATCCAAGCGGCGATCCTGGGTGCGATCACACCGAGCAAAATCGCCGCCGAGTCTCTGTTCAGGTCTCGAAATAGTGGCCCAGGTCGAGATCGGGGATGAGCGCGGGCTGGCTTGGGCGCCAACCGAGCTGTTCCTGAGTTCGCGTGCTGGAGGCTGGGCAGTCGATCGCCGCGAAGAGCGCGAACCAGCCAAAGTGGTCGGCGGCTTCCTCGGGGGACTTGCTGACCACCGGCACGTTCAGGCGCTTTCCAATGATTTGGGCAATGTCTCGAAACGCAACCCCTTCGTCGGCGATCCCATGATAGCGGGCTGCCGCGGAACCGTTCTCAAGCACCAACCGGTAGAGAGTGGCGGAATCAAGCCGATGGACCGCGGGCCAGCGGTTGAGCCCGTCACCGACATACGCCGAAACGCCCGTTTGGCGCGCGAGCCTGATGAGGATCGACACGAAGCCGTGGTCGCCGACGCCATGAACCGAGGGAGGCAGCCTGACCACCGACACGCGCACGCCCAGCGCCGCCACCGCGGCGGCCGCCTCTTCCGAAGCGCGAGGATAAGCGTCGGAGCTGGCGGGCGGCTCCATTGGTTCGACCGCGAGGCGGCCGGGCGCCAGGAGCGCGGTTCCGGAGGTGACGATCAACGGGCGTTCAGAACCCGCGAGCGCGGAGCCGAGAGCTTCGATGGCGCGGCGATCGATCTCGCAAACCTCCTTGAACCGCGTGAAGTCATGGATGAAACCGGTGTGGATCACCCCATCCGACGCGGCGGCTCCGCTGCGCAGGCTGGCCAGGTCTTCAAGATCGCCTCGATGCGCCTCGACGCCGGCGGCGACGAGCGATTCGGCGTTCGCGTCCGAGCGAGCGAGACCTAAGACTTGATGGCCCGCGCGAATGAGTTCCCGAACGACGGCGGAACCGACGAAGCCCGTGGCACCCGTGACGAAGACTCGCATGGTTTGGTCCCCTGGTGGGTCGAAGGAGGTGGAACGGTTCAGGCTCGATCATCCTAAGCCGCGACGTTATGATCGAGAAGCCGAGACGTTATACCGGTGTGGCAACTAACAGGCTGAGCATGATCATCACCGACAACAACCTCCTGGGCACCTACCTCAAGGATCGCCGCGCCCGGCTCGATCCGACCGCGTTCGGCTTCCCCGCGACGCGGCGGCGGACTCCCGGACTCCGGCGGGAAGAGGTGGCCCGGCTCGCCGACGTCAGCGCGACCTGGTACACCTGGCTGGAGCAGGGCCGAGGGGGCGCCCCCTCGGGCGACGTGCTCGATCGGCTCGCCCGCGCCTTGACGCTGACGGCGGTCGAGCGCGAATACCTCTTCCTGCTGGCGCAAGGGCGCCCGCCGGAGGTCCGCTACGAGGCCCCCGAGAAGATCACACCGCGACTCCAGCGGGTTCTGGACTCGCTGAAGTTCAGTCCGGCTCTCGTCAAGACATCGACATGGGATATCATCGCGTGGAACCACGCCGCCTCGGTGGTGCTGACCGATTACGGCAAGCTCGCGCCCGAACAACGCAACATCCTCCGGCTCCTCTTCCGCGATCCCCGCGTCCGAGTCGCGAATCCCAACTGGGAAAGCGTCGCACGCTTCGCGGTGGCGACGTTCCGGGCCGATGCGGCGCGAGCCGGGGCCTCGGATCGGGCGGAGAAATTGGTCGACGAACTCAGTCGGCTCAGCCCGGAGTTCGTCGCGATGTGGCGCGACAACGACGTCCGCACGCATGGGGAAGGCACGAAACAGATCCACATTCCGGTTGTCGGCCCGATCGCCCTGGACTATTCGACCTTCGCGGTCGATGGCCGGCCCAATCTTGGTCTGGTGATCTACACCCCGGCAACGCCGACCGACGCGGACCGAGTTGGGCTGCTGATCAGATCCCAGCCTTGAGCTTCGCGGTGATTGGTGCCTGATTCCGGTCGCCCGAAAGTTTGAGCTTGCTTTAAATCACCGACCACTTCGGGGCCATAACCCGTGACTTGGCTACCGGGCCATCACAAGTTCATTCCTATTGTTTAGTCGCTTGACAATGATGTCGACTCGAGGTTAGGATCGGGCTTGGAGCCGTGCTCTAGGACGGCAGGCGTGGACGTTCGGGTTGAGTGGGGCGAACGCGGTTTCCTTCGGTCGAGGGGACGCGGCGAGGCTTCGGCTCGATTCAGGACGTGGCGGAAAAATTCGGGACACGCCTGCCTTGGGCGGTCCCGTGCGGTTTCCGCCCGTTCGTTTTCGCATCTTGCCCGGCTTTAGCACGCCTCGGAGAAGTCGCATGAGCGTCGATTTAGTTCGAATCGTCGACAGCATCCACCGCGACAAGAACATCCCCAAGGATGTCTTGTTCGAAGGGATCGAGTCGGCCTTGGCCACCGCCGCCAAGAAACACTACCCCGACGCTGATGAGATCACCGTCTCGATCGACCAGGACACCGGCAAGATCAGCACTCTGACCGACGGCAAGCCGGTCGTCCCCCCGGACTTCGGGCGGATCGCGGCGCAGACCGCCAAGCAAGTCATCATCCAAAAGATCCGCGAAGCCGAACGCGACAGTTTCTACGACGAGTTCGACTCGCAGCGCGGCGAACTGATCACCGGCACCGTCAAGCGGTTCGAAGGCGGCGCCGTCACCGTTGACCTTGGTAAGGAACGCGACTCCCTCTTACCCCGGTCCGAGCAGATCCCCGGCGAAAGCAACCACCCCGGCGAACGGGTCCGCGCGGTGATTCTCGACGTCCGCAAGGTCGGGCAACGGGTCAAGATCATCCTGAGCCGGACCCACCCCGACTTCGTCCGCCGGTTGTTCGAACTCGAAATCCCCGAGATCGCCGACCAAACCATCTCGATCCGCGCCCTGGCGCGCGAGGCGGGCTATCGCTCCAAAGTGGCTGTGACCTCGATCGACGCCAAGGTCGACGCCGTGGGTGCCTGCGTTGGCGTCCGGGGAACCCGGATCAAGAATATCGTCGACGAGTTGGGGGGCGAGCGAATCGACATCGTTCGCTGGAACGAGTCGCTCCAGGTCTTGATCCCCAACGCCTTGCAGCCCGCCGAGATCGACGAGGTCATGCTTTGCCAGTTGCTCGGCCGGGCGATCGTCCTGGTTCGGGAAGACCAGTTGTCGCTCGCGATCGGTCGCCGGGGGCAAAACGTCCGGCTCGCGTCGAAGCTGGTCGGCTGGGACATCGAGATCATGACCAGCGAAGAACTCGACGAACTGATCGAGAAGGCGGTCGTCGGCTTCACCCGGATCGAAGAGATCGACACGGGTTTAGCGGAAAAGCTAGTCGAACAAGGGATTTTAAGCTACGATGATCTTTCCGTCATGGAGATCGTCGACCTCGTAAACACGATCGAAGGTCTTACCGAGGAAGTGGCCGTGGCCGTCGTGGCCCGCGCCGAAGTCCTGGCCGAAGAGCAAGCCGACGAGATGCCCCGGCGCAAGGGCGCCCGTCCGATGGCCCCGTCGGCGGTCGTCGAGGTGCCCGCCCCCGACAAGAACGTCTCGCTGGCCGAACTGTTCGGGGACCACTCGGCGAGCAACGGGGATTCGCCGGAGTCGTCCCCTGCTCCGGCGAATGACGAGGTGGTCGGTTCGCTGACCGCGGATGACGACTCGGACGAAATGGTTGAGGAGGAAGATGCTTTGCGGGATCATGCTTTGGCGGCGGAAGCTGAGGAGCCGGACGACCACGAAGTAACCTCCGCGCCGAGCGACGCGGATCAGGATGAAACCGCCCGGATCACGACCGACGCCGTGGAATCCAACGAATCCGCGACCGTCCTCGACTTCAACGAGATGGGGGAAGGCCCCAACACCCCCGAGCCGTTCCTCGACGCGGGCTCGACCGGCTCAGCGGCCGAACCACCCGCCGGCGACGCCGAACTCAACTCACCCGATGACCCCGACGATTTTTTCAAAGGATCGAGGGAGCCGTGATGGACGTGATCGACCAATGAGGCCCGTTCAGGGCCGACATCACTGTTGCGACCGGGCTTCGCCCGACGCTTTGTTTTCGACGTCAGCCCGGAGCGACTAGCCTCGAGCGGCTCCTCGAAAATATTGGGCTTGGCATGATCGGTCGCTAAGATTCACAATACCGATCGAGCCGGCGCGACCCTGTTGGGTCGCGGCCCATTCAAGAGGAGTCGCCGTTGTCCACGCGTGTCCACGAGTTGGCGAAAGAGCTTGGTTTGAAGAGTCAGGAATTGCTCGACCGAATCCAGACATGGGGGCTTGACATCAAGCCCAGCATCTTCGCAGGTTTAGGGCAGGATCAGGTGGACCGGATCAAGGGGTTGATGACCAACTCCGCCGAAGCCGGACCCACGGCCAAGCCGGTTGCCCCGCGTTCGGAGCCTCCTCAGACCTCAACTACTTCGGAGCCGCCTGCTATTAGCCCCACTGCTCCCACGGCGAAAAGGCCCGCGACACCGCCCAACTCGGCGGGACCGGAACCGCAGGCTGCCCCCTCGGCGTCCCCGGTCGCCGAGATGGCTCAGGCTCCGACGCCGCCGGCGGTGGCGCCCCCGGTCGCCGTCGCCGCGCCACCCACGCCGGCAGTCGATCAGCCCCGGGCCACCGCCAACGGCTCGCCCGCCGCACCGTCGAGCACGGTTCCGGCGAGGCCCCCTGGACCCGCCGCCGGACCGGGGGCTCCAGGCCAACGGCCCGCCGCCCCGAGTAGTGGTCCGGTCGCTCGCCCCGCGCCGGCTTCCCCACCCGCCCCCGCTGGAGCGGGAGCGCAAGTCGCGCGACCAAGTGGGTTGAACGCTCCGCCCCGGCTCGGAAGTGGTGGCGGCCCCTTGTCGCGCCATACTCCCAACCGCGCGGGCACGCCGGGGGGGAACGGGCCGAGCGAACCGAATAGTCAGTCGGCCCCGCCGCGCCCCCAGGCTCAGAATCAGACTCAACCGACGAACCAAGGCCCCTCGCAGTCGCAAGCGGCCCGGACGGGTTTGCGGCCGAACCCAACCTCACCCGCCCCGCTCAAGCCGAGCGACTACATCTCGCCGACCGGTGTGCGGATGCCCTATGGGCGGTCCCCCGGTGCGCCCGAGGCCCGTCGGAGTGATGGCGATGGCGGCAACCGTCCCCCCGAAGCCCCGCGGCGCGAACCGTTGCCGGGCACCCGTCGCCCGCTCCCGCCGGTAGCTGGCGTCCAGGGTGGCTCGACCATGCCCAGGCGGCCCGAAGCGGGTCCGCGACCTGGCCCTGGTGGCGGCGGTTTCAGCGGGCCGCGGTCGGGTTCCGGTGGTCCTGGCGGTAACGGTCCGCGACCGGGTGGCGCTCCTGGCGGCGGGGGCGACGTCAAGACGCAACGCCCCGAGCGGCGGTTCACCCCCGAAGAAATGCGCCGGATGATGCAAGCCGGCCAGATCGGTGGGGTGGAAGCCCCGCCGGTGCCGGGTCGAGGTCCGGTGGCTCGGCCCGGTGGGCCTGCTCCATCGCCCAGGTTTGGCGCCCCCCCCGCGCCGGGGCAGCAGATGCGTGGTCCGGCGGGACCAGGTGGAGCACCGCTCGGGTTACGACGTCCGGGGACCGGGCTGGGTACCGTGGCTCCGCCGCCACTCGCCCCGCCGATGATCGACGATGAGGAAGAAAAGAAGAAGGCCGCGGGGCGGCTGGGGACTCCCGCCGACCGGGCGGGTCGTCGCGCCAAGCGGAACGAACGGGCGACCGAGCGGCGGATCTCGTCGCCGCAACCAGCTTCGGCACTGACGGGGGAGTCCGAAGAAGACTCGCGGGGCCGTCGGGGAGGCCGGAAGCCGGGCAAGGTCGGGCGTGGTCAGCTCGCGCCGGTTCGGAAGAGTCACGCCGACATCGAAGCCCCGATCTCGGTCCGGAGCTTGTCCGAGGCGATCGGTATTCGGGCCAATGAACTGATCCGCAAGATGATGAACAGCATGGGGCAGATGGTCACCATCAACGCCTCGCTCGACGACGAGGCCGCGCAGATGCTCGCCCTCGAGTTCGGCGTCGAGTTGAACGTCGTTTACGAGCGGACCGCCGAAGACGACTTGCTCGACGATTACCAGAGCCGCGAGCGGGTCGATGGGGAAGAAGGACTGACCCCTCGGCCGCCGGTCATCACCATCCTCGGTCACGTTGACCACGGCAAGACGTCGCTGCTCGACAAGATCCGCAACGCCAATGTCGTCGCCGGTGAAAGCGGCGGCATTACCCAGCACATCGGGGCCTATCAGGTCGTCCACGAAGGGCACGCCATCACCTTCGTCGACACCCCGGGCCACGAAGCGTTCACCGGGATGCGTGCCCGCGGGGCGAACGTCACCGACATCGTCGTCTTGGTGGTCGCCGCCGACGACGGCGTCATGCCGCAAACCCAAGAAGCCATCGCGCACGCCAAGGCGGCCAACGTCCCGATCGTGATCGCGCTCAACAAGATCGACCTGCCCAACGTCAACCTCAACAAGATCTACGGCGAGCTGTCCGCCCAGGACCTCGCCCCCGAAGAGTACGGCGGCGACACCCCCGTCGTGAAGACCTCGGCGCTGTCGGGGCTGGGGATTCCCGAACTCCTCGAAATGCTCGGCGTCGTGGCCGAACTCCGCTGCGACCTCCGGGCCAACCCGGATCGACCCGCGACCGGGACTTGTCTGGAGTCGTCGATCTCCGAAGGGCGCGGGGCTATTGCCACCGTCCTGGTTCAGGACGGGACCCTCAAGGTGGGCGACTCGATCGTCTGCGGCGACGGGTTCGGTCGGGTCCGCGCCTTGTTCAACGACAAGGGGGAGCCGATCCTCGAAGCCGGGCCGTCGATGCCGGTGGAAGTCTCGGGGCTGGACGCCGTCCCGACGGCGGGCGAGAAGTTCGCGGTGGTCGACAGCATCACCCGAGCCCGCGAGATCGTCGATATCCGCCGCGGCCGGACCCGAGGTTTGACCCTCGGCGAACGCCAGTCGATCACGCTCGAAAACCTTTACAGCAAGATGACCGAGCAGAAGGTCAAGAGCCTCAACTTGATCTTGAAGGCCGACGTTCAGGGGTCGCTCGAAGCCCTCGTCAAGGAACTCGAAAAGCTCGAAAACCCCGAGGTGCCGATCCGGGTTCTCCTCAAGGGGGTCGGCGGGATCAGCGAAAGCGACATCCTGCTGGCCGATGCGTCGCAGGCGATCGTTATCGGGTTCCGGGTCGCCCCGGAAGACCGCGCG
>JAABUX010004913.1_pt1 | contig 16674 bp, 19 predicted proteins | sample 5561851 | NCBI WGS metagenome assembly JAABUX01 (sample SAMN10711883, study PRJNA513361) | rock metagenome | isolation source: Antarctica rocks | place: Antarctica: Victoria Land, Richard Nunatak red sandstone | collected 2016-01-03 | reverse complement strand
GTTCCTATGCATCATGTCCGCGCTGATATATGCTCGCATGAGGTCACTATCACCTCTGCTCGCGGAGAAGGCTGCTAAGCGTTGCGCTCGTATATACTCGATTTTGGCAAGTCGATCACGGCGTTCTGCAATTTCTTCTGGTGATGGTAGGATGTTTGATTGCGATGTACGGGTGGTATAGGGCTTACTGCACGTTTCACAGTAGTATTGCTGGTAGCCAGCAATAACATCGAGCATCGGTAAATTTCCCTCAAAATCCATGATAGGGAGTCCACCATTGCCACATCGAGGACATATATCAGCCATGTCTTTCTCCTATTCCATTGCGAGAATGCCGCCAACGGGATAGAATCACCTTGCAGCGTTCTCTAGGGTACTCTGCTAGGTGGATCGTGACTACTTACCAGGGTTGGCACGATCCACCGAAACGCAATAAGAGCATTGCGCCGCTTATACTGTACCTCACACGAAGGAAACAGGCAATGCTCTTATTGAGCCTACTCTACACTACTTCTTTTCATCATGATAGAATAGAGGTCAAAAAGGATGTTCGTCTACATCTCCAAGTGGTTCATCGTCCTTATCATTCCATTCATCATAGGCAGTCTTCAACGCCATAGAGTCATATGCAGCCACCCTACGCACTACATCAAGAGGACTTACACCTTCGATAGTACAAAGAGCATCTACAACCATGTTGGCAAGCTCAGGCACTAAGCGTTGCATGTCCTCTTCACTTGGCACCTCTTGTTGCTTCAAGCGATCCTCATAGTATTCCGCTTCTTCCCTAACCTTATCAGCAACATCGAGCAAGGCCAGCACATCACGAAATGCTGTGTAGTATGCGCCATTCTCGATGAGATGACGCTTCAACCGTGTCAATTCCATTCTCTTTTCCTCTCCAATTTCATCATGATTATTTTATGTCTATTCAAGAAACGCGCTACAAACCTACTCATCGAATGGACTATCTTCATAGAAGTTATCAGAGGCTCCAGCGGCTACCGACACTTGCCCACGTCCCTCTAGTAGCGTGATCGTAATACTCGGTTCTGAACAAAGGTGATCTACTAAGCCCTCTGGAAAGTAGAGGTGTGCGAGGTCTAAAAAGTCTATTTCCTCATCAGCATTCATCATGGCGAATGCATCTAACGCACTCAAGTACACCGGAGGGAGCTGCCGTTCTTCACATGGTCCCTCACTGATAAACACCTCCACCGTCATGTCAAGCTGAAAGCCACCAGCAGGTGGGTCATACCGGAGCGGTCCTATCGACTCTGCCAACGATTGAAAAGCACCTACATACTTTGAAGCATATCCGCCGTAATCCCCTTTTTCATGGCGTTGAATGGCTCGTAGCGTATTGTTGCGTGGGTCTTTTAACTCTTTCTCTTGCACAACCAGGCCGTAGAGTGCATCAGCAAGACGTGGTTTCCACTTACTGCCGTATTGTGCTTGAAATTGCTCTTTGATATCCTCATAGGTAGGATAGATCGGTGTTGAGTTCGCTAGCAATTCCTCTTTGAACTCTTCTTCTGTCATGCTGTCACCCGGCTCTTTCTCGCTTCTACCATCGGATTAAGCGCCTGAAGCTTTTTCGAGATCGCATCATCAGAGGTAAGAATTGCTCGCACCTGCTGATCTACGGGAAGTGTCCAACCCTCATTCTTATACCCACCCAGGCTATCCTTTTTATCAAGCATGCCAGGAATAGCAAGCGATGCATCAGGCTCAGGACTCAGATAATACAACGCATCTATATACACCATGAGAGGAGTAATTCCCACCTCTTTCTGCACCTTTATCATGTTATAGAAGATCGTAGCGCGGTTGCCTGCCACTGCTTGCAACTTATAATCAGGCCGTTGCTTAAACGTCCGTTCCGCAGTATCAAAGCCACCGTATGATGTGAGGCCAACAGTGTCTACTGCTACTTCCTTAACTCCTATACTAGCGTACAAACGGCACGTCTCAGACGTCCATTCCTTCACATCATCACGAAACGCTTGCCGTTGCCGCCAGAGCCACTCAGCCCAATTCTTGAGCGTCCCATGATATTGCTCGAACTTCCATCCATCATAGATTTTTATCGTGTGTCCTGTGCCTTGTAGCAGCTTCACAATCGGCGTGGCAACCCATTCAGCACGATCCCACATGACATGGGGTAAACCGTCGAGGACAGGCTCCTTGACTCGTACACGCCACACACCAGGAGCTTTCTTATCATAGCCATCAGCACCACAATGAATGGGTGTCCCAATCCCGAACATTTCAGAAGCGCAGGCACGCAAGTACGCACTGTTTTTATCATACTTGTGCAGATACCACGTTCCATCATGATGCAATTCAGTTTCAGTCAATGGACGTTGCCAGATGATATCTGCTGCTGCTTCTCTCGTAAAGTGACATTCCGCCGGATTGATGTCGGGAATAGCTAACCAATCGGGATGTTTCTCATTGACCTTCTCTATCAAGCGCATACCAACGCCGCTAGGACTCGCACCGATCACCACACCTAACGCTTTTTCTAGGTAGTCAAGTGTGATATAGAGTTGCTTCGGATTATTGAGTTCTCTGCCAAACGTCCATTTCGTATTATGAGGGAAAATCACGTTGATTTGCTTCTGGCCGCCCCCTGGTTTCCTCCAGCCTGTGACACTCACAAGTTCATTTATACGTCCTTCCGGTAGTGGTTTAGTCGGATCGTACTTCCACGTCTCGCGCAGTGACCACTTTTCTAGCGCATCCTGGTAGACCGTTGCATCTACCACAATTCCTGTATCTTGCATCACCCAGAGATGTGTCACATCTTGCACTAGGGCTTGCTCACACAGCCACAACATACTTTTAGATAAGTGGAGAGGTGTGAGATTCCATTGACCGCCCTTGACCGTTACAAGTCCTTTAGAGCATAAGATACCGTGTTTCGTTATCATGACGCTACCTCTTCATTCGTGTCAAGAACTCTTTCAGAATCATCAAAAAGTGATTGTTGCTCTATTTTGCGTGCTTGACGAACGCATGCAGGGTTACGCCAAATGTATTCAATGCGCCGCCACTCAGCAGGAGCTTCACCAACGCCAGGACGCACCGAGGATGAACATTTTTGATCTATCTTAATGCACTCCCACTCTCGTAAGGCTCGTTCATAAGTAGGATGTGAGTAACCAGAAAGTATGACCATCCCTTGCACTTGCAGAATGCAGAAGAGGAGCCGTTCATGGTCGGCCTCCGTCATTTCATACTGATAGCATCGTCCTTTCCTTCGTGTATCCGGGTGATAAGGTGGATCGAGGTAAAAACAGGTGTCCGGGCTATCATATGAGGCAATTACCCGTTCAAAGTCTCGATGATCTACTTCTATGTGAGCAAGACGCTCAGTAAAAGCAGTAAAGTGAGTTGTGTTGCTTAACCAGGAATGCGCAGGATTCGATGCCGCTAGCTTCGTATGACTCCATCCAGTATTCTTGATAGAACTATTCATACTTTGCATCACGCCAACATACCACTGCCGCGCCCTCTCTATCGGGTCGGATTCATCTTCCCATTTCGCAAGGCAATCATAGTATTCCTCATAGGCATAGGGTGTTAGGGAAAGCAGATTGACGAGTCTCTCTACTTGTTTAGCATCACGTAGTACATGAAAAAAGTTCACCACTCCACTATCCAGGTCATTGAAGATTTCCAATTGACTTGGTGACTTTGCAAAGAGCAACGCCCCGGAACCGCCGAACACTTCGCAATACGTTTGATGAGTTGGAAGTAGAGAAACCAGCGTAGGTGCTAGTAAAGACTTCCCTCCATACCATGCGAATGGTTTCAGCATGATAGCACCGCCTTCGTTTCACTTGCATCTTTATGGCATCCGGTGCATCTCCATCGCTTCACTGAACGCGACCAGTACCAGCCTTTATATGCGTCCCTGCAATCACATTTCCATGCAGGTTTATAGTCAGGTGTCTCTACATCAGCAAGAGCAACCACCGGAGCCGGATGTGCCTCTTGAATAACATCATGATGATTTTCGGATGAATGATGACAGGTGCATACTTGATTTTTGACTGAGAGTACCTCTGTATTGGTTGAGGGTACAGCATTTTCGATTGCTTCGTTGAGCATGAAAAGCGCATCCGTATCAGATTGCTCTAAACCTGTGCTTTCCTCATTGACCATGTGTACAGTCAGTTCAAGTGTGTGCTTGCACTCTAAGCAGCAGGTATGTGTAGCGCGTTGGATTTTATCGCTACCACACTGAGGACATACCTTTTTCTCGCGCATGCCGCCATGACGTGGGGCTGCATCAGGTAACTGTATCGCTTGTGGTTGATTTGCTAATGGAAGAATTGCGAGTTTCGTATCGCTCACAAAAAGGCTCTTGCCATCCCGATCCTTGCCAGCGTACACCTTTTTCGGCTTATACTCGACGGTGTTAAATACAGCATCAAGGCGATGCAGTTTTTTGCCAACCGTCTCATTCGTCAGGCCCGTTTGTTGTGCTATCGTGTTTAAGTGGAAGTCAGTCAGTGAAGTATCGTCATCAGCACGTAGTTCGCGCACAACCATTCGGCTTGCCAGGAGGACAAGCTTTTCAGATGAGGATAAGTCAGGATTAGCAAAAAGAGTATGCTGATAAATTTTCTCTTGCTCATAGACCTCAAAACGCCGATCCATATCCAATAGCTGATCGCGCAGGTCTTTGGTATAATCCCGTTCCATGTCGAGGTCTTCATGAACTGTTTCAAGCTCACTACGGACTGTACCAAGTTCTTGGCGTACCTCTGCAAGCTCTTCGTCTTTTTGCTCTAAGAGCGCATCTTTTGCAAGAAGCATCTCAATTGCTTCTTCAAACGTTGAAGGTAGTACTATGCCACCTTGTCTTTTTGTAGGACTGTCTGGTATACTACCCATGACGACATCCATTCTAGTCTAATCAAGGTTTGATATACGGTTGATTAGATCCAACGCCTCGCTCAACTGCCAGGAAGAGCGAGGCATATTTTTTATTTAGAAATTGCCTCTAAAACAGGCTCCGTACTTGTGATGCTCTCACTACGTTTTGCCCTTTTTAATGCGCGTAAACTGGAAACCAACACACGGTTTTTATCATTCGGATGCCGCTTAATTTCCCCATCAGATATCTTTCTTTTCAACGTCTCAACCGCATATCCTGTGAGCAAAGCCGCATCATCTATTGCAACGTAACGTGGTCTAATTGGACGTTGAACAGTACTTTTATCTATCAATTCTTCATCCATATTTTGAGTATCTACAATCCGTAGATTTTCCGTTGTTGATACAAGGCCCTCATCGAACAACTGTCGAATATTCATCGAGGAACCATCTGATAGTTTCCCTAATTCGCCCATTGCATCATCAAAACTTTTCCCTTCATCTACCGCTCTTTCATCCCGAAAATTATCACTCATTCTGTCATCGGATTGTCGCTCCTCATCCGATATTTCATCATGATTGTTTGCAGTCTCTTGTGCAAGAACTTGTCCAGCCTTTATACGCCAAAACCGCGCTACGGCTGGACGCTTGACATGCAATACTTCCATAATTGCGGTCTCCGCAAGTTCCGCATTTTCGTCAGAAAGAAGCTCCGGTGTGCTACGGAATAACTGGAGAACCTTGTCCAATTTCTCTACTTCTGGATCACGCTTTTCGCCCACAAACCCTTGTGCTTCTGTCCGTACACGCTTCGCAAGAGTGAAGACATTTCCAAGAGGATCACGCTTCTCTTTTTGCTCATTTTGCGCTGCGCGTATACGCTTTTCTGCCTTCGCTCGTTCCTCTGCTTCGTTCGCTTCTGCTTGCAAATTCGCAAGACTTTTTGCAGCAGCAACTTTCATTGCATTGACTTTTCCCAGGATAAATGTGTACGCGATAATGAACACAGGTAATGCAGAAATGACGACAGGAGTGAGTTGTCCAACCGTGACAGAAGGAATAAACCACATCTGACTCGTCAGCACAAAAGTCCACACATCCGGTTTCTTTTGCGATGGATCGTGTGCCATGCTAAACACCCAATTAAAGTACCACGACATCATGACTAGGACCACAATAAAGCCCCAGATGAAACTCTGATCCGATTTTGTTGTTCCCTCGCTCTTAATGTGAGAGAGCCAGCCGATCACTCCATCTATCGCAATTGCAAAGCCATATGCTAACACCCACCACACAAAACCAGTTATGCCTTGATCTTGTGGCTCGTATTGTCTGAACACCCAGGCAACGTGCGGAATGGAAACCATGAGGAAAATTCCGAACGCGCTCCAGAATAATACCCTTGTCGCTACTTGCTGCTTTGATTGCTGCATATCTTACCCTCTATCGCATCAATGACTCTGTTTTTACCCGTAAGTAATGCCTCTATACTGTGTGTGTGTGCGTGTGTGTGAGATTTCAGAAGGTATTTTCTCAATTTTGAGCGTGAAGAGTACGATACACCCCTCACACACACGCACACACACTATTTATCCTTTGGTATAAGTCCCTGAAATTGCGCTCTAGCCTTCATAACCCTGACGCGATTTTGCCCTAATCCTGTTGATGCTTGCAATTGACCGAGGCTTACATTCCCCTCTTCAAAGGCTTCTACAACGAGTCGTAGATCGTGTTCGTCCTCTGACTCTTCCATGAGTTTTCGTGTTGGCTCTGCAACTGCTACCGTAGACGTGGGTGATAGAGAGCGTTGCACAGGTGCTTGTGTGGGTGCTATCACGCGTTGCTCTTGTAAGGGCTTGCGTAGACGTGCCACGCCTGGAGTATTGGATACATGACGCGAAACCCGTTTATCAAACTTGATGATTTGCTGAGTAGGAGTAAAGCCGATAACCACACCGACACCTTCGGGCATGGTCTTTATCTGCTCACGAGTTGCTATCTCTCCATCAACTTCTTCCTCACATCGATCCAGATCGTTCTTTTCTACATGAATACCCACAACTTTACGCTGACAGTTCCTAATAGCCCACTTTTGCAAGTTTGCTATCGACTGAGTAAAAAAGCAGACTGTATAGCCAAGCGAACGGCCCATATTACACATCTGAAAAAATGCAGCCTGTAACGTGTTAATCGTCTCTGCACTCAGGGTAGACAGTTGCACATTTTGAGGAAGAAACATTTGCGCCTCATCGAGCATCATAAGGCATGGGATGCAGTTATCTTCGCCTTGCGCCTTTGCCCATGACAGAAAACTATTGAGGACCGCCGTAATCACCTTTGCAGCTTCTGTCAGAGTGCCATAGGAAGGTAAGTCAATGATAGCTTGGTGCTTGCCAGTCATCACGAATTGTGCGAACTCATCAGCATTTTCGACTGACAAGACAACGTACCCAGGGGGAGAGCCTTGTAGAGACTCATGACCCGCTCGTATCGCGTTGGGTGCCACATCAACTATCGTATGAAACTCTCGTTTCAGATCAAACATGACCGCAGGCATATCACAACGTGCAGCACTTTCCAGTACCAGCGCAGCTATATTTGACTTGCCCATTCCTGGCACACCTGCCACAATTAACCCCTTCCCAAGTAACATATCCATATGCGGATCAAAACGTGCCAGCTTCCCGACTTTTGCAAGATAGCCAAGTGAAAGACGCTCGTTTTGTGGGTACGGTGGAAACACGGCTTGCTCGTTTTCCTGCTCATCAAGTGGTTCCGTATCTACATCGTTTTCGTTCATAGTTAGGGGTTCTCTTGTGCTTTTCCCATTGAATAAGCGATAGGCAAGCGAATGACGTTTTTCCGTGATAGGGTCTGCTTTTTGCGGTTGCTGATCTCCTGATAATTCGGACCCTTGCGAGTCGTCAAGGGAAGAATAAAAATTCTTCCCTGACATGCGTTCCACTTCATCAACCGCGACATAGGCAGCCGCCCCAATAGCAAGGCCCACAATCGCGCCAATGCCGCCAAAATGTGCCATTGCGAGTGCAGTTTCAGCAATAACTAATGTTGGTCCTGCTGCAAGTAACTTCTGCCCTTGTGTTGCCATGATTTATAGCTCCTCGAACCCTTTTTCTGCTAAACCAATGCAGAGAGGAAGACCAACAACGACAATACCACCAATAGCCACCGCGATGAGAGCTTGCACTAAAGGATTTGCACCAGGAGATGACGAATAGTCGGCCCACGCATTGAGTGCAATGAGGAGAAAACCAAGTACCAGAAACCCCTTTGCCAAAAGTGGATTCACGGTAGCAATCTTCGCCACGGCGACTGACAAAGCAAGTGAAAAAACGAGTGTTACCAATTCCACGACCCACGCGTACACCCAACTCGTCACGAGAGCGATAGGAGCTTGCCCTGTTATCATCAACCATGGTTGGAGGAGAATAGCCCATGCGACACCCGCGACACGATTCGCATTACCGAGAGCAAGGTATTCGCTTGTCTGAATTTGTACAACCGACGCACACGCCCATAAGAGAAAAGCTAATGCACTCAAAAACCAGAGGATAATAGGGCTTGACCCTAACCGTTGATGCATACGGCCCATTTGCTGCTGCATCATAGGTATTGTATTGCCAAAATTTCTCCCTGCCATGATGTTTTAGACTCCTTCGTTGTTGCTCATCTGTAGGTTACGAATGTAGGTTGTGTAATCTCCAGCCCATGCTTCAGTACGTAGGATGGAAAGAAACAATGGATCTATCGCGCATTCCATCCATTCAAGGATGATAAAGCCAAGCCCTTGCTTGTCTGAGGTGCCAACATCGACAATTTGTACTTGCGGTCGGTCCTCAAACCATACGTGCATCTTCTCTTCAATTTCGTCTATCGTGTCAGGGTGCAGCACGATATAGACACCTTGTGCTTGCCCAGGAGCATCTTGCACCTGAACACTTGGCATGTACTGTAAATCAGAGTCGAACGAGTAGGGAACAACCTGGCTATCAAACACTACGCAGCCGCCTTTCTTGCTAGGTGCCGATTGAAAAGGCTCAGATCAACATACAAACAACGAACACGACCTTCATACAATGACTCAAATTCTGTACGAGCCTCACCTGGATCGCTAAAATGCCCTGCAACACCGCTATACACCATCACATCTTGCCGGCTCGGTGATAGCCATAGAACGGGATACCCTGGAATGTTCTCATTGACGGTGTAGAGGACCGATGCTGGCACATCGGGTTTCCCTCGACCAACCGCCGGAAGATGAACAACACGTACACCAGGGAACCGCCGTTCCGCTTCGTCAGAAACCATCAAGCGATGACAAGCATCAGGCCATGTGCAAGCACACAGAATACAGGCTCGTCCGTAGGTACTAAGAATGTGCGAAAGTGATTCCATACCCGCATCAAGGTTATGGATACGAATATCCCCGTTTTTATGACCGTATAGGTCATTACCAAGGTCTTCAAACCATGAATAGAGTAAGCCCTTTTCACTCTTGAGCATGTCCTGGTCCCATTCAAACCGTTCCGAATGTGGAGATTTACGAATATCAACCAATGGTGTTTTGAGTGCTACCAATTCTTGCAAGGTACGTGTAGAGCTAGAGTGAAGGTAGCCCATTGTGTAGAGAGTAAGTGCCTTTGTCACGCTACACCTCGCAGCACACGCTCCGCGATGTGACGTTCTACACAGAGGCCACCCGTGTTGTAACCGGCTGGTGCAATGCTGTAGAAGTCAGCGCGATACGAGCTAAGAGCTAAAGCATAGTCAGAGGTCGTGTCGCCTTGCTCATCCTCATCATCGTAGCAAGGGCATTCAGGATCAGGATAATTGGGATTGTGAAGAATGGTCCCATCATCATCAACGTAGTGTATGAGTTCGTCTCCGTCCTCATACCCAATCTCAATAACACCGTTTGACGTACTGAGTAGGTTGATAGGTTGACGTGTTGATATTACTTGTGTCGCTACCATTTAGACGGTATTCCCTTCTGAAAACACCGCTTGCCAAGATGCACTAATACTAGTACAATACCTGAGCGGCATTCCCGTCTCTTGGGTGTTACAAAGTTTCCCGACCTAGTTAAGCCCAAGAGTATTTTTATTCACCACAGAATGACACTATACTTTTACAATAAGTCCATCAATATCTCTTACTAAAAGCTTACGTCCCAACGCATTACTGAAAGCCGATACAAGTGCTAAAGCTGTTTGACTAGAGACTTCTTCACCATTTTCCGCTTTACGAACTGTGTTGGAGTTAAGCTTCGCTTGTCTCGAAAGTTCTGCTTGTGACCAGCCTAACTCTCTTCGATAATCTTCTATTGTCATGCTTATAACCCTCAACTAACAACGGTATGAGAGTATTTATAACATGACAATGGGTTAAAGTCAACCTAATTTAAGCTTATTTACACTCTATAGTACTTTTGTACTCAAACCAGTACAAACTTTTAGTACTTTCTTCCTCTGATACTTATGTGCCTCTTTGCCATCTTGACCAGCCAAGACAATCACGCATCCAGGCTGTGAAGTACTCTCCCACACTTCATGACTCCCACCATTACACCGAGCCGTGAAACCAGATCGGCGCAGGACCGCCCGTAACTCTCGTAGTTTCATACTAGCCTCCCCACTGCCGACGTTGCGCTTCTAGTGATTGCCGACGAGCTTCTACCCTGTTTAGTTCTCTTGCATGTTGACGATACCGTTTCAAAAGCTTGCGCTCATCACGAGACGTTATCCAGTGAGTGATGAAGCCGAGTAGGAACATAACAATCATCCAGATCGTAAACAAAAGTGGTGTCATGCGATCACCTCACAACTTACCGATAGTCACTACGATAATAGCTACGCGCTGAAAACATCCGAAAAGACACAACCATGCCAGCAATAAAAGCCATAAGGAGCAGTGCCAGGAGAAGCCAGAGATCAATGCCAGGAAGGACGATATCCATGATGTTCATGTCAAACCTCCGCAATGTCTTGAGTTGATGTTTGTCGATAGAGCAGGTACACTTGTTCTTGTGTACATTTCTTTCATGTCTATAGTATGAAGCTTTTTGAGGGCTTATACAGTAGCGTACAAGTAGCACTCCTGTACAGTTTTTGTGTCGCTTCAATGTAGCGTTTCTGTATCGCTTCGATAATTTATAGCCAAAAAATGACACATTTCCATTGACCCATCTATCAAAAATCCGTAGAATTATCCTTAGAGGTAGTCATGAACAAGAAGCTTTACACCGCTCGAAAACAGAGGCATTGGTCGCAGGAAGAAGCGGCTGAACGTTGCGCGGTCAGTCGAACCACCTATATTCGGTGGGAACAAGACGGACAGTACCCTCGTGGCTATAATCTCTCTAAAACGTGTGAAGCGTTCAAAATGGCACCAGAGAATTTAGGCTTTGACGCTTTTGAAGAGTCAAAATTGCCTAGTACGGTAGAAATAGAAGCCATGGCACTAGAACCTGCTCTCATAGTAGCGCAACAGCCACTAGTGCCATTTGGTGAACTCTACGAAGGTATAGAGCAGACGCTCAGAAGGATTGATAACATGGGTAAGGAACAAGGCCAGGACAGTTTATCACGCAGGGAAACGATCAAACTACTTATGGCGATCCCTGTTGCTACCTTTGGCCTCACACAGTCAGATAAGCTACCCATGCTACAAGAGGACGAAATAGTATCTCTTTGTGCTGTAAACGTGCCTCTTGCATGGAGGCTCTACTTCGCTGGTGGATTAAACGATGTGAAGCAACTACTACCAGCATACATCACACAATTATCCAATATAGCACTGAAACCAACACGCTACGGAAAACAAGCCGCCGCGCTCGCATCGCAAGCCCATCAGTTAGCGTACTTAGTCGCCCTACAAAATCAAGATTATGGGACCGCTTTAACGCAAGCACAATATGCATTTCATCATGCTGAAATAGCGCAGGACGCAAACCTACAAATCGCCTCTCTTATTCGACAAGGCAACCTATATCACACCCTAAAACGTCCAGTACAAACGCTACAAAAGTATCAGGATGCATTACAGCACAGTGATAACGCATCACCACTTTTGAAGGGACAAGCATATATAGGTCTCGCAGAAGCATATGCAAAATCACACGAAGAGCAACAAGCTTTACGCTACAAGGGACTCGCAAAAGATATATTCCCACAGACACCGGAGGATGATATCCACTTTGCATATACCCACTTTAACCACTTCACGATCACCAATTTTGAAGGGCTAATGTACCTCCACCTCGACCAGCCTAGAGAAGCATGGACATCATTTGAGGAAATAAATAAAGCGATCCCAACATCTCTGATCCCCCAGAGGGTTGAACTTCTAAGCAGACAAGCTACAACTGCCGTTGCTCTTCGCGATCTGGGACAAAGTTGCACATTAGTCGAACTTACAACAACCGCAGCTAAAAAGCTAGGCTCAAACTTGCGCTATAACGAAGCAGCAGAAACCTATGAAACAATGCATACACTATGGCCTCATGAAACAAAAGTAAAGGCACTCGCTGAACTCTTTCAAGCCTAGCATCATTTCATCATGACAAAAAGCGGATAGCCAACAATGGACTATCCGCTTTTTACTATTCGCCACATAACACCACTTTGTACTGCAATACCGCAAAGCGGTACATTACTGCAAAACATCCTGCCCTGAAAAGCATCTTGCTTTTTGCACTCCTAGCAAGCTGCAAAGCCGTACTTGACAGCAATACCGCAAAACAGTACGCTACAGTAAAGCAGTGCAACACCGTAAAGGAGATATCTACGATGGAAGTCTACGCTATTATCAGTGGCAAAGGAGGCGCAGGCAAAACACCTACAGCCGTTCACCTCTTCTATGCCAGTGGACGAGCAGGCAAAAAGACGCTTCTTATTGACCTCGATCCGCAAGGAACCGCAAGTTTTCACTTACTAGGCCGAAAGTACAAAAGCCGCGAAACCACTATCTACAATGCACTCAAGGACATTAGACATATCGAACCAATAGCCATTGGCGAAAACCTCTTTTTTCTGTCAGCACACGATGAACTTTCAAATGCTGAAATTGAGCTTACCAAGAAACCGGGATACATCTATCAAAAGCAACTCAAGAAGTTGCTCGCCCTCTATCCAGAGTTTGAAGTCGTTCTTATCGACACACCAGGGAGCCACATCAGCATCTTTACCGTGATGGCTGCTACAGCCGCTACGAAAGCTGTCGTACCCGTCAAGACAGAGATAGCAGCAGTAGAAGCAACACAAGACACCATTAACCTCTTAGAAGATGTGCGAGGCGATCTTAACCCTGAACTGATAATATGGGGTATTCTTCCAACACAATTTGAGAGCCGTGTAGGACACCACAAAGATGCCCTTGATATCCTCGATGATAGAGAACATCCGATATTCATAGACCTACACGAAAAGCCTTATCCTGTCCCTGTCTACACAGAGCCAAGCCGAAAAACCACACTTTATAATGATGCCACTGGAACGCATACCGACGTAAAGCAACTCGATCCAGTACTGGGGGAATATTGGGACAGAGTAATTACTAGCCTCTCACAAGACGGTACAGCACCGCAAAGAAGTATTTTACCGCATAGCAGTACAGCACCGCAAAAAGGTATAGTCATACCAAAACACATCACACTACAGAAGTCACAGTGAGGAGAATAACTCTATGCCACGCAGACAAAATGTACGAGCGCAATATTTACCAGAAGAAACCGGCACAGCTAACCAAGCGATACCACCAACACAAGAGGTAGCAAGCACAGACATTGCAAGCTCACAAAATACTATAATACCTCTTAGCAGTGCAATACCGCAAAACAGTACTCCACCTCAAAACAGTAAAGAACCGCAAGACGAAGTACTTGAAAAGGTAAGCTTCTACATCACAGCAAGCCAGCTTAACAGACTCTACGATCTTGTAAATGAGTACAGGAAACGAACGGGCATACGCAAGGTCAACCGCAACGATATCATCAGGCTTATCCTCGACCAGACCACCCTCGATCACATCTTGCCTCGACAATAGATACTTCTTTACGGTGTAACACAGTTTTACTGCAATACGGTGTTACACCGTAAATTGCCCCCAAAATCTATTTACATCATGATGGAATTATGGTACACTTGAAGTAACAGAATATGATGTTCTGTTGAGCAGTCAACCTACTATCTCTAGGAGGGAGCTATGGCAAAGACCGAAAAACTAACCGATCAGCAACGCGAGGAGCTTGCCCGTTTCGTTGAAAAGATGAACACACTTGTGCCAAGTGAGCAGCAAGAACTTATCTTTGAACGCGCTAAGACGAACACTGGACATTACGTTATCAACGCTGGACCAGGAAGCGGAAAAACGTGGACTTCCATCAAACTCTCAACCTTTTTCACGGATAGCAGCAGCATTTACTTCTCCTTCAACAAGAAAATCCAGAAAGACACCTCGCGCAAGCTCCACGCTTTAGGCTCGAAGATGACCGCCTCAACCGTTCACTCGTTCGGCTTGCAGTGCATGAATGACTACTTTGGTCAACATGCAAAGTGTCAGATGAAGGACTCCAAATACGGCGACATCACCGAAGCACAGATAGCACGCTACTGGAACGGCTTTTTCACCAGCATCAAAGAGTCCCTCACCAAAGAGCAACTAGAAAAGAGCGGCGAGTGGCTCTATGACGCCCGAACATGGTGCAAGACTCTCATCAAGTATCACCAACTTTCTTTATCCGGCCTCGATCCGATCAGCCTAAAAGGGCTTATAGAGCAGTTCGACCTCACAGAGATTAGCACCAAATCCCCGATCTGGCCTTTTGTAGTTGCTACCGTAGTCGAAGCCGTTGATGAAGGAAAACGCCAATTTTGGGAGATGCACCTGATCGACTTCAACGATATGATCTACTATCCTGCCATCTTCACAGAGATACCCGTACCCACGTTCAAACACATTATCATAGACGAGGCACAGGACACATCAGAAACGGGTCTGACGCTCATCCTACGCGCTTGTGATAAGGATACCCAGGTCTTTGCTGTTGGAGACCCCAGGCAAAGTATCTACATATTCGCCGGGGCAAAACCAGACAGTATAGCAAGCATTGTTCACACTCTCAAAGCTGAGATACTCCCCCTACGTACCTGCTACCGATGTGGTTCTAAAATAGTCGATTTAGCGAACCAGCTTGACGGTCAGTTAGTCGCCGCCGGAAACCACGAAGGCACCGTCAAGGTCATTCCCTCAGACGAATACCTCACACAGTTACAACCCAAAGACGCCGTGATAGGCCGGACTACAGCGCGGCTCGTGAAGGATTGCTTACGAGTCCTTCAAACGGGCAAACGTGCCATTGTTCTCGGAAAAAACATCGGGGATAGCATCAGTGGCATCATTACCAAAATTGAAGCGAGGCGCGTCAGTCGAGGAATATCCGCGCTGGCTTATGACCTCTCAAATTTCATAGAACTTGTTGACGAATACGCCAGAGAGCAAGAAAAACTGATTAGCGAGACGCGAAAGAAGAATCCAGACCTTGCTGTAAGCGAGATGCACGACAAGGTAGACACCGCCAAAGCGTTCTACGAGGCATATGTGACAAAGTGTATTGATGCCAGCGAACGCCACGAAACAGACCCACAATGTGACTATGACCGGACAGCCAGAGACTTCAAAAAGTACATCAAAGGTCTCTTTACGGATGATGAGAATGCCAGCATTATCCAGTTTATGACTGCACACCGCTCAAAAGGCTTAGAGTTTGAACGTGTCTTCATTATTGGCACTGACGAATTTCCCCATCCAAAGGCGAAAAGCGATCAGCAGCAACGCCAAGAAACGAACGTCATGTACGTAGCGATCACACGCGCGATCAATGACCTCTACTTTGTCGATGCACCTTTTACCAGCATCACCGTTCCTGGTTACGACCCACACACCGGAGGACTCACCATCGTCAGTGCCCCACAAGCAGGTATACTAGCAATCTATCCACGGGATGAAGACAGAGAAACATTACGTCATGATGAAATATACGTAGATGCTGATAAGCAACCTATCGTCAATCTCTTTCCTGGCACTCATGACGCAAGTGATAACTGGTCAGATGAGGAAGAGGAAACCGAGCGACTCCAGCAGGAACCTGAACACAAGTACCTAACTCTCATACCACCACAAACAACCATAATAGAGGAAATTCCCTTTATAGAATCAGAAAAGCAAGATGCTAAAATTGGCAAGTTACTTGCTATAGAAGTCCTCTGCCCAAATTGTGGGAACGATTGCGCCGACCCAAAAACTGGCTCACTGATGATAACAGAGGACCTCACAGGGCATACCGTCACATGCGTAGAATGCCACACAGACAGCATTGTACCCCTCAATGCATTCTCACTCATGGGGAACGTTGTAGCACGCGAGAAACCCACTACAGGCAAGCCCAATAGCAAAGTCGAGAAGAAGGGGCGAACACAGAAAGAGCGCAAGAGCAACGCTGGACGCAAAACAAAGAGCGGGATCGTCCGGCAACCTATGCAGTTATCCCTAGACATTCGCACCATTGATACGCTCAACACAATGGGCGTGAACAAAAGCGAATTATTCGAGACACTGTTACAGCAGTACGAGCCATTCCTCAATGTCAAAGCAGAATTAGGACATGAAGACAACCAGGAGGACGAAGAAGAGTAGCGAGAACCCATGAATAGTAAGTAGAGATGAAAAATAGGAGGAAGCAATGAGCGAAATATACTTCTTTGTAGC
>JAABUX010004912.1_pt1 | contig 16675 bp, 17 predicted proteins | sample 5561851 | NCBI WGS metagenome assembly JAABUX01 (sample SAMN10711883, study PRJNA513361) | rock metagenome | isolation source: Antarctica rocks | place: Antarctica: Victoria Land, Richard Nunatak red sandstone | collected 2016-01-03 | reverse complement strand
GGCACAGCCTGGCGGGCCTCGACGCGCTGGTCGCCCAGGGCGTGAAGATGCTCGTGATCGCGTGCAACAGCGCGTCGAGCGCCTGCCTGCGCGATGCCCGCGAGCGCTACGACGTGCCAGTCGTCGAGGTCATCGGCCCCGCCGTACGACGGGCGGTGTCGGCCACCCGCAACGGCCGGATCGGGCTGCTGGCGACGGCCGTCACGGTGGCGAGCGGCGCCTATGACGAGGCCTTCTCCGCGGCGCCGCAGGTCACCCTGACCAGCGCGGCCTGCCCGGCGTTCGTCGAGTTCGTCGAGCGGGGCGTGACCACCGGGCGGCAGCTGCTGCAACTGGCGACGCACTACCTGGCCCCGGTCGTCGGGGCGGACGTCGACACCGTCGTGCTCGGCTGCACGCACTACCCCCTGCTGACCGGGATGATCTCGCTCGTGCTGGGCGAAGGGGTGAGCCTGGTGAGCAGCGCCGAGGAGACCGCGAAGGACGTCTACCGGGTGCTCGCCCGCAAGGGGCTGGGCCGCGCCGAGGACGCGCCCCCTGCTGTGCATCGCTTCCTGGCGACCGGGGACGCCGAGCCGTTCGCCCGGGTCGGCCGCCGTTTCCTCGGTCCGCAGATCGGTCGCGTGGCGACCCTCGTGGACCCGGCGCTGTCGGGGTCGGCGTGCAGCTGACCGTGCTGGGTTGCTCGGGCACCTTCCCGGGGCCCGACTCGCCCTGCTCGGGCTACCTGGTCGAGCACGAGGGCTACCGGCTGGTGGTGGACCTCGGCGCCGGGGCGCTGGGCCAGCTGCAGCGACACTGCGACCTGCTCGACGTCGATGCCGTCTACCTGAGCCATCTGCACGCCGACCACTGCATCGACCTGGTCGCCTACGCCTACGCCCGCCGCTACCACCCAGGCGGCATCCCGCCCCGCCTGCCCGTGTACGGGCCGGCAGGCACTCGGGAGCGCATCCGCGGCTGCTTCGAGCAGCCGCCGGACCAGGCTCTGCTGGACGTCTTCGACTTCCACGACCATCCGGGCGGAGTCGCGCAGCTCGGTCCGTTCACGCTCACCAGCGCTGTGGTCAACCACCCCGTCGAGTGCCACGCGCTGCGACTGGAGGCAGCCGGCCGCGTCCTGGCCTACTCCGGGGACACTGCCGAGTCCGCCGCCCTCGTCGAACTCGCCCGTGGGGCCGACACCTTCCTCTGCGAGGCGTCCTGGGCGTCGGTGCCCGAGCCGCCTGCGGGCATCCACCTGACCGGGCAGGCAGCGGGGGAGCACGCGGCGCGGGCCGGCGCCAAGCGGCTGCTGCTGACCCACCTCACCCCGTACACCGACCCGTCGTCGATCCTGGCCGAGGCTGCGCAGACCTACGCCGGCGAGCTCGAGCTCGCCCGCTGCGGCGCGAGCTACGACGTCTGACGCCGGCCGCACTAGCGTGGCCGGCATGGAACGCGAGGACGGCCGTACCCCCGACCAGCTGCGCAGCGTCGGGCTGACCCGACGGTGGTTGGACCACGCCGAGGGCTCGTGCCTGGTGGAGTTCGGCCGCACCCGCGTGCTGGTGGCGGCGTCGGTCACGCAAGGTGTGCCGCGCTGGCGCAAGGGCTCGGGCCTGGGCTGGGTGACGGCGGAGTACTCGATGCTCCCGCGCGCCACGCACACCCGCAGCGATCGCGAGTCCGTGCGGGGCAAGATCGGCGGGCGGACCCACGAGATCAGCCGGCTCGTTGGGCGCAGCCTGCGGGCGGCCATCGACCTGAAGCTGCTGGGCGAGAACACGATCGCGGTCGACTGCGACGTGCTGCAGGCCGACGGGGGTACCCGCACCGCTGCAATCACCGGCGCGTATGTCGCGCTGGTCGATGCCTGCGCCCACCTGCAACGGCCCGAAGCGATGGTGCGCTCGGTCGCCGCCGTGAGCGTGGGCATCGTGGACGGCGAGCCCCTGCTGGACCTGGCCTACACCGAGGACGTACGGGCCGGCACCGACATGAACGTCGTCGCGACCGGCGACGGCGAGCTCGTCGAGGTGCAGGGGACCGCCGAGGGCGTGCCCTTCAGGCGTAGTGAGCTCGACGCGCTGCTCGACCTGGCCCTGGCAGGTACCCGCTCGCTGTCCGCCCTGCAGTCCGCCGTCCTGGCGCAGCCGCTGCCGTGACCGTGGTGCTCGCGACCCGCAACCCGGGCAAGGTGCTCGAGCTGCGGCGGGTCCTGGCGGCGTACGACGTGGAGCTCGTCGGGGCCGACTCCTACGAGCCGGGACCCGAGACGGGGGCGAGCTACGCCGACAACGCCCTCGCCAAGGCGCAGGAGGCCGTCCGACACACCGGACTGCCGGCGGTCGCCGACGACAGCGGCCTGAGCGTCGATGCGCTGAACGGCATGCCGGGCATCCTGTCGGCGCGCTGGGCAGGCCGGCACGGCGAGGACCAGGCGAACCTGCAGCTGGTCCTGGACCAGCTGGCGGACGTGCCGGTCGGGCGTCGGGGGGCGGCCTTCGTGTGCGCCGCCGCGTACGCCCTCCCCGACGGTCGTTCGCACGTGGTGCAGGCCGAGCTGCGGGGGAGCCTGCTCACCGGCCCGCGCGGCTCCGGGGGGTTCGGCTACGACCCGATCTTCGTGCCCGTGGGACTGCAGGTCACCTCCGCCGAGCTGAGCGCGGACGACAAGGACGCCACCAGCCACCGCGGCCAGGCGTTCCGGGCGCTGGCCCCCCTCCTCGCGGCGGCCCTGCGTCCCTGAGCAGCGGGCGCCTGCCCGACGTACGCCGGGGCTGATCGGCGGGGTGGGGCCGACGAGAGTCGAACTCGCACTGGCGCGGACCTAAACCGCGTGCCTCTGCCATTGGGCTACGGCCCCGGGTGCCGCGGGGAGCGGCAGCCAGGCAAGGGTAGAGGGGCGAGCTGGAACGTCGATCCCCGCGAGCAGGTTCCGCCCGCGCCGGCGGGGGGCACTCACCTGGGTGGAGTAGCGGCAGGCGATGATCAGGACGACGAGTGCGTCCGACGAACAGGAGACAGCGCGTGGCGACCAAGGACGGCAGCGAGCCCATCGACAGAACGGCCCAGCAGTCCGGGGGGCGCCGGGCGCGAACGGCGGCGCAGCAGCGGGCCGAGCAGGAGCTCGGCTCCACCCCCGAGGCCCTCACCGAGCAGATCGAGCAGACGCGAGAGGAGCTCGCCGCAACGCTGGACGAGATCGCGGACCGGGTCAGCCCCAAGCGCGTCGCCAGCCGGACCACCAAGAAGCTGACCGAGAACGTCAAGGAGTCAGCGGCGTCGGCACGGGAGACCGTCACGGAGAAGGCACTGGCGGCGAAGCAGGTTGCCTCGGAGAAGGCGGCTGCCGCCAGGGTGAGCCTGTCCGACGGCGCCGCCAGCGCCAAGGCCGCCGTCAACGACAAGACGGCTGCGGCCAAGGAGGCGCTGGCGGACCGAAAGGGCGACCCGCATCCGGCGCTCGAGAGCTCGCCCGGGAGCACCGCGCCCATACCGCTGGGCACGGCCGCCGGCACGGCCGTGGTGGGCCGGCACGAGAACGCCGTGCCGTACGTCGTGGAGGCCGACACGGCCGCTGCGGGGGACGAACTACCGCCGATCGAGGCCGTCGAGGTGCCGCCTCTGCCGGTCAGGGCCTCGGGCCGGGCGGTGAGCCCGGGCTACGAGCCGTCCGGGACCGGCTACCGGTCGCCGGGAACTGCCGGCCACGAGCCCTCCACGGGCGCCTGGGCCGCCGGGGTGCTGCCGGCAGCCGTCAAGAAGGAGTACGTGGCGGCTGGCGGAGCGGCCCTGCTCGCGCTGCTGGTCCTGCTCGCCCGGCGTCGCTCGCAGCGTTGAGGCGCCCGGACCCGCTGCCGACGGGCGCCGGACAGGAGTCGGTCTGGGACTACCCGCGGCCCCCGCGCCTCGAGCTCTCCTCGCGCATCGTCGTCGTCGTGCTGGGCGGAGTGCAGGTCTGCCGGACCGACCGGGCCTGGCGGGTGCTCGAGACCAGCCACCCGCCCGGCTGGTACCTCCCGGCCGCGGACTGGCTGCCGAGTTCCCTGCAGCCCGCGGCCGGGACGTCGTACTGCGAGTGGAAGGGGGTGGCGGACTACTTCACCGTGGTGGGGGGCGAGCGGCGGGCCGAGCGCGCCGCCTGGACCTACCCCACGCCGACCTCGGCGTTCGCGGGGTTGGCCGGCGCGGTCGCGGTCTACCCGGCCGCGATGGACGCCTGCACCGTCGACGGCGAGCTCGTCCAGCCCCAGGACGGTGGCTTCTACGGCGGCTGGATCACCCACGAGGTCGTCGGCCCGTTCAAGGGCGGCCCCGGTTCGACGTACTGGTGAGGGTCGCTCTCAGCCGGTCAGGTCCTTGCGGAACTGCTGGGAGCACAGATCGCGTTCCTGCTGGTTCGTCGCGTTGTTGATGCAGTCCTGAAACCTGGAGCCGCCGTGGCTGTTGGCGACGACGATGACCCCCACCGTGACGGCCGCCGCCAGGAGGGTGCCGACGATGCCGGTGATCAGCCCGGCGGTCGCCATCCCGCCGTTGTCGGCCTCCCCGCGCTTGACCCGCTTGCGGCCAAGGATCGCGAAGATGACCGCCAGCGGCCCCAGGAGCAGACCGATGAAGTACAGCCCCGGGAAGATGGACGTGATCCCGAGCACCAGGGCCGTGACCCCGAGGCCGTTGCTCAGGTGGCGGCCCGGGGTGCCGTACGGCGTGTACTGCCCATAGGGCTGCTGTCCGTAGGGCTGCTGTCCGTAGGGCTGGCCACCGTAGGGCTGCTGGCCGTAGGGCTGCTGGCCGTAGGGCTGCGGGGCACCGTACGGCTGGCCACCGTAGGGCTGCTGGCCGTAGGGGGGCTGTCCGGTGGGCTGGGCGCCGGGAGACTGGGCGCCTTGAGGCTGGGCGCCGGGGGACGGGTCACTTCCAGGCGGGGCGTCGCGGGGAGGCGGGGCGAACGGGTCGTTCGAGGAGGTCACGGGACGTCCTTCCGAGGGGGCGGCTCGCGCACATCCTGGCGTATCCCCGCCTGCGTGTCGCAGGTGCCGGCCGCTGTGGTGGACTCCGGCCGTGAGGTCCTCCCGCACCCGGTGGGCCGCCGCGAGCGTCCTGGTCGCCCTTGGCTGGTTCGTCACTCCGCAGCCCGTGCCGGTGTACGACGGGGTCGGCGCCCCCGATGAGCCCTATCGCTACGTCAGCGCGCCGGCCGGCGTGAAGAGCACCCCGGCGCCCACCAGTGCCGCGGCGTCGACACCGGTGAGCGCCGGCGCGAGTACCAACGGGCTGTCGCTGACGAGCGCGGAGACCGGGCCGCAGGTGGCGCTGTTCCTACCGGCCGCCGCTCTGGGGGCACCATCGCGGTCGCGGTCCGGCCGGCTGCCCCTGCGCAACAGTCGGCCGACGGGACGATTGACGGCAACGTGTACACGCTCACCGCCACCGATCCTGCCGGCCCCGTCGCGCTGACGAGCAAGGCGGCGCTCGCGACCATCTACCTGCGGGCGACGACGGCGAAGCAGCCCGGACCGAGCACCGCAGCGGGGAGGGTCAGCCCTGGCAGGCGATCAAGACCTCACGCGGCGGGGCGGACGTCTACGTCTCCTCACTGCCGGCCACCGGCCAGTACGCCTGCGGCGACCGCACCTCGCGGGAGCCCGGGTCGCGATCCTGCTGGCCGCTTTCGGGGCGTCGGTCGGCCTGCGGGTCGCGATCGGTGGGCCGGGTGTGGCCCAGTCCCCGGCGGCCGGCCTGGTGTTCTCCGCCTGCCTGCTGGGCCTCGCGTTGGCTGCCGGGACTCGCTTGGTCGTGACGCGCCGGGCACTGCTCACCGGGCTGATCGGCGGCGCGTTGATCAGTGCGCCGGTGGGCCTGTCGCACCTGCTGTCCCTGCGACCGCTGCACGACGCGGCCGGCTTCGCGTCCTGGGCGGTCGTGGTCGCGGTGGTGGCCACCGCCGAGGAGGTGTTCCTGCGCGGCACACTGTACGACGCGGTCGACGGACTCGCCGGCCCGGCTGGGCGATCGGGGTGGGGGCGCTCGTGTTCGGGCTGCTGCACGTCCCCTGTACGGCTGGCACGTGCTCCCGCTGGACCTCGCGGTCGGGATCGTGCTCGGCCTGCTGCGGAGCTGGACCGGTACCGCGGCCGCGCCGGCAGTGGCGCACGTCGTCGCGGACCTGTGCGGCTGGTTCCTGCGTTAGCCGCGAGCGCCACCCGAGCCCGACCCGAGCCCGCTGCCAGCTCCCTCGTCCGTCCGCCGAAGACCGGTTTGCGCGCCGTCCCCTGCACAGCAGCAGGTCGGCGAACGCCTTGGCTCGGCCCGCACGCTCACCGCCAGCCGGCGCGGGCGCCGTTCGGGCCGCCACCCTGCTGTTGTGCAGGCGTGCGTGCTGACGTCCCCAGCCGGTCAGCCCAGACGAGCCATGAGGTCCTCGAGCGTGACGCGTGCACCGCGCTCGTGCAGCGAGGCGAGTGCGTCGGCGTACGCGGTGGTGAAGCGGGGCTCGTCGGCCAGATCCCCGAAGACCTCGCGCTGGGTGACGAAGGCCAGCGGGTCCTGCCGGGACCGTGCGGCGGCTGCCATGAGTGGCTCGCGGCGCCGGTCGGCGATGTCGATGGGCTCGCCCTGCTCGTCCGCGCCCTCGGCGTAGCGGGCCCAGCTGGCGACGACTGCCGCGGCGAGTCGGACCTCGCCCCCGGACGCCAGGTTGTGCCGGAGGACCGGCAGGAGCCACTTCGGGATCCGGTCGGAGCTCTCGGCGCACAGCCGCGCGACCGTGTCCCGCACCTGCGGGTTGGAGAAGCGCTGCAGGAGCTCGCGCTTGTAGTGCGCGAGATCCACCCCGGGGACCGGCTCCAGCGTCGGGGTGGCCTCGCGGTCCATGTAGGCGGTGAGGAACGCCGCGAACAGCGGGTCCTGACAGACCTCGTGGACCAGGCGGTAACCGGCCAGGTAGCCGAAGTAGCACAGCGCCTGATGGCTGGCGTTGAGCAGCCGCAGCTTCATCAGCTCGTACGGCTCGACGTCGGTCACGAGCTGGACCCCGACATCCTGCAGCGGTGGCCGCCCGTCGGTGAAGGTGTCCTCCAGCACCCACTGGCTGAACGGCTCGCACACCACCGGCCAGCGGTCGGTGATGCCGAACCGGCTGGCCACCTCGGCGCGGTCCTGGGCGGTCGTTGCCGGCGTGATGCGGTCCACCATGGCGCTGGGGAACGCCACCTGGGTGCGCACCCACTCGCCGAGCTCGGCGTCCCGCAGGGTGGCGAAGGCGGCGAAGCTGCGCCGCGCGGTCTCGCCGTTGCCCTGGATGTTGTCGCAGGACAGCACCGTGAACGGCGCCACGCCCCTGCCGCGCCGGCGCGCCAGCGCCTCCACGACCAGGCCGAAGGAGGTACGCGGCGGCGCGCCCGGCTCGAGGTCAGCCCGTACGGCGGGGTCCTGGTCCTGGAACGCACCGGTTGTGGCGTCGATGTTGTAGCCGCCTTCGGTGATCGTCAGCGAGACGATCCGGGTGCCCGGGTCGGCCAGCTGCTCGACGGCCGCCTCGGGGTCGTCCGGTGCGAACAGGTAGCGCACCAGCGAGCCGATGACGCGCGGCTCGTACGTCCCGTCCGCGTGCTTGACCACGAGGGTGTACAGACCGTCCTGCGCCTGCAGGGCTTGGTGCATCGGCCGGTCCGAGGCCAGCACACCGATCCCGCAGATGCCCCAGTCGAGCGCCTTCCCCTGCCGCAGCAGCGCATCGACGTACGCGGCCTGATGCGCGCGGTGGAAGCCGCCGACACCCAGGTGCACGATGCCGGTGCTGACCTGACCGCGGTCGTACGTCGGGGTGGGCACGGTCTTGGCGTGCTCGGCGAGCGTCTGGGTGGTGAGCGGCAGCACGGGTGGTCCTTTCCGGGAGGGTCGCAGGGGTCGGCGCGGGCTGCCCTAGTCCATGACGACGGCGACCTTCCCGCCGGTGCCCGCGTCGCTGGCGGCGTACGCCAGGCCGGTCTCGGCCAGCGGGAAGCGGTCGGTCACCGTGACCTGCGGAGCAGGTCCCAGCGGGCCAATTCGGCCACCAACCCGGCCATTCGCCACGTACTGGCGACCCAGGACCCGTACACCGCCGGGCAGGAAGGCGCCGCGCACGGGTCCTCCCTTCGGTCGTCGGGGAGCAGAACGGCAGTGCGAGGGGCATGCTGGGTCCCCGCAGGGCTCCCGGTCCGGAGGAGGTCACACGGTGCCACTGGTCGCGGGGATCGACAGCTCCACCCAGTCCTGCAAGGTCGTCGTGTGCGACGCCGAGACCGGCGCCCCTGTCCGCGAGGGTCGGGCAGCCCACCCGGACGGCACGCAGGTGCACCCCGACTCCTGGCAGCGTGCGCTGCGGGAGGCGAGCGCCGCGGCGGGCGGGCTGTCCGATGTCGCCGCGGTGGCCGTCGGCGCGCAGCAGCACGCGATGGTGTGCCTGGACGCCGACGGCCAGGTCGTGCGGCCCGCGCTGCTGTGGAACGACACCCGCTCGGCTCGCGCCGCCGCCGACCTGGTCGCCGAGCTCGGCGCCGACGGGGCGCACCGGTGGGCCGAAGCGGTGGGCTCGGTGCCCGTGGCGGCCTTCACCGTGGCCAAGCTGCGCTGGCTGGCCGAGCACGAGCCGGAGCAGGCGGCGCGCACCGCGGCCGTCTGCCTGCCCCACGACTGGTTGACCTGGCAGCTCGGTGGGGCAGCCGGACTGGACACGTTGGTCACCGACCGCGCAGATGCCAGCGGCACGGGCTACTGGTCGCCCGCCACCGGTAGCTACCGCGGGGACCTGCTGCGCCGCTCGATGGGTGCCGAACCGCACCTGCCCACCGTGCTCGGACCCGCCGACGCCGGCGGCCGCACCGCCGGCGGCGCGGTCCTGGGCCCGGGTACCGGGGACAACGCCGCCGCCGCGCTGGGCCTGGGCGCCGTACCCGGTGATGTCGTGGTCTCCGTCGGCACCTCCGGGGTCGTGTCGTCGGTGGCCCTTGCCCCGGCCGCCGACCCGAGCGGCGCCGTCGCGGGGTTCGCCGACGCCACGGGCCACTTCCTGCCCCTGGTCTGCACGCTCAACGCCGCCCGCGTCCTCGACGCGGCCTGCCGGCTGCTCGGGGTGGACCACGACGAGCTGTCGAGGCTGGCGCTGTCGGCTCCGGCGGGGGCGGACGGCCTGGTCGTCGTGCCCTACCTCGAGGGCGAGCGCACCCCGGACCTGCCGGACTCCACCGGCGCCGTCCACGGTCTGCGGCTCGCGACCTCGACGCCGGCCCACCTCGCCCGCGCCGTCGTCGAGGGGGTGCTCTGCGGCCTCGCGGACGGCCTGGACGCTCTGGTCGCCCAGGGGGCAGCAGTGCAACGGGTGCTGCTGATCGGCGGCGGCGCCCGGTCGGCAGCCGTGCGCCAGATCGCCCCTTCGGTGTTCGGCTGCCCCGTCCTGGTCCCGCCCCCCGGCGAGTACGTCGCCGGAGGTGCGGCCCGGCAGGCGGCCTGGGTGCTCGCCGGCGGGAGTGCGCCGCCGGTCTGGGGGCACGCCGGGACGAAGGCCTTCGACGCCGCGGGCGTGCCCGCGGTGCGCGAGCGCTACGCCGAGGTCCGCGGGCTCACCGCCGTACGACTGCGCGACGCCCAGCACCGATGACCGCCTGGTCAGCCCGGCAGACGGAGCCCGGTCGAGGTGGAGAACGCGTGCAGCTCACCCTCCCGCACCGCGAGCCGCACCCGCTCACCCTTGCGGGGAGGGTTCTTCGGGTTGACCCGCGCGACGATGCCCCCGCTTTCGGGCCCCTGCACCTGGTCCGCCGTCGAGTCGTCCACCAGGGAGCCGTACAGGTAGGCGTCCGACCCGAGCTCCTCGACGACGTTCACCTGCACCTCGAGGCCGGCGCGGTCGGTGACGTCCAGGGACTCCGGGCGGAACCCGAGGGTCAGGGTGCGGCCGCCCTCCTCGGCGGCGGCGGCGACGGTGGCGCGGGCCAGCGGCACGGTCAGGTTCCCCAGCCTGACCCCGCCGTCCACGAGCGCGACCTCGGCCAGGTTCATGGCCGGTGAGCCGATGAAGCCGGCCACGAAGACGTTGTCCGGGTGGTCGTACATCGCCCGGGGGCCGTCGCACTGCTGCAGGATGCCGTCCTTGAGCACGGCGACCCGGTCACCCATGGTCATGGCCTCGACCTGGTCGTGGGTGACGTACACGGTCGTCGTGCCGAGTCGGCGCTGCAAGGAGGCGATCTGGGCGCGGGTCTGCACACGCAGCTTGGCATCGAGGTTGGACAGCGGTTCGTCCATGAGGAACACCTGCGGCTGCCGCACGATCGCGCGCCCCATGGCCACCCGCTGGCGCTGGCCACCGGACAACGCCTTGGGCCGGCGATCGAGGTAGTCCTCCAGGTCCAGGATCTTGGCCGCCTCGAGGACCCTGGTTCGCGTCTCCTCCGCGGACACGCCGGCGATCTTGAGGGCGAAGCCCATGTTGGCCGCGACCGACATGTGCGGGTAGAGGGCGTAGTTCTGGAACACCATGGCGATGTCGCGCGACTTGGGCGGCAGGTCGGTGACGTCGCGGTCGCCGATGCGGATCGCGCCCTCGTCGACGTCCTCCAGCCCGGCCAGCATGCGCAGCGAGGTGGACTTGCCGCAGCCGGACGGGCCTACGAGTACGAGGCACTCGCCGTCCTCGATCTCGAGGTCGAGGCGGTCGACGGCGGGGCGGTCCGATCCGGGGTAGAGCCGGGTGGCCCCCTCGAAGGTGACGCTGGACATGGGCTGCCTTTCGTCGTGGCGGGACGCGGGTGACGTAGGGGACGGGACCGGGCGGTCAGCCGCCCGGACGGACGACGGCTTTGACCGTGTCCGGGTCGCGCCGGCCGGCGGTGAGCGCCTGCTCGACCGCCTCGAGGGTGAAGTGGCCGGTCACCAGGGAGTCGAGGTCGACCGAACCGGTCGCGGCCAACGCGATCGCCGCCGGCCAGGTGCCGGCGTAGCGGAAGGCACCGGTGATCCACAGCTCGCGTTCCTGGACGACCGGCAGCGGCAGCGGCAGCACGTCACCACCCATCCCGACCAGCACGACCCGGCCGGCGCGGGCCATGACGCCTCGACCGCCGAGCTCACTGCTCACCTGGCAGCGCACGGCCACGACCAGATCGCCATGGTGGCCGGACTTGCCGGCCTGGTGACCAGCGCCGAACGCCTCGAGGGCTACCGCCGCGGGCTGTCCGAGGCCGGACTGCCGGGGCAGGAGCGCCTCATCGTGGACGGGGGGTCCCACGACGTACGCGCCCATGCCGCCGTCCTCGAGCTGTTCGCCGCGCCCGACCCTCCGACGGCGCTGGTGGTCGGCAACAACCACATGATGATCGGCGCGGTCCGGGCGCTGCGGGAGTTCGGTCTGCAGGCTCCCCGGGACGTCGCGCTGGTGGGCTTCGACGACTTCGAGTGGGCGGACCTGTTCTCGCCGCGCCTGACGACCATGGCGCAGCCGGACGCTGCCATCGGTCGAGAAGCCGTACGCCTGCTGCTCAGCCGGATCGCCGATCGGGACCAGGCGCCCCGGACCGTGCGCCTCGAGCCCTCCATCGTCCTGCGGGACTCGTGCGGTTGCGGCGCCGGGTGAGCCACTACGGAACGGCGTCCAGGTGGCTGCTCCAGTGCTCCGCGGGTGCGGGCGCGCCGAGGAGGTAGCCCTGGCCGAGGGGGCAGCCGAGTCCGCGCAGGAGGCTCAGCTGCTCGGCGGTCTCGATGCCCTTGGCGACCACCGTCAGGTCCAGGCCGCGGGCCAGCTGCAGGATGGTGCTGGCCATGCGGGTGTCCGGAGCCCGGGCGCAGAGCTGCTGGGTGAACAGCCGGTCTATCTTGAGCGCGCGCAGCGGCAGCTGGTCCAGCCGCGCCAGCGAGGAGTAGCCGACACCCAAGTCGTCGAGGGACAGGTGCACACCGGCGGCGAGCAGCTCCCTCGTGACGCGTTGTGCGGCCGCGGGGTCCTCGAACAGCGCCGTGTCGGTGACCTCGAGGACCAGCTGCCCCGGACCGGTCCCGTGGCGGCGCAGGACCTCTTGGACGCGACCGGTGAAGTCCGGGTCGCAGAGCTGCCGCGGCGAGACGTTGACTCCCATGCGCAGCCGGTGATCGCCCACCCGGTGCGACCAGCTCGCCAGCTGCGCGCAGGCCTGGTCGAGCACCTGGTCGGTCAGCTGGGCCAGCAGGCCGTACTTCTCGGCCAGTGCGATGAAGACTCGAGGGGCGACGGGGCGCCCCTCGAGGTCCCAGCGGGCGAGCGCCTCGAAGCCGAACAGCCGGTGGTCGGACAGGTGCACGATCGGCTGGTACGCGGCGCGGACCGCGTTGTCCCGCAGGCCGTCGCTGAGCGCCTGGCGCAGCGGGGCGTCCACGGCGTTAGCCAGGCGCATGCCTGGGCGGAACAGGGACATCTTGTTCTTGCCGTTGTTCTTGGCCTCATACATCGCGATGTCGGCGTTTCCGAGCAGGTTCTCGCACGAGGGCGTTGCCATCGAGGCCTCCACGACGGCGATACCGATGCTGGCGTGGACGGCGAGCTCGTGGTCGCCGATGGAGAACGGCGTCCTCAGGGCGTCGGCGATCCGCCGGCCGACCTCGACGGAGTTGCCGCCGTCCTCGACAAGGACGGCGAACTCATCGCCACCCAACCGCGCAAGCGTGTCGCCGGGACGGAGCGTACGGCGGAGTCGGTCGCTGACCTGGGTCAGCAGCGCGTCACCCGTGGTGTGCCCGAAGCTGTCGTTCACGTGCTTGAAGTCGTCGAGATCGCAGAACAGCACACCGAGCGGTCGACGGTCGCGTTCGTGCAGGTCGAGGGCGTGCGCGACCCGGTCGGTGAACAGCGTGCGGTTGGCCAGGTCGGTCCAGCGGATCGTGCAGGGCCTGCCGGCGGAGCTGGTCCTCCAGGCGCCGGCGCGCCTGCGCCTCGGCGTCGCTCTCGACGGCGAGCACCGCTTCCGCCGCGAAACGCTCAGCGAGGCCGCTCACGTCACGGGTGAAGTGCCCGGCCCGATGGTGGTGCAGGGACAAAAAGCCGATGACCTCGCCGGTCCGGCCGCGCAGCGGTACTCCGAGCGCCGATCCCTCACGCCGGCGGGCGAGCTGCGCGAGCTCGGGCGGCTCGGTCAGTCCGAGCTCCATGTCGGGCATCCACGCGGCCTGACCGGACCGCATGATCCAGCCGCCGATGGCGAGGTCGAGGCCGTAGATCGTGCCGACCTCGTCGGTGTCCCCCGTGACGGCCGCGATCCGGTAGGTGTCGGCCTGTTCGAGCAGTCCCAGACGGCAGCGATCGGCGCCGGTGAGCCGGGCCCCCGCATCGGTGATGTGCTGCAGCGTCGACGCGAGGTCGTGCGAGGAGCTGATCGTCAGGGTGACGTCGTGCAGGGCCGCCAGCTGCGCACGGTCGCGCTGCACCCGCTCGTACAGCTCAGCGTGCTGCAGGGACACCGCCGCGATCGTCACCACCTGCTCCAGCGTGTCCAGGTGCCGGCGCTGCCACGATCCGCCGCCGTGCAGCTGCTCGAGGATCACGATGCCGATCTGCTGATCGCCCACCAGCATCGGCTGGAACAGGACCCACTGCGCGTCGCTGATCTCGGAGTAGACCGGTCCGAAGGGCGACGTGGACCACTGCTCCAGGTCGTGCTGGACGGCTTCGCGACCGGACAGGAGCTGCTGGAGCGAGGTGCTCTGGCCGACCGGGATGGTGGTGAAGGCCCGTTCGAACGCCTCGGTGAAGCCGGCGCTGCGGGCACCGTGGCTGTAGGCCAGGCGCAGGTAGGACGAATCCTCATCCAGCAGCAGGACGTTGACGCGGTCCGCGGGCGTCAGCTCGAGCAGCGCCGAGCAGAACTGCTCCAGGACCGCTCGCGAGTCCAAGGTCGCAGCGAGCGCCGACGTCAGCTCCCGCAAGGCCTCGGCGTGCCCACGTCGTCTGTGCGCCGCGGCCAGCAGGTGGAAGCGGGCGAGGGCCCCGAACATCTGGTGGGCGAGCAGCGAGAGCAACAGGACGTCATCGGCTGAGAACTCGCGCTGGTCGCGCGACAGGACGTAGAGCACCGTGGTCGTCCCGTCGGCCGCCGCGCCGCAGCCGAGGACCCGGCCCGTCGGAGCCGACCCGTGCGGGGCGATGAGGACCCCGACCGTCGACTCCTCCACCCCGAGGTGGCACCAGTCCGGCAGCTCGCCCACCGGCCCCCGGAACAGTTCGAGCTCGGCAGCGGTGAGGCCTCGCTGCGCCACGACCGACGCGAGCGGGCCGTCGAGGGCGACCACGGCGGCGGCCTCGAGGTCCAGGGCGACCAGCGCGGCGTCGAAGGAGGCCTGCACGACGGCGTCCGGATCCGGGTCCTGCGAAAGCACGGCCAGGTGGCGAAGCGTCACCGCCAGCACGCGCGACACGTCGGTCGCCAGCACCGACATGCAAGCACCTCCGTCCGCCACGCCGCGCCGCTGCCGTCGGCGCGGGCCGCCCGACGCGATCAGCGACGCTCCTCGCCGTGGACCGACGCGAGGCCGGCACCCTCTACCTTCGGCACGAGCGGCACCAGACCTCCATAGCCCGAATGGACCAGGCGGCTTGTGGCCAGGCCCTCTCGTGCCGCGCGACTCGGTTACCGACGCGGCGGCGGGAGGGAACCGGGCCGCGGTGGGTAGGAGGCGCGCATGGAACCCCAGGTCCTCGTTCTGGTCCCCGACGAGCGGGGTGAGCGCGCGCTCGCTGCCGTTTCCGGCATCCGCGTCGTGCGGGTGGCACCGGATGAACCGCTGACCGACCAGGCCCGTGCCGCGGACGTTGTTGTCGTCGGCCACACCGGCGTCGACGCGAGCCTTGCCCGGATCCGGGAGCTTGCGCGGCTGCGGCTGGTGCAGACCCTGCACCACGGCAGTGATCAGTGGGAGGGCAAGCTGCCGGAGGGGGTCGTGCTGTGCACTGCCCGCGGCGCGCACGGCGGCTCGACAGCCGAGTGGGCCGTGACCGCTCTGCTCGCCGTCCTCCGCGAGATCCCGGCCTTCGCCGCCGACCAGCGCGAGCACCGCTGGGACCAGCGCGTCACGCGCACGCTGCTGGGCACGAAGGTGCTCGTGCTGGGCGCTGGCGACCTTGGCGTCAACCTGCGGGAGCGGCTCGTGCCTTTCGACGTCGACGTGACGCTCGTCGGGAGCCACGCGCGTGCGGGGGTGGTCGACCTCGCGCAGGCCCGCAAGCTCCTGCCACAGACCGACGCGCTCATCGTCGTACTGCCGCTGTCGCCTGCCACCCGCCACATCGTCGACGCTGAGATGCTTGCTGCCCTGCCCGACCGCGCAGTGGTCGTCAACGCCGGTCGAGGTCCGCTCGTCGACCCGGCGGCACTGCTCGCCGAGCTGCAGAGCGGCCGGCTGCTGGCGGCGCTCGATGTCACCGAACCCGAGCCGCTGCGCGCCGACGACCCGTTGTGGGACGCACCGGGACTGCTGCTGACCCCGCACGTCGGGGGCAGTACAGCGGGTTTCACCGACCGTGCCTGGGCGGTCGCCGCAGCCCAGATCGAGGCCTTCGTGCGGGGCGAGCAACCGTCGAACCAGGTTTGACAGGTCGTGGGTGCTGCCGGCACATCCGGCAGCCAAGCCACCGAGGGCTTGGCCCCACAACTCCCCTGCTGTTCAGTGCGGCGTATGCGAGTTGTCAAGCTGCACAACGACGAGGTCGACATCGACGAGGTCCTCGTACGTCGGCTGCTCGGCGCACAGATGCCGCAGTGGGCGGCCCTTCCGCTGCATCTGGTTGATCCCGCAGGTACGGACAACGTGATGATCCGGCTCGGCGGGACGCTCGTCGTGCGGCTGCCACGCACGGCGTCGGCGGCAGCGGGCGTCGACAAGGAACAGCGTCTGGTGCCTCGGCTGGCCCCACTTCTACCGGTGGCGGTCCCGGCTCCGGTGGGGTTCGGCGTCCCGGACGCGGGCTACCCGTGGCACTGGCCGGTCTCGCCGTGGCTGGCCGGGCTGCCAGCCACGCCAGGGGCCGCCGACGGCCGCCTCGCGGTCCAGCTGGCAGAGTTCGTCACCGCGCTCAGGACGATCGACACCTTCGGGCTGGCCGCCGAGGGCTCGCTGCACTCCTACCGGGCCGACCCCCTGGCGCGACGCGACGAGGACACCCGCGACTGCATCGAGCAGTGTCGCGACCTGCTCGACATCAGTCGGGTGACAGCCGCGTGGGACCAAGCCGTCGATGTCGAGGACTACACCGGACAACCGGTCTGGATGCACGCGGACCTGCAGCCCGGCAACATCCTCATCGGCGAGGGGCGCCTCTCGGCGGTGATCGATTGGGGCGGGCTCGCGCTCGGCGACCCGGCGATCGACGGCCTTGTGGCCTGGACCCTGCTCACGCCTTCGACGCGTCCGACGTTCCGGTCCCGCGTCGACGTCGACGACGCCACCTGGACCCGCAGCCGCGCCTGGGCCCTGTCCATCGCCCTCGTAGCGCTGCCGTACTACGTCCACAGCAACCGCCAGATCACGGCCTGGGCGCGGCACACCATCACCAGATCGTTCGGGACCTCGCGGGCTGCTAGCTACTTCGACCTGAAAAACCCGCTGGGCTGAGATCGGGGGTCGGCGGCGACCGAACCGGCAGATTCCGGTCTCCCGCCGTGGACCGATTAGCTGGCCAGGGCCC
>JAABUX010004911.1_pt1 | contig 16680 bp, 13 predicted proteins | sample 5561851 | NCBI WGS metagenome assembly JAABUX01 (sample SAMN10711883, study PRJNA513361) | rock metagenome | isolation source: Antarctica rocks | place: Antarctica: Victoria Land, Richard Nunatak red sandstone | collected 2016-01-03 | reverse complement strand
ACATCACCCCCCGGAGCCTGATCAACCCCAAGAGCATCAGCGCGGCGATCGAGTACTTCTTCGGTCGCGGCGAGCTGTCGCAGGTCGTCGACCAAACGAACCCATTGGCCCAGCTCACCCACGAGCGTCGGCTCTCGGCGCTCGGGCCGGGGGGCCTGAACCGGAAGCGGGCCGGGTTCGAGGTCCGCGACGTCCACATCTCGCACTACGGCCGGATCTGCCCGATCGAGACCCCCGAAGGGACCAACATCGGCCTGATCAGCAGCTTGGGGATCTACGGCGGGGTCGACGAGTACGGGTTCTTGGTCACGCCCTACCGCCAGATCAAGGACGGATACCGGACCGACCACGTCGTCTGGATGCGGGCCGACGAGGAATCCGAAGCGTACCTCGCCCCCGCCGACGCCCCGGTGGATGACGCCGGGAAGCTCAAGGGGCCGACGGTCATCGCCCGGTTCGACACCGACTTCCACACGATCCCGACCGAGCAGGTCCAGTTCCAGGACATCTCGCCGAAGCAGATGGTCGGCGTGTCGGCGGGCTTGATCCCGTTCCTGGAACACGACGACGCCAACCGGGCGCTGATGGGTTCCAACATGCAGCGCCAGGCCGTGCCGCTGTTGGTGGCCGAGCCGCCGATCGTGGCGACCGGGCTGGAACGGTCGGTGGCGATGAACTCGGGGATGATCGTCAAGGCGCCCCAGGACGCCACGGTCACCTACGTCGACGCCACCCGGATCATCTTGGACCACAACATCATCTTCAAGCTCCGGAAGTACGTCGGGCTCAACGAGCGGACGTGCCTGAACCAGAAGCCGGTGGTGTCGCCGGGCCAGGTGGTCAAGAAGGGGGAGATCCTCGCCGACGGCGCCGCGACCTTCCACGGCGAGCTGGCCCTGGGCCGGAACGTCCTGGTCGGCTTCATGGCGTGGGACGGGTACAACTTCGAGGACGCGATCATCCTCTCCGAGCGAATCGTGAAGGAAGACGTCTACACGTCGATCCACATCGAGGAGTTCGAGATCGAGATCCGCGAGACCAAGCTCGGCCGCGAGGAGTTCACCCGGGACATCCCCAACGTCTCGGAAAAAGCCCTGCGGAACCTCGACGAGAACGGGATCGTCCGGATCGGGACCTACGTCAAGCCGGGGGATATCCTGGTCGGCAAGGTCGCCCCCAAGTCGAAGTCCGAGCTGACCCCCGAAGAGAAGCTCCTGCACGCGATCTTCGGACGGGCGGGCGAGGACGTCAAGAACGACAGCCTCGAAGTCCCCTCGGGGGTCGAGGGGATCGTGATCAACAGCCAGCGGTTCAGCCGGCGGATGAGCCTGAACGAAGAGGAGCGCAAGGTCTTCGAGAAGGAGCTCAAGGACACCGAGGCCGCCGAGAGCGTCAAGATCGCCGACGAATACAAGCAGATGATCAAGACGCTCGAAGAGGTCCTCGGCGGCCCGGTCATCGACCCGACCACCGGCAAGCCGTTCGGGCGCGACAAAGACCCGAAGAACCTGGCCGACGAGTCCGAGCGGTTCAAGCTCGAAACCCTCGACCTCCGAAGCCCCGAGCGCGCGACCGAGGCCCGCAAGGTCGTCCGCCAGTATTCCCCCCGGATCGAGTCGCTCCGCGACGAGAAGGATCGACGGCTCAACAGCCTCAAGAGGGGCGACGAATTGCCTTCGGGCGTCTTGCAGATGGTCAAGATCTACATCGCGACCAAGCGGGTGATCTCCGTCGGCGACAAGATGGCCGGTCGGCACGGCAACAAGGGGGTGATCGCCAAGATCCTCCCCGAAGAGGACATGCCGTTCCTGGCCGACGGCACGGCCGTCGAGATCTTGCTCAACCCGCTCGGCGTGCCGAGCCGGATGAACGTCGGCCAGATCTTGGAAACCCACCTGGGTTGGGCCGCCGCCAAGCTCGGCTTCCAGGCGCTCTGCCCGGTGTTCGACGGGGCGACCGAGGACACCATCCGCCAATGCCTCGTCGATGCCGGCCTGCCCGAAAACGGCAAGGCCGTCCTCTACGACGGCCGGACCGGCGAGAAGTTCGACCAGCGCGTCACGGTGGGCTACATCTACATGCTCAAGCTCCACCACCTGGTCGACGACAAGATCCACGCCCGAGCCACCGGCCCCTACTCGCTGATCACCCAGCAACCGCTCGGCGGGAAAGCCCGGTTCGGCGGCCAAAGGTTCGGCGAGATGGAAGTCTGGGCGCTCGAAGCGTACGGGGCGGCCTACATCCTCCAGGAGTTGCTCACCGTCAAGAGCGACGACGTCGAAGGTCGGACCAAGATCTACGAGTCGATGGTCAAGGGCGAGAACACCCTCGAAGCCGGGACCCCCGCCAGCTTCGACGTGTTGACCAACGAGATCCGAGGGCTTGGCCTGAACATGCAGTTGGAGAAGAAGCGGATCTGAGCGGAGCTTGGGCGGGTCGGTCGGGGCGATGACGCCCCGACCGCCCTGAATCAGCCTCATCGAAGAGGACTTGAATGATCGTCCGAGTCGCCGAGCCGGGACGACCGGCCTTCCAACTCCGTCGAGGAGAGGAGGGACTCTCGGTTTTCTTATCCGAAGCGGTCGCTCCACCCCTCGACGATCTTGAAATCCTCGGGCCGTTCCGACCGGGAAGTTTGCTGGTGGCTCGCTCGGCGGCTGAGATTGAGGCGAAGGGTTTGAACATCGTCTTTGTTCCGGGAGCGAGTTCGTTCCCGATCCGTCTCCAGCAAGCTCACCACGAAATTCAACCTGGAGCGAGGATGTCTCGATCCGATTTCAAGGCGGCACTCAAGGAGCTTGAGTGATGGCAATGGACACGCAAACGCATCTCGGACTTTCTCAAGAACTGCTCGATGCGATCCAAGCATTCCCCGTCACCAGGAGGGTCGAGCATTGCGGGGAGAAATTCACGACATCTCCGCTCGATGTTTATGCGACTTGCCCCCGGTGTGGTGTTCAAATCAAGGTGCGAGCCTTCTCCGCGACGGCGGAGATCGAGGATGTCATCGACGCGGTACTTCTCTGGTTGAACCAGCCCGAAGCCGACGAACTGGCGAGGCGCAGGCAGCTTGTCTTGGCTGGGGATGATTGACCTCGTCGAAGGTCGGACCAAGATCTACGAGTCGATGGTCAAGGGCGAGAACACCCTCGAAGCCGGGACCCCCGCCAGCTTCGACGTGTTGACCAACGAGATCCGAGGGCTTGGCCTGGACATGCAGCTCGAAAAGAAGCGGATCTGATTCCGCCTCAAGGTGGTGTTTGGCTTCAACACGGCGGCCTGTCCTACTTTTCGAAGGGCAGGCCGCCGCCGATTCCGAAGCAATCATCCGGGAGGTCCGGTATGGGATGGGAAACCGAAGAAATCGCTTCGAGGAAAGTCGAGGACGAAGCCTTCCTCGCCGTTCGCAAAACCCGGGGAATCCTCGGCGGCGAGGCGTGCATCCGCGACACTCGGCACACCGTCTCGGGCCTCGTGCAGTGGCGTCGGCTGGGACTCACCGATCCTCAGATCCTCGCGCGCCATCCCGACCTCAGCCAAAGTGATCTCGACATGGCCTCGGCGTATGATGACCAAAACCGCGAGGAGATTGATCGGGCGATCCGCGATGATGAGGAAGCGTGAGGAATGGCCCGATTCCACGCTAATTAAAAATAATATATGATAATATCACTTTTAATCAACGGTCTAATCGCGGCGGAAAGGTGTGAAAATGCGGATACATTGGACCTCGGGTCGCTTGGTTCTTGGAATCAGCGTTGGTTGTTTGATCTTTGTTTCTCTTGGTGCGATGCTAACAATTCAATTATTCAAGGGGGCGTATCCAGCGGCACCGCCCATGCCGCCAGTTGTGGCGACTCCTATCGAGGACCTTCTCGCTCGATATGAGGACTTGTTGCGTCGAGAAGCCCCCGCAGTGCTGGGAATTTTGCAACTGGGATTGACCGATGCCGAGATTGACCGGTGGGAGACGCGACATGGATTCAAACTGACGGGTGATCTCCGGGCGCTGTATCGCTGGCGAAATGGGAGCGTCGAGAGCAAAACCACTAATATTTTTCCTAATCATAATTTCCTCTCGCTCCAAAAGGCAATTGACAATTGTAATCGCCTCCGCAAACATGACTCAGCCGAAGGTCTAGTTCAACGGTGGGCGCCCGCGATGTGGCTCAGCCATCGTGAGTCGTGGTTAGGGCTGATCGTGGACCACGCAGGCGACGGATATTTTCTTGACCCAAATCGGCTGGAGTCGCAGGGTTCGTTCTTCTTCTGCTTTTTAGAAGACGGCAGCTACGTTTTTTATCCGGCCTTTCGAAACTACCTCGCAGCCATCATCGAGGGTCGAGAAACCGGAATCTTTGTCTTCGATTCCAAGGGCGTCACCACGACCGACTTCGTCAAAGCTCAGGGTTTATGGCTAAAATACGGTGCCATGCCTCTGGATGGATATTGACCTGATCCGCGGCTCTGAGTCGAAGTCAATGCGCTTGATTGCTTGGGAATCGAGGAAGGTCTCAAAAATATGTCAGATGATACTTCTTCAAGAAGAGACATGGCCACCGAAATTGGCTCCTTATCAGCCGCGTACTCGGTCCCAAGGGCGTCTGATCTGCGGGGGATGCCGCGCGAAAGCCGCGGCGCGATCAGAGTCAAGTGTCGCCCCGCATCGCTCAACTCGATCTTGACCGGCTCGCGATAAGGGCCGCACTCATGCTTCTCGATCAACTCGTCGACCCGGTGTTCGGGTTCGAGGGGGTCTGCGGACATTGGCTTTCCTCGAATCGGACCTTGGCGAATTGGTTGTCGGGCGTTCAGGATTTCCCGGGATCGACCGTTGTGTCAAGCCGCTTCGCGAGATCGGCCGAAATCATCGTCAGCGACCCTCTTCCCAGTTTCTCCGGGATCGTGGCAGGGCGGCACCGGGCCGACCTGGACGAAGAGGATTGAAGCTCGAAGCGAAATCTTGAGAAAAATCGTCGTGTCAAGCGGATTATGGTTGGAAAAAAGATTCGGTTCGGTTACGATCAAATATTACCGACGGATACGGCAACCGATCTAGAGGCGTTTTTGCATGCGTTCTGGCCGTGTCCTCGAAGGTGCTCCTCGATCAATCGTGGATTCATGCCCGGCCAAGGAGGTTGCCGGTGGCGATCATTCCAGGCGAGGATAGCCTGCCCGACCGCGACGGTCTGCCCAAGCTGGGGAGACTGGTTCCGCGGGCTTTTGGTTTTCGAAGCGATCTGTTTTGTTGAGCCTGGATTTGGAACGGTTTCGCGCTGCCGACCGTTGAGCTAACTTTCCCCCGAAACAACTTCCACTTCCGCATGGCCTTCAGGCATGCAGAGGAGCGTGTTCCGTGAGCATGGGCGAAAGTGCCTACGATCGTATCAACGATTATGGCGCAGTCAAGATTGGGCTGGCCAGCCCCTACGACATCCGGAGTTGGTCGTTCGGCGAGGTCAAGAAGCCGGAAACGATCAACTACCGGACCTACCGTCCCGAGAAGGACGGCCTGTTTTGCGAGCGGATCTTCGGTCCCGAGAAGGACTGGGAGTGCGCCTGCGGAAAATATCGGGGGATGAAGTACAAGGGGATGATCTGCGACCGATGCGGCGTCAAGGTGACGCACTCGCGCGTCCGTCGGAAGCGGATGGGCCACATCGAGCTGGCCGCCCCGGTCGTCCACATCTGGTTCTTCAAGGCGATGCCCTCGCGCCTCGGGACCTTGCTGGACATGAAGACCAGCAGCATGGAACGGATCATCTACTTCCAGGATTACGTGGTTGTTGACCCCGGTGACGCGCCGCTCAAGGAACGGCAGCTCCTCACCGAGGAAGACTTCCGCAAGGCCCGCGAGCAGTTCGGCGACACCTTCCAGGCCGACATGGGGGCCGACGCCGTCCGCAAGCTCTTGGCCCGGCTCGACCTGGTCGGCCTATCGAAGCAGCTTCGCCAGGAGCTGACCGAGACGTCGAGCAAGCAAAAGCTCAAGGACCTGACCAAGCGGCTCAAGGTCGTCGAAGCCTTGCGCGACTCGGACAATAGGCCCGAGTGGATGGTCTTGGAAGCGATCCCGGTGATCCCGCCGGACTTGCGCCCGCTCGTCCTGCTCGACTCGGGCAACTTCGCCACCAGCGACCTGAACGACCTCTACCGCCGGATCATCAACCGGAACAACCGGCTCAAGAAGCTCGTCGACTTGAACGCGCCCGAGGTCATCATCCGCAACGAGAAGCGGATGTTGCAGCAGGCCGTCGACGCCCTGTTCGACAACAACCGCTGCAAACGCCCGGTCCTCGGTTCGAGCAACCGCCCGCTCAAGTCGTTGACCGACATGATCAAGGGGAAGCAAGGCCGGTTCCGCGAGAACTTGCTCGGCAAGCGGGTCGACTACTCGGCGCGGTCGGTGATCGTGGTCGGGCCGGACTTGCGGCTCCACCAGTGCGGGTTGCCGAAGAAGATCGCGCTCGAGTTGTTCCAGCCGTTCATCATCCGCCGGCTCCGCGAGCTTGGCCATGCCGACACGATCAAGTCGGCCAAGAAGATGCTCGAGCGGAAGGTCGAGGAGGTGTGGGATATCCTCGAAGAGGTGATCCACAACCACCCGGTCCTGCTCAACCGGGCGCCGACGCTGCACCGGATGGGCATCCAGGCGTTCGAGCCGGTCTTGGTCGAAGGCAACGCGATCCGGATCCACCCCCTGGTCTGCAAGGGGTTCAACGCCGACTTCGACGGCGACCAGATGGCCGTCCACCTGCCGCTCTCGATCGAGGCGCAAGTGGAAGCCATGACCCTGATGATGTCGACCAACAACATCTTCAGCCCCGCCAACGGCAACCCGATCATCAGCCCGACCCAGGACATCGTCATGGGGTCGTACTACGTCACCGTCCATCGCCCCGGCGAATTCGGCGAGTACAAGAAGGACGATAAAGGTCTCGAAAGCGGGATCTACTCGTCGCCCAACGAGGTCTTCCTGGCGTTCAGCCAGAAAAAGGTCGGCGTCCACGCCCGGATCAAGCTCCGGCTCCCGCCGCACAAGAAGCTCAAGGGCGAGGGGGAGAAAGAGTTCACCCCGGGGATGCTCGCCACGACCACCGTCGGTCGGGTGATCTTCAACGACATCCTGCACGCCAAGATGCCGTTCTACAACCTGGCCCTGGGCCAGAAGCAGCTCCAGGGGATCATCGCCGACTGCTACCAGATCCTCGGCCGGGCCGAGACCATCGCCCTGCTCGACAACATGAAGGACCTCGGCTTCCGCGAGTCGACCCGCTCAGGGTTGAGTTTCGCCACCGACGACCTGAAGACCCCCTCGACCAAGGACGCGATCCTGGCCGAGACCGAGCGCGATGTCGCCAAGACCGCCAAGCTCTACCAGCGCGGGATCATCACCGAGCAGGAGCGCTACGGCAAGGTCCTCGACGCCTGGACCCACGCCCGAGAGAAGATCACCGCCGAGATGATGGAGCAGCTCCGCAACGACGTCCGCAACGGCGAAGTCTACTTGAACCCGATCTTCCTGATGGCCGACTCGGGCGCCCGGGGCGGCGTCGAGCAGATCCGCCAACTCGCCGGGATGCGGGGCCTGATGGCCAAGCCATCGGGCAAGATCATCGAGACGCCGATCAAGGCGAACTTCCGCGAAGGCCTGAGCGTGCTCGAATACTTCTCCTCGACGCACGGTGCCCGAAAGGGCCTGGCCGACACCGCGCTGAAGACGGCCGACTCGGGGTATCTCACCCGGAAGCTGGCCGACGTGGCGCAAAACGTCGTCATCACCCAGGAAGACTGCGGGACCTCGCAGGGGATCACCAAGGGGGTGGTCTACAAGGGGGAGAAGATCGAGGTGACGCTGACCCAGTCGATCCGAGGGCGGATCAGCCGGGTCAACATCGTCAACCCGATCACCGACGAGGTGGTGGTCAAGGAAAACGAGATGATCACCGTGGCCTCGGCGCGCAAGCTCGAAGACATGAACATCGAGAAGATCCAGGTCCGAAGCCCGATGACCTGCGAGGCGTCGCTGGGGATCTGCCGGAAGTGCTACGGGATGGACCTGGCCACCGGGCAACTCGTCGAGCCGGGGATGGCCGTCGGGATCATCGCCGCCCAGTCGATCGGCGAGCCGGGCACGCAGCTCACGATGCGGACCTTCCACATCGGCGGCGTGGCGACCCGAGGCGTCGAGGACAAGGACCACAAGGCCAAGCGCGAGGGGAAGGTCAAGTACGTCGGGATCAACATGGTCGTCAACGACGAAGGGCAGAAGATCGCCCTGTCGCGAAACGGCGAGGTCCAGATCCTCGACCCCAAGGGCCGCGAACTCGAAAAGTACGACATCCCCGACGGGGCCGAGATGAAGGTCGAGGACGGCCAGATGGTCGCCCGAGGCGTCGTCATCTGCGAGTGGGACCCGCACAACATCCCGATCCTCTCCGAAGTCGGCGGCAAGGTCCGCTACGAGGACATCGTCGAAGGCGAGACGATGAAACTCGAATCCGACGCCTCGGGCCACGTCCGTCGGACGATCATGGAGCACAAGGGGGAGCTGCACCCGCAGATCCTCATCGAAGACGTCGAAGGCCGAATCCTGGCCTATAACTACATCCCCGAAGGGGCGGGCATCGAAGTGGCCGAAGGGGCGAGCATCACCCCCGGCACGCTCTTGGCCAAGACCCCCCGAGAAGTCGGCGGGACCCAGGACATCACCGGCGGACTCCCCCGAGTCACCGAGTTGTTCGAAGCCCGACGCCCCAAGGAACCCGCCGTCGTCGCCGAGATCGACGGTCGCGTCGAACTCTTGGAAGAAAAGCGCCGAGGCAAGCGGACCATCATCGTCAAGAACGAGAGCGGGATCGAGCGCGAGCACCTGGTCCCGCACGGCAAATACCTCCGGGTCCACGGCGGGGCGCGGGTCAAGGCGGGCGACGCCCTGGTCGAAGGGCCGCTCGTGCCGCACGACATCTTGCGGATCTCGGGCGAGGAGGCCGTCCAGCGCTACTTGCAACGCGAGATCCAGAACGTCTACCGCGCCCAGCGGGTCGAGATCGACGACAAGCACCTGGAGATCATCATCGCCCAGATGCTCCGCAAGGTCCGCGTTGATTCCGTCGGTGATACGGGCTTGCTACCCGGCTCGGTCATCGACAAGTTCGAGTTCCGCAACACGAACATGGACCTGATGAACTGCGTCAAGATCAAGGACCCCGGCGACACCGACTTCCGCCAAGGGGACATCGTCCCCCGCGACCACTTCGAGACCGAAAACCTCCGGGTCGAGGGCGAAGGCCAGAAGAAGGCCGAGTGGATTCGACCCAAGCCGTCGTCGGCCTCGACCCAGCTTTTGGGGATCACCAAGGCGGCGGTGCAGTCGGAGAGCTTCATCTCGGCGGCGAGCTTCCAGGAGACCACCAAGGTCTTGACCGAGGCGGCCCTGGCCGGCAAGGTCGACTACCTGGTCGGGCTCAAGGAGAACGTCATCCTCGGCCACCTCGTCCCCGCCGGGACCGGGTTCAAGATCCACCAGGAGGCCGAGGTCCGCATCCGCCCCGAAGCCCTCGAAGCCCTGGCCGAGAAAGGCCCCGGCTACAGCCGATACCCCAAGGATGAGCCGGTCGCCACGAGCTGAGTCGACCCGCACGTCATCAACCTCCGGCCCTCCGCTTCCCTCCCACGAGGGGGGCGGCGGGCTTTTTCCTTGATGAGAGGCACCCCATCATGGCGACGATCACGACCCGGCTCGGCCCACTCGACCACGGCCGGCGGATGGCCTTGGAAGAGTTTCAAGAGGCCGAAGCTGAAGAAGGCTATCGCTACGAATTGAGCCGGGGAGTTGTGGAAGTGACCAAAGTTCCCGGTAGCCGTCATGGCCAGGTCATGACCAACCTTTATGACTCTATTGCCGGATGGAAGGTCACCCATCCCGGGGTCATCCTGCGCTATGGGGGTGGTGCGGAGTTTCGGATCTCAATCCCGGATTACGCTTCGGGGCGGAACCCCGACTTGGCTGTGCTGTTCCGCGACCAACCAGGCTCCAGGCTTGAGGAACCGCCGCTCGCCTTGGCCGTCGAGGTGGTTTCGGCGCGATCGGGCTACCGCGATTATGTGCTCAAGCGCGAGGAGTATCTGGCTTACGGGCTCATCGAATACTGGATCGTCGACTTCCTGATCCGCCGCTTCACCCTCTTGATCCGCGAGGGTGACACCTGGCGGGAGCAGATCCTCGAAGGGGATCGGGTCATCCCCAGCGTCGTCTTGCCCGGCTTGATCACGACGGTCGACGACCTCTGGCTCGACCTGGACTATTACGACCCCGACGTCGAGGAGGATGACGAGGAGATTGGCCCGGCCGCCTGAACGGTCGCCGCTGAAATTTTAGTGACCATGATTGCGAAGCGCATCGACCAGTCGTTCGTTCGCGGCGGACCAGCGGTAGCCGTCGGCGATGGCCCGGCCGAGGGCGACCCGTCGGTTTCGTTCTTCGGGCTGGTCGAGGAGGTCGCGGATGGTCCCGGTCAGGGCTTCGTCGTGGTTGGGGTTGAAGTACCACCCCGCCTCTCCTCCGATCTCGGGGAGTGCGGTGGAGTCGGCGAGGGCGACGGGGATTCCTTGGGCCATCGCCTCGACGGCGGGAATCCCGAAGCTCTCGCAGGTCGAGGGGAAGACCAAGGCGGTCGCCTCGGCGTAGGCGGCGAGCAAGGCTCGCCCCTGGCGGTAGCCGGGCAGGCGGATCACGGGTTTTCGGCCCAGGGCGGAGATCGCCCGGCGGATCGGCTCGGCTTCGGACTCGTCGCCGCCCCCGAGGAGGACCACCGCCAATTCGCCGCGCCCGACCTCGGCCAGCCTGCCGGCGGCCCGGACGAGTCGGACGAGGTTCTTCCGGGCCTGGAAGTTGGCGACCGAGAGCAGATAGGGGATCTTGGGCGGAAGGCCGAGGTCGCCGCGGACCGCGTCGCGCTCGCGCCGGGTGGGCGCTTCGAAGAAGAGGTCTTCGGCGGCGTTGGGGACGTGGGCGACCTTGCCCAGGCAGCCAGGGTACATCGCAACCAGCTTGCTCGTGTTGAAGTCCGACACCGAGAGGATCAGGTCCGCGCGGTCGAACACCCGGGCGAGCAGGGCTTGCCGCCTCGGCCCGCCGAACCGGACGTCTTGCAAGACGTCGTGGCTGGTCACGGCGAGTTTGGCTTTTCGGGTCGGGATGAACAACTCGGAAGGGGCATAAACCCAGTCGACCGGCCCGGTCCACCACTCGATGGCCGGTGCTTTGAGCGTCCGCCAGAACCGGAGGGCGTACTTGGTCGAGATGGGAAGTTCTTTACGCTTGGTGCCATCGGGGCGTTCCCACCGGGCCAGGCCGTCCGGGTCTTTGATCCGCCCGGTCACCGCCGAGAGTTCGACATCTTCACGCTTCGCCAAAGCGTCGAATTGGCCGAGGGCGTGGCGGGTGACGCCGGTCGGGTTCCGGCATGCGTTCATGTCGTAGAACCAGGCGACCCGGAGCCGTTCGGAGGCCGGCGCGACCCTCGGTCGCGAGGGCTTGATCACCTCCGAGGTCGGTCCCGTGCCGTTCGATCCCTCGCTCGGGGGGTTCATGGGTTCAAGATCCAGTAGACCACCATCGCTAGGCAGACCAGCGAACCGGCCACGACCCACCAGGGACGCACCGACCGGACTTCTTCGCGGGTGACGTAGGTGCCGCACTTCGGGCAGCGATCCGAGTCGTCATAAATCAGGCGCCCGCAGCGCGGGCATTCGTCGAGGTCGGCGTCGTCTTCCGACGCTTCGTCGCCCTCATCCTCCCAACCATCGTGGAATTGGATCATCCCGCCTCGAACCCTTGTTGGCAATGGTCGAACCAAGGCCGATCAGCGTAAAACAGGCCAACCCCCAACGTCAACCCGTCGAGGTCGGGCCGAGCCTCCAAGGGGTCCAGCTTTCGAATCCGGAGATTCTTCGGGATCAAGGATTGCAGATCGCAGAATTGCAGATCGCAGGTCGTGTCCCAGAGCTATTGCGTGCCATCTAACCCTAACTTATCCTGAGGATTGCGCCCGATGATCCTTCGATCGGCAACTCTCGGGATGGGCCCCATCCATGGACGACCTCTCGCGCTTCTGCTGCCAGAATCCCGATTGCTCGCTCTACGGCCGACGCGACGCCGGGAATCTCTCGGTCCGCGACCGTTACGGCAAGCATGACCACATCCGATTGCTCCACTGCCAGGCGTGCAAGTCGCGCTTCTCCGAGCGCAAAGGTACCCCGCTGTCCCATTCCTGTATGCCCGCGGAGAAGGCGATCTCCGTCCTCGAACACCTGTTCGAGGGCAACGGCGTCCGCCAGACCGAGCGCCTCGTCGGCGTCCACCGCGACACCGTCATGCGACTGGCACGCAAGGCCGGAAAGCACGCCAGGGACGCCCACGACGAGCTCGTGGCCTTTTCCCCCCGAGACCCGCGAGGTCCAGCTCGACGAGATGTGGTCGTTCGTCGCCAAGAAGCAGAGGAACTGCGACCCCGATGACCCGGCCGATGATCACAAGGGGGACTGGTGGGACTTCGTCGCCTATGACGCCGAGCATCGGCTGGTCCTGGCCGTCGTCCCCGGCGCGCGCTCGATCGAGAACGCCGAGGAGGTCGTCCGGGAGGCCCACGACCGCACGGCCGGGCGCGAGGATGTCCTGCTCACCAGCGACGAACTGGCGGCCTACGGTACGGCGATCGAGCATGTCTACGGCGTCCCGGAAGAGCCCAAGCCGCCCGGTACGCCCGGCCGCCCGCCGGTCGTGCCAGGCCGCGAGCTCCCGGCGGAGTTGAAATATGCGACGGTGCACAAGGAGCGGGAGAAGGGCCGAGTGGTGTCGATCGTCACGGCGGTGGTGATGGGGACAAGGGCGGCGGTGGCCGGCGCGTTGGAGCGGTCGAGCGCGAGCCGGACGATCAACACATCGTTCCTGGAGAGGCATCACCTGACCGACCGGCATCACAACGCGAGGAAGTCGCGGAAGTCGTACCGGTTCAGTAAGGACTGGCGGATGCACGAGGCGATGACCTACTTCACGAAGTACAGCTACAACTTCTGCCAGCCGGTGCGGACGCTGCGGGAGCGGGCCGACTCGGGTCCTTGGCAAGAGCGGACTCCCGCGATGGCGGCCGGATTGGCCGATCACGTGTGGTCACTCAAGGAATGGCTAACATTACCGGCCGTTCAACAGCTCTAGGACACAACGCCCGGTTGAATAGCTCTGGGACACGACCGTTTCCGGTTGGACAACGAAATAGGAGAACTTCATGAGACTTCTCGTGGTCACGCTCTGTTGCTTCGTCGCTCCGCCGATCGTTCGGGCCGATCCCACCGAGGATGCTGTGATCGAGGCGATAAAACAGCGCGGCGGGATGGTCGAACAGTACGGTAAAGTCGTTGGTCTCTCGTACACGCAGGTGACAGACGCTCAACTCAAGGAGCTAGCGGCCCTCAAAAACCTCACCACTCTCAATCTCTCTCAGACGACGGTGACGGGTGTCGGCTTGAAGGAACTGGCGGCACTCAAGAACCTCACCACCCTTGACATCTCTTTTACGGAGGTAACGGACGCCGGCTTGAAGGAGCTGGCGACACTCAAGAACCTCACCACCCTCAATCTATCTTCTACGGAGGTGACGGGTGCCGGCTTGAAGGAACTGTCGGCCCTCAAGAACCTCATCACCCTTACCCTCTCTTCTACGGAGGTGACGGACGCCAGCTTGAAGGAACTGGCGGCACTCAAGAACCTCACCACCCTTGACATCTCTTTTACGGAGGTAACGGACGCCGGCTTGAAGGAGCTGGCGACACTCAAGAACCTCACCACCCTCAATCTATCTTCTACGGAGGTGACGGGTGCCGGCTTGAAGGAACTGGCGGCACTCAAGAACCTCACCACCCTTACCTTCTCTGGGATAAGGGTGACGAGTGCCGGCTTGAAGGAGTTGGCGGCACTTAAGAACCTCACCACCCTTAGACTCTTTGGGCTCGATGCGAACATCGCCGTCTCTCCGGAGGCAGCCCAGAAGCCGTCGCTGACCGACGCTGGCTTGAAGGAGCTCGCGGCCCTCGAGAACCTTACCACCCTTGAACTCTCTATGACCGATGTGACGGACACCGGCTTGAAGGAGCTCGCGGCCCTCAGGAGCCTTACCACCCTTGGTCTCTCTATAACGAAGGTGACGGACGCTGGCTTGAAGGAGCTCGCGGCCCTCAAGAGCCTTACCACCCTTTACCTCTCTGATGGGAAGGTGACGGACGCCGGCTTGAAGGAACTGTCGGCCCTCAAGAACCTCACCACCCTTGGCCTCTCTGGGACGACGGTGACGGGTGCCGGCTTGAAGGAACTGTCGGCCCTCAAGAACCTCACCACCCTCGACCTCCAAGGGCCCGCCGGTGGAGAGTTGGCCCACGGTAAGGAGGGATTCCGGGAGCGGTTGCTGAAGGACGCCGGGGCGAAGGAACTAGCGGCCCTCGAGAGCCTTACCGCCCTTGACCTCTCTGGGAACAACGTGACGGCCGCTATCTTGAAGAAGCTAGCGGCCTCCAAGAACCTCATCGCCCTCGACCTCAGTCAGACGAAGGTGACGGACGCCGACATGAAGGAACTGGCGGCCCTCCGGAACCTCCGCATCCTCTACCTTTCAGGTTGCACGAATCTGACGGATGACGGAGTCAAGCAACTTGCGACCCTCAAGAACCTCACTATCCTGGACCTCATGATGAACGTGGTTTCGGATACCGGGTTGATGGAACTTTCGGCAATCCCGGGGCTGGCCCACCTTCGTGTGGCGGGCACTGCCGTTTCGGGCGCCGGGGAGAAGGAGTTTGTACGGAGAAATCCAAAGTGCGACCTGTCCGTTCCCTCGTGGCCAGAAGCAATAAAGCGGTGATTGTTTTCGAGTTGGGCCGCGCCGTCCGTGGGGCGTCTCCGGCAGTGCCGCCCCGGTACCTTTTGCAAGCATGAGCGAAGGAACGAAGTAAGCATCCGATCCGGGCGTCGGCCGTAGAGCGAGCAATCGGGATTCTGGCAGCAGAAGCGCGAGAGGTCGTCCATGGATGGGGCCCATCCCGAGAGTTGCCGATCGAAGGATCATCGGGCGCAATCCTCAGGATAAGTTAGGGTTAGATGGCACGCAATAGCTCTGGGACACGACCAAATCGCATAAGGAGGAAAATCTTGGTTTCTGGATTTTTTGCGATTTGCGATGCTGCGATCTGCAATCCGAATCTCCAGATTCGAAAGCTACACCCGCCTCCAAGCTTCCTTGGAGCGCTGCTCGGGAATCGATCGGCACGGCCTCGACGCGACATTTCTCGGAAAGACCAAACTCCGGGAACTTCGCCGGGAGGGTCGAACCTTGGCCCTCCCGGCCTCCTCGCCCTCATCCGGCGCGGGCCAGGGCTTCTTCCCGGTCCGGGGTGATCCCGACCGGGGCCGGCGAAGGCTGGCGGGCCGGGAGGATCGAGAGGATGTATCGGACCGCGCCGAGGGATTCGACGGCGACCTCTCGGGCCAGCGGTTCGGTGCTGACGGCGACCGACCAGTTTCGCTTCAATTCGGCGACGACGCCCAGGGTCGGCTCTTTGAGGAGGCCCTTGCGAGTGGCGACCCGGATCACGCCTTGGGGGTCGTCGGACCTGATGACGATCCTTCGGCTCAATAGAGCCTGCCGCAACCGAGATTCGAGGGCCCGCCAGGCTTCGACGACGCAAAGGTCGTAGTGGTCGCTGCCGAACAACTGGCTCGCCTGCGCGAGCGACTCGGCTTCTTGTTTGGCCAGTTGCTCCATCTTCGACACGCGGTCGCGTTCGCCGAGCCTCCGCCTGATCCGCCAGGCGACCACCTGCGACAACACGACCCACCCCGAACCCAAGCCCACCGCCACGGCGGGAGCCGCCCAGGCCAGGTGGGTCACCGCCAACCGGTCGGCCAGGGTCGCCGACAGGAACAGACCGGCATAGATCGGCACGATCAGGATCGCCAGGGCGTACGTCGCGTTGCCCGTCCGCTCGAACCACGAATGAGGGCGGTCGCTAAGCAGAGTAACCGCGTAAAGATAGACGCAAAGTCCCAACAGCCCCGAGGTCAAAGCGTAAGCCCCGATCACCTCCAACCGGTACCCCAGGTAGACAAAACCGAGGTCGGGGAACCGGTCGAGCAGCGGGTGCAAGGCGAAAAGAGTCCCCAGCAAAGCCAGGGCGAAACCGATCTTGATCTTGGTGAATTCCGTCATCGAAGCGAAGCTCCACCGGAGAACCCGATCGATCCGTTCCGTTCCGGATGCCGATCGATCGATCGGTCGTTCTCGAGAAGGGATTCGGTGGAGCGGTCGGGAGATTGGGAGAAATCGCCCCGATCAAGCGGGCGGTTCGGTCCGGTGGGCCTCGCGCCAGGCCCGCCCGAGCGGCTCATGCTCGAGGACCCCTCGGAGATGAGTCCGCGAACCGAAGGCACACGGCGCGGCGTCTGTTTGGGTTTCCGCCAGGGCGGCTCGAATCTTGTCGGTGAGAAGATCATGACGAGCACGCCAGTCGGCCAAGTGCTTAGAAACTATCCCAAAACCGGTTCATTGAGCAGATGTGACAGCCTTCGATACCAATAGGTGCAGCAAGCCAACTGGATCAATCCTAGGTAGTTCACGTCGTGGAAGTCAT
>JAABUX010004908.1_pt1 | contig 16684 bp, 22 predicted proteins | sample 5561851 | NCBI WGS metagenome assembly JAABUX01 (sample SAMN10711883, study PRJNA513361) | rock metagenome | isolation source: Antarctica rocks | place: Antarctica: Victoria Land, Richard Nunatak red sandstone | collected 2016-01-03 | reverse complement strand
TGATACGATCCCAGCACTCGTCGCTAATTTCATGACGACGCATCAGGGCAACTCCATCCGCCGAAGTGATTGAAGGATCGTATACATTTTACCCAATTCATCCAGCGTATGTCCACGCGGCTTAAGGATTTCTCGAGCCCGATTTTTGGATTGATACCATGCCGTTTTCCATTACTGAGATGTCAAAGGAGTCCACACTCTGGCAGACTCGCCTTGGCGCAAGGCAGATACCCTCTTCTCCCTTTAACGTTTGGACCGTTGCCATTGTGTTCGTTGTTGCTGTCCTTTACGCATCATTTACTAGGACGGGCACGCCGAATCTTGCTCAGAGAACTAGGGAGTTAGCTGAGTTGGGTTTCAATTTTACTATCGGAATTCTTGGGTTCTTGATCGCAGGGTTCACCGTTTTTGCGACTATCACCAAAGAGGAATTGTTTAGGTCGATGGCGACAGCGCCTAAGCAGGGGACAAAATTATCTACGCTCAAATACAATTTGTTCGCGTTTATGAGAGTATTTTTTGACTACCTGTGTTTCGCCTCAATCTGCTTGGCTATCAAGATTCTCGCGCCGATAGATGGGCCGATTGACGAGTTCTTCACGTTGGTTCAAGCTGAGGAATCCAAGGCGATACTGGCTCGCACTGGCTATGTTGGAATGGTGACATTGCTAGTTTACGTCTTGATTATTCTCAAATCTTTCGTCATGAATATCTACAAATTTGTGATAACTACGATCCAGTTCTCTTTCGTCAATCGTCCACCCACCGAAGAAGAATTGACAGAAGCTTGACTCCAGATCTGAGCCGACCGCTGACACACATTGGATACGGTCGGCTCTTTCCTCAGTTTCCCGCCTCACCAACCCTTCTGGTCGAGCAGCTGATTCGCCTTTTCCCCTGCCTTGACCGGGTCGGGCCGGGCGACCTTCCCCCGGTTGCCGGCGGCAACGAACCGCCGGAACACTTCGAGGCTCGAATAACGCTGGCCACCCACCAGGATCGTTTCGAGCTGGACGCCTTTGACCCCGCTGGTCGACCAGCGCCAGAGGGTGGAGATCGCCACTGGCTTGCCGCTCCGCCGTGGCAAGCTCTTGGCCAGGTTCTTGAGCAGCACGAGGTCCTCGGTTTCGATATCGATCATGATGCCTCCTGGAGGTTATCGCTCGGCGGGTTTGTCGATGGAGTCAGGTTCGTCTCGTCGTATGCTTGCCGCTCGGCCGCCCGGACCTCCGCTGGCTTGGCCTTCGGCGGGATCAGGGCGTTGCACCGCTTTCGCCACGCGAGCCACCGCTCAGGCGGCCACGAGGCGAGATCCGACCGCCAGTCGGGCGGGACGTCGAGGCCGGGGGTCGAGTCGGCACCGCCCCAGCGCCGAGCGGCGAGGGTGGTCCACGCGGCGGGATCATCGGTGGTCGCCCGAGCCCTCAACTCGGCGATGACCTCCGCCTTCCGCCGACCGATCTCCTCAACGAGGGCCGAGCAGGACCTCGGTCCCTTGAGAAGCAGCTCGTCGCCCGCGATTTCAACGTGGAGACTAGAGGCGGTGGCCTGTTCGAGCAGGGTCAAACCGTCCATGTGACCCCCTTGTCTTCAACCTTTGTGGCCAAGTCTTCATTCGTAACTCCCTCGTTCGCAGAATTCGCGGAATTGCCATCCTGGTCATCTGAGATCGGTTCTTGGTCGTCAGGGATCGAATTCCGCGAATTCTGCGAAGCGACAATCGCGGGATTCACCTCAAAGACCGGCGAAGGAGGCTGGCCTCTTCTCCCATGCTCTCTGGGCGGCGATGGACGTCGCCGGAGGATGTGTCGATCTTCCATCCAACCCAGGACCCCGTCCGGGCCACCCGCGCGTTCAGCGAGCCAGCGAAGATGGTCGGTAAGTTCCTTCCGAGTGAACGAGGAACGATCATGCCTTTTGATCCAGTCCATGATCGCTCGCGCATCTTTGTTTTCGATGCCACCATTCATCTGCCAACGGACGCGACGGTGGTTGGCGCGGAAGTAACGCCAAAGTGCGATGGCATGATCGAGCGCTTCGGCCGGAAGAGGAGGAATCGAACCAACCGGGTCGGTCGTCGGATCGCAGACCAAGCTCAAGAGGTGGAGGATGAAGGCCAAGCGAGCGGTGAAATTCTCGAGCTTTCCGTCGACTGATAATTCCGAAGCCTCATATCCAGGAGTCATCGCCTCCAGCGAGTTCGCGTCGTAGAAGTCCGCCCAAACACGTCTCGCCTCAGTCGTGAAGTAGACGACATTGGGTGCTTCCCGCCCTTCCCTAAGGACCATCGGGCGCTCCCGGAGCCGATGGATGATCTTCTTCCACCGGTCAACAAGCTCTGGGTTGAGGCCGTCATCGTTCCAAGGGGGCCTCGCCCGCGCCTCCGGGAAGGCGAAGAGGATTTGCTCAACGAACCCGTCGGATCGGCCCTCGCCCTCGCGAAGCTCCCCCAGCGTATCCGGCGTCATGTTTCCGATGACCGACAGGAACGGATGTGGAATACTCGTCGGCTGATCTTTGTCCTTCATCCGGTCAACGCGGATCGAGGTCCCATTCAGGACCGAGAGGTAGAATTGGCGGTCGGTGCCCTTTCCTGACTTGTATTGATTGAGGCTCCCGATCCATGCGCTGCCTTCGTCGTATGCGTTGAGAAGTCCACGCGGGTTCTCGGCCAAGCGAGTCTTCACGATCTCGGTCGTGGAGTCGTTGAGGAGTACCGTCCGCAAGGAAGGCCGGACAGGTCTCGGAGGCTTGCGGGCTGGAGGCTTGCTGGTTTTCGCCGCGTGGTTCCAAGCGTCCTCCTCTTCGTTGCACCGAACCATATCATCTCTAAAATGATCCAGATATTCGACGTTGATATCGACCAGCGGGTTTAGGGCGAAGTTGAGCGAAGGGGTCTTCCCGGAGGTCGCATTGCCGACGTTCATCCCGTAAAGGGAGGTCGAGACAAACTCCCCTGGTCTGAGCATTAAAGAAGCGGATCGGCCGATCGCGGCACCGGCAACCACCAGTGTGGACAACGCGGCGAAGTCCACGGGACACCCGATCGAAGACGCGATCGACCGGACATACTCCGCCAAGGGAGGGGGCAGGACATCAACCGGGAAGGGTTCGGCGCAAGGAACTTCGCTCAATCGCGGCGGCAACCATTCGTTTTCGACCAAGCCATCTGGGTTTTGCCCATCCGGGAAGACGTCGGATGCCCCTGTTGAATCGCATCCTGACTGCCTCGAACGCTTTGAGACGGGAGCCTCTTGGCTTGCCCCGTAACCTTCCCTGCGAAGCGCTTTTGCCGCCTCGGAGAAGTTGCCTCCGTGGTGAAGAACGGTATAGGCTCCGAACTTGGTGTAAGACTTCTCCGAGTCGAACGAGGTCGAGGTCGTGAAGACGTAGAGGAGATTCGATCCGCCGTGGTTGGTGGTGGCACTGATTCCGATCGACTTACCGGGTCGCCGCCAGGCGGTCTTCTCACCTTGACGATTGACGACGGTCCATCCCTCGGTCGTGAGTAGGTCGTCCCAGCTCACCTCTTGCCCGTAGGCATCGCCAGGTCGAGCGCCGTCGTCGACCACCTGTCGCGTCGGCTTCGGCTCGGCGTCGGTCCGAGGCATGGCGTCGAAGGATCGGCCCAAGTCCCAGAGGGCGTTTCGTTCCTCAGCGGTGATGGTCTCGATCGTCTGCAAGCCGCCGCTGGTCAGGACGTAAGGCCGACCGGACTCGTGGACCGTCCCCCCGCTGGGCGCGATGATGATGAACCCGTTCTCGCCCCTCGTCTCGATCAACGTCTTCACACCGCGAGGATTGTCGTCTGTCGGCGATGGCCTCTTGGCGAGCTTGGTATTTCCGCGGATTTCACCGCAGAAGTAGAGCAGGTGAATACCGCCGCCGGGGCTCACTTCGCGATATCCCGCCTCGATCCGGTTGACCAGATCCGCCAAGCCGCATTCCTTCGCGGTTTCCAGAAATGTCTCATAGGTTTCTCGGCAATCGAACTCGTAGCATTCGAGGCCACCACTCGCGGCGCCGCATCGCAGGCCGATCCCCTGGCGCGGTCCATACCACTCGCGAAGCGTCGCCCTGCTCGGAGGTTGACCATCGGCATGCAACCAGCTCCACTTCGGTTTGCCATCCTCGTCGACACCAGGGTAGATCGGGTCCGGTGCCTTGGAACCATTTTCGTGCGGACGGTGGACGGAAAGCCCCGCGTCGGAAGCGGCCAGGGCGGTTTCGAGGAGGTCGAGGGGCGGTCTTGAGTTGCTCGTGGGGCGAGGTTCGTCGCCGGTACCATTGCCGGGGATTGATCCAAATGATACATTCATGGACGCGAATCTCAAAGAGTGAGGTCTTCCGGTGCGCTGGCAACGCCCGGGCGAGTAAACGGGGGGTCGAGTCCACCAGACTCGACCCCTTTCGCGTTGTTTCAGGACGTCAACACGGCAACGGCCGGAGCAGTTCGACAGCTTCGGCCTGGAGGTCTTCGAGCCACGGCTACAACTCCGGGGCGACCGCGTTGGCGTCGAGGCCCACGAGCCAAAGTCGCGATGCCTTCAGCGGAATTGCCGGAACCGGGGTCATCGACCCGTCGTCTTCCGGGACGAGGATCGTGGCCAGCCCCACCGATCTCGCGGCTTTCAGGTGTTCAATCTCCGGCTCGACGGGGATCGACAGGCAAACCGCAGCCAGGCCGACGGCATAGCCGACGGGGACGCGCTTCAGGGCGGTTCCGAGCGGGGGAGTCATCGGCCACCTCCCGATCGAGGCGTTCCGAGGCAGAGGACGCTCAGTCCGAGCCTTCGGAGTCGGCGGGTGGTCGTCAGGGTTGCCGGGGTATCAAGACGGTCGACGGCCGCGAGGAACTCCGCGAACGCGGCGAGCCGAGGATCGTTCGGGGGTGTCTGATCACCGCCGACGATCTTGCGATCGGGTGGAAAGCCACCGCTTTGGGCGGACGGCGAACGATCGACGGGTGACATATTGTCTCCCGCGATAGCGAAACGTCGAGCAGTCTGAGACACTGAAGGAGCACCTCGTTTAAGGGGAAGCGGTTCCCAAGGGAGACCGCAGTGACTTGAACGATGTTGCTAGGGGGGACGGTCCAGGTCGCAACCGCCAAGAAGAGGCCTGGGCTTGTCCCCTTGCTTACACGCTGGCCAGCGTTTGACCTCGCATCCGGGCGAGGATTGAGTCGACCGACGACTGGAGCACGATGGCTCGCACTCCACCGGGAATGCTGACAATTTTCAGTTCGCCCAGGGCGATCATCCGGTCAACGGCTTTCACGTTGACACCCAATTGCGTCGCCGCGATCTTCTTGGTGACCCGGGGCTCCCGGGCAACATCGTGGCTGGAAACGCTGCTGGTCATGGTGGAATCTCCGAGCGGTTGAACGGCGGCCTTTTTGAGCATCTCGTCCGGTCCAAACAGTGTTCGAACAGGCCCCTCTAAAAGGAGATGTGGTGGAAAATCGAAAATGCGTTGGGTTTTTCGGGAGACGGCGATTATTCCGGAAAATTCCGCAACGATCTCACGGCCTGTTTTGCGTGCAAGTGGGGATCGGCGACCAAGATTGATGCGATAGCACGACGGACCAGGACCCGTTGCGAAGTATCGCGCGGACCATCGGTCGTCTTTGAGGTGGGAGATTTACAAGACGGGGGCGTGCAGGCCCGACCATCCGCCGGCCGACTCGACCTGGGGCGTTGCCCAGCCAACGTCGACGAGGGGAGCGGAGCGTGACGGAGCGAGCGCCCCGAGGATAGCGGTGGCCCGGACACTGGCCAGGATCGCTAACAAGGTGCGGCGGCGATCCTCAGATCGCAGGGTACGCAGGAAACCTTGAAACGCCTCGATCGCATCTTCGATCAGGCCAACGACTTTGCCGTGAAGCCAGTCCGACAGTTGGGGAGACGAGAACCGCAGCACGGGATCTTCGGAGAGAAGTTCCCAGGTGAAGGAAGCTCCGACGTAGATCATTCGTCCGTCCGAGGTCGGCCCACCAGGACCGGCTTCGGGTTCATCCAGCGACGGCAGGGCGAAGATAAGAGGTTGCGAGTCCTCGATGCCGCCGGAGCTTCGTCTCGGCTTGGAGCGGGCGACGAGGGCCTTTTCGAGCTTCTTGCCTACATCGATCAGGGCGTGGAGCCGACGCAAACCGCGTCGAGGCTCGAACTCATCCTCGAAGGTGCGGACCAATCCCCCAGAGATGCTCTGGATCTCGTCTAACGAGAGGTGTTCGATCTCTTCCTCGGCGAAGAAGTCGGCCTCGAAGGCCCCGGCGTCGACCATCTGGCGGAGTTCACACCGGGCATCGTCGAGCAGGTCGGAGGCAGCGACGCGCTCCATCGTATGACGTTGACGCCATACCTCCAACCAATTCTCTTCAGCCGGATGGATCAAGTAACCACCTCATTGAATGGTCTATCACCTGCAAGCATTGCACGAAGAAGAGGAAAGAGCAACCCTACGATCGTGGTAATCCGAATATCGTGAACCCCCTGAACTGGCAATTTGTTTGCCAAACACTTCCTCGGAATTGCCTCGATTAAGGAATGTTTCCCACTTGCGAGCGTCGACAGCCGGGAACCGCCCGAGGTGACCGACGTTGGTGGTCGCGACGATCACCTCGTCGCCAGGCACACCGATCACGGCCGCGACCCCCGCCAGGATCGCGTCGCCGTCAAGCGCGTCGGGCGAAGCGGTCGGCTTCCCGGCGCGGCGCACGATCGCCCAGAACTCGGCGGCCTTCCGCCAGCTCGGCGAGTTGACCGGGAGCGGAACGATGTTGGAGCGGAGGTCGTCGAGCCGGCGGAGCTTGGCCGTCGCTCGGATGCGGAGCAACTCGCGACGAACCTCGAAGTCGGTCAGGTCGGCGAGCAGGACCTTGGCCCCGGCCCCGGCCTGCGCTACCACCCAAGCTTGACAGGCCCGGACGGTGGGGAGGAATGGCGACGAGCAGAGGAGGCCGACCACGCCGGCATCGAGCAGGATCAGCCGTGCCACTCAGTAGTACCCCTCGAACAGAGGTCGCTCGGGCCGATCGGCGTCCATCGCCCGGAAGAAGTCGCGGTCGTCCTCGCCGGGCTCGTCGGGGATCTCCGCCAGGCGGGCCATCCCCTCGCGGACCGCCTCGGCGTGCCGGGCCTGCTCGGCGTCGGTCCAGGGCAGGAGGCGGCCCTCGGCGTCGAAGCGGGCGGGGGGAGAGGTGGTCGTCGTGGTCGTGGACATGGCTGAACTCCTCCGTTGCTCTCGAATTTCACGGCGTCCGGGAGTTGCGAGTTGGCCAGGAGCCGATAGACGTCCGACTCGGGGATGTTGGTCATCTCTTGCATCCCGCCCTTGGAAGGGATGGAACGTTTCGTTCCACCCTTACAATGACGCCTCACCGCGTGCCGAGGAGCCTTGTAGCGAAGCCTGGCGGCGATATCGTTGGCGATTACCCGATCACCCTTCGCCTTCGACTTTTTCGAGTCCCTTGGCCAATTTCTGACCGACCTTTTGAAATTCGCGTTCAAGAACCGGGCGAAGTAACTCGCTAACCAGCTTCGAAACGGGAACTCCCCGATGGGAAGCAACATACTTCGCCATCGAAGAAAGATCGGCCTCGATCCGAACAGGGGGTCCCTCTCCGGTGGACGTTTTCGGACGACCTCTTTTTTTAGCCATGCCAACTTCCAGAAGCATTCCACTCATCGTGTAACTCCGCCGGAAGATTGTATCAACGTGCTTTCTCGTTGTCCTTAACGAGTGAATTATACAGTCCATTATTGAAACGGAAATAGAATTTTTATTTTCCGAAACGGTTAATATTTTCCGTAACGGATATTGCTATCATTTGGTTGTCGGGTCGAACGTCGGCCCTACGAACGAAAACGGGCCGGGTCGAGTGCTCTAACACTCGCCCGGCCCTAGCGAAACCCCCGGCACTACCCGGAGATCCCGATGATCGCCATCCTTGCCCCCGCACGTCCCGAAGTCAACCCGGCCCGCGTCCTGCCCCTTCTCCCCTCGATCGACCTCGACGACGACGGCTCAAGCGTCGTCCAAGCGGCGTATGTCCCCTCGGTTGGCGAACGGTTCGAGAACACCGGCTACGAAATCGGCCTTTCCGGGTCGCTCTGCGACGTCGCCGATACCTTTCCCGACGCCTCGAAGCGGGACATCCTGGTTCACGCTCTCGCGTTTTCCGAAGGGCAGTACAACGGCTTCCGGGCCTATGCCCGCCAAATCGGTCATGCGGTCGGTCTGAACGGCGGGTCTTGCGAGCGTCCCGAGTTGATCCCCTCGCGCTTCGAACTCTTCTTCCAGATCGGTTGGGACAAGGGCAACCGCGAGTTCGAAGAACGGGCCGCGATCCTGGCCGACTTCTTCCAGCAACTTGATTGGGAAGCGGCTTGGGAACACGAGCAACGCGACATCGAAGCGATCCACCGCGAATCGGGCGGTTGGGATCGGGCCTCCGGGCTCGCCTTGGTCTGACCAACCACCAGCACCCGGAGCACTCGCTCCGGGTGCTTCCCTTTCGGCCGACTCGCCCCCTGATTTCGGAGCTTCCCCCATGTACGAGATGAAAAACGTTGCACGGATCGTCGCCATGAACGGCGGACTCGACAAGCTGGCCGACCGGCCCATCAAGATCGAGATGGACGGCTTCGACCGGCTCTGCATCGAGCATGTCGGGCGCGGCCCGAACGGTCGCCCCCTGGTGTCGGTCGCGCACTACTTCCTCCAAAACGGCGACCTCATGTCCGACCCCGAGATGACCTTCGAAGTGATCCCCGATGACGACTCAAAGCTCGGCTGGAAGTCGGGGACGTGGTTCCCGACCTCGATCACCCAGTCACCGACGGGAGTATATCGCGAAGCGGTTTGGACCGAAGGGGGCCAGGTATTGGTCCGGCCGCGACTGGTCCAAGAACTCAAAGGGTTTGCCCGGATGTGGGACCGGAACATCGGAGCGCAGGGGTTCGTCGATGCCGCGAAGCAACAATTCTCGACCGTTTCGGCCCGTCAAACGATCGACTCCGGGGGGCGAACGTCGCTCCCCTTCCTACCCACGCCCTGACCTTGGAGCTTGCCCCTCATGCTGACTGCCACCGCCCCCGCCATGATCCCGACGTTCGCCCTGGGACACCCGCAAACGACCCCAGCCCTCCGGTTCACCGCCGCACTCCCCACCGAAGCGCTCACGGAACGCCACCGCCCCTCGACTCTTGCCGAGGTCGTTGGCCAGGGGGCCGCCGTCTTCCAACTGCAGACCTACTTGGAATCGCCCGCCTCGCAAGCCTTCCTCTTCGCGGGTCCGACCGGCGTCGGGAAGACGACCGTCGCCCGCGCCTTGGCCAATGATCTGGGAGTGTCGCTCGATTGGGGGTTCCTCCAGATCAACTCGGCCCAAGCGGACGCCGAAGCGGTCGAAGGCGCGCTCCAGATGCTCCGCCATTCTTGCCCGTTCGGGTCGGGTTGGCGCCTGGTGCTCATCGACGAATCCGACCTCATGACGCCCAAAGCGGCACATCTCTGGCTCTCAGCCCTCGAAAACCTCCCCCCGCGCTCGGTGGTCGTCTTCACGACCAACCGCCCCGAAGCCTTCCCGGATCGCTTCGTCGACCGATGCGAGACGATAAAATTCGAGTCCGGTGCCGCGATTCTGGCCCAGGACGCCGAGGCGCTGATCGATCGCGTTTGGTTCGCCGAAACCGGCCGCACCGACGCCCCCCGGTTCACGGCGATCCCCGGCTTGATCGACACCAACGGGCGCTTAAGCTTCCGCCGAGTGGTGTCGGCCCTGGACCCGATCTTGCGAGCCGACGCCCTCAAGCGGTCCGAGACGCCCTTCCGGCTCGTGAAACCGGACCCAACTCCCCCCGTGGTCCCCGCCGCCATGCCGGCCCTCCGCAAGCCCGCCAAGCGACGCCCTGCCCCCGCCCCGACTTCTGCTCTGGTCATCGCAGCGCTAGCCCCCCGCCCCGCCGTGGTCCGGGCGCTCGACCACCTAGAAGACCTCCGGCGCGTGGAAGCCGACCTGGCGGCCCTGGAAGCCGAATATGACCGGCTCGGCGGAATCCTCCTGGAGATGGACGATCGCCGGGGACGACTCGAAGCCCAGCGACGAAAGCTGGCCAAGCGACCCGGCCGGTGAACGATGAGTGATCGTCGCGTGGTGGGGATGGGCGGTTCGACTCCGCCCGCGCGACTTGACGGCGACTCGCGTTGCTGGCCGTTCTTTTTGCTTCGACCCGACACCTTTAGACCGACGGCTATGAACTCTCGAATCTTCGCATCCCCCAGCCTTGGCGATCGCTCGCAACGATCGCCAAGCCGACGACTCGATTCACCCTAGATCCGTACTCACGCCGATGGAAGATCGCCGAAGACGACCACCACCCCTTCCCACACTTCCAACTAAGCGTTCGATCATGAGCCGGGCCGAGACGTTGCCCTTGGCCGTGACCCGCCGAGCCCTCGGGCGATGGCACCAAGCCCGCGAAGCGGCCAAGTTCGGTCGCTCCGCCGCCGATGCCGAGCCGGACGACCCCAATACTTCGCCTCGCTCGGCACCCTCGACCTAACGCGGGGCTCGTCGAGCTACGTCCTGAACACAACGGACCGGCCAGGTTCCCACGATCGCAGGCGACGACTTTCGTTTCGCCAGCGTGGTATCGAGCGGAGGATTTGATCCACTTCTACCTCAATCCTCCTCAAGTGGTGCGAAATCATCCTCGTCACCGGTGACTAAGACGATGAGCGGCGACATCGAAGGAGCCGGGAAAAAAGCTGCCGTCAGGTAGATCTGATCAAGGTCTTCCCAATCGTAGGTCTGAAACCACTGGCCGAGTTCGACATCCTGTCGGAACTGTCCATAATCGCCTTTGGCCATCTTCAGCCATTGCGTCCTTGCCACCAAGGGTAGTTCGGCAGCCCGGTCCCGAGGGTAACAACCCTTGTCCTTGAAGCAAGACGAGCGGAACGTCCAGGCCACCGAACCATCGCGAATCCCGATCAAGGCACAAGGGAAATGGGAGAGTTGCACGCAACGGATAGCGGTGCTCACCCGCGAAGTCCCGAAAAGCTTCGCCAGCTCGTCGATGCGCGCGAGGGTCAACTCGGCCGAGTTCACCTGCCTCACCATGAGCTTTCTTGGCATCAGCAAGCCGGCGGCGAAGGCATCGGCCTCGCGTTCGATACCGATGAGGCTGGAAAACTCCCCGCTCGATCCGTGGACGCGACCGCCCCGGAGGAGATACTCGCGGTGCCTGTCGAGGAAGTAGTGACCCAATTCGTGCGCCAGCGAGAACCGAGTCCTCGGATGATGAGATCCGGTAATCGAATCATCATACTTAGTGTTGAAGAATAAGACGAAACGACGCTGTTTGCGATGATATTCGAGTTGGCCATCGAAGCGGTTGCGGTAGTCGCCGTTCTTCAAGATCAAGAGCGGTTCTTCGGATGCTGTGATCTGAAATAGATCGATTGGAGAGTGCATCACTTCTAAAGTTTCGAGGAGCTCCTCGGCGTGTTCAATCGCCGACTCCTGACGCCTCTCTTCCACCATCCAATCGATCTTGCTCTTGCCCGAGGTTTCCATCGGTCCCAAGCGCCTCCCGACGCTGCTGCTCTAAGAGCTGATTGGTCTCGGGGTCCTCTTCCGGCACCCCGGGGTTTCGGTTGAGCTGCAAGGCATCCTCCCTGATGCGATTAGTTTCACCCGACTCGGCCCATTCGGGCTCATCAGGCGAGGTCCAAACGATTAGTTCCCCCGAGACCGCTGCGTCAACGATGGCTTCGATCTGGGCTTCGGTCAGTGATTCCGCCTCGATCGCGTCCAATTCGGCCTGCAACTCCTCCGGGCTGGGCACGCAGAAACCCTCGGCACGCCGGAGCTTGTCGGCGATCTGGTCCCAAAAACGATCTGCATCGGAGGTCATCGCTTGCCCCTGTTGGTGACCTGGGCGTGGTCGTTGGTCATGAGATGGTCGTGAAGTTTTTTAAGTGCCTTGCTCCGAAGTGCCTGAATGGAGCCTTTGGTGCGGCCCGATTGCTGGGCGAGGCGCGTATCGTCCGCCTTCTCGCCGCTCGCCAGGTCGGCCAGGATAGCGTCGCGCTCGGCCGCAGTGAGTACCGTCTTGATCGCACCTTGCAAGATTTCGATTCGTCGCGACTCGACCGGCGATGTCGAGGCATCACCGTCGTCGCTCTCGGCAGGATCATACTTCGGGTCGTCTTCGAGTTGCTTGTGGCGGTGCTTCTGCTCCGAACGGAGGATGTCCTGCGCCGCACGGATGGCTATCGTCGCAAACCATACTTGCAACGTCCCACTGAACCGATCGAACCTGTCGGCGAACCGATAGGCTTTGTAGGCTGCGACGTTAATCGCTTCCTCGAGCTCTTGTCGGTCAAGGACGCCGCCGAACTTCTTCTTCAGAAGCGACAGAGTCGCCCCGCCGACCGTCCTGATCAGTTCGCGGAGCGCGTCCTCGTCGCCATCCATCATCCGGAGGACGAGGACGAGGTCGAGGTCATCCGAAATTTCGTCGCTCATCCTGAACCTCCGGGGGGGACGCTACCAATAGATACGCGAACCCCTTACTGAGTAATGCCCAGTAAAAGAGACAGTTTGGGCGCCTTAAATCGCCTTGAACGAGCCGAAAGCGAGGGCTAACACCGTCTCTTTGGCCGGGGGGTACTCAGTAACGGGATCAAGCGTGGAGGTGCAACGTGCCGCCCGGACTGCTGTTAAGGCTCCTGCGTATCTACTCATGGAGGGACCGCGGGTCCCACCGAGTCCTGAACGCACAAAGTCATAAGGAACCAAATCGTGGCCAAATCGAAGAGCTATCACGTCACCCCGAACGGGGGGAACGGATGGGCCGTGCAACACGCGGGAGGCCAGAAGGCGACGTCACTTCACCCGACTCAGGCTGCGGCGATCGAAGCCGCTCGCCAACACGCAATCAACCAGCGGACCGAGGTCGTCATCCACCGGACGAACGGCCAGATCCGCGACTCGGACAGCTACGGCAATGATCCGTCGAACGTCCGAGACGCGAAGCACTGATCTCTGGATGGACCGCTTCGGTCGAGTGCGAGCAGGATGCTTGCACTCTTCACATAAGGCTTGCCAAGTGGCCTGAGAAGCCTTGGCATCCCAACGCCCGATCGCCAAGCCGATACGGTAGGGAATATAGAAAAACAGACAACCAATCAGGAATCCGAGCAGGTTATTCATGCGGAAATTCTCCTCGGATCTAATCAAGTGGGGGCTTTCGTGGCGAAGCGATCGATTGCTGAATCAGAACCAGTCTTATCGGCTTGGGCAGCCATCGTGACTATTGTAACGGCCTTTGCAAGCCTAGTTGGAGGTCTCTGGGGCTCCGTGGTAGTATAGTGGACCCCGGAATCTGGACCACCAGTTAAGTTATCCTTGACGGGGTTCTTTTCGGGGGGACACATGGCTGGCATCCGCAAGAAGCACTCATCCGCCTTCAAGGCCCAGGTGGCCTTGGGAGCGGCCAAGCAGGGCAAGACCATCGCCGAGTTGGCCAAGCAGTATCAGGTCCATCCGGTCCAGATCAGCCAGTGGAAGAAGCAACTCCTCGACGGCATCGAGACACTCTTCCAGGCCGGGGGAGCGACGGCTTCGCAGCCCGACCATGAGAAGATCCAGACCGAACTTTACGAGCAACTCGGGCGGCTCCAGATGGAGTTGGCCTGGGTGAAAAAAAAATCTCCCTTGTGAATTGGGTCAGAAACGGGCCTTCATCGACCCGGGCCATCGCACCCTCAGCGTCCGGCGGCAGTGCGAGTTGGTCGACCTGAACCGATCGAGCTTTTACTACGAACCAGGGACCGAGACTCAGGAGAACCTGAGACTGATGCGGCGGATCGACGAGCAGTACCTCAAGACGCCGTTCCACGGGAGCCGCCGGATGACCGCCTGGCTCGTCCGGCAAGGCCAACTTGTCAACCGCAAGCGGGTCCAGCGGCTCATGGGCGTGATAGGCCTGGAGGCGATCCACCCCGGCCCCCGCACCACCGTGGCGAACCCCGACCACAAAGTTTATCCGTACCTGCTTCGAGACGTGACCATCGAGCGGCGGGACCAGGTCTGGTCGTCGGACATCACCTACCTGCCGCTGCCGCAGGGGTTCATGTACCTGACGGTGGTGATAGACTGGCACAGCCGGTTCGTGCTGTCGTGGCGGCTGTCCAACACGCTCGACGGGCGGTTCTGCCAGGAAAGCCTGGAAGAGGCCTTGAGGGGAGGAAAGCCGGAGATCTTCAACACCGATCAGGGGGTGCAGTATACGGCCAGGTCGTTCACCGGTCGGCTGGAGTCGGCGGGGGTGTTGGTGAGCATGGACGGTCGAGGTCGGGCGTTGGACAACATCTTCGTGGAGCGGCTGTGGCGGTCGCTGAAGTACGAGGAGGTGTACCTGAAGGGGTATGGGAGCGTGTCGGAGCTGGAGTTGGGTATGTCGGCGTGGCTACGGTTCTACAACCACGAGCGGCTCCATCAGAGCTTGTCATACCAGACACCGGCGGAGGTGTACCAAGAGGGCCGGTAGTGAATCAGATCAAGACCAGAGCAAATCCGAACCATAACAAAAAAACCGGGCCGAGTGGTCTAGACAATGGGGTCCACTATATAGATTTCGCCGAGCATCGCCAGGAAGTCATCTCTGTTCTCACCTACGAGGGGGTTATTGCCTTGTTAGCGTTCCGGCTCCCAGTCTTTTTCATGTTGGACGGTTTTCTCTTTGTCGGTTGCTTGTGCTTATTGGTAAAGCGATTTGGTACGAGGTCGCATTCAACCGCTCCGGGGACTCCATTCTCCAGCGAACGGCTCGATATTGCCAAACCTACCGAGGAAATGCCTACGACTGACTTCCGAATAAACAAACCTCGGGAGGACCGGCCTGTCGAAGAAGGGGAGATTGTCATCGAAGGGACTTGGAAAGCGATGCCCCCAATCCCAGACCGGATGGCCATCCTCGTACGGAGGGGGAATACCTACTGGCCGCAACGTAGCCGACATTTCCATACCCACCCCAATGGGACCTGGGATTGCCGCCTCAACGAGGAGTCGGACAACGGCAAGCCCCTCGACGTGATTGTGCAGGTGGTCCGTCTCGGCGAGCAGGGACAATTGTGGCTTGAACTCCACGAGCAAGCGATCAAAGACCATCAGCTATGGGTCGGGCTCGACTTGCCCGTCTTTCCGGCCAGCATTCCGATCGACGACTTGGTAACGATTCGTGTCGTCCCCAAGCGGACCGCCTGATCGCCGCTGCGGTCCACCCGAAACCGTCTAACCCTCGCTCGAACTAATCGAAGTGACTTCGGCAGAGGCATGGTTTCGCATCCATCTCGTGGGAACTCCTTGGAATCGAGCCACCGGTTAGGGCGAAATCTCGATCATCGGTGGACTCGGATCGGTCAAGGGGGAGGTCGATGCTGGACCGCCGAGGGTGAGGTCGCCGAGGACCTTGACGCTCAGGCGATGACCGGCCAGCGTCTTCCGCCGGACCTGATCGAGGGCCTTGAGCACGGCCAGGAGGCGAGCCTGGGCACGATCGAGTCGCTTTTGCAGGAACACCTGGGGGGCCTCGTCGCTCGACCGGATCACCCGCGCCTCAGCGTCCTGGGTCGCCAGCCAACAAAGGACCGCCCGGTCGATGATGATCTGCTCGACTTCCGAGCAAACGTCCGGCCCGGCCAGGTCGCGGCGGAGCTGGCCCAGGCGGCGGCGGATCGCCTCGCGGCGGAGGAGGTCCTTGGGTTCGATTCGGGCGATCAGGGCTTCCTCGTTGGTCCGGATCGGGTTGCCGTCGCAAAGCTTGATGAGGAGGCCCTCCATCTTGGGGTCATCCGTCGCCAAGTTGAAGTAGCTACGGGCCGCCTTTTCGCTCGTTCTCCCGGCCCGCTCGTATTCCTGGAGCCGTTGTTGAGCCTTCGTCGGGTCGACTTCGTTTGACGTCACCGGAATGGTTTCAATTGCTTCGGTCACGCAGGTCGCTCCTCGTCGCTTCTTTCGCCAGGTTCCTCGGTCATGGCGGTGGTATCCGGCCGCCTGGAGTGTCTTCGCGGCGGCCTGCTTCGCTTCTGAGGCCAGGGCATTGATTAGACGTTCCTCGACGAGGAGTTTGGCGAGTAAGCGGTCCCATCGCTCCCGCCGCTCTCGCTCTTCCCGGAGTCTGTCAAGATAGTCGGACATCAGGAGAAACCGATCAGCGGGTTCTGGACATGGCTAGATGACCAAATCAAAACGAGGTTGCGCCGCTCTGCCTGAGCAGGCCTAGGGTCGGAATATTGTAGCGCCCCAATTGGTCAAAAAGAACTGCGGTTGCGCCGCTTCATCCCTTGATGAGAATTTCGAGCGGGGCCGATTCGTTGCGCGCCAGTCCCTCGATAAGATTGGAGGTGCGCCGATTTCTAGCAAGGTTATGCAAGGAGTCGCCGTAAACTCGTCGCGCCGTAATGCATCGAGTTTTCAATTAAGCGAATGTCGCGGACATTTTGTTCTTTTCACACAAGTTTTCTCGCGAAAGCTTATTTGGAATTTCCGCGCTCTGTAATTGCTGAAGGCTCATGACGGATTGCGGGGTGGTGATTTCGCTGAGGCTCCCAGTCGGCTACGATGGCCCGACTTCCTGAACTTCGCACCGGCTCACCGGCTCATCGCCGC
>JAABUX010004907.1_pt1 | contig 16685 bp, 25 predicted proteins | sample 5561851 | NCBI WGS metagenome assembly JAABUX01 (sample SAMN10711883, study PRJNA513361) | rock metagenome | isolation source: Antarctica rocks | place: Antarctica: Victoria Land, Richard Nunatak red sandstone | collected 2016-01-03 | reverse complement strand
CCCAGTGTCCATGATAGCGTCTCGCAAGCCGTGCACGATGCTGATCGCAGGTAAACAACCTGACGACGCTGTACGGGTACTACCAGTCCGCCTACGCCGCGGTACGCGCCTACTCGGCGGACTGCTTCGTGATCGTCGCGCCGCGCACGTGGGAGGTGGACACTGGCCCGACGAGCCCCAGCACGCCCACGCCCGCCACCTGGCAGACGTTCATGTCCAACAGCAGCTACACGAAAGTGCTGCTGGACCTCCACAAGTGCGCGGGGCCCTCGCCCTATACCCTGCTGGGCCACTCTGGAATGCAGTCAATTCACGCGCAGCCGGACTCTGTCGCTGTGGATGTGCAGCACGCTTCGCGGACTGTGGTCGGCATGTGGCCCGCTGCATTCGCTGCGCAGATCTCCGCCCAGTAAGCGTGACGAGATGCCCCACTCGAGCACTGCTCGTACGCGGGATCGCATTGGCACGCAGCATGCACCAGCATCGATCCCTCACTCCAGTCGGTGTAGCTCGGTGCCACAAACATGCGCATGCGCTGCATGTTCACGACACGGTAAGGCGTGCTCGCAGGTATGAGACGGGCTTCAACGGGGTTCGATGGCCAGGGGACCCACCCGATGACGGCCGCCCAGTACACCGCATTCGCGAACACCACCATGCAGCAGCGGCTGTCCACCTTCATCGCCAACGGCACGAAGTATGGCGGCAACGCGCCCCTTATCGGCGCCTGGGGACTGGCAGGCGCGTTGTCGATTGACGTCCATCATGAGTCGGTGGCGCCACGGTGTGCGGCACACGTGAAGCATCGCGCAAATCTTGCTTCGTCTGCTGCACCTCACCATCTCGGCGGAAGACGGGGACAAGAGATGTCTCAGGGGAACACTCTCACGCCCGGAAACCAATATAGAGAAGAGTGTCAGCACCGCAAGCGTTATTGCCACAGGCGAAATTGGCTTCGAGCAGTGTACACGGACGAGCATTGGCATCAGCTGTACTGTGCAAGCACAATGCTCCTGTATCCTCCCAGACACTGTCTCCTATGCTGTTGCGCAGGGCCGCCATTCAACTGTGGTGGGGAAGCTGCTGAGTACGTCACCGCGCAGCAGGTCAGACCCGTCTGTGTACAGATTTTTAATGTATCTGGTGGTAGAAGACCTGTACAGTGACGCCGAAGCATTGAGAGCGTCGCTTTGCATGACCATAAGCGCTGCCTTGTCGTTGGCAGACGCCCCTCCGAGGTGACGCATGTTGTGCATCGTATTAGCCAAGTGCCCCTGCCAGCAAGTCGAGGCGCACAAGTGTTGACACGGGACCCGGCTCGCCCTCAGAGGGTCCGCGGTCGGTCACGTCCATGACCGAATGAACGTTCGCTGATATCCTCCGGCGCTCGTACTTATTTTCAGGGATGCTGCGTATGTCTCTCGTGTGGCCTGCCGGAGCTGATTGCGCCCAGCGCTCTGACTGCGCGTAGGTCAGCGCCTATTGGAACGCCCAGAAGCAGGCCTACTTGCAGCCGGGCAGCGCGGGCTGGATCATGTGGAGCCTGACTATGGAGGGTGGCGGCATATGGAGCCTCAAGGCCTGCTACAAGGGGGTGCGTGCTTGCGCAATCAGCCTTGCGTTGCAGTCCGTTTTCACACCCGCGGCCCTGCCAAGCACATGCACGCGTCGCCAGCAAGGTTCTGATGCCAGCTGTGCCAATGGAGCCGTCTACTTCGCTGTGTTATGCAGCAGCAGGACAACAAGCTGTTATGCACACGCCAATATGTCAGTTGGGCGCCACCGCCGACGGATTTGACGCTGGCCGTCACACTGTATGCAGGGATACCTAGCGTACGCGCAGCTGCCAGCCTCCTGAGCGTTGGCAGCTCGACTTGCTACCAACGAGGAGCAGCAGCCATGTGGAGCGGCGGTCGCGGCGTTCGTCAGCATCAACGGGCTGTCCCCGGCGATCTGCTTCCTGCGACACGTCTGGTCTCATGCTGGCGGCAAGTGTGGCATGAGTCAGCTACAACTTGTGTTAGCACCAGCGGCAGCCGTCCCACCATCAATAGCCAGTCCCTACGGTCGGCATATTCACAACCGGGCGTGCGGCCGCCTGGCACATGACGAGCTGCGTCTGCGGCTGAGTCTGTGCGTACATGCGGTGGGTTCGCGCCACTCCGCTCTCGGCGCGGATCTGCTGCGGCATGAGGCGCAGCAAGCATCGGAACGCGCGCCAAACGCAGCTGAGCTCAGCTGACTCAGCCGAGCTCAGCAGGCCACAACTCGCCGCTGACTTGCATCTGCGCGTAGACAGCCATCCTCGAATGGGCAGCGCTGGGTGTTTGTGACAGGACATCAATAAGCAGCCACGGCTGACAGCGTATCAGCAGTCCACGGCCGACAGCGTGTCAACAAGCTCGCTAATCCCCTCTACGCGGGGATGCTGCGTTGTCATGCAGTCATAACGGCAATCGGCGGCAGCAGCGCCTGCCGTCCTGGTTCATGGGCCCTCAGCTTTGGCGTTAAGCTCGCGCAATAAGTCACACAGTTTGTGGCATACGTGGCATTCATTGTCCTCTGTGACACGGCAATTCCATTCGTCATCAAACATGAACTTGTGTTCCGGCATCGCTTGTCTTGGGCGGGTACTGATCCAGAGTGAGTGCGAGCGTTTAGGCACATATTTCGTTCAGGTACTGCGCGGCGCACAGCGAATACGGCTTGCTTTGGAACCCTTTCGTCCCCTCATAGGCCAGAGCCCTCCTCTTCACAGATACGGTCATGAGTGGCTGCGTTAGATAATAGATGAAGCAGCGATCGGTCAGATTAGATTTTTGCGCCGAAGTCATGATCGAGGAAACACCGCTCGCAGCATATGAATCCTGGCTCCTCCTTGGCTCCTCTCATCGGCCTTGCACGCATCATGCGTGTACTGATGGTGAGGGCAGGATCATCCCCGGCAGTGCTTGTCGACATGGCTGCAGACAGCAGCCGTGATGCATTGGCGCAAGGCGTCCTTCCCCGCTGGTATCACGTCGAAGCTCAGTTGACCCCACAACTTGCGCCGGGACGTGCTGTTCAGCGCGGCAGCGCAAGCGCAATGGCGGTCCACTTCGCGCACGTCTCACGCACTGCACAGCCCGGCAGCTACGATTGTATGGAGCATACCGATCGCAGGGCGGGGGCGGGGGAGGGGCGGCAGGTTGGGTCGCGTGCATACGTCTGTGAGCTTCGGCTTTCACAACTTCTGCCACGCATCGCAGAGTACCTCCTGCACCGTCCTCACAGGTGAGCAGGCATAAAGCGAGACACGTGCGGTGTTCCACGCCTCCAGCAAGCAGTGCCGTTCGGTGACGCCATTGGAATAGCGCGACGGCTGGGGCACAGGCGGGATCACAGGCAGATCGCTCGGACCATTTGGTCAAGCTGCGCATCACTTGAATGCGTGCTATACTGGCACTCCGCCAAGGTCCATGACACTGATGGGTTCTCAGACCCTCGCTTGCGCCGGATTACTCTCTGCATGGATCTTCGGACCACACGCGGCCGGTCACCGCTGACGAACTTCGGAAGGCACTACAATTGCTGACGCCACCCTTCCTGGATGTCTGTCAGCGAATAGCGCACGTGACGTTGGGAGCGCGCGTGTAACGCCCCACCCCTCCCCATCCGTCCCAAGTTCCCCGGCACAGTCCCACTGCATTTGCAGATGTGCGGGGGGCCAAGGCGACGCGCGTGCCTCGGCAGTATCTGACACGATGCGGGCAGATAGGCTCGACGGCTGGCTACAGCAATTGCAGGAGGCGTCCACGCCTGTTGGCACACCATGGCGGTCGCCTCAGGCAGACTTCCCAGGCATGGCTGAACTGGGTCGAGCCGGGCGCTGACAGGCGATCTCCCAGCGCCGCCCGACGGCTCTCATGGCCTGCTTGACTGCTGGGAGCCAACTGCAGGCTGCACTTTTGGGAAGACCGCACTCGGCAACTGGAGCGACACCTATTGGCGGACTGCCTGGCTGGCCCTGGCCGCACCGCTGTCATCGCAATCTTGCGGCGGAAAATTGTGTGTCCTGAGGGCGAGATGAGGTCCACGCGCTGTGCTGCTTGCGTTTGTGGGCCGACCTCACCTCAGCGCCGCATACACCGGCTCTATAGGGCTGTGGGGAGGCGGTCACCGCCGCAGCTTCGCATGCAGCGCGATCGTGCTGCTTGCTCACCACGCGCTACGCGCAGCGAGCTGAAGATGCTCCGATAGAGCACCCAGCGTCTGTGCAGCTGTCTGCACTCTATGGAAGGTTCGATTTGCACAATCCTTACGCTTACTCGATGGACAAAGGCATAAAGGACACCGGGACTCTGAACGGGATCGTCCTTGACACGTGTGCAAATCCACAAGGGCGGATAAAAGTGATAATCGCAGGATAGCCGCAAACCCTGCTGATGAGTACCATCAGGTATTGCAGGCCTCACGTTCCAACACCGCGTGTGCACTTCCGTTCCCAAGTATCCACGAGAAGACTCACGCAGCATCTGATGACCAGCTGACAGCCCCATGCGCTGGACGCGGCAGCTGCTGTGCTTCCCTTCGGCTCGCCGCGCCACAGCGCCCGCCGGAGACGGTGAGGAACACTCTCTCGCAGACGGGCGCAGTGCGTTCGGCGTCTCAATCATCCCATCCCCTTTACCGCCCCGTACAATCTGGAGCTAGACTATCGACGTCTGTGTCGTGCTGGGGCCAGGTCGATAGCGAGGCTCAGGGCCTCGCCTCTCTCTTTGATGATCAACAGGTTCGAGACGCGATGCTCGCGACAGCCTCGGCCTCGGCCCGGACACACCGGACGATGCGGATAACGGCAAGCCTTCGCCGCCCTGCGAGACTCCGCCGCCGGCGGCCGTCCCCCCTGCGGCAACCCAGCGCACCCCGCCCAGGAAGCAGCCCCAGGTCAGCCCCTTCGCGCTGGCCTCGGCGGCGGCGTCGATCAAGACCTGCGCCTCCAGCCGCCGGAGCAGCGACAATAGCAGCGAGCTGCTGAGCGAGTGCAGCTCCAGCGGGTCCCTGGACGGCCAGCCAAACGGCCCGCTGCCTCCGATGCAGCGGTCCCAGAGCGCGTTCAACACGGAGGGCTTCCGGTGCCCCAGCTGGGAGCTGGACATCAGCACTCTCAGGCAAGCGCAGCCGCTCAGGCCCTCATCAAGCTGCTTCTTGCACGACCAGGGCATGGCTGAACCCCACCATGTCTGCATCATATAACAGCGGTCTGAGGCAGCCGCCATGCTGACATGTCCTGCCTGTCACGCGCAGCGTCTGCATGCGGCCCGACGGCACCGAGTGGGACCTGGGCGCCGGGAGCTTCGGCAAAGTCGTCAAGGGGCTGGTCAACGGCGAGCAGGTGCTGACACGCACGCCCGCAACGGCGGTGGCTGCCGAGTTTGTCGCTGCACACGTTTCCTTGCACCGCTGGTGGTCTTCCAGTAGCCGCTCGCAGCGGTGTGAGCGAGCCCTCGGGCGTGACGCCAGGACCGTGGTTAGCTCTGCAGCGATGGCAGCACCTGCTCGCTTGCTCGCGCGCTCATGTAGCGAGGGAGCGCTTGACCATGGCGCAGGAGGTGGCGATGAAGATGGCGGTCCTGAACGACGAGGCTGCGGGTGACCAGGGCATGGCGGACCGGGTGGCGGCGTCCTTCATGCGGGAGGTGGCCCTCCTGAAGGTGCGAAAGGGGCATCATTCCAGTGCTGCAATTGCGACCAAAGCCATCAGCTCTGCTGTGACTGTTGGGATAGGTGACTTTTCAGAGCATTCGGCAGAAGCACGGCATCACGGTGACGTGAGTAGGCAGCCAGTGTGCTTCTGCCTGCGCAGCTGCTCAGCGACAGCGAGCCGGAGCACATTCTTCGCTTCCATGGGGCCTGTCTCTGGGGCAACAACCTCGTCCTCGTCACCGAGCTCATGCAGGCGCGCAGCGCACCATGTCCTTTGATGCGGAGCTTGCTTGCGGCTGGTTCCTTGTAGCTGTTTGCTCGGCCTTCCCTGAAAGGTGACCACATTGCCACTTGCTTGATGCGCTCAACGTGAGCATGGCGTTCTTTCCATGACAGATGTGGTCTATTCATCAAGCTCAGCATGTCATATGCACGAAGTTTGAAATCCGAAATTTACAGGTCTTTCACCTTTTTTAGTAAGCTTTTCCAAAATCCTCAATTGAAAGTTTTACATTAACATTCGGCTTAATCCGCTTTCACTTACCACTACTACAGAATCTCGGTTGAATTTTATTCCTTAGATGTTTCAATTCGCTAAACCACAGGGCGGCGACCTCCTTACCGCGTTGGCCGAGGACCATGCGGGGCGGCTCGGGTGGTACCGGCAGGGGCGCGGCATCGCCATGGACGTGGCCAAGGGCGTCGCGTCGCTGCACTCCCACAAGATCACGCACCGGGACCTGAAGTCGCCCAACATCCTGCTCGACAAGGTGCGCGTCCTGCCGATGGCTAGGCTGCGGCCTGAGGACTGCACTGTCAGCCGACGATGCAGTGCGGTGCAGCCTGTCGCAACCTGAATGGTCGTCATCTGCCGCACGTCAATCACTGCACTGACACGGTATCGAGTCGTGGACGTCGGCATTGCACATGGCCCAGCGACAGCCGAAACCCGCTTAGGGTGTGGTGGTGCGCAGGTTTAGCTCGGTGACTCAGCCTTGCCTAGTCAGGGTCAGCGTCTGTAGCCAGGCGCTCACGTTTCCGTGCAGTCTAGAGTCCGCAGAGGAGAGGGTGTCCCGCTGATCCTGCTGCCATATAATTCCTGCAGGACGGCCGCGCAAAGCTGGCGGACGTGGGCATGGCGAGACTGGAGGTGATGGGCGGGCGGGGGGCCGGACGCTTCCAGCGCGCCTCGGCGGACTACCCGATCACGACCTTCGCGTGGGCGGCGCCAGAGATGCTGTTCGGCGGGGAGCAGACGGACGCCGTCGACATCTATGCGCTGGGCGTGGTCCTGTGGGAGATCGTCACCCACGTGAGTGGCTTAATTGGCAGCGGGTGTTGTTGCTGCCTCATGCGGCGACATGACCATGTGTGTGCCCGCATGCGACATGACCGAGACCGACACCATGTGGCGTGAGGAGCACGCCGTTTCATGCGCGTGCCAAATGACCTGCTGCCGCAATCGGCGGCGCTACATCATGCTGTGCCCAACAGTCATACAGGCGACTGCCGGAGTTGCTTCACAGCTTGGCTTGCACTCCACAGGAGATGCCGGAGCGTGGACAGAGGCGAGAGCCGCTGCCGCACGAGTGCCCCGTGGAGGTCGCGGCCATCATCAAGGCAAGCCCAAGCACGCTCTGTATTCATGCCCCTGAAACACAACAATGCAGATCCCCGTCGGGTTAATACAAGCCTTGCCGTAAAGCCCATACCCTTTGCTGAGCCCATAAGTATATCCTTGACGCCTCATCACGCACTGCTCGTCGACCTGCAGGCGTGCATCCGCCACAACCCCGAGCAGCGGCCGCTCGCCAGCGAGGTCTACGACATGCTCGCAGCCGCGCCCTCGGAGCATATTGCCGGCGAGGACACACCCTACGTGCGCGCCTGACCACCCGCGAACTCAGGATACTGCTTTCGTGTGGTGTGGTGTGGGAAAGCACTACGCTGTGTCAGGATGTCCACACGAGGCATGGCTGAAGGATGTGATGCGGCCTGCAGCGGTCATGCGTCTCCGCCGAGAGCTTCAGGCTGCACGAGGGTTCCAGTCGGCGCGCCTCGCTGGACGCCTTAGAGATCGATGAGACGCACATGCAGAGGGTGCGCAGCCACAGGACGTGTCCCTGCCATCGAACATGCTTTCTGTCGGTCACCGCTGCCACGCTGGTAAGGTGTCCCTCTCAGACCTGCTGCTCGGTCTCGAATGACTGGTTCCTGCCGGACTGCCGGCTCTGTCTCACGGTTGCTGCCTGGAGGGTCGCAGATCGCACAAGTGGACGACATGGAGGAGCTCCTGTCGCACGGCATGTGGCAGCCCTCCCGCAGCAGCTCCATGGCCAGCAGCTGCGCCGACAGCGTGGAGTACCCGGCTCCCATGCTGGTGAGCACTCTTGCGACGAGCAGCGATGCTCAACGGCCCCCACACACAGTCATGGATGCAGGCGACAATGTCAGCGTCTCTCTGCATCTCTCTCCAATTGGACATGAACACAAATACGAACGCGCGGCTGCTTGTGGGACAGGCTGCGGTGGCGGAGGATGACACGGTCTTCACTGGTCAGGCGTCAATTGGAGGCAGCAGCGGCAGCGGCCACCATTGGCGGTCGCTCAGCCGCGGCTCCGGGCCGTGGTCCCGCCGCGAGAGCCGGCCGCCGCGGCTCGCGCGCGCCCCGCCGTCAGAACCGCGGCAGGGACTGCAGGCGCTGAAGACTGCTTTCATTGCCTCGGGCGCGGCGCTCGGGGAACCCTCGGCGGCTGACCCGCAGGTGAGGGTCACACAGCGGTAATGGACTTTGTTGGCTGGGGGTGACCTCATATGAGACTTCAGTACTCGGATCCCAGTTGCACTGCACGGCCAGCTGCACCATGAGTTTGACCTCGACTGTACCCCCGACCTGTGCAGGCGAGGCAGCGGTTCTCCTACGACCACGGGAAGCCCACCGGTGCCCGGATTGCCGCAGCAGGGTTCAGCCCCGCGCGGAGCCGCGCGGCGCTGCTGGACGGCGCTAAACCCGCATTTGTCGGCCGCCCCGCGGCCCCGGGCGGGTCTCCGGACATCTATGGCCTGCTGCTCGGTGGGATGCCGCTCGACAGCAGCCCCTTTGACGGCTTGCCGTTGGCCGAGGCGCAGGATGTCAGCGGAGTCGGTAACGGCAGCAATGCCGCACCGAAGCCGGCGGCCGTGCCGGCGGTCATGTATCTGCCGCAGGTGTCGGCGGCAGCTGACGGAGCGAGCAGCCAGCGGGCTGTGTCGCCGTTCGCTGTCGTGGCCTCGGCGCCGCTGCCCAGCCCGCCGGCTGCCCTCCCACCTGTAGCCCTCGGACGACAGCCGATCACGCGAGTCATCCAATCAGAGATGCCCTCCCGCGTCCCTGCCGCACAAGGCGGTCCGGGCGATGTCAGCGGAAGGCGCCCGACGCCGGCGCAGCAGCCGCTGGAGGCACCAAAGGCCTTCAGGGATCAGCTGATGCGTCTCAGCGTCAGCAAGCGAGTGCCAGAGTAGATGCAGATAAATTCAACCAGCGGCGAGCCACTCAGTGGTCAGGCGCAGATGCAGCAGAGCAGAGCACAGTCAGCACAAAAGTCACGAGCAGTTACAAAGCAAAATCGCCAGATCACAACTCCGGCCGGCACCGGCGCAACGAACCTGCAACCCTGCCTTTGGTGCACATCATTTGGGTTAGTCCCTGCAGCGCACTTCTTGCGCTATTGCAATTGGTCGTCTTTGGCTTTATGATGCACCTGTGGTGCTCGTGCCGCGCAAAACACTAGAACCCCCATCTCCTCAGTTGCGCAAAAAGCTCCTTTCTCAGAATGCTCTTGGAGGACGTATGAACGCGTGGTGTGCCGCCAACATGTGGCAGGCCCACGTGCGTGCAGGGAGACGTACGTGTATCCAGAATAGTCCGTGCGCACACTACAAAGGAGTTTGAATTCTGCATGCCCGTGCAGATGAACTGCTCGCAGGCCGGGCATAGGCCAAGAGTCAGCATGCCATCGATTTCGCTCGAGCTCACATGATCGTGACGATGTTGTGGCAGCATGCAGCGTAGTTGTTAAGTGGGCCATGGCCAGGCGCCACCCTATTAACCATTGCGCAACCCTGTCCATCATCCCGCCGACTTTGTGTTGCTGCGAAGCGCCCTGTCTGCAATGCGCAAGCAACCTGTCGCCAAGCAGTGCTGCTTGCTTATGCGGTCGTGTCCATTTGATGTTCGCAAGCAAAGTTTGCTCGCTGAGTCAGACAGGCGGTCTAACTTAGACGGACTCCGTCTAAGGTCGAGCCACACCGACTTACCCAACGACAGTTTGAGTGCGTTGGTATCGGGATCAACGCCAATATCCAGTGTCAGCTCACGACCGTCTTGCGAAACCGTGGAAAGAGTACTGGGTATTCCTTGAGCGCAAAAGAAGCGCTCTTCGAAATTGTGGGATCCGTTGAATTCAGGCGCTCGATGGTCGCTCCCGAGAGGGAGCACATCTCGTTTCCCCAGAAAGGGACAGGCACACGCTATGGACTCCTTCTCGACGACGACACTGTGGGTTTTTCACCTTCCCCCACCCGGCCCCGCACTCGCTCTTCCCACGATGCGCGCCGTTGCCAGCCTCGCTGCCTGCGACGCTCTGCACACGGCCATGTCGTCGTCCTGCACCACAGGAGGACGCTGCAGAGGTTGACAGCCATGACTGCAAGGTGGTGGTGGGCCCCACATGCGATGCTGTGGATGACACCCTGCAGCAGCTGCCCATGGGTCCAGATGGTAATGATGCAGCAGCGAGAACAACAGCACAGCACGTGGGGGCGTTGTGCGCGTCGCCGCAGTTCCAACGGTTCGCCGAGGAGCGTCGGTATGGGCCGGCCGGCACAGCACTGCAGCAGAGCAGCATAGAGGCCATCAGCGCGCACTTGCAGCTCTGCACGGTGCGACCCGATACGTTTGCCTGCTCACGGTCCCGATGCTGGCAGGTCGGCTTGACGCTTGTTTGGATCAGCAAAGCCCGACGCTGGGGGTGTTACACCTGACACCAGCGCGGTGGGCTTCAGACGTGTTGCCATCCAAAACGTTGGCGCAGGTTCGAGCTGCTGCTGGTGTGAGACTGCCTCCGCTTGCGGCTCAAATGAGAATAAGAGCGGGCGCGCAAGCATATCTTGCTCGCAGACGTGTTGTTTGTGTACATACTCTGGGGCGTAAAGTAAGCTTGCCAACGGCATGGCGATGCACCCGTGATCGTGAGCTTGATACAACTCGCACTGGGGCTCAGGAGATGAGGGGCGCGGATCCGGACGGCTTCGCGCGCCTGTGGCAGTGCGGCACAACGCTGCTCCATGACTCGTCGTGCCCCTCAGCGGCGGTGCTCACAGCAGACTATATGCTCACGGCAGCCCTCACAGCCGCGCCCGTGGCGGCGATCGCTGCGGCGTGGATGCGTCAGGCACGCTCGCGCCGCGCCGAGATCCCTGCTACGGCCGTGCCTGCCAAGCGACGAGTGATGCAGACGCTGGCTCTCCGCGCCGCGCACGGCACACGAGAGCTTTGGCATGTTGCAGTCGAGATCTCTTCAAGGGTGACAGGAGTTGCAGCTGGCCCATGCCGTATGGATTAAGTCAGTCAGCCAATCCAAATCTACTGCCGATTCTTTACGGGAAGGCAGTCATGCACGGGGCTGCTCGCTGAACAGCGTGGTAAGTCTGCCATAAGAAGCACTGAAGCCTTGCGATTCATGCAGGCCGATATGCAGTACCCGCTGTGGGCCGCGGTCATCTGGGCCGCTGCGAACGTCGTCCGGTGGCAGCGCTCCCGACCGGTGCTGGGGCCGCTGCTGCATCTGTGGTGGGAGGAGACGCGCTGGGGCCACAGGCACGCGGTGCCGCCTGCTGCTCACTTGCTGTGTTTCTGTGCGACGCTTGCCATGCAAAGCAGCCCGTGACAGAGGTGCGCTGCCCATGCTTCAAATGCTCTTGGTTGCTGCGCGCTGTTCGTGGACCACCCGCCGGCAGCTGTGGTCATATTTTGCACTCCGTCCCGCTGACTCCACGCCGACGCCTACTGTCACACAGACGCCTGCTTTGCAGGGCGCCCTTCCGCTCCGTGCTGCTGGGAATAGCCGTGGAGACGCTGTACGTGGGGGCGACGCTCGGGCTCGGCGCCCTGGTCTCGGTTGCGATGCGCTGCGCTGGCGGACAGAGCCTGGGCGAGAGGGCTGCCGGCATTCGGCTGGTCCGGGAGGTCACAAGGCGTCTGTGATCGCTGCACTGCCAATGAGCAGCGACAGCGGCTCATGCTCTATCAGAAGGCTCTTCGACAGAGTCCTGCTTTTTGCATTTTCCCGTGATCTAGTTTGCTCCGTGCCGTCTTGCCAAAACCTCACTGTATTTGGTCAGTGCTGCCTGTTTGTCCCGCTCATATGCATGGTGTGTAGCATTGCATTTGTGAGGCCGAGACGGCCTCGTCTTAACGTTACTTGCGTGCCGTTGTATGGTTCAGCGGTGTTGTTGTTGTATCCTTGATGTGTGTTTTGCGCCTGCAGACCGGTCTGGTCCACTTGTCTGAACCTGACTCGGCACATCTGTGCTCAATGACGCAGTACCGTCCGACTATGCTGTAAATGATGATCTGCCGCTGGATTTCGCCCTCTGCGGCAGCGATGGCGAAAACATTCAACCAGCATCGCATGTAGCGCGTCAATCTGCAGACCACAACCCGCCGTTTGCAAGGTATGATGCACCATCAGACTTCTAGCTCTTCCAGACCACGCCGCGCTCCATCACAGCTCCGGCTCGCAGCCCGCCGCAGATCCCTGTCGGTGCAGGAAGAGGACCTCAGCGGACCGGGATGTTGAAGTCACGCCACATGTACGGCATGTGTGCAGGATGATTGGGTTTGCGGCCATTTGACTTGGCGGCGACCCTGCCCACCCCGCGCTGTGCTCTGCGCCAGCGGGAAGCATGTCCAGTCGCCCACTGACTTCGGCTACCAGGGCAAAGAGCTGGCGCACTGACTAGGTTTTGGACATTTTAGAATATCAGCAACAGGAGCAAAACCTCGAGCTGCAAGTCACGCGCTGGTGCAGACGCGTGGCTGGAAGTTACAGCACCTGTGGGGATCGATGCGCCGGGGAGCCTTGCGTGGCACGCCGCCAGCTTGTGCTCACCACGCAGACCGCCCAGCTGGTCTTGTTCCTGACGCAAACACGCGTAATGAACATGATGGAGATCAGGCGTCAGGACGAGGTTGACGAACAATATGTGTTTTGTGCGTTGCCGGGGGACCTCAGACCCTTAGATACCGCCATCATGAACGCGTCAGTGTCGATTGACAGAGTGATATGGAGTATCGTCACCGGTCCCTACAGCACTGCACTCGTGGTTTACACTAGCTGCAAACACGGCTGGGGCGCAAAACCACCCGGCACTGCGCCTTCACAGAGCGCCCTGTATTTTGCCCCAGCATCTTACACTGCACGGAGATCCATCAGACAAATGCCTCGTTTTATTCGTCGCGGCGGACAGTGCCCGGCAGGACGCCGGCTGTCCGCTCGGATTCGTCATCTAATGGTGGTTGTTCATCACGTGGATCCCTGCCCTCTCTTCCACCTACACTGCCACACGCAAACCTCTTCCTGGGACAGGCCTTCTGGCACAGGAGCTCACCCTCAGGCACCGATGAGACTGGCGGCGGCGGCATCCATGGCTTCCCGTCACACGGGTTCCGCCCACCTCGATGCCGTTGCATGCCGGGGTTCGGTGCTGGGCCTTGCAAAACCTGCAGCTCCGCACGCCTCGGTAAGAGAGTTAGAGAGTCCACACTGGTGTTCAGGTAGTCGATCCAATTTTGTCGTCATCAGCGTGAACGCTGTCTGGCAGGCTACTGATAAAGACAAGCACTGTAGTTGCAACAAATGGTGCGCGGAGCGTGTTGGAAGGGTCAGCTACACTGGCTTGACGTCCGGAGACGCTAAGTTCGCAATTTTTGTGTTCAGCGTCGATCACTCGGGGAAAGTGTCCTCATTCCCTGCCTCGCGCTCCGCACTCCATGGCTGGTCTGCTATGAGAATGGGGGTGCAGACAGGACATGGCAAGGATTTGCGCACCAGAAGTCGCCAGTGCCCGGAGCTGCAGCCGGTCGAGCAGTCATGTGCCTCGCTGGTGTTCCCTCATCTCCTCCAGTCCGAAGCCTGCGGCTGCCAGAAACAGCATGTTGCGACCAACAATTCCTCCGCGATCAGGGCGGTGCGCTCCCGGGGAGGACTCAACAGGCGCAGACTCGCTCTGAGCCCGGTGGGGACCCCGGAGCCACGCCGGCATCACCCGGCCAGGCGCCGCGGGATTACCAGGCTCGCTGTGCAAGGGCTGGTCCTATACCCTGTGCGCCTCAAGCCCGGCCAGTGCCAGGCTCGTAACTACCCTATGTGATCTCAGACTCTTCTTATAAAAGATGGTTCAAAAGCAACGACACCGACGTCGGCAGGTCAGACAATATGAATGGATTGCCTCGTGGGATTGATCAGGGAACCCAGTGCAGGGAGACCCCGCGCTGGGTCCCAGCTCACACATCTAATTGGTATGCATCACCCCTGCCGGCGCCACCGACGCGGCTACAGAGCGCATGTCTGCTCCAGGACCCCATGTCTAAACCCTGCCACACCCTGATACATCCGGCGAGGCTTCAGATTTCAGCTTGTTTCTCGTCAGGCAGAAGCTCGGACGGTAATTCCAATTTGCTTATATCCTCACTAGCCAAGCACGGAGGCGGAGCAGGGGCAGCAAACCATGGCCTGTATTAACATACGCTGCGGACCCTGAACCTGCAATGCTGTAACCGCCTTTGCTGGCCTCTGTACTTCTTAGAGGGTAGTTTTTTAATCAACACCCCGGGCGGCTGCCCGTTCTGAGGATTGACAGTAAACGTGTTTCGTCATTGGCCAGGCATCGGCGGCTACAGACACGTCAAAATGCTACACTGCTACAGGGAGCCAGCCGCGCGCACCCTGAGTGTGCACCAGAACCGACGCTGCCCTCGGTACAGAGCTCGCTGATGCAGTGACCCAAAGGTTGGCACAGCACCACGCAGCGCCAGGTTCAATCGCTGCTATCCCGAGCACCTGCAGCAAACACCGAAGTCAGACGGCGAATTACAGCTGCATAGTGTACATTGTACGCATGCAAACCCACCAGCAGGGCCTGCACTGGTGTTCAGATACATTGGGCAATTAGCTCTCAGAGAACCATTTCTCGCTCACGCGGCTCGGACGGCACTTCCTATGTGTTGGTGCGTGTCGTCATCGAGCTCTCACCGTCCTGGTCATGCAGCAGTTGATAACAACCCGTGGCACGATGAGAATAGCACCTTTGTCGGATGCTGCGTCCCTGCGTCCCGGTCCCAGGTGGGTCACAGTTGCAGATGAATCTCTCCTGTGGGAAGGGAAAGGCATGTAAGTTGCCTCGCAGCACAGCGAGAGCTTCAACCTGAGCCTGAGCAACATGGCGGGAGGCGAATATTATCACCCTAATGGCACCGACAGGGCCACCGGGCGCCCAAGCCAGCTTCCTATGTGGGGTGAAGAACGATCTCAGCGCATCTATGAGCAGCCAGGGTCACGGCTGGTGGGCTACCCCGACCGTGGCAAGAAGGCTGAACCCTGATGCTGCACCTGCAACTCTCAGACTAAACTAAGCACAGAGCCGCTGGCGTAAGCATAACAAGCTGCACCTGGTCGGCTGGTGCCGTGCGCCGTGGTGCAGACTGCACTCTGCAGCTGATTTCTTCGCAGTCGTACGCCGCAACCTGCAAGACAGCAACACGTCGGTGTTCACTGCCGCCGCATGCCGCTGCATGTCAAGGGGCTGTGGATCCGAGCGCACACGAGAGGGCATGGTACGGAGAGTTTCGATTGTGCAGAGCAGGCTATCGGAGGGGAATAAGACACGACACGGGAACACAGTCCCTGGCCGCAACACGATCCTCGCGTTTGATCTGGCACACATAACAGGGACATCCGCAGCACGGGACTGGCTGAGCCGTCCGGGGTTTGCTATGTGCCGTGACGGCCAGCGTTCAACATTGCAGAGACGATCACAGTGGTTGCAACAGCAGAAGGAGCCATATAGGTGCACACCTCCCAAGGCATATGTGTCGTCCACAGCAGGCGAAGGCCTACATGCGACGAGCCCGCGAAGTTACCTCCTCGTGCTGCGTCTGCCGTACCGATGCCTGTGCAGGCTGCAAACAGCGTGTGAAGCACAGCGAGTGGGGCGTAAGCCGAGGGTCGAGAAGGTGAAGTATGATGTGCCAACGAGACAGGTCAGCACGAGCGCATGTGGTGAGCGCAGGCGCTGGTTTCTTAGTTTGGCTGGTGCAATGTGCGCCCCTCTTCGCCCCTTGACCCGCACGAGGATAGGAGAGCGCGTAAGGGAACGCCTAAGGAGAGGCGGGGAATGGTGAAGATTCAATACACCCATAACGAGGCATCAATGTTGAACATAGTCACGGGGTCCACTCAACAAACTCCTGCGAGGCCCCCTATGCAACTGATGCTACCTGACCTGCTCAGATATGAGAGCTGGTAGGAGACAGGTCCGTGTCACACCTGGAGACTGTTATACATGTGGCAGGCAGGGGCGCTGGGCACGGTATGCTGCAGGGTCTCCGCTGGCGCACCCTGCAAACAAACAGCGCGTGTGAGCTCCCTGTAGACTTCGAGGCCATGGCAAAGACCGGTCAGAGGATTAGGAGCTGCAGACGTCGATCTGGCGTCGCTTTCATACAGAACCGCAGACCGAAACTCTGCGGACCTGCTCAGAGAGAGGCCCTGATAATCGGCAGCTAGCATTTGCTGCTGCGCATCGGCTCGGTAGTGGCGTTATAATCGATTCCTTGCCAAGCTTTTTCCTCAAGGTGATCAGTAGAGGGAGCCGTTGTATCTTCACAGCCGACGTGAACTTTCAGGGCAGGACCGGCAGGAGGGGTTGGCCTAAATGCAAGAGGGAGAGCCTGATGGGT
>JAABUX010004905.1_pt1 | contig 16688 bp, 16 predicted proteins | sample 5561851 | NCBI WGS metagenome assembly JAABUX01 (sample SAMN10711883, study PRJNA513361) | rock metagenome | isolation source: Antarctica rocks | place: Antarctica: Victoria Land, Richard Nunatak red sandstone | collected 2016-01-03 | reverse complement strand
AACCCACCCGGTGAAGCGTCCGGCTTTCCAGGCCGGAAGATAGAGTCGCTCGAGCATCCGGTTCGACGGCGGGGTGAGCCGCTTGCCAAGGGCGTGGGGGGTCACCACGGCCCCGCGACGCGCGGCCATCTCGGCGAGTTGGCCCGCCGGAGCGTTGGGGTTCCGGGGCCGGCCGAGGACCGAGGACCGCACCGGAGGGCCCCCGGAGGCGATGCGAGCCCGGCGGACGACGCCAAGTTTCCGGGCCAATCCACCGGCGACCGGCCCGAAGACCGTTTGCGAGGCATCGGCCGATGGTTTTTCGCGGTTGATGGGGGGGGCCTGCTCGGGGTGGGTTGGGCCATGGGCAACTCCATCCCACCCGAAAGGCTCGGCCACTCACAACTTGGGCCTTGAGTCCGTTCCGATGGGGTTGCCGAGTACCGCAGACCCCTGCCACCCGGCCGCGAGTCTCGCGGAAAATCTCGCGGGTCGGGCTGCGGTGTGGATTGCCCGCCAAATCAGGGCTTGCCACCTCCGGCCTGGGAATCGAGCTTTTGGAGGATGCGATCCACCTTCTCCTCCAACCTTTGGAGCCGCTGTTCAGGCGTCAAGGATGGCGTCGGTCCGCCCGGTGGCAAGCTCTGGGCCGGCATCTCGGGCTGCATCGGCAAGGTAATTACCTCGCCTCCGTTTCGGGTGATCATCGCCCGCAATAAGATCTCATCCTTGGGTTGGACCAGGCGGGTCGAGCCGTAGGCCATCGCGATCAGGGCGCCGGTTGAATCGCTAAGGTCCAGCGGGGGAAGCGGTTGAAGCTGCCCTCTCATCATGCCTGAAAGTTCTACCGGCACGAAAGGAAGCTCTCCCGGCTGGGTCCAGACGATCGGCTCGCGTGCCAAGGCGATCAGTACCGTGTTAGAGGCTCCATCGGTGACTTCTTGGAATCTCACTCCCCGAGTTCCTTCGAACATCGCGCCCTTGCCCATGAAGCCGCGGAGCCGTGTCTGGCCCTCGGGGGTTGGGGATTCGGGCGTTCGGAAGACCGCCGGCATCCGCGCGATCAGGGCCTTGTTGTGCGAGCTGTCCCAAGGCTCACCCTGGCGGAACTCGTTGTACAAAGCTTCCTCTGCGAGGTACGGCAAAAGAGCGACCCGCCAGCTCAGCTTGGGTTGGCCATCGGCCCCGTAGATAGCAGCGGTCGGCAGGTGGTCGTTGGCGGAGTGGTAGTTGTGAAAGGCCAAGAGGATCTGCTTCAGGTTTTTTATCGACTCCTTTCGCAATTGACTCAACCCGGGATCGGGTTGACCGGCGGGACGAGGATTGGAGGCCCCGGGCTGTTGAGCCACGGCGGGGGGCTTCATCCAGGTCGCCGTACCCAGCCCCGCGAGGGTGATCCCTCCCAGGATCAGCGAAGTGATGACGGTCGTTTTCGAGATCATGGCGGGTGCGACTCCTTTGATGAGGGTGGCGACTCCCGGCGCGATGCTCGGCGAAGTGCCGGTGATCGCTCCCAGGGTCGCTCGGAGCAACGATCCGGGAACCGGGGACGTGGACAGGGCCGAGGTGGTGGCGAATCCGACGGCGGGGGAGACCCCTCGTCGGGTCAGGCGGTCGCGGAGGGCTTCGCGGCCCCGGGCGAGGCGGCTTTTGACCGTCCCGAGCGGGCAGCCGAGCTGGTCGGATGCTTCCTCGGCGGTCAGGCCCTCCAGCAGGCAGAGGATCACGACATCGCGGAGCTTACTTGAGACTCGGGCCAACTCGGCGTCGAGGATCGGCTTGACGTCGACCCAGTCGGTGCTTGGGCCTTCGCGGGCGATCGGATCGTCGCCCGGAGTTGCGGGGCGCTCGCGTCGGCGGAGCTTCCGGACCTGGGCCTTGCCGGAAACCCGGCTGGCCACGCCGTAAAGCCAAGGCCCCAACCGGTCGGAGTCCCTGAGGCGCCCCGCGTTCCGGACCAGGACGAGGAACGTGGCCTGGAAGGCGTCGTCCGCGTCGTGCGAGTTGCCGAGTTGTCGGCGGCAGACGCCGAGGACCATCGGGCCATGACGCTCGACCAGGACCGCGAACGCGGCCTGATCCCCGTCGCCCCGGAAGCGATCGAGCAAGACCCGATCCTCGCCGGACGCCACGCCTCGACCGAAAAGCCGGGCCAGGTCTTCGTGAAGCCGCGATTCGGTACCGACCCGCATGATCGCTCCTCCCAATCCAGCCGTCTGATTGCGTTCCTGGTTATACTGCCCGGCAAGCCCGCTTGGGGTCCGTTCAAATCCTTGGATTTTCTGGTTTTCGGGGTCACTTCGTCTTTTCGAGTGGGTTCGACCCGAGCGGGAACCTCGCTTCGCGCCGGGAGAGGTTTGGATTAGGATCGAGATCCATGCGTCATCCTCGGCCCGGTCAAATTTGGCCACGGATGAACACGGATTTAGCACGGATAAAAGCTTAAAATCGGGTATTGATCCGTGCTTCGTCCGTGGCCAAGGATTCACTCCTCAAGGAGCCGGCGATGTGGGGTTCGACCGACCTGGAGTTGGGCTTCCATTATGCCCCAGCCTGCTCGATGGCCGGTTGCGACCGACCCCCGGTCGTCAAGATCGCCGCGTTCTGGAGCTATGGGCCGCTCCGCGAGTTCAAGAACTACGGGCTGGCTTGCGAGGAACACCGCGAACCGCTCCTGGCCCTGGCCCTCGTCCGACGCAAGGCGCTCGCCGTCGGCGACGATGAGCAAGTCGGGCCGGTGGAATCCGTACCGCTCCGGGCCGCCAAAGTGGCCTCGGATTGATCGAAGCTTCTCCCCAAAGAGAACGGGATGGACCCCGAACCATGTGGAAGATGCCGGTGGGTCGTTGGGGTCGAGGTCACGTCGCCGGGTTCATCCTGGTGACCCTCGGGTGGGCGGTTCAGGCCCGAGCCGAAAAAGCCCCCTGGTTCGAGCGGTTTTTGCCGCCGGAAGATTGGCAAACCCGGTTCTGGAACAGCCCCGACGCCGAGGCGCTCCGCAAGCTCGACCTCAAGGCGCTCGCCGACCTCGTTCCGACCCAGGCCGGCCTGCGCTACTGCCGATGCCCCGCCTGCGACGCCCCCGAGTTGGCCGACCCCCTATCCTGGTCGATCCGCAAGCCCGACGTGGTCGTCTGCCGGAAATGCGCCGGGTCGTTCCCCAACGATCTGGTTCCCGCCAAGGATAAAGACAAGAAGATCCCCGAGGAGAGCGTCGAGGTCGCCGCCGGGGTGATCCACAAATACCCGTACCACGTCCCCGAGGCCGAGGCCCAGCAGTTCCCCGACGAGCGTCTCTACTTGCGTGCCCGCCGCGATTACGAGGCCCGCGAGTTCCTGGCAAAAGCCGCCTTTTACGCCGCCGTACGTCATCACTCCCGGCCTCAAGCTTCCAGAGATCCTATCGACGCACTGCTGGCGAGCGTCTTGCTGGTCCGATTCGCCCAGGTCTACCCTGGCTACGCCCTGCACCTCGACCAGCCGGGCCGACCCAAGTATTTCGAGCCGAGCAATCAGCCGCCGCCTTATCGCCGAGGCTACATGACGGCGAAGTGGGACTGGACCGGGAGCCTCGACGTCCCGATCAACCTGGTCCTCGCTTACGCCTTGATCCGCGACGACCCGGCGCTGGCCGAGGCGGGGCGGTTGCTCAAGGAACCGGAACCATCGCGGGCGATCGAGGAGCAGTTGTTTCGGGCCTCGGCCAACTTCACCCGGAACCAGCCCGAGGAGGTCAACGAGCAGGCGCTTCAGGTCGATCGTGGCTTGCTCGCGGTCGGTCGACTCCTGGGTGAGCCAACCTTGATCGCCGAAGCCAGTCGTCGGCTCGATACCCTGGCCGAACGTGGGTTCTTCTATGACGGGCTCTGGCGAGGGGGCGACGCCCCGACGCATCGCCGGGTGCTTGGCCTCCTGGATGGCTGGATCGGTCGACTCCTCGATGACGACGGGTACGACGCCGACCCGTCGTTGGCTTCGAGCAAACCTCGGCGGTCGTTGTCGGGTCGGTCGGGGGCCGACTTGATCCCGATGGTCAGACTGGCCCGGGCCGCGGGGGCGTCGGCCACTTTGGAAGCGGCGAGCGTCGAAGTCCAGCGGGTCGCCTGGCCTTCGCCGGGGGTGGCGAACGACTCGCGGCGGCCCGCACTGCTGGGCGGGTCGGGGCTGGCCCGGCTCGGGGTCGGGCAGGACGGCGACGCGCTCGACGTCGAGCTTCGGGGGATGGGTTCGTTTGGTTCGGCCCGGTCGAGGCGGCAGGCGCTCCGGGTCGCCATCGGCGGTCGAACGGTCCTCGGCGACCTCGACGACGCGGCCCCTCGCCCCGACGGCTGGGATCGGGCGTCGGCCAGCCACAACACGGTCGTCGTCGATGAGTTGAACCAGCGCGAGACCCCGACCCTGATGCGTGAGCCGGCCTTGGGGGGCGACTTCGTCTTCTTCGCCGCCGATCCCGACTTCCAGGTCGCCGTCCAGGACGACCCCCGGGCGTATCCTCGGACCACCTCGCCCGGCGGCTACCGGCAGACGGTCGTGGTCTGCTCGGGGGAGAAGACGCGGTATGCCGTGTCGGTCTTCGAGGTCCGGGGCGGGTCGAGGCACGACCAGTTCTTCCACGGACCCCCCTCAGTCGACGGCCGATGGCTGGCCTCGATCGCGACCAAACCGGGGCCGGAGTCGCTCCTGGTCGCGTCGATCCCCTTCCTCGAAACCGCCAAGGCGGACGACGGCCGATGGTTCGTCCAGGCTTACGGCGAGTTCGCCCGGATGCGGCACGCCTGGGCGAATCGCCCCTTGATCGCCGAGTGGCAAGAAGGGTCAAAGACCGTGTTCCGCCTCCACCTCTTGGATGACGCCCCCTACGAAGTCGTGACCGCCTCGACCCCCCGAAAACCCGTCGAGGACGAGCCGAAGGGGGCGTCCCTGGTGATCCGTCGCCAGCTTGAAAAGGAGGGCTCGCTCGAATCGACCTTCGTCACTGTGGTCGACCCGACCCTCGGGGGTTCGACGAGCGGCAACTTGACCAAGGTGGGCCGGATGAACGACACGCCGGGCTTCGTGATCCTCTACCTCGAAACCCCCGACGGCCCCGAGCACCTCGTCATCAACCTCAGGCCGGGGACGACCCGGAAGACCCAGCTTGCCGACGGCCGAGACCTCGCCACCGACGCCCGGGTCGTCCGGGCTCGCCGCGACGAGTTGATGATCGCCGGGGGGACGGTCGCGAGCTTGGGCGGTGTGGTCGTCCGCCAGCCGGTCCTGTCCGGCAAGGTCCTCGGGGCGACCCGGTTCGCTTCGAGCGAGGGTCGAGGCTGGTTCGAGACCGACGCCGTCCTTCCCGACCAACCCAACCTCGTCGGCCGGACGTTGATCATCCGCCACGGCGACGGGACGCACCACGGCTGGACGCTTCGCAAGGTCGAACCCCTGGCCAACCGCCGGACCCGGCTCCACGTCGTCGAAGAACCTGGGTTTGCCCTCGAAGGGAAAGACTCCGTCGCCCGCTACTACCAGTTCCCGGCGACCGCCAGCCCCGGCCCCCACACCTTCCGGGTTTCGACCATCGCCCGGTGATCGGTCGCGGGTGGCTGGTGGCCTTGAGCTTCGATTCGACCCGCGATCTCCTGGTCCGGGTCGCTCGATCCGTGGTACTGTGGGCTGATGGGCACTGGAAAGGCTCGGCGGATCGGTTCGGCTCGACCCCCTCGACGGATGGTCGCCATTCGACTCGCGGCCATCGACCGAAGGCGAACGAGGCGAACAGGATGGAACCACCCAACCCCCGAGGCGACGACCAGCCGCCGATCACCGAAACCGACTCAAGGTTCCCGTCCGGCCCCTGGACCGGGTTCTTCCTCCAGCCCGGGACGCCCGAGCGGCACTGGATGGAGCTCGACCTGACGTTCCGAGACGGGATCATGGCCGGGGCTGGGCGCGACCGGGTCGGCAAATTCGCGATCTCGGGGCGGTACTACCTCGACAACGGCCGATGCCATTGGGCCAAGACCTACCTCAAGCAGCATTCGATCGACTACTCGGGTTACAACGAAGGCAAAGGGATCTACGGCGTCTGGGAGTACCAATCCAACTGGCGAGGCGGATTCCTGATCTGGCCCGTGGCGATGGGCGACCCCACCCAGCAAAAGCTCACCGCGTCCGCCGACCTCCCCCCAGCCAAGGCCGAAGCCGAGATCGAACCTTCATCCGAGCCGGTCCCCGCCGAGCGTGAATTGGAGCCGGTCGGTGCCGAGGCGTCGATTTGGGCTTGGGTCCGGCTTTCGCTTTTGCCTAGATGGGCCGTCGATGGGATCGAACTCGACGGCGAAAAGTAGCCGTCGGCGGCAAGGCATAAGCGAACTTTCATCATGGCCAACCCGCAAATCGGCCCTGCGAAGTCGCTCGAGCGGCTGACCCTGGTCCTGGCTGGAGTTTTGATCTTCAAGGTGACCATCGGCATCATCGGGAATTACCCAAGCTACTTCCCCCCCGACTTCCGCGTCGATTTCCTCAGAGGGCGGCGATCTTACTTTTTCGGCGCCTACCAATGGGCATTTTATGCGCATCTGGGGTCGGGGCCGGTGGCGATTCTCCTGGGATTGTTCCTGGTCAACCCGTCGGCGCGGCGGCGGTTCCCGGCCTCGCATCGGGTGCTGGGACGGGTGCAGGTGCTGGTCGTCGCGCTACTGGTCGCGCCCAGCGGCCTCGTGATGGCATTTCGTCCCGCTGCGGGGCCGTTGGCCGGGATCGGCTTGGGACTCCTGGCGGTCCTCACCGCCTCCACGGCGCTGATGGGCGGTCGCTTGGCGGTGCTTGGGAGGTTCGCGGATCATCGCCGCTGGATGTATCGCTGCTTCTTGCTGCTCTGCTCGGCTGTGGTGCTTCGGCTGAGCGTCGGGCTGGCGACGGTCATCGGGAACCCACCAACCTGGGTTGATCCGCTGGCCACCTGGCTCAGTTGGCTCGTGCCGCTCGCGGCCTTCGAGTTCCGCGAACGGGGCACCCGGCGACCTCGGCGTGCCAAAGCTCAATCCGACTTGCCGGGTCGATGAACAGGGTCGTCGGGTCGGTGCGCCTCCGGCCCACTTCCCACGACCGCGATCATCTTGCGAAGCTCATCTTCGGCCACTCTTTTCTGGATGAACTGAACCTCGCCACTGATGAACGCTGCATTCGTCCCCCCGGGATGATCGAGCATGGTTGCCGATCTCAGGCCGATGATGAGGGCTTCGTCGCCGTCGATCGGGGCCATCCAGGGGACGGCGGAATCCGGGCCAGCTTCAATCAGCATCAGGCTTGATGCGTGGTCGCTGGTGATCTCCACCAGTCGCCGGGGTTTGTTGGCGAGGAAGCAGGCGTTGGGGCCGACGCTCGCCAGGTAATTGGTCGTATTCGGACTCCCGATGTGCGAGGGGCAACGATACACCGACGGCATTGTCGCGAGAGCTTTGGCATTGGCCTTGTCGTCCCAAGGCTTGGCGAGGTCGATGCTCTGATACAACGCCAGACTGTCGAGGAATGGCAAGATCAACGTACGCCAGCTATGCAACGGGCGGCCGTTCGCATCCTCAGTGCCGGCCGGGGGTAATGCCCCGTAAGCTCGCTCATACTCACGCAACGCCATCGCAATTTGCTTCAGGGTGTTGATGCACTGGTAACGCCTCACGGCCTCCCCCGAATTCCGCACCGCAGGCAGGAACAACGCGATGAGGATTGCTGGGATGGCCATGATCCAGAACCATTGGATCAGCCGGAAGCGGCGTCGAGGCTGGGGCTTGGGAGTTGGGCCATCGAAGTCGGGGTCGGAGGCCATTGTTGCATCCTTGAGTAGCGAGAATCGAGGCTTGATCGGCGGAGGATCGATTCGCGGAATCGCTTTAAAACACGCCGTTTTACCGCGATTCGCGGTCGTTGATCCACTGGCGGAGCGTGTTGGCCGGGATGCCGAGGGGACGTTCGGCGGGGGTGGGGCCGCCGAGCTTCGACACGGCGAAGCACCGCCAGAGGTCTTCCCAGAGCGGCAAAGGGATCGGGCGGTCGGCGGGGGGCTGGGCGTCGAGGCCGGTCCGGGCCGCTTCCAGGGCGCTCCAGACCGGCGGCATCGCCGAGTCGAACAGGTGGTTGACCTCGGCCTCGGCGGCTTCGAGGGGGGTCGACAGCCCTTTGGCCAGCATCTTCGCCGCCAAGGACCGGAGCCGACGTTGCCAGTCCAGGGCGCCCGGGGCTTGCGGCATCGCAGGAGGCTGGGCGGGGGGCTTGGGGGATGACCCGGCACGGGCGGGGGCCGCTTGGGTCATGAACGGTTGGAGGTGCGACCAGTCGAGTTGATCGATCTCGCGCCCGTGGCGGAGGATCGCACGCTCGATGACGTTGCGGAGTTCCCGGCTGTTGCTGTCGCGCAACGGCTGGGCTTTGAGGTGGGCCAAAGCGTCGTCGGAAAGCTCGACGTCGGTCCCGAGTTCGGTGGACACCGCTCGCGTTAGCCATCGGGCCTGGGCTTCGATGTCCTCGGGGCGGTCGCGGAGCGGGGGGATCATCAGCGGGAGCCGCTCCACCCGGGCCAGGAACGCCAACGGGAGGTGCCCCAATCGCCTCCGCTCGGCCCAAGGCTCGGTTTCCACGGTGAGGATCACGGCGGACTCGGCCTGTCGTCGGGTTTCTTCTTCCCCCAGGCGGCTGAACTCGCCGTCTTCGAGGAACGAGTGGAGGATGCTCGAACACGAGTCGGGCAGGCGGTGGAAGTCATCCAGGAGGACGAACCCTTTGCCGCTCGACGCGACGAGGCCGGGCCGATCTTCCCGGGCGTCGGTGAACGCCCCCCGCTTGTGGCCGAAGAGGATGCTCCGGAGCAAGGTCTCGTTGGTCAGCTCGTTGCACGACGCCACCGTCATCGGCGCCTTCCGGCGGTCGGACACCGCCCGAAACACCTCGGCCAGCCCTCGCTTGCCGGTCCCGCTCCCGCCGTCGAGGAGCAAGCAAGGGAGCGGTCGGCGCCCTCGAATCCCAGTCGCCGGTCGGGCAACGGCCTGGGGGTCGGTCCCGAACAACCGGGCGAGGTCGAACAACTGGGCCAGGGTCGAGCCGAACGCCTCCGACTGGTAGATCAAGCCCACCTCGGCGACCGTGCCCGACAAGGCCGCGACCGACGGCTCGGCCAGGAATCGGGCCAGGGCGCGGACCACGGCTTCGGACAAAGCCGCCGAGCCTGAACCGTCGCCCCCTTTGCGGAGGAACCGCTCTGCGGGAAACCCCTCGGGGCGGGGGTAGGCCGAGTACAAAAGCCCCTGGATTTCGGGGTGGACCCGCGTCGCCTCGTCGACAAAGAGCTGGCCCGCTCGGAGGCCGCCGGCGTCGTCGGAGAATCGCAGGTCCGACACGACGACGGCAAAAAGCTGCTCGTTGAGCAGGCGGCGTGCCAAGTCGAATCGACCGCCTCGCTCGCGAACCAGATGCAAGTGGACGTGGTGCGGCGGCCGGAATCGATACGATTCGAGCCGGGTGCTGTCGTACCCGTGCGCCGAGATCTTGATCGAGGCCGGACGAGTGGTCGGGTCGCCCCGCCGGATCGGCTCGGAGGCGCCCGGGGTCCGGGCCAGGCCCGAGGCGAGGTCGGCGGCGAAGCTGGGGATCAACGACTCCAAGACCCGGGGGTCGTCATCCAGGACCATCAGATGAGGAATCCATGCCATCGTCCGGGGGTTCCGTTGGGGGGTTCAGACGGAAAAGGGAAAAACGAAGCGGGTGCCTGGTAGGATGGGGCCGCTGGACTCCCAACCTCAACCCTTTAGTGACTGGAAGGAGCCGACGATGCCGAGCGAAGGCCAGCTCGCCCCCGACTTCACCTTGAACGACCAGAACGGGAATCCAACGACGCTCTCGACGCTCAAGGGACAGGTGGTCATCCTCTACTTTTATCCCAAGGACGACACCCCCGGCTGCACGACCCAGGCATGTTCGTTTCGGGACTCCGAAGCGGCCATCGAGGTCGCGGGCGCCACGGTCCTCGGGATCAGCCCAGACACCGAAGCCTCGCATGCCAAGTTCGCCACCAAGTATTCGCTCTCGTTCCGGCTTCTCGCCGACCCCGAGCAAACGGTCTGCCAACTTTACGACGTCTGGAGGCAAAAATCGATGTATGGCAAGACCTACATGGGCGTCGAGCGAACAACCTTCTTGATCGACGAGTCGGGCACCATCCGCAAGGTGATCCCGAAAGTCAAGGTCGCCAACCACGCCGAGGCCATGCTCGCCGAGATCGCCACCTTCTCCGGGGAGTGATCGAGGCGACTCATGGCAAAACGAAACGCGGTCGGCTCCCCTCTCAGGTTGAGCCGACCGCGTTGTCATGGACTCGATCAGGGTCGATCAGCCAACCTGGCGAGTGGACAGAGGCAAGACAACCGGCTCGGCGGGGAGGTCGAGGTCGTCTCGGCGGTCGGCGAGGTGGCGTTCGAGCTTCCGGAGCGCCTTGTACTTCTCGTCGCTGACCCGAGCCGGGGGGAGGCCCAAGGATCGGCTGATGTCGGGCACGGTCCAGCCTCGGGTCCAGAGTTCGACGATCTGGTCCTGGCGAGGAGTCAGGACGTCGCGTCGGGCGGCTTCGAGGACCTCTCCGAGTTCCTGGCGGTCGCGGTGGCGACGGTCGAGGTCGGGGCCGGGGGTCAACTGCTCGTCGAGCGGCTGGTACTTCCGGGCCCGCTGGACCCGCTTGCGGACCATGTCGATCGCCCGGACCAGTTCGCGGCGCTCCGGGGTGTCTTCGGCCAGGACGAGGTTGAGGTCGAGGTCGCCGGCCCGGGCCTTGCCGAGCAGTCGGCAACAAACCTCCTGGGTGCAGTCGTCCCACAGGCCGGGGTCGAGCCGGGCGTTCCGCCAGCAGACCGCACAGTAGCGCTGGATATCGTGGACCAACTCCGATTCGGTGGCCTGCGCCGTCAGCGCGGCCAGGCCCATGACCAGCGCCATGGCGCTGGCTCGGCTCGTTCGGAGGCTCTTCGAGATTGGTTTCGGGTCGTGCATCATGTTAAGTTCGACTCCCGCTCGGCGATCGATCCGCTGCAAACGGCTCGCCGTGAGGTCCCAACCGACAGCTTCCCGAAAGATAGGACATCCAACCCGAGGAATTCGCCGGCGATCATTCCAATCGCCGTTTCGAAGGCGGCGAAATCTCGGGGCGTCGAGGGTGGACGATGCTCCACCCTCGCTCCAACGCCAGCCGTCGGAGCTTGCGGTGCGGGTGGACGACCACGGCGTGCCCAACTCGCCCCAACAAGGCACGATCCGACCAATTATCGGCGTAAGCCGCCGCATCGTCCATCGCGATTTGTCGGGCTTTCGCCCATTCCTGCGCCCAGTACAACTTCCCTTCGCCGTAACATGCTGGCCCGTCGGCAATTCCGACCAGTCGCCCTCGCTCGATTCGGACCGGAGTCGTCAGCGTGTCGGTGCATCCCAGGTAAATCGAAAGCGGTTCCAGGACGATCCGAGGCGACGACGAGACCAAAACCACCTCGGTCCCCCGCATCCGGAGTTCGTTCAAGTGGTCGACCACGCCGACGTAGAGCCGGGGGCGGACGTACTCGACGAAGTTCTCGTAGGCGATCCGCTCCAGCTCGACGACCGGGATGTTGGCGATATTCTCGAGCCCGAAGTTGACGAGCCGCCCGTAGTCGAGCCGCCCCAACTTGTGCTGGAACCCGTGGTAGAGCGCCCGGAGCAGGAACGACCGGCGGATTAGGCCGCGCCTTCTGAGGATGCGGGCGAAAAGGTAGGTCGTGGTCTCGGCCAGGAGCGTCCCGTCGACGTCGATGAAGGCGACGGCGGGCGCCCGGTCGAAACTCGGCCAGGCGGAGGCCATCAAGCCGACTCCCCTCGGGCCGCCACCACCTGCCCCAACTTGTCGGCCAAGGTCCGGGCCGTCGCGTGGTCGAGGGCTTCGGTGATGACCCGGACGATCGGCTCGGTGTTGCTGACCCGGACGTGTGCCCACCGTCGATCCGCCCAATCGAGCCGAAGCCCGTCGCGGCGATCCGCCTCGGCCTCGGGGTAGGTCGCCGCGATCCGGTCGAACAACCCGGAAGGGTCGAACGGGGTTGCGCCGGTGGCCTCGGGTCTGGGGTATTGGTCCTTGACCATCGAGTAACGGGGCAAGGCGGCGACCAGCGACGACACCGGCTCGCCCGTGTGAGCCATCAGGTCGAGGACTAGGGCCATCGCGACGAAGCTATCGCGAACGAACCCAACGCGAGGGTCGATCACCCCGCCGTTCCCCTCGCCGCCGATGGCCGCGTTCACCCCTCGGATCGCCTCGACGACGTGGATCTCGCCGACGGGGGTCCGGATCACCGGGCAGCCGAACCGACCGGCGAGGTCTTCGGTGGTCCTCGAAGTCGAGAGGTTCAACACCACCGGGCCGACCACCTGGGTCAACCGGTGCGAGACCGCCAGGGCCAGCGTCAACTCCTCGCCGATGTAACGTCCGGCCTCGTCGACGATCGCCAACCGGTCGGCGTCGGGGTCCTGGGCGAAGCCGACCGACGCCCCCATCGCCGCCACAACCTTGCTGAACCGCCGGAGGTTGGCCTCGGTCGGCTCGGGGGGATGCTCATACCGCCCGTCGGGCTGCCCCCCCAGGACGATCGCCTCGACCCCGAACGCCCGGAACAAAGCCTCGCCGAGCCGACCCCCGGCGCCGTGGCAAGCATCCAGCGCGACGACAAACCTTTGGCGACGAATCGCCGCGGCGTCGACCGTGCTCAAGACGAGCGCCAGGTGGTTCGAGTCCGGGTCGACGATCGGCTCAAGTCGCCCCAGCCGGTCCCAGGGAGCCCAGCCGAACTCCCGAGCCTCCCAGCGGTCGAGCATCGCCCGCCCCTGGCTCGGCCCGAGCACCATCCCGCCCGTCTGGAAGAACTTCAAACCATTATATTGAGGAGGGTTATGCGAAGCCGAGATTTGCACCCCGCCCGCCGCCTTCCGGTCGACCACCAGCCGCCCCAGGGTGGGGGTCGCCACCGGCCCGGCCAGGAGGACATCCCGCCCGCACCCTCGGAGCGCCGCCACCACGGCCCCCTCGAAGATCGGGGCCGAAACCCGGCCATCATGCCCGACCACGATCGGCCCCTCGCCTTGCCCCGAGGCATAGGCCGCCACGAAGTCGCCCGCGACCGAAGGGTCCAGCCCATCGCCCACCAGACCTCGGATGCCCGAAACCGTCGCGATCCGAGTTCCCGCCACGCCAAAGACTCCCCGACCGCCCGCCGCGACCCCGGATCACCCCAATCCGACCCAATGCCCCCACTCTAGAAGACCCGACCGGTGATCGGCAAGGTCGAGTCACGCCCAAATCCGTCACCCCGAATTTAATCCCCTTGCCAGTCCAACTCGGCGAACAAGTCGCCCAGAGGCAAGGCGAACCCCGGCAACACCGAGCCGCCGTCGAGCGTCATCGAGGCATCGAGGACGATCGACCGCTCCGGGGCCTCGAAGACGGCGACGGTTTTGGATCGAGGGTCGACCTCCCAGACCAGCCGGACACCCGCCTTGAAATACTCCCGACGCTTCAGCGCCATCTCCGCCTTGGTGTTCGACGGGCTGAGGACTTCCACCGCCAGGTCGGGAATGACTTCGGCGAGGGATTTTTCGGAGAGCGGACCCTTCGGAATATGGTTCCGAGCGATGAAGGCGATGTCGGGGGCGCGAAAGACGCCCGGAGCAAGCCGCATCATTCCATCCGGGGCGGTGATGATCCCGAGTTTCCTGGGAGAGACGAAATCGCGGAGGATGCCAATGATTGCCACGGCCAGAAGGGACTCCAACTTACCCATCGCCTTCTCCACCAGGATGCCGTCGACGAGTTCGCAGATCCCCTGCTTCCGGGCGTTGACCTCGATCAAATCGGCCTCGGTGGCCAGGCCGGGCAAGGGGTTGAACCGAACCCGACCTGGCGCGACCCCGCCGAGTTGGTCGAGAAGGTCCTGCGCGGTCATGGGAACGCTGGTGACGCTGACCTCGGGTTCGCTGGTCGTGGTGGTCATGCTAGCTCCTTTAGACTCAAGTTTACCCCGACCAGACGCCTGGGTCGAGCGAGCGGAAGCCGGCGGCCTCGGCGATGTTCTGCGGCTGGATCGAGTCGGAGCCTTCCAGGTCGGCCATCGTCCTGAGGGCGGGGAAAGGAGATATCAGGAAATCTTGGATGTCCCCTTTTTCCCTCTCCCAGAGAACGGGAGGACGCTGGACTGTCAGTTCTTGTCTTTGGTCAGCGTGGAAACGATCTTCTCGTAACCTTCCATCTCATACTTGGTCGGCCGGTCCCCCTCGGGCGAGAAGCAGAAGACGAACTTCTCGCCTTCAAACTTGTAGATCCCCTTCGACGTTTTCCCCTTGGAGTCGTCGGGCGCCTCGACGATCTTGAAGTCGATGGTCTTCTCCGGCTTGGCCTCGGCGTCGAGGGTCACGACCATCTCATAGGTCCGCGACGGGGCGACCACCTTCAACTTCTTGCCATCAAAGGTGTAAGCGATTTTGCCGCCGTCGTTGGAGGCTGTGGACCACTTCCCCTGGAGCTTCTTGAGGTCGCCCTCGACCTTCTCCTTGTCGTCGGCCGCGTGCAGGGCCGCGATTGGGAAGATCAAGGCGGCCAGTGCCAGGTTGATCCAGGCGCGTTTGGTGAACATCAACTCTGTCTCCTTCGGGTGGAAAGGCCCGAGCCATCCGCTCGGACCGGGGATCGCGACGCGATGAACCGTCGATGGTGTGTCACGAACCAAGGGCTTGGCCGCCAGGCGACCGCAGGCCCGGCCCGGCCAGGCATCGAACATCCCCCAGTGCCGCCCTGGCGTCAAGGGTCCGCTCACCGCCGCTCCTCCAAAGCGATCCGACTTCAACCCAAGACTGCCATAATGGCAGTTGGGTTCGTTTTGGTATTTTTGCGACGCGGATCAACCCACACAAGGCGAACCTCGTCAGCCTGGACCTCGATGCGAAACGAACCCAATCGACCACCCTGAGTCGGCTTCGCGTTGCCCTCACCCTGACGAAACGAACCCAATCTTGCGCAAGTCCCCCGCCGATCGAGTGATCCGAACCGCCAAGCGGGGCAATGGTCGGGTCGGGTCCCCGACGAATGGGTCCTACAATAGTATCGAAAAAGTCCGGCGAGATTATCCGACGATCCCGCGGAAACTCCAAGGTCGGATGCCGGTCCCGCTGCAACCTCAGGTAGCCCTATTCCGGTCCAACTCCGCGAACAGTGCCCCCAACGGCAACTCGAACCCCAGCAACACCGCGCCACCGTCAAGCGTCATCGAGCCATCAAGGACCACCACCCGCTCCGGGGCGTCATAGACGGCAACCGTCCGCGCCCTCAATTCGCGGCGGCAACCGCCGATCCGCCCTGAGTGGCGAACAGAAGCGACATCTCGCGTTGGGTGGCCGGAGGTTGTTCCAATTGGAGCAGGACCCGGTTGATCGCCTCCATCGTCACCAAGCTCGGAGAGGTGATCTCCAAACCAATCGGTCGGTCATCATCCGAATAATCGACCACAAAGCCAGGCTCGGGCCGGCTCGTCTTGGCGCTCTCATCCCCCGGACGGCGAGCAAAGGTCAGGTAACCAGCCATCAACTTTCCGTTGTAGGACGAAACTTCCAATGATCTTTTCATCACCAGACCCCAGGGCGTATGCCCAATCAGGAAGGCTGATAGGCCGTGACCACCACCAAGATTTCGTCTTCGACTTGAGGCTCAACGATGACATGCCAAAGTCGCCCCCCGGACTTCGCTTCAACGACGTATCATCCCGGCTCATGGTCGGCAAAATAGCCGGTCGCGTCTTGCAGCATCGTGCGAAGATCCGTATCGCTGAAGTTACGATCCAACATCCGTTTCCGCAAGTGAGGGAGATTCGTCTCGATTTCCCAATCCTACCAAACGGGCCAGTCGTCCATTCGATGAGACCCCTTCACAAAGTCCATCACTGGATTCGGACACTCAATCGGGGTGAAGACTCAACCCCCTCTCGATCCAACTCCGCGAAAAGCAGACCTAGGGCCAACTCGAACCCCGGCAAGACCTCACCACCGTCGAGCGTCATCGAACCGTCAAGGATCATCACCCGCTCCGGGGCCTCATAGACGGCAACCGTCCGCGTCCTCGGGTCGACCTCCCAGACCAGCCGGACCCCAACGGCGAAGTACTCGGCTCGCTTGCGTTTCATCTCGGCTTTCCGATTCGACGGTCTGAGTATCTCGATCGCCAAGTCGGGGGCGAACCCGGCAATCGAAGTTGTCGGCCTCCGACGGTTGGGGATGCGGTCCCACGAGGCGAAGGCGAGGTCGGGGACACGGACCAAACCGGGAAAGAGTCGCATCATCCCACCGGCCCCGGTGATCAACCCGAGGTTTCGAGCGACGATGAACGGGCTCAAATACCCCGACAGGGCGAGCGCCAGGTCCGCCTCATTGTAACCCATCCCTTTTTCCACCAAGACGCCGTCGACCAGCTCGCAGATCCCCATTTTTTGGGCATTGACCTCGATCAAGTCCGCTTCGGTCGCTAGCCCAGGGAGCGGCTTCATCCTGACTCGACCCGGCCAGGGCCAGCGCTCACTAAATCGTTGCACCCGTGATGACTTGGAGCAAGTAGTTTTCGTTCCAGCCACAACCGCGACGCTTCATCGCAATGCTGTCACGGCTGGGATGCTGCTTCAGCAGCGAAA
>JAABUX010004904.1_pt1 | contig 16699 bp, 21 predicted proteins | sample 5561851 | NCBI WGS metagenome assembly JAABUX01 (sample SAMN10711883, study PRJNA513361) | rock metagenome | isolation source: Antarctica rocks | place: Antarctica: Victoria Land, Richard Nunatak red sandstone | collected 2016-01-03 | reverse complement strand
CCCGAGCATGAGCCCGGACAAAACCAGCGCCGGCAGGACCGTCACGTAGCCGAGCATGGGCGGCTCGATCTCCCAGAACCAGGCGATGGCCAGGAACAGGTAGGATTGCACGACGGACACGGCGACCCCGGCGAGCAGCTTGGACAGCAGCAGGAACCAGCGCGGCAGGGGGCTGACCATCAAGGTCTTCATGCTGCCCATCTCACGGTCGTACACCATGGAAAGCGAGCTCTGCATCCCATTGAAAAGCTGGATCATCGCGATCAGGCCCGGCGCGATATAGACTTCATACGGGACATAGGTGTCGTACGGCGGCGTGATCGACACGCCGAGGACGAAGCGGAAGCCGGCCGCGAAGATCGCCAGCCATACCAGCGGCCGCACCAGCGCCGAGACGAACCGGCCGCGCTGGTGCACCCACCGCAATCCCTCGCGCTGCACGATGCCGGTCATGCACCTTGCGTATAGCGCCGGGCTCATGCGGCGGCCCCGCGGATAAGGCGGCCGAACGCGTCTTCGAGGTTCGCGGCGCCCTGCCGGGCTACTATGTCCGGCACGGCGCCGTCGGCCAGGATGCGCCCCTGGTGCAGCACGATCACGCGCGCCCAGTCGCCGGCCTCGTCGATCAGATGGGTCGCCCACAGCGCCGCCATCCCGCGGTCGGCGCACAGTTCCCGCACGTGTTTCAGTAGGAACGCGCGGCTCTCCATGTCCAACCCCGCGGTCGGCTCATCCAGGAGCAGCAGCGCCGGGTCATGCAGCAGCGCTCGCGCCAATTCGACCCGGCGCTTCTGCCCGCCCGACAGCGCTCGCACCCGGTCGTGCCGGCGCTCGATCAGGCCGACCCGATCGAGTTCCAGCCCGGCGCGGATGACGGCGTGCCGGCGAGGCATGCCGTGCAGCGCCGCGTGATACAGCAGGTTCTGCTGCACCGTGAGGTCGAGGTCGAGGGTCGGCTGCTGGAACACCACGCCGATCCGCGCGAGCGCCGCGGAAGGATTGGCCTGGAAATCCTGCCCGAACACGGCGATGCGCCCCTGATGCGCGTGGTACAGCCGGGTGACGAGCGCGAACAGCGTCGTCTTGCCCGCGCCGTTCGGGCCCAGCAGGACGGTGAAGTCGCCGGGCGCGATCGCGAAATTCAGGTCGTGCAGCACGGTCCGCGCGCCAAAGCGATGGCTCAGCCCGCGGACGTCGAGCGCCTGGTCCGCGGCGCGCAGGTCCACCCGGGCCAGCATCACGGCGCCACCACGACGCCCCATGGCAGCCGCCCCACCGGGACCGATTTCACCACCTTCAGCGCGTCCACGTCGATCACCGACATGTCGTTGCTGACCCCGTTGGTCGTATACAGCCGCTTGCCGTCGCCGGAAAACGCCAGGTTCCAGACCCGCTGCCCGACCAGCAGGTACTTGCGGACCTGGTAGGTCTTTGGGTCGACCACCGCGACCCGGTTCGCCGGCCCGAGCGCCACGAACGCCACCGACTCGTCGGCGCTCATCACGATGCCGACCGGCTGCACCGACTCGGCCGGCACCCCCGGGATGGCGAAGTCGATCGTGTGGACCACCTGATGGGTGGCGGCGTCGATCACCGACACGGTTCCGCCGACCTCGGCCGACACCCACACTTGCTTCGCGTCCGGCGTGAACCGCGCCACCCGCGGCCGGCTGCCGACCAGCACGTTGGCGATGATCTCGTGCGTTGTCGTGTCGATGAAATGGGCCATGCTGGTCGTCTCGGACGTGTTGACCACGATGTGGCCGTCCGGGCTCAGACCCATGCCTTCCGGCTCCACCCCGACGTCGATCTCCGTGGTAATCCGCGCGGCGGCCACGTCCAGCACCGACACCATGTTGTCGTTCTCGTTGGACACATACAGCGTCTCGCCGTCAGGGCTGAGCGCGAACAGCTCGGGGTCGGGACCGCTCGGCAAGGTGCGGGATATGGTTAACGTCGCAAGATCAAGCACTTCGATGTGGTCGCTATCGCTGGCGCAGATATATACGCTGCGTCCGTCCTTCGACAGCACGATACCGCGCGGACGATCGCCGACCTTCACCGTCGCCGTCACCGCCAGCGACCCGGCGTCGATGACGGTGATCGTGTTGTCCTTCTCGTTCGACACCAGCACCCGCTCCGCCCGGGCCATCGCGGCGCCGAGCAGCAGGAATAGGACGGCAAGGATCACATGTGGCATGCGGTCTCCGGTTGATCGATGCCGAGCGTGTCCAGCTCGGATTTCTGATGCAGGTAGCCGGGCTGCGGCGAGACGGACACCAGGCTGTGCGCGTCGGTGAGCAGCACCGGCTGGCGCAACTGCCCGTCCCAGGAGCGGAACCGCAGCCGCGCGCCCTTGAACGCCGCCAGCTCGAACGCCGGGCTGTGCAGGTAGGCGGTGATCTTGGCGGCCTCGGTGCTGCCGCCGCGCGACGCCGCCTCGCCCACCGCCCGGACCGCCATCCATGCGCCGAAATCGCGCGGCGTCATCCAGCGCCGGGCCTGCTTGAGGAAGCGGGCCTGCAACTGGGTCGCGCCCCATTGCTCGAACGGCTTGGCCCAGGCAGTCGGCACCAGGCCGTTGGTCCCGGCGATCGGCCGCGGCTCGGTGGTGCGGTAGGCCAAGTCGTCGCCGAAATCGTCCGGCTCGTCGGCGACGACCAGCACGTCGTACGACAGCCCCTGGGTAAAGCGCGCGACCTCGGCGCCGATCGTGACGTGCCCGGTATCGGTCCGCTGCGCCCCGGGCTCGAAGGTCCACGGCTTATCCGCGACGATGTGGAGCTGGAACTTGCGCGCCGACCGCCGCAGCGCATCGGCATACAGGCGATCCGCGTCAGTTTGCCCGGCGACGATCAGCAGGTTGCGCCACTGCTTCACCGCCAGGAACTGCATCAGCGCGTCGGCCAGCATCGCCCGGCTCGGCAGCAGGTGCAGCACGTTGGCGCGGCAGTCCGGACCCCGCAGCGAGTCGTCCTCGCTGGTCGCGTCCAGCAGCAGCGCGTCGTGGAACTCCGGCAGGTCCGCCACCTGCAGCAGCAGCGACGCCGGCAGGTCGGTGACAAATATCCGCAATCCACTCGCGGCCATCTGCCGGGCGGATTGGATCACGTCGGCAGCGTCCGGCGCCACGGCCTCGCGCAGGCGGAAATCCTGGTGCAGGAAACGGCCCGTGGTCTGGTCGTCGGCAAGGGCGAGGCGGGCGCCCTGCACCCCCTCGTCGCCCGGCGGCGGATCGAGCAGGCTGGTCGGGGTCGCGAGCTTCGGCGCGAGGCCGAGATAGGCGATCTCGACCGCCGACACATCCGCGGCACGGGCTGGCGCTGCCGCGGCCAAGATGGCCAGCATGATGAGGCCGAGCCTTGCCAAACCGCTTCCCCCGATCGGCAGCGCCAGTTGCGCCCGCCGCTTGCCCGGGCAAGGATGGACCGCTCGCGCTGCCATGTCAGCCCCCTCGTCCAGGATGGCCGTGAAATGAAATTACCCGCTGCTATTTTATGTCCCGCTCTGGGTTTATGTATTGTCGCCGGTCCGGCAATAGCGGCGCCGCAAACCGTCGCAGTATTCGACTTCGACCTTCAGAACACATCCCCCGCACCGTCGACGCCGGAGGAGATTGCCCGGCTGCATCGGCTGGACGCGCAATTGAGCCGAGAACTGGCCGAGCCCGGCCGCTACACCATCATCGACATGTCGTCCGCACGGGAGGAGTTGGCGAACGTCATCTCGATCCGCGGCTGCAACGGCTGCGAGCTCGACATGGCCCGCAAAGCCGGCGCGCAGCTCGCCGCCTATGGCTGGGTGCAGAAGGTCAGCAACCTGATCCTGAACATCAACCTCGTCATCGAGGACGCGACCACGGGCAAAAAGCTTCGCGCCGACAGCGTGGACATTCGCGGCAACACCGACGAGTCGTGGCAGCGCGGCCTGAAATACCTCATCGACGAACGCCTGTTCCGCAATTGAGACCCATCCGCGACATTCGTGTCTCGCTCCCCCGCCGCGCGCTCCTGCTGGCGCCGCTGCTCGCCGCCGGGCCGTTGGCGCGCGCCCATGCGGCGTCCGCCATCCGCGTCGGCACGCTACGCTTCGGCACGGTCGGGTGGGAACTCGACGTCATGCGGAGGCACGGCTTCGACGCCCAGGCCGGCGTCGCCGTGACGCCGGTGGAATTCGCAGCCTCCCAGGCAACGCAGGTGGCGCTGCAGGCCGGCGGCGTGGACGTGATCTTCCAGGACTGGCTGTGGGTCTCGCGCCAGCGGGGCTCCGGCGCGGATTGGACCTTCGCGCCCGGGTCATCGGCCGTCGGCGCGATCGTCGCGCCCGACGCGTCCCCCGTCCACGGCGTGGCCGACCTGCCCGGCCGCCGGCTGGGCATCGCCGGCAGTCCGTTGGACAAAAGCTGGCTGATCCTGCGCGCCTACGCCGGCCAGCGGTTCGGCATCGACCTCGACCAGCGCGTCGACAAGGCGTTCGGCCCGCCGCCGTTACTGGCCGAGCAGCTCAAGGCCGGACGCCTCGACGCGGCGCTGACCTACTGGCCGTTCGTCGCCCGGGCCGAGGCCGCGGGCATGCGGCGCGTCCTGGCGGTCGAGGACGCAATCGAAGGTCTCGGCATCCCGCCCGGCATTCCCGTGGTCGGATGGGTGTTCTCCGAAGGCTGGGCGGCCAAAAATCGTTCGACGGCGCAGGGTTTCATCGCCGCCGCCCAGCAGGCGCGCGCCGTGCTCGCCACCTCGGACGCGGAGTGGGAGCGGATCGCCCCCCTGACCGGCGCCGCCAACCCGGCGGAACTCGCGAAGCTGCGGGACTGGTATCGGCGCGGCATCCCCAGCGCGTGGACCCAAACCGAACAGGACGCCGCCGGGCGCTTGTATGACATCCTGGCCGGCATCGGCGGCCCAGCCTTGGTCGGCGCCGCCCCGCATGTCTCCCCTGGCACGTTCTGGCAGGCCGGCGACGTCACCCCGGGTTAAGTCCGCCGCTGCGAGGCTGCTGCCGACGCTTGCGCTGCTGCTCGGCTGGGAACTGGCGGCGCGGTTGGGGGGCAGCCGCCTGTTTCCGCCCCCCAGCGCCGTGTTCGTGGCGCTCTGGGGCGAGATCGTCTCGGGGCAGCTCCCCCGCAACCTCGGTATCACCCTGGGGCGGGTCGCCTTCGCCTTCGCCATCGCCATGGTTCTCGGCAGCGCGCTGGGACTGGCGATGGGCCGGCTCCCGTGGCTGGACCGGCTGCTGGACAGCCTGCTGACCGCGCTGCTGAACCTTCCGGCGCTGGTCGGGATCGTGCTGATCTACGTCTGGTTCGGGTTGAGCGAGGCGAGCGCGATCGCCGCCGTCGCGCTGAACAAGCTGCCGAGCACCGCGGTCACGGTCCGCGAAGGGGCGCGGGCGCTCGACCAAGGGCTGATCGAGATGGCATGCAGCTTCCGCATGGGACGCGTCCACACGATCCGGCACGTCGTCCTGCCGCAGCTCTACCCATACCTGTTCGCCGCCGCGCGGTCGGGGCTGGCGCTGATCTGGAAGATCGTACTGGTGGCCGAATTGCTGGGCCGCAGCGACGGGGTCGGTTTCCAAATCCAGGTCTATTTCCAGCTATTCGACGTGACCGGCATCCTCGCCTACACGATGGCCTTCATCGTGGTCGTGCAACTGATCGAATGGCTCGTGCTGCAGCCCTTGGAACGCCGGGCGACACGGTGGCGGTGATCCTGGACGTGGAGATCGCGCGCAAGGCCATGGCCGCGCGGAACGGTCCCCAGGTCGTCATCGAGGGGCTGCGCTTCACCCTGGGCGCGAATGAGATCGTGGCGCTGGTCGGCCCGTCGGGCTGCGGCAAGACGACCCTGCTGCGCCTGGTGGGCGGCCTCGACTCCGCCTTTGACGGTCGCATCGACTGGACGACCGCCGGCCCGCCCGGGATCGGCACGGTGTTCCAGGAACCGCGCCTGCTGCCGTGGCGGACCGTGCGCCAGAACATCGAGCTCGTGCGCCCGCCCGACCCGGCGTTCGCCGCGCGCCTGCTCGGCGTGCTCGGCCTCGGCGGCTGCCTGGACCTCTATCCGCCCGCGCTGTCGCTCGGCATGGCACGCCGGGTCGCGATCGCGCGGGCGTTCGCCGTCCTCCCGGAAATCCTGCTGCTGGACGAGCCGTTCGTGTCGCTCGACCCCGCCATGGCCGAGCAGGGGCGCGGCGTCCTCGTGGATGCCTGGACGGCCCGGCGTTGCGCGGCCCTGCTCGTGACCCACGACTTGGCCGAGGCTGCCTCGCTCGCCGACCGCATCCTGCTGCTCTCCGCCGGGCCGGCGCGCGTCGTGGGCGAACTGGTGGTGCCCGAGTGCCGCCGGCGACGCGGGATCGCCGCGGGCGCCCGCGTCGCCGCGACGTTCGCTACTTAAGGGTTTCGAGATACGCGATGACGTTCTGCCGGTCCTGCTCGTTCTTGAGCCCGACGAAGATCATCTTGGTGCCGTTCACGACCCCGCGCGGATCCGTCAGGTAGTGGTCCAGGGTCGCCGGGTCCCAGGTGACGTCGTACGCCTTCATCGCCGCGGAGTAGGTGTAGCTGTCGATGCTGTGGGATGGGCGGCCGACGATACCGTGCAGGCTGGGACCGATCTTGTTCTCGCCTTCCTTCACGGAATGGCAGACCCCGCATTTGTTGAATACGACCTTCCCCGCCGCGGCGTCGCCATCATCGGCGCGGGCGGCCCCGGCTTGCATTGCCAACACGGCCGCAATGGCCAGTCCTGCTGCGTATCGCATCGTGGCTCCCTTCTGCCGCCGCCTTCATGGCGTGCGGGTTGACGGGACTATGGCGATCCAAGCGGCCTTGTCGAGTTGCCGAGCCGATCAGCGCGACCGGCGGCACAGCGTGCGGACGTAGACATCCCGGCCGATCTCGTATGCCTGGGCGGAGCGGGCGATCACGTCCTGCCAGCCGCTGAAGCAGCCCAATTCGCTGTCCACGTGCTTGGACAGCACGTCGGTCGCGGTGTCCTCCGTGCACTGGTCCGAGGGCACGCTCGCGAGGCAGATCAGGATGATGGCTTGGAACCCCGTCATGTGCAGCCCGGCCCTTTCCTGAGTGCCCGGATGATGGTTAGCATCCTGCGGGAAAATACCAACGGAGAGAAACATGCCGGTCATTACGGTGCTGTATCCCAGCACGGAGGGGACGAAATTCGACCACGGCTACTACATGGCCTCCCACGCCCCGCTGGTGCGCCGGCTCTGGTCGCCGCTCGGGATGCAGGAATTCACGGTCATGCGCGGCATCCCCGGCCCGGACGGCGCGGCGCCGGCCTTCACCTTGATCGCCCTGCTGACGTTTGCCACCATGGACGCGTTCAAGGCGGCGGCGGCCCAGCACGGCGACGAGCTGTTCGGCGATATCCCCAATTTCACCAACGCGACCCCCGTGCTGCATTTCAACGAGCCGGCATGACGCCGCGGAGCCAGAGCGCCTGCGCCGGCGGCCAAATCGGCTTCTACGTCCACGCCTCCGAGGCGACCGGGACCGAAATGCGGTTCGCGGTGTTCGTCCCGCCACAGGCGGCGCACGGTCCCTGCCCGGCGCTGTACTACCTCGCCGGCCTGACCTGCACCGAGGAGACGTTCCCGATCAAGGCGGGCGCGCAGAAGCTGGCCGCCGAGCACGGCCTCGTGCTGGTCGCGCCCGACACCAGCCCCCGGGGCGCCGATCTGCCCGGCGAGGACGAGAGCTGGGATTTCGGCACGGGCGCCGGTTTTTACCTGGACGCGACCGCGGCGCCGTGGTCGGCCCATTACCGCATGGCCCGCTATGTCACGCAGGAGCTGCCGCGGCTGGTCGAGGCGAACTTTCCGGTGCGGCCCGATCGTCGCGGGGTGTTCGGACACTCGATGGGCGGCCACGGCGCGCTCGTCACCGCCCTTCGCGACCCGGAGCGCTGGCACTCGGTGTCCGCCTTCGCGCCGATCGCCAACCCCGTGTCCGTGCCGTGGGGCGAGAAGGCGTTCTCCGCCTATCTCGGCCCGGACCGCGACGCCTGGGCGGAGTGGGATGCGAGCCTGCTCATGCGCAAGCGGCCCTATCCCGGCCCGATCCTGGTGGACCAGGGCATGGACGACCAGTTCCTGACGGCGCAGCTCCATCCGGAGGCGCTGGAGCAGGCCGCGGCGGCATCCGGGCAGGAGCTCACCCTGCGCCGGCAGCCGGGCTACGACCACAGCTACTGGTTCATTCAGAGCTTCATGGACGACCATGTCGCGCATCATGCGCGGCAACTGCTGAAATAGGCCGCCATGCGCCGATTGACCCTCGCTGCCCTGCTCGCTTTAGCCGTCCCAGCCACGGCTGGTGCTGTGGACCGGATGCAGTTCTGGAACCTGACCTCCACGACCATCACCGGCTTGGCGCTGGCGCCCGCGGGGACGACGGCGTTCGGCCCAAACCAGTGCGCCAACGACAAGGATGGCGCGGTGGACCACGACGAGCGATTGCGGCTGGTGGGCGTCCAGCCCGGGGCCTACGACGTTCAGGTCACCGACAAGAAAGGCCGGGTCTGCCTGGTTCGGAACGTGACCGTCGCTCGAGAGGGCCGCTACGCGTTCTCGCTGTCTGACGACGATTTGAAGGAGTGCCAGACCGCACCGCATTAGGCGGCTGGTGCGACAGTTCTGCGGGCGCGCGGTCTTGACTTCGCCTTCTCACTCTCCGTAATAGGGATGGCTAACAAACAAATAATCGGAGGTAAAATATGGCCTGGAAGACCCCAAGGATCGTCGAAATCGCTCTCGGCGCCGAAATCAACTCCTACGCCTGCGCCGACCTCAAGTAGGTCTGCGGCTTTCCGGCCTGGCAGCCCGATGGACTTGGTCCGTTCGGGCTGCCAGCGATCGGCCAGCCCAATGACAGGCCCATGCGCGCGATCGTGCTCGGTGCCGCAGCGGGCGGCGCCTTCCCCCAGTGGAATTCCAACGGCCCGGCTTGCCGTCGCGCACGATCTGGTGATCCGTTAGCCCAACCTCGTACCCAAGCTTCCATCGCCGTCAGCGCAGACGGCAAGTATTGGACGTTGCTGACCGCGTCTCCGGATCTTCGGCAGCAGATCGAACAGACCCCTGCCCTGCATCCCCAATTCGACCTACGCTCCTCCCCCATCGCCGCCGTCGTGCTCACCGGCGGCGACGTGGACGCCATCGCCGGCCTGCTCACGCTGCGGGAGCGCCAGCGATTCACGCTGTACGCGACCCGCCGGGTCCACGCCGTCCTTGACGCCAATCCCATCTTCGAAGTGCTGGCGCGGGACGTCGTCGCGCGCGAGACCCTGCAGCTCGACCAGGACCGTCCAATCGAGCTTGCGGACGGCACGCCGAGTGGGCTGACGGTGCGGCCATTCGCGGTCCCCGGCAAAATTCCTCTGTATCTGGAACGTGAGGGCGAGACGCCGGAGCTGGCCGAGACCGATCAGACGATCGGCCTCGCCGTGACCGATGGCGCCGCGACGCTGTTCTACATCCCCGGGTGCGCCGCCATGACGCCCGCCTTGGCCGCGCGACTCCGAGGCGCCGCGGCCGTGCTGTTCGACGGCACGCTGTGGACCGACGACGAGATGGTCCGGGCCGGCCTCGGCACGAAGACCGGGCTTCGCATGGGGCACATGAGCGTGTCCGGACCGAACGGCACCCTGGCGGCGTTCGCCCCCTTGGACGTCCGCCAGCGCGTGCTGCTGCACATCAACAATTCCAACCCCATCCTGCTGGACGACTCGCCCGAGCGCGCGCAGGTCGAAGCGGCCGGATGGCAGGTCGCCTACGACGGAATGGAGCTTCGCCTATGAGCGACCGCAGGATGTCCGCCGCCGAGTTGCGCGACGCGCTGCAGGCGATCGGGGCCGAGCGCTACCACAACTTGCACCCGTTCCACCGCACGCTGCACGACGGCGCCCTCAGCCGGGGCCAGGTGCAGGCATGGGCGCTGAACCGCTACTACTATCAAAGCCGCATTCCGGCCAAGGACGCGACCCTGCTTGCCCGGTTGCCGACCGCCGATCTGCGGCGCGCGTGGCGCTCGCGGCTGGACGACCACGACGGCGCAGCGCCGGGCCTGGGCGGCGTCGCGCGCTGGCTGAAGCTGGCGGAGGGCGTCGGGCTCGACCGCGCCTACGTCGAGAGCACCGACGGCATCCTGCCCGGCACCCGGTTCGCCGTGGACGCCTACGTGGCGTTCGTGCGCGACCGCTCGATCCTGGAGGCGGTCGCGTCGTCGCTGACCGAGATGTTCTCGCCGACCATCATCGCCGAACGCGTCTCGGGTATGCTCAGAAACTACGAGTGGGTGACGGAGGACACGCTGGCGTACTTCACCCCGCGGCTGACGCAGGCGCCGAAGGACGTGGATTTCGCGCTCGCCTACGTCGACGAGCATGCCCGGACCCGCCCGTTGCAGGAGCAGGTGCTGGCAGCCCTGCGCTTCAAGTGCGACGTGCTGTGGTCGCAGTTGGACGCGCTGCACTACGCCTATGTCGAGCCGGGCCGCATCCCGCCCGGCGCATTCGTTCCGCAGGACGCCGCATGACCGACGCTCCCGTCATCGCACCCGGCGTCGTGCCTGCATTCAACCGCGGCTTCCGGCTGCGCTTCGACGAGGTGAGGGAGTCCTGGGTGGTGCTGGCGCCCGAACGGCTGTTCATGCTCGACGAACCCGCCGTGGAGGTGCTGAAGCTGGTCGACGGCGTCAGGACCATCCCGGAGATCGTGGATGCGCTGGCCGCCCGCTACGACGCGCCCCGCAGCGCGATCGCCGGCGACGTCGCCGCGATGCTGCAGGATTTGGCCGACAAGGGAGCGATCCGGCTGTGAACGCAATCAACCCGGCGCCGCGGATACCACCGCCCTTGGCCCTGCTGGCGGAGCTCACCCACCGCTGCCCGCTGCAGTGCCCGTACTGCGCCAACCCGCTCGAGATGGAGCGGGCGGCCGGCGAACTGGACACGGCGGGCTGGCTGCGCGTGCTGGACGAGGCGGCGGCGCTGGGCGTGCTGCAGGTGCATCTGTCGGGCGGCGAACCGACGGCGCGCAAGGACCTGCTGCAGATCGTGCAGCGCGCGGCCGAGCGCGGCCTGTACAGCAACCTGATCACCTCCGGCGTGACGCTGGACGCCGGGTCGCTCGCGGCGCTGGCGGCGGCGGGGCTCGATCACGTGCAGCTCAGCTTCCAGGATGCCGAGGCAGCCGGCGGAGACCGGATCGGCGGCTACCGCGGCGGCCACGCGCGCAAGCTGGCGACGGCGCGGCTGATCACCGAGGCCGGGCTGCCGCTGACCGCCAATTTCGTCGTGCACCGGCAGAACCTCGAGCGGCTGCCCGAGATGCTGGCGCTCGGCGAGGCGTTGGGTGCCAGCCGGATCGAGATCGCCCACGTGCAATACTACGGCTGGGCGCTGGTGAACCGCGCCGCGCTGATGCCGACCCGCGCGCAACTCGATGCCGCCACCACCGCGGTCGAGGCCGCGCGCGTGCGGCTGCGGGGCCGGATCACGATCGACTACGTGGTGCCGGACTACTACGCCGCGCGGCCGAAAGCCTGCATGGGCGGCTGGGCGCAGCGGATCATCAACATCACCCCAGGCGGGCTGGCGCTGCCGTGCCACGCCGCGGAGACGCTGCCCGGGTTCGTCTTTCCCTCGGTCCGCACGGCGTCGCTCGGGGCGATCTGGCGCGAGGACCCCGGCTTCGTGCGCTTCCGCGGCACCGCCTGGATGCCGGAGCCGTGCCGGTCCTGCGACCGCAAGGAGGCCGATTGGGGCGGCTGCCGGTGCCAGGCCTTCGCCATGACCGGGGACGCGGCCGCCACCGACCCGGCCTGCGCGCTGTCCCCGCACCATCACCTGATGGCCGACGCGATCGGCCAATCCGACGACGCGGCCGAACTCGTCTACCGGCGCATCCGCGCGCCGGAGCCGGCGTGAAGCGCCGGGACGCATTGCTGCTGGCCTCCGCCGCGGCGATCGTCCCGGCGATCGGCCGCGCCGAACCGACGTTCACGACCACCGAGGTAGCGCCCGGCCTGCACGTCCGCCAGGGCGTGCACGAGGAGGCGACCGTCGCGAACGCGGACGGCATCGCCAACATCGGCTTCATCGTCGGTGATGCGGCCGTCGCCGTCATCGACCCCGGCGGCAGCCGCCTCGACGGCGAACGCCTGCGCGCGCGCATCCGCAGCATCACCTCCCTGCCGATCCGCTACGTCGTGATGACCCACATGCACCCCGACCACGTGTTCGGCGCGGTCGCGTTCGAAGCGGACGCGCCCGTCTACGTCGCCCACGCCCGGATGGCGGCGATGCTGGTCCAGCGCGGCGAGTTCTACCGCAACCGGCTCGCGGACGTGCTTGGCGTGGACGCGGCGGGCGATTACGCCAAGCCGACGATGCTGGTCACCGACACCGCGGAACTCGACCTCGGCGGACGCGTGCTGCAGCTACAAGCGCACGTCACCGCGCACACCGACAACGATCTGACGGTGCTGGACCGCACGACGGCGACGCTGTGGGCCGGCGACCTGCTGTTCGTGGACCGCGTCCCCGCCGTCGACGGCAGCATCCTCGGCTGGCTCGATCAGCTGCAGGCGTTGAAGGCGCTGCCGGCCCGGCAAGCGGTGCCGGGTCATGGCCCGGCCGTGGTGCCGTGGCCAGCCGGCGCCGCCGACGAGGAGCGATACCTGACCACGCTGGTGCGCGAAACCCGTGCCATCATCGCGCATGGCGGCGACATCGAGACGGCGGTGGCAACCGTCGGCCAATCGGAGCGCGACCGGTGGGTGCTGTTCGACGACTACAACGGACGGAACGTCACGACGGCGTTCAAGGACCTCGAATGGGAGTAGGACCATGAAGGCGTTGTTCCTGGCTTTCGGCATCGCCGCGCTCGCGACCCTGCCGGTCCACGCCGAGGAGGACGAGGCCACCCGCGTCGAGCGCTGGCAGGACTTGAAGCACGCCGTGTTCGGCGACCGGGCGGTGCTGGACGGCGCCGGGGTGGTCGCCTTGGAGGCGCCGGCGCGTGCGCAGGACGCTGCTTTGGTGCCGATTACGGTCAACTTGCCCGGGTCCGACCGGGTGAAGGCGCTGTATATCATCGTCGACGGCAATCCGTCGCCGCTGGCCGGCACGTTCCATTTCGGCCCGCTCGCCGATCCGCACAGCCTGAAGACGCGCGTCCGGGTCGATCAGTACACCCTGATGCACGCCGTCGCGGAAACCGAGGACGGACGCCTGTTCGCGGCCGAGCGGTTCGTCAAGGCCGCGGGCGGGTGTTCCGCGCCCTCGCTGAAGGATCCGCAGCTCGCGATGTCCCGCATGGGCCAGATGCGCGTGCGGCTGGAGGGCGACGCTCCGCTTGCCGAGGGCCGGACAGCGGTGGCGCAACTGCTCATCAGCCATCCCAACAATAACGGCATGCAGGTCGACCAGCTCACCCACAACTTCGTGCCGCCCCGCTTCATCCAGGACATCGACGTCAGCTACGGCGATCAGGCGGTGTTCAAGATGGACGCTGACATTTCGCTCAGCGAAGACCCGGTGATCACGTTCGGCTTTACCCCGCGCGGCCCTGGCCCGCTGCGGGTCAAGATGCAGGACAGCACCCAGGCCGTGTTCAAGCAGGATTTTCCGCTGACCGCGAACCGGAGCTGAGCGAACCCAGCTTGTCTCTGTCGTGCCGACCTGCTGGGATGCGCCGCTCGCTTAACGCTACAGAACCAGGCATCTGGTCGGGAGGACGCTATGGCATCAGACATTCATATTCATCCGCTGGTCGATAACGGGGTCAAGCCGGGGCTACCGGGCTTTGCCGGGGGAACGCTCGCCTGCCACTGCACCGACCGGCCGGTGAAGGTCGAGGTCAAGTCGCAGGTGGCCCACAACCACGTTTGCGGCTGCACGCGCTGCTGGAAGCCCGATGGCACGGTGTTCTCGCTGGTGGCCGTGGTGTCGCGGGACAATCTCACCGTGACCGAGAATGCCGAAAAGCTGGCGGTGGTCGACCCGGCGGCGGCAATCCAGCGGCACGCGTGCAAGGCATGCGGTGTGCACATGTACGGGCGGATCGAGAACAAGGACCATCCGTTCTACGGGTTGGACTTCGTGCATCCGGAATTGTCCTCCCAGCCTGGCTGGGCAGCGCCGGAATTTGCAGCCTTCGTGTCGTCCATCATCGAGGCCGGGGCAGCGCCGGAGAAGATGGGTGCGGTTCGGGCACGGCTAGTCGAGCTTGGCCTGCCGCCGTACGACTGCCTGTCGCCGCCGCTGATGGACGCGATCGCGACCCACGTCGCCAAGGCTGCGCACGCGGCGCACTGACGGCGAGCAGGCGAAAAACCGGCGGATGGTGCTTATTGAGGGCAGCGTCCGCTGAACTCGCCGGAGCGGAATAGACTGGACGCAAGGCTGAGCGACGCAACGCTGCACCAGGACGCTTGCGTTGCTGTTCGTAGTGGGCCCGTCGATGGCGGGACCGGCAACTGCTTCATCGCGACGATGCTCAAAACCGCCAAGCCGGGAGACATCTCCGAGATCCGCTACCTATCCCCTCGCTCTGGCGGCGTCGAAGCGGTCTCGAAAACCACCTACTACACCCGTGCGTCTGACCAGGTCTGCGGGGTCGGCGTGGTCGCGTCGTATGCCCTGGATTAGCTCGCGCGAGAGCAGGGCGACGCCGTCGGCCAGGATCGGTTGAGCCGGATGACGCTGGCCGGCGCAAGACTCGGCGCCGCCTTGCACCCGGGCGAAGGGATCGTCGCCGACCAGGTCGAGACGATGGCTTGACTGATCGTCGGCGCGAACCGGTATAGCCTCCTCGTCCGCCCCTTCTTCGACCAGGTCGATCGCGGCCTGACCGCTCCGGAGCGCGACCGGGCGCGGGAACTCGCAGCGCCGCGGATGGGCACGACACGCTGAGCGTCGGGCGCATCCCGCAATGGCGCGAGGCGTTCCTATATCGTTGGACGAGGTGAGCATGGACGGATTTGACGGGGCTAGATTACGCGCGCTGCCGCAAGTGCAACGGCTGCTCGACACGCCGCAGGCGCACGGGCTGGTGGCTCGCTTCCCACGTACCGCCGTCGTCGGCGCCCTCCGCAGCGTTTTGGACGGCGCGCGCGCCGAGTTGCGTAAAGGCGACGGCGCCCCCGTCGCCTTGGACCCGGCGACGCTGCTGGAACGCGCGGGGGTCATGCTGGACGCCTCGCAGGCGCCGCGCCTCCGCCGGGTCATCAATGCGACTGGTATCATCCTGCACACCAATCTGGGCCGCGCGCCATTAGCGGCCGAGGCAGCGGCGGCCGTCGCCGAGGCGATCCGCGGCTATTGCAACCTGGAATTCGACCTGGAGCGCGGCGAGCGCGGCAGCCGGACGCAGGGTGTCGAACCGCTGCTTCGGCAACTGAGCGGGGCGGAGAGCGCCCTTGCCGTCAACAACAACGCCGCCGCGGTGCTGCTCGCGCTGAGCGCGCTGGCGGCGGGTGGCGAGGTGGTGGTCTCGCGCGGGGAGTTGGTGGAGATCGGCGGGGGGTTTCGCATCCCCGACGTGATCCAGCAGGGCGGCGCTCGACTGGTCGAGGTCGGCACGACCAACAAGACCCGCCTAGCGGACTATCGAAACGCGATCACGCCGGCCACCCGAGTGCTGCTCAAGGTTCACCAGAGCAATTTCCGCATCATCGGCTTCACGGAGGAGACGCCGCTGTTGGAGTTGGCGGCACTGGCCCGGGAGCGGAATTTGCTGCTGGTGCACGATTTGGGAAGCGGGGCGATGGTCGACCTTCGCAGCCTGGGCCAGCCGGCCGAGGCGACGGTGCAGGACTCGATCGCCGCCGGGGTCGATGTCGTGGCATTCAGCGGCGACAAACTGCTCGGCGGTCCCCAATCCGGCCTACTCGCGGGCCGTGCCGCCTCGATCGACGTCATGCGCCGCCACCCGCTGCTGCGAGCGCTGCGGCTGGGCAAGCTGTCGCTTGCAGCACTGGAGTCGACGTTGCGGCTGCACTGCAACGGTGCATCCGACGCGGTGCCCGCGTTGCGCATGATGGGACAAACCCGGCCGGTCCTGCACGCACGAGCCGAACGCCTGGCCGGGCTGCTCGGCCCGTTTGCTGAAATTGAGGCAACGGTTGGCTACGCCGGTGGCGGCACCTTGCCGAGCGCTGGCATCGAAAGCGTCGGAGTCAGCCTGCACCTGGCCGACCCGGCGCCGGAACGCCTCAAAGGTCTTCTGCGCGGCAGCCGCCTCCCCATCATCAGCCGGATCGCGAACGGTCGGGTCGTACTCGACATGCTGACCGTCGGTGACCACGACCTTTCTGACCTCGCCGAAGCGGTGTCGAGGGCAATGTCGGCGTAAGACGGGTGGTAGTCGTCACCGGCGACGTCGATCACGGCAAGACGGCTCTGGTGCAAGTATTGACCGGCATGGAGACCGATTGGCTTGCCGAGGAGAAGCGTCGCGGCATCTCGATCACGCTCGGCGTCGCGCATTTGAGGATGGCGGGCGTGACAATCGACCTGATCGAGATGCCGGGGCACGAGCGTTTCGTCCGCACCATGGACTCCGGAGAGAGATGGCTGGGTAAATTCGGACAGGTCGCTAAGTGGATTGTCTGCCTGAACGCGGCGAGGATACCGCGGATCAGGAGCAAGAATGACCAAGCGAGTACGCC
>JAABUX010004903.1_pt1 | contig 16699 bp, 34 predicted proteins | sample 5561851 | NCBI WGS metagenome assembly JAABUX01 (sample SAMN10711883, study PRJNA513361) | rock metagenome | isolation source: Antarctica rocks | place: Antarctica: Victoria Land, Richard Nunatak red sandstone | collected 2016-01-03 | reverse complement strand
CACGCGGCAGTGCACGTCCGGGCCCATCTTGGTGTCCACCTCCAGGCTCACCATCCCGCCGTCCACCACCACCAGGTCGCCGGGCTGCCGGCAGCACACAGTGGCGGCCGGGCGACCCAGCTTGCCGAGAAGAAAGACTGTAAGCTGATAGTTAATTCGTAATAGGCGCAACTTAGTCGTGCACGTCCCGGCCAGTTTTGGTTTCTGTGCTCAGCACCACCGTGCTGCGGTCCACTGCCACACAAGCGCCTGGCTCTCGCACATGCGGCCCTCGCACGCGCGGCTCCCGAAGCATGCTGGTTACTTTCATGACCCGCGCACCTCCACGTCGTCCACAAATGCGTCGTAGCTGACGCCGATGGCCATGGCGCCGACGGAGCTGGGGTCGCGGATGGTCAGCACATACTCCTCGCCCACCTGCGCATGGCGGCAGGGTCAGCGGGCATGAATAAGTGAAATTCAGGCGTGTGTCAGCCAACTTTGGCTGCTTACATGCGCAGCATGGGTGTCGTGAAGCGAGACCCGCCTGCCCGCCTGGGGAGGGAAGGCACAACGGCGGGCTGCAGGCTGCAGGCTGCACGCCCGAGTCGTCACGACAGGGAACCGTGCGCAGCGCAGCGCGGCCAGCTTCTGAGGTGAGCCAACTGCCCAGGGAGGCAAAGGTAACCGAGGCTTGCTGCGGGCTGCAGGCTGCACAGCATGCCCGTCAAAGCAGGCCGCGCAGTAACGTGCTGCAGCGCGGCGCGCCTCGGCCTTGATGGGCTGCTCCAGTGCGCTCGTGTGCACCTCGCTGCCCTCAGTGTCGAGCATGATGGCCACAGAGAACCTGACAGGTGCATCCTTGTGAGCGCTGCACAATTGGAGACTGTTCACAGGCTCATGGTGACACACGCCAGTGCAGGCACTGCGCAACTGGAGACTGTTCACAGGCTCACGGTGACACACGCCAGTGCAGGCACTGCGCAACTGAAGACTGTTTGCAAGCTCATGGTGGCACATGCCAGTGCAGGCACGTGTCAAGAGAGGAGCATGACAGCGGACCAGGGAGTGTGCGCTGCCGTGCGCCTGGCGAGCGCACCCCTTGTCCTTGTTGAGCCGCCTGATGCGCTCGATGATCTCGTGGTGCCACTCGCGGCTGCCGTGGCACATGTTCAGGCGCGCCACGTTCATGCCGTTTACCGCCAGCGTCTCCAGCATCTCCTCGCTGCAGCTGGTGGGGCCAATTGTGCAAATAATTTTCGTCCTCCTGGTGCTGCGGAAGCCTGCAGCGCAGGGCCCAGGTGTGATGCAGGACCGCTCAAACATGCAATCAACCAGAGTCCAACCAACTGGGCCGCAGGGCGGCACCGTTCTCGCCCAGCTCCTTGGCGAGCACGGAGTCGACCTCCAGGTCAGTCCCCGGCTCAGCGACCGCCACTCCGTTGCCCGAGCTGCGCTGCTGGGGAGGTGCTGCAACGGCCTGTGTCGTCCGGGCACGTTCCAAGCGGCAGGCCCGCCTGGCCCGCCGTGGCACGGCGCCCAGCACAAGCCGCTGCGCCGCAGAGCTCTTGGGCAGCCGCACAGCCCCCAGTTGACCGCGGCCAGCTGCGGCATGGCTGTTCATTGCGCGTGCAGGCCTGCTGCACAGCAGCACTGGCACTGGGCGTGTCTGGCACACTTCAGCAACTGCCCTGCCCTGCCATTGGAGCCAGGCTGCCCAGCGACCTCTCCTCCAGCCAGTGTGCCCTCCCTGCACCCTGCAGGGTCGTGCTGAGGGCCTTTGAGGATGTGTTATTTTAGTTTGTTTTAGTAGGAGTGTTTCTTGAGCTAGGAAGAGGCCGATCATTGGCTTTAGTCGGACCAGGTAAAGATGCAGCTCGGGTGCCTGGAGTGCGGGATGCGGCCAGCAGCCGTTCTGCGCATGCAGCAGCTTGCCGGGGTGCGCGTATGCGGCAGTAACGCGTTGAGGCTGCAGGCCCCCACGCCCGTACAGCAAGGTACGTGCACAAGCCCCTTCTGTACCGAAGCTTTGCAATTTGCATTATGCCTGCTTCCTTGTGTGTTTATTGCTGCCACCTGCTTCAGCAAGTCAGCGTGCACGCTCTCCCCAGCCGCCATGCATACACGGCCTTCGCAGCTAGGCAGAGCTAGGTGTTCGGTGATGGTGCCCGGCTTGCAGCGCAGCGAACGGAGGTGCTTGGCCTGTCAGTACACTTGTCGTATGCCTGCAAGTGAGATGGCACGGGCCCGCTCTGCTGGTGTCTTGACGGGGCATATACAGCCGGTGCAGTCCCTATGGTTTTGAATGTATATGCGCCTGGCGCACTGTGAGACACACACGGCTGGGTGGTTACCTTGTTGTTGCCGTGCTTACGTGCGGGTGAGACTCTGTTGCAGCCTGGTGCGGGTTGCCTTGGGGAGCACCCCAGCGGCGGACGCCTTGCACAGGCCTGCAGCTGCGCAGCGCTTGGTGCGGCGCGAAGGCCGCCAGCGCGAGGGTTGAGGCGGCGACAGTGTAAATACAAGACAGGCAGGCGTTGCCAGTGTTCGCTCGACTCTGCTTACCTCCGGGGTGCCCTGAGGGCGACCCGCGCAGTCCAATGGCAGGCGCGGCGCTGCGCGCGGCGCTGCGCAGGAAGCCAGAGGCACCTCCCTAAAACTACAGCTAGCAGCCGCTGCTGAGCAGCGGCGCCGATGCCAAGCAGGAGGGGCGGCCGCGCAGGCCGGCGGCGAGCGGCGGCGCCGCGCGGCGCCGCGGGCGAGAAGGTCGAGGCGGCGACCAAGGACGCGGCCGCGGCGGCGCGGCGCGCGGGCGGCGAGGCGGCGGCGAGCGCGGGCAAGGCGGGCGAGGTTGTCAAGGGCAGCGTGGCGCAGCTGCTGGGCATGAAGGGCGCCGACGCGGCGACCAACATCTGGAAGATCCGCCTGCAGCTCACCAAGCCGGTCACCTGGGTGCCGCTCATCTGGGGTGCGCCGTGCCCTTTTCCTGGTACACCCCAACATCTGGAAGGTCCACCTGCAGCTGACCAAGCCGGTCACGTGGGTGCCGATCATCTGGGGTGCGTCGCACCCTAGCCCTATCCTGCGTCGCACCCTAGCCGTAAGACACCTGGGCACGCCGACACCCGGCGCAGCTGGCCGGCCATCTCTTAGACCTGCTGCTCGGGAGCGTCCTGCAGCCCATAGGTGCTGTGCTCTGCAGCAAGCAGCGCAGCTGCCTGTACGCGAGCTGGCACGGGGCCCTGCATCGAGGGTTTGGGAAGCAAGGCATGCATGCGTGCATGCCAGCCCGCCATGCCCGCCACGTGACGCGCGGCGGGGCCGCCGCAGGCGTGCTCTGCGGCGCGGCGGCGAGCGGGCAGTTCACGTGGACGCCAGAGCATGTGGCGCAGTCGGCGGTGTGCATGCTGATGTCGGGGCCCTTCCTGACGGGGTACACGCAGACGATCAATGACTATTACGACCGCGAGATCGACGCCATCAACGAGCCCTACCGGCCCATCCCCTCAGGCGCGGCGCCGCGCAAGCCGCGCGCAGCTGCAAGAGCCGCCTCGTGCTGCGGCCCGCGCTGTCGCGAGCGCGGCCGCGCGTGACGCGTGCGTGTTTCTGGCACCTTTTCGAAAGCGGGCAGGGGCGCCCGCTGGTCGTGCGCGGCATGGTTCCCGGCGCCGCGGCGCAGCGCGGGCGCCGCCGATTGGGGCTGACCCGCGCGCGGGCCCTCGCGCCGCGCAGGCGCGATCTCGGAGCCGCAGGTGATCACGCAGTTCCTGGTGCTGCTCGTCGCCGGGCTGGCAACGGGCTACGGCCTGGACGTGTGGGCGGGCCACGAGACGCCCACGATCTTCCTGCTGGCCGTCTTTGGCTCGTTCATCAGCTACATCTACTCCGCGCCGCCGCTGAAGCTGAAGCAGAGCGGCTGGGCGGGCAACTACGCGCTGGGCTCGTCCTACATCGCGCTGCCCTGGTGGGCAGGCCAGGCGCGCCGGGCCTCGGGCAATCAAGTGTAGTGTGTGGGTGGGCTGCGTTGAAATCATGCTGCCCTGGTGGGCGGGCCAGGCGCCCCTGGCCTTGGGCAATCAAGTGTAGTGTGTGAGTGGGCTCGTCGTACATCGCGCTGCCCTGGTGGGCGGGCCAGGCGCGCAGGCCTCGGGCACATAGTTGCATGATGTGGGTGGGCTTGTTTGACATCATGCTGCTGCCCCGAAAGGCAGGCCAGGCGCGCGCCAGGCCATGGCACTTTTTCCTGCAGCAGTAGCATGCTGCCCCGCCCTGCGCCCTGGCAGGCGCATCCAGCGGCCGAGGCGGGCCTGCGCCGCGCAGGCGCTGTTCGGGACGCTGACCTGGGACGTGGTGGTGCTGACCATGCTCTACTCCACGGCCGGCCTGGGCATCGCGATCGTGAACGACTTCAAGTCTATCGAGGGCGACAGGCGCGGCCCGGCTCGCCGCGCCTCGCCCCGCGGCCGCCGTGCCCCGCTCGGCCCGTGGCCTGTGTCCCCTCGCTGGGTGGGGCGCTGCCAAACCGTGCCGCGCACCTGCAGACTATGCATGAGGGCGAAGCGTTGCAATTTATACCCTGTCCATCATGCTCTGCTGGACTGGTTGGCTGTGACGCGTCTGTTACAGAGACGAGTCAGTAAATGAGTGTGAGTGGAGAGCAAAGTCAGGCTGCGGCGGAGGCCGGGCTTGTTTGCCGTCCTCACGAGAACCGCCCAGGCCTGAAAGGGCTGCTGATCATGGCCTGGTAGCGCGCGCGCGCGAGCGCGATGCATGCCCGCGCATGCAAGGCCGTGCAGGCTCGAGAGGGGAAGGAGCCCGGCGCGGGGAGGGGCAGTAAACCCTTACCCTACCCTGCCCGCGCGCCGCGCAGGAAGATGGGCCTGCAGTCGCTGCCGGTCGCGTTCGGCGTCGACACCGCCAAGTGGATCACGGTGGGCACGATCGACGTGACGCAGTTCGCGGTGGCCGCCTACCTGGCCGTCGGCCTGCACGAGCCGGTCTACGCCGCCGTGCTCACCGCGCTCATCCTGCCGCAGGCGCGCCCCTCCCCGCAGGGGACGTCTGAAAAGCATTGTGCCCGCACTGGACATGCGCTGGGCAGTGCTTGCTGTGCCCGTCCTCCTCGAGAGCAGAGCAGGGCCCGCTGGCTCTGGTGTCACACGCCTGCGCGGCGGCGCCCTGCACCTCTCCGCCTGTGCAGGCCTGCCAGGCGGCGAGTGCTGTGCGCAGGAGTGCAGGTGCAGCTCCGCACATGACAGAATGATTCATGACAGAGAGCTGCCCGCTCTCCGTGGCCATGCAGCACACATCGCCGCGGCGCCCCGCGTCAGGTACAGCGCATGCACGGCGCAGGCACAGAGGATGTAGAGCAAGACAGCTGGGCGATGTGGCGGGCTCCGCGCGCGTTGCAAGTGTTTGCGCAGGTCAATTTCTTCATCTGAGACCCCATCCCGGACCCCAACCCTAACCTGCGTCGCGCGCCCGCAGGTGTTTGCGCAAATCAAGTACTTCATCCCGGACCCCATCGCGAACGATGTCGCGTACCAGGCGCGCGCGCAGCCCTTCCTCGTCTTCGGCCTGCTGACCACGGGGCTGGCAATCGGCCACCACAATGCCGCCACGCTGGGCATGTAGCCTCGCTCATCACCGGGCTGGCGAACGGGCACCACAACGCCGCCGCGCTGGGCATGTAGCCGCTGCGGCCGGGCTGCGCGGCTGCGGAGCCTCTCCAGTGTTCGCGCAGGCGGCGGCCAGTGCCTGCCGCACTGGGCTTGCCGCCCAGGGTTTCATAAATCGCATGGCGGGTGCTGGGGCGGGCGCGTCGCTGTGCATCGAAATCCATGCATCCGGGATATGTTGGCTGAGGTCTAAAGCTGTCTGGCCCTGATGGGACGGAACAGCCTTGACGGGCCTGGGGATGGTGTCTGCTAGCGTGGAGGCCGTTGTGCGCTCGGCGCTGCCAGCGACGAGCGCGGAAAACGCAGCTGTGCGCATGGCACTGCAGGCCCTGCCCCTGAGGGAAAGGGGGCGTGGAGGGGGCGGCATGTGTTTATTGTTCCCTGCTTACATGCTCAGTTGCTGCAATGTTAGCCTGTGCGTGTGATGCAACATCTCGGCGCTTCAGGAAGCACTGCTGTACAGTGGGACAGTGGTGCATGGCGTGGATGTGACGACCAGGGATTTTGCCGTGTGGCCAGTCCTGTCACATCCTGGCTACGGGGCGCGGCAGGCATCAGATTAGGCTCAGCCTGCGCCTTTGCAAAATGTGAGGACCTTAGGTAGCCTTCTCCAGTTGCCGGTGTGCATTTGCTATACCATCCACTACATTCGCCGGTCACAGCAGAGCTGTTGGCTGACAGACTGTGTGGCTTGTGGAAAGAAATGCATGTCTAGGCTCCCCTGCTTGTCCCAAGGCATCATATGAGGTTGGTCCGCACCCCTCACTTGCCTGCCATGTAGATATGCACGGCGCAAGCTTGGCCAGACCGCTCACTCCAAGAGACAGGCAAGCGCGCTTGATCAGTCGAATGGGACCTCTGTATGCCAGCATGATTTGTGAGCTCGCATGCTTTTCTTGCTCAGTCCTCCGTCCATCACACAGGCGCCTCTGGTGCGGTCACCGCATGGAATATCTGGACATGCATGCCGCAAAGCTTGGGCAAGAGGCTAAGCGAGCCGACCTGGACATCAACCCATCTTTGTTCACAGGAAACAGATCCAGACACCCTGTCAGACGCACGCCCGGGACAAGCACACCATATGACATTCGAGCCTCCTCCAAAACGCCGCCCCGCGCATGCAGTGCACATGGGGCGCGGGCGCTGGACAGACGCGCCCGCCGCGCTCACCACCTCACCTTGTTGAACGAGTGCATGTCGTGCACTCCGCCCTCCGCCTGCAGGCGGGGCGGTCAGCACAGCTCAGTCGCGGTCCTCCAGGAATCGATGCTGCCAATAAGCGCATTCATGTCCTGTGGATGCGCTTGTACCAGGGCGACAAGCAGAGCTGATTCACAAAGCCGGCGCAGTCCCGCTCATAGCCACCCTGCTCTGGCAGAACACCCGCGGTGATTCAAAAAGCGTAAGTGGCTGACGGCGACGAGCGAGCGGCCGCAGCCGGCCGTGCGCATCGCGCTGGTGGAAACCTACATTCGCATGGCCATCCCCATGGGCGACAAGCAGCTCTGCTCAAATGAGCTACATGGTAGCTCTGCTTGTCGTCCATGGCCATGGCCATGTGAATGTAGTCTACCACCAGCGCAATGAGCCCGGCCGGCTGCGGCGGCTCGCTCGCCACCGTCAGCCACATGCGGTCATCCTTTGCCAGGAGGTCATGCTTCTGCATGAACTCGTCAGCAGTGTTTGTTCCACTTTGGCACTGGACGCAATGCTTGGACGCTAACCAGTACGAACACCACACATGAAGTGCCTTGGCAACTCGAGTAAACCGGCTACCTCAGTTCAGCATGGCAAGCCTTCTCCACAGGGCAGCAGCACTGCCGCAGCAGACATGCAGCTCGGCTTGCACATCTTGCACATCCGCTCAACGCAACGGCCAGGCCCGCGTCCAAGCGCACAGCCCGGCAGCCTCCCTAGCAGCCGCCATGAGGCGCCCACACCGAGGCGCGGCGCGCCGCCACGCGCACCGGCCCAGCGCACCGCGCGAGGCTGAGATGCAGTATATTGAGCCTGATCAGGCGATGGGCGGGCGGCACCTGCGCGGACGAGGAGCGCGCCTCCACGCGCTGCGCGCCCGCAGCGAGCGCGGCGCGAGCGGCAGGCAGGTCGCGTGCGCCCAGGTCTTGCAGGCCTTGCCGCACCGCCTGCAGCAGGAAGGGCACGCTGCGCCTGCGCGCGGTCGCTGTGAGTGTAAGGGGTAGGGTTATAGTCAGGCGCGCCTGCACACGCCCTGGGGCGGCCGCGCCGCGCCTGCGCCGGGCCAAACGGGGCCAGGCCCGCAGTGCAAGCTGCGCCCGGTGCATGCAGCGCCCGCCGCGCCCTGCCAGCACATTTACCGTCCTGTCACGTCAAACCCTGCCACCACGAGAGCGGCTCAGCAACCCCCAGGGTCTGGCGCGCGCGCGAAGGCGCGCGCCGCACGGAGCCCTTGTCGCGCACGGTGCCCGCGACGCCCTGCGCGACCTTGAGCGCCTGCGTGTCGCTGTGGTAGCGCGCCTCGCTGCCCTTGGCCATGGCCTCCAGGCTGCCCATGCCGCGGTACGCCTTCACGCGCACGCCGTCCTGCGAGAAGTACTCGCCTGCGCGCGCGCGCCGGGCGCTTGCCGCCTGCCGCGCAGGGCACTTGCCGCCTGCCGCGCCGGGCACTTGCCGCCTGCCGCACCGGGCCCCTTGCCGCCTGCCGCGCCGGGCACTTGCCGCCTGCCGCGCCGGGCCGGCGCCCGGACAGCGCATACATGGAGGCTTTCCAACACACAGCCAGGCGCCCAGAACACGCTCCCATGCAACTCGCAGGACTTCGCAGATGCTGGCCTGTGCGTCGGTGATCGCGCCCAGTGGCCAGGCCTCTTTAGGCCCGCGCCAGGCGCAGCGGCGGCGCTAGCAAGCAGCAGGCCACACACAGCGGCGGACAAGCTCGACGCGAGCACCAGCAGTGTGTCTCAAGTTGCCATCTACAAGGTTTGCCCCGGCGAGGACCATGCACTCGTTGCGAGGTGCATACACTCAGGTCGCGGCGCGCCTGGCGCCTCGGCCGTGCCAGCAAACAGCGAGCCGCACATGACGGTCGACGCGCCGAGCGCGAGCGCCTTTACGACGTGGCCGCTGTTCTGGACGCCGCCGTCGGCGATGGTCGGCACGCCCAGCGCGTTGGCCACGCGCGAGACCTGGAACACCGCCGCCGCCTGCCCGCGGCCCACCGCGCACACCTGCGCAGGGTTGCCAGTGGTCGGCGGGTGCAGGGCAGGGTACATTTCCGGCCAGGCGCGCGCCCCGGACCCCGCCGCGGCCTGCTGCGACCAAATGAATTAGGGTTGGGTTTTAAGGTGCTGCACGGGCGCGCCTCCTGCGTCGTGCAGATGGAGCCGGAGCCCATGCCGACGCGCAGCGCGTCGGCGCCCGCCTCGGCCAGCCGGCGCGCCTGTGCGCCGGTGACCACGTTGCCGGCGACCACGTCCAGGCCTGGGTGCGCGCGCTTCAGGTGCGCCAGCATCTCGAGCTGGTACACCGAGTCGCCTGCCGCGGCCGGGACTTCCTAGGGTTGCTAGGTTTTGTGGCACCCTAGACGGGCGGAGCCGTGCGGGGCATGCGCGTGCTTCAGGTGCTGGCGCATCTCCAGCTGGTCAGCACTGAGTCGCCTGCCGCGGCCGGCGCGCGCCAGGTGTGCCAAGGTTTGTGGTACCCTAGACTGGCGGTGCTGGGCGGGGCATGCACACGCTCTCTTTTAGCTGATATAGTCGAGTCGCCTGCCACGCAAGCACGGGCAAGTCGCCAGGGCTTTTTGTGCCACAGGAGCGCCAGGCTAGGCGCCTGTTGGCTCTGTCGACCTGGCACAGCGCCAAGCAGAAATATGTCCCCTGAATAAGCGCTCGCATGCCCACTGGATGCGCTGCGTCGCTTGCCGCAGCGCGCTCACCATTTATGCCATCCCACTATCACTCGGAGTGCGCAGAAAGACGGGTCCAGGAGCCTGCTCCTTCATGCCAGCGGGCGCACACAGTATCGAGCGCAGACGAGTTTTGGCACACAGACACAAAACCCCCGTCGCAGCACTTCCATGACGTATGCTGGACGGGGGAGCGCTGCTGGGGCGCGCGCCCTGGCTGGAGTCCAGGATGACCACGTCTAGCGCGTCGGCGGCGCGCAGCGCGTCGACGCGCGCGCGGTCGTCATCGCGCGTGCCCACGGCCGCGCCCACCAGCAGCCGCCCGGCCGCGTCCGCGCTCGGCGCGCCCGCGCGCGGCCGCCGCCGCTCCTCCAGGAACAGCTCGCGCGCCGCTACGCGCACCTGCGATCGTCCCCGGCTAATGAGAGTAATGGTTAGGTTTATGGTTAGGAAACTTTGTCAGAAGGCTCTCCTTCTTCAGCAAAACAGGCCTGGTGCGCCCCGGCTGCGGCCATGCGCAGTGCGCCTCTGCCCCGTCCGCCGAGCGCACCAGCTCGCCGGCTGCATTGACGACGGGCAGCAGCTTGCGCCTGCTTGACCGCAGCTGCTGGAGCGCCTGTTCGCTGCTGCTCGCCTCCGCGGCTGCCTCCACATCCCTGCGCGCACGCGGCCGCGCTGTCAGAAGCGTGTCGCACCTACCGGCCTTGCTACCCCGATGCTGACAGAAAGGAAAGGAAAAACAAGCAACAAATTCCTGGCCGGCCACCAACGGTAACACTGTCCAAGTAATGAGCGCCTTTGGCCGGCCGTAAAACGTGTCGCGTCATAACAGCAAGCAGTGTTAAACGGAACGCTGGCTGGGTGTCCATGTCAAAGCCCCCAACATTGCGCTGCGCGGCGGATCAGGTGCCTGCACTGTGTGCATGTACGACCTTGCGCAATGGTGTGCAGGCCTGCTCGGCAACACAGCGCAAAACGGCAGCTCCCAGATATGGGCGGAGACGCGGGCGCGGGCGCGCACGCGGTCATGACCTCGCGCAGCGGCGTGCCGGCCCTGTCCGCGATGAAGTCAACGTCGCGCGCAGCCACCACGCCGACCAGCCGCCCGCCCACCTCGCCGGTGTCTGTCACGCACACGCCGCCGCCGCCGTCGCTGCGCCGCGCCTGGCCGCGCCAGCCTGCAAGTCTCAGGAGGGTGTGCATGGTCCGCGTCACATGGTCTGCGTCACAATGCTGAGCGGCCGCGCGTCCTCCCTGTGTAGCACGCACGCGCCACAAAGCCTGCAGTTGCCTGTGCAAAACCTGAGCAGGTCCAGACCCGCCACCACGCTGTGCAGCCTCGAGTTGCGCGGTGAGGCCCCTGCTGCGTGCTAGCCTGCACACACGCGCGCGCGGTCACACAGCTACCCCGCTCCTGCTGGCGCAGCTCTGCAGGGTGCGCTGCAGACCCACTGCTTGTTGACCCGCACGACCTCGGACTGCACCCCACTTTTGCTGGCCCGGACGAGACGCGCCTTGCTTGACCAGAGCGGCGTGCGAACACATGCTGCCTGAAAAATGGGCGCGCGCCTCGACAGCAGCCCTACCCTAATCCAGGTTACGGGTAGGGCAGCAGCAGCGGCGCGGCGCACCCTCAGCGCGTCGTACTCGGCCACGGTGGCCTGCGGGCCGAGCACGGCGGGCGACACCACGAAGCCCGGCGCGTGGCGCTTGACGCGCAGTGCCTGTGCCAGCTGCTCGCCGGTCGTCATGTTGTAGTGCAGGAAGCCCAGGCCGCCCAGCTGCGCGCAGGCGTAGCCCTGTCTCAGGGCTGCGCCCGTAAGCAGCCGAAGTTGGCTGATACACGGTTGTAATTCATTCGAGCCCGCCGCCGGCAGTCAGCGGCGAGCGTGCGCTGCCCGACAGGCTGCCTCCGCGCTTCGGAGCCGCGCAGCAGCGCGCGCGAGCTCAGCTGGGCCTCGTGGCGGCGCCCCGCTCTGTGCCTCAGCTTGCGTACGGCAGACGGTGGCGTACTTGGTGGCTAGCAGCACACAAACAATAGGCATGAGGTGATTATGCCTCAGGTTGTGCTGCTCGTCACTTACAGCGGGGTGTGCAGCGGCGAGAGGGGTCTGCGCACAGTCGCCATCGCGATAGCCATCTCCGCCTCCGTCACCGTGTCCATGGGCGAGCTGACCACTGGCGACGCGAGCCTGATCCTCTTTGTCAGGTTGGTGTGCAGGTCCACCTGTTGCGGGGCATACAGTGCCCGTTTAGCGTATGTAACAGCCGCCAAGCAGAGCCCAGTCAGACTGCAGGCTCTGCGTAAGTGTACTGTGCACTTGCAACTTACTGTAGAACTCGAAATGCTGCATAGGGAACTGCCGCAGATTGTAGTAGCAGACTGCTGGAAGCAGCGGGTGTGCAGGCGGCGCACGTCGTGCGCAGCAAAGTTGATGTGGCCGGGGAGGAAGATGACGTCGTCGTAGGTGTACGTGACGCCCTGCCCAAAGAGCTGGGCAGCCGAGTAGCCTGCAAGAAAGCAGGAATCCACTTGGAAGCGTCAGGAGGTACTTTGAAGCCTGCAGGCAGCCCCTTGCACAACCAACAGTATGCACGACCAGCAGTATGCACCAAGCAGGGCTGCAGGCGCACCATCCAAGCAGTGGCCAGGCGCTCCGCCGTTCTCCATTGTTATATATGCTCAGGCCGCGTTTTGTTTTGTTTTGCCAGTGTCCCTCATGTAGCAGAGGCCGCAATGCACAAGCAGGCAGGGCTGCGCAACTGGCTGCAACTTACCAAATTTTCCTCGGCCCCGACCCTGAGGGCCAAGGTTTCTCTGCCACGCCTGAAGACAGTCCGAACTCTGAGCAACTTGTGCTAGTCCTAAGAGAAAAGGGGTAGCCACAGACAGCAGGCTAGCCCAAGCCAGCTCCGCCCACTGGCAGCAAAGCGTGTGAGGCAGGATGAGCGGCAATGGGCCAGATGCCCGGCGCCCGCTTCTGAGCGAGCCCGTGTCTGAAGAGGAGAGGAACGTCATCAGCCATCCACCTACGGGGATAGAGGAAAACGACGTCGAGCAAGGGTGCGCTCAGAGCACGTGGCTCGTGTTGAGCGCGGGAGTGCCTGTCCGCAGGCGAGACACCTAGAGTGCCTGTCGTTGAGCAGCGTGGCCAGGATGTTGAGCGGCGTGGTCGAGGTTGATAGCAGCTGTGGCGTGGCGTGCACTGTTGGTACTTGTGCGCTCTTCTTGCACGCTGCCCCGGTGCACTATCTTCCAGTGTGCCAGGTCACACTCACCTTGCGCTGGGTGCTGCGATATATGCGGCCACCCATTTCTCACTGCCTGCAGGGGGGCGGGCACAACCTAGGAACCAGGCGCCCCTCACCTCATACTGCTGCAGCGCATCCGGATGCCTCAGCCGCCCGCCTGAGTGCTAGCCCACGCGAGCAGGCAGGACCCAGGCGAGCCGCAGCACTACTCGGACCGGGCGCCCTGGCTGCGCGCCGCGGTGCTGGGCGCCAACGACGGGCTGGTGAGCGTGTCGAGCATCATGCTGGGCGTGGGCGCGGGCAGCAGCGACCGGCACACGCTGCTGCTGTCGGGGCTGTCGGCGCTGGTGGCAGGCGCGCTCCAGCGCAACCAAGCGCAGCGTTCGAATATCGGTTGTAAGATGGGGTGCTCAGCTGGCCCACGCGCAGCTCAAGCCATGGACTGCACTGGCTGCGGAGCCGCTTGTGTAGGCACGAAGAAGCTGCTTTGCCTCTGGTCCCCCTGTGAGGCAGTTGGCACAGCGTGCATGGGTGACTCGTCAGACTTGTTTTGCACCCACCAAGTAACAGTGCGTCTTCCACCTGTTCCCGGTGCGCGTGCGTGCTGACGCGTGCGGCGCTCGCGTGCAGGCGCGCTGTCGATGGCTGTCGGGGAGTACATCAGCGTGTCCAGCCAGCGGGACAGCGAGGCGGCCGACGTAGAGACGGAGCGCTCGCAGCAGGCTCGCGGCCCGGCCGCGCGGCAACGCGAGCTGGTGAGCTCCCGCCCAGCGGCGGCCGACGGTGTCAGGCCAATTCCGCCATCGCTGTAGGAACCTGTGCGCTCTGAGATCACGCCCTCCTGACATTCCATGCTGACGGGCAAGAGTGTGGCAGGGCGTGCGCCTGCCTGCCGCTCCCTTGAGCCTACCGCTCGTTTGAGTGTGTTTGAACAGTCGCCGCGGTCGTCTGTACATGCAGGCCCCACTGTGATAGCGCGTGCAAGGCCACTGCGGTATTTCGCAGCGGTTCAATCAAGGCATGGGGTAGCACGTGGCACGCGCATGGACGATGCGCACAAGCACAGCTCTTACGCCCCGTGATTGCAGGCACGTTGCTGACCTAGCGTGTTGCTGAGCCCTGGCGCTGCGGCGTGCGCAGGAGGAGCTTGTGCAGATCTACGTGGACAGAGGTCTGGATGAGGACCTAGCGCGCAAGGTGCGGCAAGTGTTGTCCCCCAGGGTCGGACGGTGGGCTCGAGGCGGGCTCGTGTCGCATCCACGTCATCCCAGGCTTGGTCAAGCCCGCGCAGGCTGCTACTGTTTGCCGATGGGCCTGCCGAGGTTGTGTTATGAAGCAGTGATCTGCGCTGCCTGCCTGGCCACCGTCGTGTCAGCCTGATGAGCGGGTGTGGTGCCCGTGCGCTGGGTGTGGGCCACCACTGCAACAGATTATGTTGTCCAGGCTACCAGTACAGAGTCAGCAATTGGGTTAGGCTACGTAAGTAAGCCGCATGCGCACAAGCAGGTCGGTCGGACTCAAAGGAACCCTTCATGCAAATGGCGGGGAAGGACAGGGAGGAGAGGCCAGCCTGGTGCCATGCCATGGCCATCAAGGCCTGGGGCGTGTGGGCGCACAGGCTGCCAGCACAGGTTGTCATGATACTAGGACATGTGCCTTTATCAGTGTCTCAAGGGGTGGATGGGGCGTCAACGTGCCATAACTGAGGAGTCGCCATGCCACAGTGTCAAAGGCGGATGCCTCAGCTGGCCACCTGCGGCGCAGGTAGCAATCGCTTTCACCAAGCGCGACCCCATCCGCACGCACGCGCGCGACGAGCTGGGCATCGACATCGACGAGCTCGCCAACCCCCTACAGGTCCGCTCAACCCTTGCTCTGTGCAGCTGCTGCAGGCCTTCACCAGTCTGACGCGCGCGCTGCAAGCTTGAGCTGCAACGCGCGGCCGCAGTCCTGCTGGTGAAATAGCAGAAGGGTCTGAGAAAGTGGTGGACTTGCGAGCTTTGTGTCAGGCGCCCCAACCGCGCTCCTGTCAGGCAAGCCGCGTGCACAGCCCACCCTCGACCCGCAGATTGCATGGAGGCACCTGCGGCTGCATGCAGCTGGCCTTGCATGCGCAGTGGCCGACAGCGGCGCGGCGTTTGGTTGGGCAGGCTGTCCTGCGCCTGTCCTGCAGCGCGCCTGATGTGGCGCCCCGCGCGCAGGCCGCGCTGGCGTCGCTGGGGTCGTTCGTCGTCGGCGCGGGCATCCCGCTGGTGGCCGCCATCTTCTCTAACGACCAGTACATCCGGCTGGCCTGCGTCCTGGTGCGCCCGCGCGCCGGCGCCGGCGCCGCGGTCCAGACACACCGGCACCCGCCCGCGCGGCTCAGGTCACCGGTGTTGTCCGGCGCAGCTGTTTGTGAGATGGACGGTGTGCGGCATTGCGTTTGCTGCTGGTCTGTCTGCACTGCATGCGTGTCTGAGGTCTGGTCAGGCGCCTGTTGTGTGAGCTTATTGGATGCGTGCCGTCGCATTGCTCGGGTGCACCGCTGGTGTGTTGGCGCTCCCAGGGCATGGCTGCAGCACCACACACCTGCAAAAGTGCCAACTCTGTGACAACCTGTGACCCTCGCACAGCGACCCTGTGTCGGCTGACACGCCTGCCCATCCTGCGGCTCCTAGCCATGTTCAGCCGCCAACCATGCCCGGCGCGCAGATTGCGTCGACGGTCGCGCTGCTCATGTTTGGCGCAGTCGGCGCGTGGCTGGGCGGCGCCAAGCGCATTCGCGCCGCGCTGCGCGTGCTCATCGGCGGCTGGCTCGCCATGGGGATCACGTTCGGCACGGGGCGCCTGTTTGGAGAGGACCCCGCCTGAGAGCGCGATGGGGCGGCGCTGGGCGCGTCTGCGCCGCGCTGCCCGCGCTCGGCGTTGGCCGGCGCGCCGCGGGCATCATGTGTGGCACACGACCCCAAAAACAATGATCTAGTGTATGTGCTGTTGCGCATTTTGCCAGTGGCTGAGATGTGAGCCCCCAGACGTGCCTCAACCAGTGCCCATGCTCTGGACGCTGCTTTGGCATGTGCCCTGCATTCTGGACAATAGCTATAGGGCAGGATTGCAGGACTGCAGGGAGAAGAAAGGTGGTGTATCATTCCAGGCTGAAGGCTGGCTGTGGGCCTTGGTCCTGGTCCTCTCGGACGACAGTGGGGTGATGGCATCCCCGCTCGCTTCGTCATCGTGGCGGTCCAATACGCCCTGGCGTTGCATGCGCCTCTCCACTTTGACATTCATAAGCATTCTTTTGGGAGGCACTGCATGTGGCCCATGTGCGCGAGACTCTTTTCTGCAATTTCAGTGCAGCCCATGATACATGGCCAGGTGGTTGTTTGGGTTGTTTGGACCTGCTTGCGGTCACATGCCCATCTGCTGGACTCACATAACCGGACTAATCGGAAATGATGCATCTTGATTGGACAGGTGTTGCCCTTATATGCAGCGCTCATGCATGCTGGGCGGGTGCTTGGTCTGCAAGAGGTACACCCTACTGCCCTGCGTTGTAATAGCGTGTTCAAAGCAATTTGAGAGAAAAGAAGAAAAACAAGCCGTGAACCTAGTCACCATATGCGCAGCCAAAGCACAATGCTTACAGTCCGGAGTCTGCGCCCTGCACAGCGCATCCAGGGCCTAGTGGGGTTGCGGCCGTGCGTCTGAACGGCACAACTTCTACTAAAGCAAATGTTATGCGCGCGTGCTGCCACCCGGCTAACAGCGGGCGCCACGCGTCGCGCAACTCAACATACGAAACCAAGCAGCGCAAACCGTGATGAGACCGCCGCCGTCATGAAATGCGCGCATGCATGGCGGCAGCAGCAGCCGGCATCATGTCTGGAGCCACACGGGACGGGCGGCGCCCTCCCCCCATGCCCCT
>JAABUX010004902.1_pt1 | contig 16701 bp, 12 predicted proteins | sample 5561851 | NCBI WGS metagenome assembly JAABUX01 (sample SAMN10711883, study PRJNA513361) | rock metagenome | isolation source: Antarctica rocks | place: Antarctica: Victoria Land, Richard Nunatak red sandstone | collected 2016-01-03 | reverse complement strand
TTCGGCCGAGTGGAACCCCGGGCCAACAAGCGGCGACCGAAACCCCAGCGATTCCTGATGGAACCCCGACGTCAAGCGCGTAAGGCTTTGATGGCTGAGGTGTAAGGAAAATCCTCGTGCCATTCGGAGCTGACCCCCAAGCAGCCGATCGACCTCGTCGGCTCGCTCAAGGCCCCGGTCCTCGGCCTCTACGGCGAGAAGGACGGCGGCATCCCCGTCGCCTCCGTCGAGAAGATGCGCGAGGCCCTCAAGGCCGCCGGCAAGCCCTCCGAGATCGTCCTCTACCCCGACACGCCGCACGGCTTCCTCGCCGACTACCGCGAGTCGTACACCCCCAAGGCGGCCGAGGACGGCTGGAAGCGGCTCCTGGCCTGGTTCCGCCAGAACGGCGTCTCCTGATCCGTCGATTTGATCCGACCCGGGAGCCTCCGACGCGAGGCCCCCGGGGCGCCTTCCACCCGTACCGACCTCGCCGACCGATGGGGACCGATCGATGCGCCCGAACCCGACCCGCTGGACCTGGTCGCTCCTGTGCCTGGCCCTCGTCGGCCCGCCGCCGACGGCCCGGGCGGTGGACACGGCGGACACGTCGTTCCTGCACGAGCCCGCCATCGGCGGCGGCCGGATCGCGTTCGTCTACGCCGACGACCTCTGGACGGCCCGGGCCGACGGGTCGGACGTCCGCCGGCTGACCGCGCATCCCGGCCCCGAGTCGAGCCCGTACATCTCGCCCGACGGCAAGCTCGTCGCCTTCACCGCGGCCTACGACGGCAACCCCGATGTCTACGTTCTGCCGATCGGGGGGGGCGAGCCGACCCGGCTGACCTGGCACCCCGAGATCGACTCCGCCTGCGGGTTCCGGCCCGACGGGGCGATCCTCTTCCGATCGGGGATGGCGTCGCTGACGCTCCGGTTCGAGCAGTTCTACACGGTCGGACCCAAGGGAGGCGCCCCCGAGTCGCTCCGGATTCCCAGCGGCCACCGCGCGGCGTTCTCGCCCGACGGCCGGTCGCTGGCCTATACGCCGCTCTCCGAGGAGTTCCGGCAGTGGAAGAATTATCGGGGCGGGACCGCCTCGCGGATCTGGATCGCCAATTTGGCCGACCTCGCCGTCGAGCCGATCCCCCAGCCGGAGGGGCGGTGCAACGACACCTACCCGACCTGGCTGGGCGACTCGGTCTACTTCCTTTCCGATCGCGACGGCGAGTTCAACCTGTTCTCGTATGATCGGACGTCGAAGAAGGTCGCCCGGCTCACCGACCACGACGACTTCCCGATCGAGGCCGCTTCCGGCGGCGACGGCCGGATCGTCTACGAGCAGGCGGGCCGCCTCTGGACCTTCGAGCCGGGGTCGGGCGTCTCGAAGCGGCTCAAGGTCGGCGTGGCGGCCGACCTGGCCGAGACCCGGCCGCGGTACGCCAAGGGCGCCGATTTCCTCCGGTCCGCCGACCCCTCGCCCACCGGCAAGCGGGCCGTGTTCGAGGCCCGCGGCGAGGTCGTGACCGTGCCCGCGGAGAAGGGGGACGTCCGCAACCTGACCCATACCCCCGGCGCCCACGAGCGGTCCCCCGTCTGGTCGCCCGACGGCAAGTCGATCGCCTGCTTCTCCGACGCCTCGGGCGAATACGCCCTCCACGTCCTCCCGCAGGACGGCCAGGGGGCGGCCAAAGTGTACCCGCTCGCGGGGGCGGGCTATTACGAGCGGCCGTCGTGGTCGCCCGACGGCAAGAAGATCGCATTCATCGACAACTCCCGGTCCGTCTACCGGCTCGACCTCGACTCGGGCAAGACGACCAAGGTCGGGTCGGAGGCGGTCTACGGCCCCGACAACACGATGCGGCTGGCCTGGTCGCCCGACGCGAAGTGGCTGGCCTACACGCTGACCAACAAGGCGTATTTCCGGACGCTCCGGCTCTACTCGGTCGAGGCCGACAAGTCGTTCGCCGTCACCGACGGCCTGGCCGACGTGGCCGACCCGGCCTTCGACGCCGGCGGCAAGTACCTCTACTTCCTCGCCTCGACCGACTCCGGCCCGGTCAAGCAGTGGTTCGACCAGTCGAACACCGACGCCCAGGCGACCTTCGCCGCCTTCGCCGTCGTCCTCGCCAAGGCGACCCCGAACCCGCTCCTGAAGCCGAGCGACGAGGAGGGGGAGCCCGCCGCGGCCGAGAAGCCCAAGGACGAGGCCGGGAAGGACAAGGACAAGCCCGGCGAGGCCGGCGACGCCAAGAAGGCCCCGGCGAAGCCGACCGCGGTCGACCCCGACGGGATCGAGGGGCGGGTCGTCCCCCTGCCGATCCCGGCCGGCAACCTGGCGGGCCTGGCCGGGGGCGAGGAGGGCAAGGTCTACTACATCCGCCGGGTGGGCCTGATCCCGGGCAAGTCGGGCGAGGCCTTCGCCGGGACGCCGTCGCTCGCCCGGTTCGACTGGAAGTCGCGCAAGGAGGAGACGCTGGCCGAGAAGGTCGACGACTTCCGCGTCTCCGGCGACCGCAAGAAGGTCCTCTATCACTCGAAGGATGTCTGGGGCCTGGCCGACCTCGACAAGTTCGCCGTGGGCAAGGGGACGCTGGCGGTCGACGCCATCTCCGTCCGGGTCGACCCCCGGGCCGAGTGGCCGCAGATCTTCCGCGAGGCCTGGCGGATCAATCGCGACTACTTCTATGCCGCGAACATGCATGGCGCCGACTGGTCGGCCCTCCGCGCCAAGTACGAGGGGCTCCTGCCCGAGGTCCCCACCCGCGACGACCTCAACCGGGTGATCCGCGGCCTGTTGAGCGAGCTGGCGGTCGGCCACAGCTATCTCTCCGGGGGCGAACACATCTACAAGCCCAAGGCCGTGCCGGTCGGGCTGCTCGGCGCCGACTTCGAGGTCGCCGAGGGGCGGTACCGGCTCCGCAAGGTCTACGGCGGCTCGACCTGGGACTTCGACCTGAAGGCGCCGCTGGTGGCGCCCGGGGTCGATGCCCGGCCCGGCGAGTTCCTCCTGGCCGTGGACGGCGAGGAGATCAAGGCCGTCGACAGCGTCTTCCGGCCGTTCGAGGACAAGGTCGGCCGCCGGGTCGCGCTGAAGCTCGGCCCCCGGGCGGACGGCGAGGGGTCGCGGACGGTCGTGGTCGAGCCGATCGGCGACGAGGGGGCGTTGCGGGTCCGCGACTGGGTCGAGGGCAACCTCCGCAAGGTCCGCGACCGCACGGGGGGCCGGGTGGCGTATGTCTACGTGCCCAACACGGCCGACGCGGGCCACGCCTCGTTCAAGCGGTACTTCTTCCCGCAGGCCGACAAGGACGCGATCATCGTCGACGAGCGGTTCAACGGCGGCGGCCAGGTGGCGGATTATTATATCGACATCCTCCGTCGCCCCGTCGTCAGCCGCTGGGCCATGCGGCACGGCGGGCCGATCCGCTCGCCGGGCGCGGCGATCCTCGGCCCCAAGGCGATGCTGATCGACGAGACGGCGGGCTCGGGCGGCGACCTGCTCCCGTGGATGTTCCGCCGCTTCAAGCTCGGCCCTCTGATCGGCCGGCGGACCTGGGGCGGGCTCGTCGGCATCCTCGGGTTCCCCGAGCTGATCGACGGCGGGAGCGTCACCGCGCCCGACCTCGCGTTCTACTCCGAGGACGGCTGGCGGGTCGAGAACGAGGGGGTCCCGCCCGACATCGAGGTCGAGCAATGGCCCGCCGACGTCGCGGCCGGCAAGGACCCGCAGCTCGACCGGGCGATCGAGGTGATCCTCGACGCCCTCAAGGCCAACCCGCCCGAGTCGCCCGCCCCGCCGCCCTCCCCGGTCCGCGTCCGCAACAAGCCGCCCGCAGCCGCCGCCGCCCAATAAGCCGACGACATCCTCGGGCGGCCCGCCGCCCGGGTGTCGCATCGGGTGTGCCCGATGATTCTGGCGGTGCCACGGTCCCGACCCCCCACTCCAGCCCTCCCCCACAAGGGGGGAGGGGGTCTGTCGCCGGCGGATCGGTCGCGCAAGGTGGTCTCTTCCCATCTGGTCCCCTCCCCCCTTGTGGGGGAGGGTTAGGGTGGGGGGGCCGCGTGGCACCGCCAGAATCCCCGGTCACGCGAGCGCATCCCGGGCCGGGCCGGCGGTACGCAAACCGGGCCGGATCGATTAGGATAGCCGCTCGGATTATTGCCGGGCCATCGACCGACCGACTCTCAGGCGAGGATTTTCATGGAAACCGACTTCGGGGGCCTCGACGGCCATTTCGAGTTCTTCGCCGTCGTCACCCCGGACGGGAAGATCCCGACGGTCGAGGACGACGCCACGCTCAACGACCCGGGCAAGTGGTACACCAGCCCGATCGGCAGCATCGCCCACCTCTCCGACTTCGCCCTCGTCTTCACCGACCGCGACGACGCCGAGGCCGACTATCGCCGCCATCGGGCCGAGTTGCCCGTGGGGACCAAGATCCGCGCCTTCGCCGTCTCCGTCGAGGAGATCGACGAGGCGCCCGAGGATGATGTCGAAGGCGGGCTCTCCGCCGACCCGGCCTAGCCAGCCGATTAACGAGGCGTGAGGGTGATCCCGCGGAGGTCGAGCAGGGCCACGCGGGGCGTCCGCTCCGGGCGGATTTCCAGGCGGTGGACGCCCGCGGGCAGCCGCACCTCGCGGACGAACAGCGGGCGGTAGTCCGACCACGACCCCGTCCCGCCGACCATCCCCCGACCGGCCACCGGGCCGACCCGGAGCAGGTACATCTCGCCGGCCGAGCCGTCGTCGCAGGCGTAATCCATCGAGAGCGTGTAAGACCCCGGGCGATCGACCCGGAACGTCCAGGCGGCCCGGTCATTGCCGCTCCTCCACTCGCCCAGGTTGGCGAATTGCGGCTCGAAGACCAGGGTGTCGCCGTACACGGCCGCCGACCTGGCCTCCAGCCGGATCGAGCCGTCCGGGCCCGAGGCCACCAGTTCCGGCCGGTTGCCGGCCAGGTCCTTGGGGCGGTTCGAGGCGCCGAGGTAGGCGACGAGGTCGGCGAGGTCGGCGGGCGTCATGTCCCGCTCCAAGCCTTCGGGCATCAGCGAGGAGCCGGTGTCCTTCAGCTCTTCGAGGTCGGCCCGGAGCACGACGTCGACCTGGTCGTCCTGCCGTTTCAGGGTGATGGCGTTGCCCGTCTCGGACGCGATCAGGCCGGTGAAGACCCGGCCGTCGGCGGTGGCCGCCGCGTAGTTGAGGTAGCGGCCGTCGACCTCGCGGTTGGGGTCGAGGATCGCGATCGCGAGCGCCTCGGGCGAGGTGTCGGTCAGGGCGGCGAGGTCGGGCCCGACGGCGTGGCCGAGGGCGCCGACCTTGTGGCAGCCGGCGCAGAGCCGGCCGAAGGCCGAGGCCCCCCGGGTGGGATTGCCCGGGAGGTCGCGGGACTTGGCGTAGGCCTCGACGACCTCGCGACGGCCCCGAGGCGCGGCCAGGAGCTTCGCCGCCCGCCCCCGGGACGCCTCGTCGGGCAGGGCCAGGAGCCGCTGGCGACGCGCGGCGTCGACCTCGGCGACCCGGACCTCGCCCCGCTCGAGGGCCCCGAGCAGGGCGGAGGTCCAGTCGGCCCGGGCGAGCAAGGCGTCCAGGGCCGGCCCCCGGAGCGACGGGCCGAGCCCCGACCAACCGGCCAGGAGCCGGGCCGGGGCCCGATCGTCGTGGAGCCGACCCAGCGCGGCCAGGGCCGCCGACTGGACCGGGGCCGGGTGCCGCGGCCCGATCAGGTCGGCGAGCGCGTCGAGGTCGGCCTCGGTGGCCACCCCGCCCCGGCCGAGCAAACGGACGGCCACGACCCGGTCGGCGGCGTCGGCCCGGTCGTCCTGGGCGAGGGCCCGCGCGGCCTCGAACGCCGGTCGGAGCCGGCCCGCCTCCGGGCGGACCTCGGCCCTCGTGCCCGGACGCTCACCGGCCTCTAATAAGGCGGCGAGCGCGGCGAGCCTCCAGGTGGGGAACCCGCCGCCCGAGGGCGGGGCGACGGTGCAGGCGTCGAGCACGCGGGCCAGGGCCTCGGGCGTCGCGGTCGCGGCGGCGGTGGCGATCAAGGGCCCGAGCACGAGCGACCGCCGGGCCGGGTCGAGGTCGGTGTCCAGGACGGCCGGGAGGATGTCGCCGGATCGGCGGACGGCCGAGCTGAACACCGCCGCCCGGACCCACGGGTCGGTCGCGTCGGCGATGGCCATCGAGCCCAGGGCCTGGCCGGCCCTCGGGTCGTCCCACTCGCCCAGGGTCAGGGCGACCTGGTAGCGGACCCGGACCTCGGGATCGGTCGCCAGCGGCAGCAGGGCCGCGCCGAGCCCTGGGGCGGTCGCGAGCCGCCCTTCGGCCAGCAGGACCGCCTGCTCGCGGACGCCCAAGTCCGGGTCCCCCAGCGCGACCCGGATCTCCTCGGGATCGAGCAACCCGAGGCCGTCGAGCGTGGCGAGGGCCTGCACCCGGGCCTCGGGCAGCCGGCTCGATCGGCCGAGCCGGGCGAGGACGGGGGCGGCCGACGAGTCGCCCCGATGGACCAGGATTCGCTGGATCGCGTCGCGGAGGGTGCCGTTGGGGCTGTCCAGGGCCTCGGCCAGCGCGGGGGTCGCCAGGCGGTCGAGCACGGGCACGGCCCGGGGCGGCTGGTCGTCGCGGACGACCCGGTAGATCCGCCCCCGGTCGGACCCCGCGCGGAGGTCGAGGTTCGCCAGCCGGCCGGGGCTGATCCAGCGCGGGTGCTCGATCACGGCCCGGTACATGTCCACGACATAGATCGCCCCGTCCGGCCCGGTCCGGACCTGGACCGGCCGGCACCAGGGGTCGGTCGAGGCGAAGAACTCGGAGGCCCGCTCGTCGTCCGACCGGTGCCCGGCGAAGGTCACCCCGTCGGCCGTGAGGACCTCGCGGTGGACCAGGTTGTGGACCGGCTCGCAGATGAAGGCGTTGCCGAGATAGCCCGGGCCGAGGTACGGGTCGCGGTGGATCAGGGGGCTGCACGCCGAGGTCACCTGGTTGGCGCTCTCGGGGTTGTTGAACCGCTCGGCCGTCTCGCTCGCGGGGTAGACCCGGCGGTTGTCGGGGTCGCGGGGCAGGTAGACGGCCGGGTCGGGCGAGGCGACGTGGGGGTTCCGGCGGGCGTAGCGGTCGGGCAGGGCATAGTGCTGGATCCAGACGCTGTTGCTGCCGCCGAACTGGTGGCCCCAATCGTCGCGGACGCGGCCCTGCTGGGTCAGCCCCGAGGCGGGCTCGAACGAGCCGTCGTCGGGCCTGATCCGGAAGTCGCGGTTGCCGAGGATGGTCTCGCGACCGGTCTTCTCGCCGCGGATCTTGCCGACGGTCAGGCCGTTGGCGCCATAGACCCAGTTGTCGAGCCCGTAGGCGAGACCGTTGACCCGGGCCTGATAGTTCTCGGTGGCGAACCCGCGGAAGAGGACCTTGCGGACGTCGGCCCGGCCGTCGCCGTCGGTGTCCTCGGCGTAGAGGATCTCGGGCGCGGCACAGATCAGCACGCCCTTGCGCCAGGCCATGACGCCGGTGGGGAAGGGGAGGCCGTCGAGGAAGGTCGTCGCGCGGTCGTATCGGCCGTCGCCATCGGAGTCTTCGAGGGTGCGGACCCGGCCGCCGGGCTTGTAGTCGCCGTCGGACCCGGCGGGATAGTCGCGCATCTCGCAGACCCAGAGCTTGCCGTCGGACCCCCAGTCGATGGCGACGGGGTCGACCACCAGCGGCTCGGCGGCCACCAGCTCGACCCGCAGGCCCGGCCTGACCCGGATCGACGCCAGCCCCTCCGCGGGGGTCCGCGACGCCGGCTTCCCGGTCGCGGCGGCCTTCGGCTTCTCCTTCTCCTCCGGCTTGGCCGCGAACGAGGCGGGGACGAGGCCATGGACGGCGGCGACGATCCGGTCCTCGACCCCCGGCTTGAGTCGGGTCGGGCGGCCATAGTAGACCATCGCGCCGGCCGCCTCGTAGCCGCCTTCGCGGAGGATGCGCTCCGAGGGGATGTAGCAGGGGTCGTCGTTGGCGTAGGCCACGGTCCAGAGCCGCGCCGGGTCGAGTTCGGCCTTGAGCCGGAGGGCGTAGTCGACGACGACCTCGCCGGCCATGAAGACCATCGCCAGGTCGTCGCCGAACGTCCAGGACTGGGCCACGTAGTCGAGGTCGGTCGGGAGCGGCTCGCCGCGGTCGAGCCGGGCCAGGAGGGTCGAGGCGTTGTAGCCGGGCGTCCCCCCTTTGGCGACCAGGGCCGTCAGGTCGTCGCGGGTCGGCAGGGTGTCGAAGGGGAGCTTGAGCCGGGCCAGCCGGCCGGAAGGGGGTACCGAGAGTTCGCGGAGCGGCCCCTTCAACAGGCGGGCGACCTCGTCGGCGATCGCCCGGCCGTGGCGGCGGGCGACCGCCTGGCCCGGACGGTCGCGGGGGTTGGAATCGGCGCCGCAGCCGATCAGGACGAGGGCGACGGAGCCGGGGTTGGCGGACTCGATCGCGTCGCGGGCCTCGGCCGCCCAGTCGCCGGAGACGATGTTGTCCTTGGGGTCGAGGGTCGTGCAGTGGCAGGCATAGCCCACCACGATCGCCGCCGGCTTGCCGTCGCGGCCCGCGACGCGGAGGACCGGCAGGGCGTGGTCGACCGGCCCCCCCTTGGTCCGGCGATTGATCGCGAAATCCACCCGCCCCTGGCCCCAGTCCAGCCGGCACGGGCCCCGGGAGGTGAGGGCCTCCAGACAGACGGCTTCGAGCTTGTCGATCAGCTCGCGGGCGTAACGATCCAACCGAGCCTGCTGGTCCGGCGGGATCGGCTTGCCGAAGATATTGGGGACGACGCCGGGCAGGCAGGGGGCCGAGTGGGTGTGCGACGAGGCGACCGCCAGCCGCTCGCGAGCGATCCCGGCCCGCCGCTTCAGGCGGGCGGCCAGCTCTTCGGTCATCGCCTCGGGGATGCCCAGGTTGTCGACGGCGACGAGCACCGAAGCCCCCTCGGCGTCCGACCCCAGGGCCAGCGCCTGGGCCTCGATCGGCCGCCCGCCCCCCTTCGACTCCGAGTCGCGGGCCGCATAGCCGCTCAGGCGGATCGGCCCGTCCGGCGTGATGTCGACCCGGGCGACGCCCGCGAGGATCGGCGGTGCTTCCTTGGCCAGGGCGATCCCCCCGAACAGCGTGGAGAGCGCGACGGCGAGCAGAGGCTCGATCCTCATGGTCCAGTCCCCTCCCGATCCCCCCGGGCAAGCATCATCCGATCGCCCGACTCTAGCCGGAGCCAATCGACTTCGCCAGGCCGGCGTTGGATCTGAGGGACGGGATTTCGCGATATCCTACGGACATTGAAGACCCGACCCCGACCGGATCTCCCGCCACGAGGACTTCGACCGCATCAGGTATACGGCCGACTATCCCTCGGCCGGGTGTAACCTCGGAGCGATAGGAGGAGGGTGCCCGTAAATCCCCGTCCATACCTCACCGTTGACACTTTTCGTGGCGAGTCGGGGTCATCCTGATGCACGACGTTAGCTGAGATGACCTGGCCGTCAAGGTTCTCCACCGACGGAGATCGCCGCCGTCCATGCCTGCCGGATTCCGGTTCGGTTGTCGATCCACAGCGCATGGAACGCCCCGTTGGCGTCTGCCGCCAGGCCGGCCGTATCGCCGAGCCCCAGCCCGCTCATGCCTCGGCCGTCCTCGGGAGCGTCCGGACGGTCCCGCTTCTTCAGGCTCGACACCTCGCTCACTCGGACGCTCGGCAGCCATGTCTTGCCGCCATCGAGGGAGGACGTGAACCGCGCGTCCCAAGTTCGATCCTTCCCGGCCGCCTCACGGATGACGTACCAGGAGACTCCGACCACGCCGTCTTTGCTGACCGCGACCGCCGGCATGAAGGCCCCGCGAGCATCACCGAAGGGCCCGGGGTCAGCCCCATCGCTGACGGCCACCGGCTCCGACCACCTCTGCCCCTTGTCGGCCGAGACGGAGAGGATTACCTGAGCCATCCCGCCCTCGTAAATCGACCAGGCGGCATATGTCCGGTCCCGGTAGGGCCCCTTCGACGGATCGACCGCGATACAGGGGATGCCATTGTCACTCTCCTGCGAATCGGCCAACTTTTTCTCGTCGATATGTCTGTCCCAGATCCTCCGCTCGCCAGGAGCCCGGGGGCGAGGCGACGGCCGGTAGGGCTCGAAGCTTCGTCCCCCGTCGATCGACCGCTCCACGGCGATGAGCTGCTTGTAATCCGGTGGCCGCTGCGAATCTTCGAAACGGAGACTGTACAAGGCAACGACGGTCCCGTCGGAAAGAATGACGCAGTTGCCGTTACCCACCCCCAATTGCCTGTTCGGCACGCTCGCCCTCTTGGGGCGGCTCTCCATCCGCACCCGCTGGAGCACCGGCTCGCTGAAGGTGCGGCCCCGGTCTTTCGAGAAGAAGATGCCGATCCCGAGCTGGTCGCCGCCGTCGCCCAGCATCGGATTTCGGACCGCTGCGTAGCAGTAGATACGCCCGTCATGCGGGCCTCCGGTCCTATCCACAGCGACGAAGGGCCGATCCGTCGTCGTGGCCGGGTTCACATGAGCCGGCTCATCCCAGGTGAGCCCCCCGTCTGTCGAGCGGAGGACGACCGATTGGGAGGGCCCTCCCTTCCCGTCCGAGATCAGGAGGGCGAAGTACGCCGAGCCGTCGGTCCCGAACGCTACCGCCGGGTCTGCCGCATAATCCGCCAGACGCGGCTCGGACCGGCCTGGCTCCAGCACGGGCTTCCAGGATCGGCCGCCGTCAATCGAGAGGTAGCCGGCGCACTGATTGTTGGAGGTCTCGTACCTCAGCATCGATCCGGCCAGCAGTCGCTCGGGGTCGCTTGGGCTCGCCGCCAGGATCACCTCGTTGTGGGGCATGCCCGCGCGATCCTTGCTCACCTGTATATTCGGCCCGACGCGGATCTCGACTCGGCGGACGTCGCCTCGAGTTCCGACCAATGGCCAGACGGCCGCTATCAACAGCAGGATGAAGCCGTGACGTCCGAGAAGTCGTATGTTCGAGTCTCGCAATCTGACGGGGTGGCTCGATGCTTCCCCGACTGCTCGTTTAACCATGCTCGTTTTGGTCCCTACTCCACCCATGACTGTTCCGACTTGACGTAAGCCCTGATAAGTCGGATCGAAAGCCAGCCATCCCGGCGGAGTAACGGCCCGTTACAATCCGACAATTATCCGATAGACCCGTCTTGATCCGTCCGAAATCCTTGCTCGATGGGCGGGTGTTTGGTGCGGATGTCACATCGATCCGAGGTTACATCCCCTCGGCCGAGAGGCGGCCGAAGGGATCGAGCGGGCGGGCCGCGGGCTCACCGGGCCGGCGGGTCGGGCCCGGGCTTTTCCGTCGCCAGGAGCAGGAGCAGCGAATGTTCCAGCTCGGCGGGCTTGAAGCCGAACGGGCCGCGGCCGGACTTGTAGGCGACCTTGCCCGCGCCGTCGATCAGGTAGAGCCGGGCGGGCATCCCGCTGTAGCGGGCGCCGACGGCGTCGTCGATGGTGTCGACGACCGTCGGGAAGCCGAATCCCAGGGTCCGGCCGCAGGTCTGGGCGACCTCGGCCCGCTCGCCGTAGGTCCGGGGCTGGCGGAGCGCGACCCCCGCCCGGTCGTTGCTCTCCATCTGCCAGCCGTCGGTCGGGTGCGCCTCGCGGACGTAGACCATCACGAAGTTGGCGCGGTCCTTGTAGCGGCGGGCCAGCTTGGCGACGTTCCCCGCCTGGCCCCGGAACGGCCCGCAGGTGAAGTTGCCGAAGACGAGGACCACCGGCTTCGGGCCCGCCAGGCCCCCGAGCGCGATCTCGTCCTGGCCGTCGGCCGTCCGGAGCGTGAACTCGGGGGCCGAGTCGTCGACGTCCGGGCCGGGGCGGAGCGAGCCGATCTCCTGGCGGAACAGGCCCTTGACCAGGGTCCATCGCGACGGGCCCTTCGGCCGGGCGGCCGGGATCGCGAACGCCTTGCGGAGGTCGTCCTGCGAGAGGAACCCGGCGCCGTCGTCGAGCTTGCGGAAGACCGCTTCGAACTCCTCGCGGGTGACCTTGCCGTCGCCGTCGCGATCCGCCGCGTAGAACAGCATGGCCCCCGGCGACGGGGCCAGGGCGTGCGGCGTGAAGTCGAAGTCGGCCGCGGTCAGGGAGCCGTCGCGGTCGCGGTCGAGCCGGGCGAAGTCGCGGTCGGGCCCGGCGAACTCGGAGCGGGCGATCGAGCCGTCGCCGTCCTTGTCGAGCCGGGCGCGGGTCGCCTCCCACGAGAACCGGGTCTGCGCGACCGCCTTCTTGAACCACCCCTCGCCCGGCCCGAGCTGGCTTCCCTTGAGGATGTCGACCAGCATCGCGACCCACTCCGGGCGGTCCGGCCCGGCTGCTTCCGACGGCTTGGTCGCCGGGGCCGGGGCCGAGGACGGCCGGGAGGGCGAGTCGTCGGCCCTCGTGATGAGCCCGCACGGCGAGCCCAGCAGGACCGCGACGGCCAGGTCGCCCAGGCGAAGGCGACGGCCGGGAGGGCGAGACAGTTCGACGTTCGTGGGCATGGCGAAGGCTCCCGAGGGCGCGGGCGGAACCGGCCGGTCAGCCGCTCGCCGCGACCGTCTTGCGGTCGGCCCGCCGCCCTTCGTAGGTCTCATCGAAGGCGAGGACTTTCGGGTCGGGCTCGATCCCCCACGACCGGCAGGCCTGCGCGTAGAGGTCGGGCCACCAGTTGGCGTGCTCGGTCAGGCCACGGTCGCGGACATCGGCCCAGTTGCTCAGGACCTTCGACCAGCATTCGTCGCCGTAGGCCAGGGCCTCTTTCCAGCGGCCGACCTGGGGGATGTACCACTCGCGGCCGATCGAGGCGTGGAGGACCTCGTCGGCCCAGTCGTAATCTTGGATCGTGGCCATGAGCGGGTCGCCGGAGCGGACGCCGACCTCCCACTCGTACTTCTTGCCCGTCCTGGGCATCAGGCCCTGCTCGATGAAGTAGAGGACGGCGTGCCGCTCCAGGGGCGTGCACTCGGTGTTGAGCCGGAGCGACCAGTTGTGGGTGATCCGGGCCTTCGTCCAGTCGACCCCGTTGGCGACGAAGCCGACCTCGCCCATCATGGCGTGCCGGGCCTCGTCCCAGAGCTGCCGGGTCATGTCGCGGTAGTAGCCCCAGGGCTTCCCCTCGGTCTGGTGGATGATGCTGGCCATCATCTCGGGGACGTCGACCTCGCGGAGCCGCTTGAAGAGCATCATCAGCGACTTCGAGCGGGCGTCGAAGTCGGGATGATAGAGGAACGACTCGGCGTTGACCCCCTGGTTGTCCAGGTCCTCGAACCGCTCGTCGCGGCGCGGGACGGGGTCATAGACGTAGCGGGTGGCCGAGTGCATCCGGGCCATCGGCCGGCCCGAGGGCTCGTCGGCGCCGTCCAGGCCCCCGGCGGCGAGCCACCCTTCGGCCAGGGTGTCGAGCCAGGGTCGCATGGCGGCCTCGGCCTCGGCGTCGACCAGGCAGGCGATGGCTTGGGCCCCGTAGGCGATCATGTCCGCCAGCTCGAGCCGGGCGAACCGGCAGACGCGGACGGTCGGGGCGTCGGTCAGGGGGTTGGTGGCGGCCAGGTGCCGGGCCAGGGCGGCGTCGAGCGCGGGCAGGCCGACCCGGTAGAGGCCGACGAGCAGCTCGGCCGTGGTGGGCGAGGCGATGATCTCATCGAAGACGACCTCGAGCGCGGGGTCGGGGACGATGTCGAGCCCGAGGGGGGGCTCGCGCATCTCGCCGACGCGGACCCGGAGGGCCTCGACGTGCTCGGTGCAGAGGTAGGCGTGGTGGGCGAACGCGGTCTTCAGCTCGTAGACCGGCTCGGCGGTGATCCGGGCGGTGAAGGTCGCGTGGAGTCGCTTGAAGGCGTAATGATACCGCTTCAGGCGGGCGACGCAGGCGTCGATCCCCAGCCCCGGCCGCGCGGCGTCGGCGAACGTCGCCAGGCCGGCCAGGGGCGGGAGCCCGCGATAGGGCCGATAGTCCGCGATCGATCTGGTTGCGTTCATGGTGGGTGGCTCCCCTGCGGCGGAGGGGGCGGGGGGCGGTCCCGCCGGCCGGGCGATCAGGCGTTCAAGGTCGGCGACGGCCGGTCGTCCTGGCGGACCGGGGCGGCCGTGGGCGGCTCGAACTTGGGGACGGCCGACTCGACCAGGTCGGACGGGGTGTGCACCGGCTCGGGCTTGTAGGTGGTCGCGGCGTGCTCGTCGAAGCGGAACTCTTCTTCCAGGCCGCGAATCCCCTTCTTGAACTCGACGATCCCCTTGCCCAGGGTCCGCCCGACCTCGGGCAGCCGCTTGCCGAACAGGAGGACGGCGACCCCCATCACGATCATCAATTCCAGCGGGTTCAGGTTTCCGAACATCGCGTGTGGCCCTCCTTCCTCGACGCGATCGGCCCGCCGGGGCGGGCGACCGGGTCAGTCGTGCTTCGGGGTCGTAGTGGTGGTGGTCGTCGACGCGGCGGCGGTCGGCTTCGCGTCGGCGGTGGCGGCGGTGTCGAGGTCGTCCTCGATCCCGGCGACGCCCTTCTTGAACTCGGTCACGCTCTTGCCCAGCGACTTCATGACGCTCGGCAGGCGGTTGCCGAAGATCAGCAACGCCACGAACGCGACGACCAGGAACTCGTAACCGCCGGGCAGACCGAAGGCGAGCGGCATCATGGCGAAGGCTCCTGCGAATGCGAAGACGGCCGGGACGGGACGAAACGAGCAGACTCGGGGACGACCCCCAGTATAACGCGTGGGCCCGCGTCCGGAATCAGGCGCCCTTGGTCTCTTCCTCGATCCCGGCGACGCCCTTCTTGAACTCGGTGATCCCCTGGCCCAACGACCGCATCACCCCGGGCAGGCGGTTGCCGAAGATCAGCAACGCCACGAACGCGACGACCAGGAACTCGTAACCGCCGGGCAGACCGAAGGCGAGCGGCATCATCGGGGCATCTCCTGCGAGGGTGTTCGAACCGATCCGGTCGATCTCTGGGCGACCCGGTCGGGCTCCCATTCAAGGGCCCGGGGGCCGGTGGACGACGGTCATCCAGGTCACGACCCAGGCGGCCACGGCCGCCGCGGCGGAGGCCGCGAGGACCACGAACCAGCGGTCGGCCATCCAGGACGAGGCCGGGCGGCCCTTCGCCCCGTCGGGCCGGGCCTTCCACGGCCGGACCAGGCGGGCGAAACCGTGACGGGCCGTCTCGGAGCGACCGTAGAGCGTGACCACGACCAAGGCCACCAGCAACAGTTCGCGCGGGCCGGGCAGCAGGCCCCAGAGCCATCCCAGGAGAATCGGGCAGGTCATGGGGTACATACGCCGGACCGGGCACGAAACGGCACGGGGGCCGGAGGCGGCGGGCGCCATCGTGACCGAAAAGGGGAGGGCCGACAGATCGGCACCGACCGGGGGATGCGTCTCGACGGGGACGACGCGGGGGAGGGACTTTCGTCTTTCCATCCTATCGCCTGCGAGGCGGCCGTCAACCGGATTCCCGATCGCCGTGGGAAAATGGCCGCGGCCGGCGATCGGCGGGGGTCGGGCCCGGCCGTCGGGCTCGCCGGAGGCCGGCGGGTCTCGTAGACTGGCGAGGTCGGCGCCGGGGTCGCGATTCCAGGTCGAATCGAGGGGGGGGGGACGTGGTCGACTTGAACGTGAAGCTGGGGCGACTCGCGCTGGCGAACCCGATCCTGGTGGCGTCCGGGACCTTCGGCTACGTCCGCGAGATGGCGGGCTTCGTCCGCCTCGAACGGCTCGGCGGCGTCATCCCCAAGACGGTCACCCACCGCCAACGGGCCGGGAACCCGACGCCGAGGACGGTGGAGACCGCGTCCGGCCTGCTCAACGCGATCGGGCTCGACAACGACGGCATCGACCACTTCCGGAAGCACCACCTCCCGTACCTCCGGACCGTCGGCACGGCGGTGATCGCCAACATCGCGGGCGAGGACGAGGACCAGTTCGTGGCGATGGCCGGGGCCCTCGGCGAGGAGCCGGGCGTCGCCGCAATCGAGCTGAACGTGTCGTGCCCCAACGTGAGCCACGGCCTCGACCTCGGGGTCGACGCCGCGGCCGTGGGTCGGCTGGTCCGCCGGGTCCGCGCCGCCTGCCCGCTGCCGATCATCGCCAAGCTGACGCCCAACGTGACCGACATCGTGGCCATCGCCCGGGCCGCGGCCGAGGGCGGGGCCGACGCCGTGAGCCTGGTCAACACATTCCGCGGGATGGCCGTGGACTGGCGGTCGCGCCGGCCGATCCTGGCCAACGACGTCGGCGGCCTGAGCGGGCCGGCGATCAAGCCGCTGGCGCTCCGGATGGTCTGGGACGTCGCCCGGGCCCTCCCCGGCCTCGCCATCATCGGCTCCGGCGGGATCGCCGAGGCCGACGACGCGCTCGAGTTCCTCGTCGCCGGCGCCTCCGCCGTCCAGGTCGGCACCGCCACCTTCGCCGACCCTTCGGCCTCCGAGCGGATGCTCGACGAGCTGACATTGAAGCTCGACGGGGCCGGGATCGCCCGAGTCGCCGAGATCGTCGGGACGCTCCGGTCGAATCGCGACCGGGCCTGATCCCGGACCCGTCCTCTTGTTCGGGATCTCAGATCGCAGATTTTCAAATTGCAAATCGTTTGGTGGTGTCCTACGCTGATTGAGTGGCGGGGCGAGTGAACCACTCCCGCCAGGTCCAGACATGATCGGACAGGCCCGCCGCCATCGCCGGCGACCGTCCCTGCCAGTGTCCCTCGCCGTCCTTGAC
>JAABUX010004901.1_pt1 | contig 16703 bp, 15 predicted proteins | sample 5561851 | NCBI WGS metagenome assembly JAABUX01 (sample SAMN10711883, study PRJNA513361) | rock metagenome | isolation source: Antarctica rocks | place: Antarctica: Victoria Land, Richard Nunatak red sandstone | collected 2016-01-03 | reverse complement strand
TTCGGGGAATAGAGAGTAAGCGCCCAAAAGTCTTCAACTTATACGAAACACGTCGCGCTGTGCCGCCCATCCTCCTGCCGAATCTCTTAACTGGCTTAGATTCGCCGCTTAAGTCGAGCGGTGCTCCGGCTTGGCGGCGTTGCGGCCTGGCAGCTTGGCGGCTTGGTGTCGTGTGCGGCGGTGTTGCCAAAATATGAACGGCTGAGCTCGGCATCCTAACCGCTCGGGGGCTCAACGGCTTAGAGGCTTGGCCGTTCGGCGGCTTGGCGGCTGAAGCTAGGCGGCTTCGAGTCGGAGGGTGCCAGTAGGCTTGGGCTGGCTTGGGCCTCGGGGATCGAGAGCGAGCCGCTTAACGTCCGACTGGTTCGAAGCGCAAGCAACCCCCTTAGCGGCCTGCGGCGTCCGGTACAAATTGAGGTTCTAGGACTCCAGAACTGCTAAGCCAAACATATGTTTGATGGCGAAATTATCTCAGCACGATAAGCTTTCTCTTAAGCAAGCGGCGGACATGGTTCTTGACTTCGCTCAGAATAGCGACTTGGCGCGAAGCTATAGTGTTCCGAAAACAATCACCCTGCAACAACTCGCCGACTGGTTTGCAAGACACGATATATCGCTAACCCAAATGGTAGAAACAGCTCGCGATCCTAATTGCCATATTCCCAAACTCGAGAACCCTTTAGGCAGTGATTGGGACTTTTATACGGAGGCCTCAGACGGGCAAGCGTCAGCGGGCATAGTCGATGGTGTTACTGGTGAGACTCTTACATCGTTATCGCATTCTGGGTCTCTAAGCTCATCGACTTACCGGTCGAAGCTAAAGCTAGCTCTTTCGTCTAGGCAACGAAGTATCGACAATGCCTCATACCAAGACTTCTTAACTTCGCTCAGCGACGGCTTTTCGAGTATCGAGGCCTTCTTAAATGATCGTGTGCGCCAATGGAATTATTCGCATCCGTCACAGAGATTTAACGATTCATCACCGCCCTACCTGACGCTTGATGAAAAGATTCGTAAGTGGGTTCCTATTATGACTGGTGGAAAAAGTCTCGACTTGGGCACCTCGACATGGAACAGCTATAAAAGGCTTCAAGAGCTTCGAAATCATGAGGCCATCCACCCTGATAAGTCGGCGCAGTCCCTTTCGTATGAAGAACTTGCAAAGCAATGCAACGAGTTCTCCATTGGAATTTGTGGTCTTCTCTTCGAACTACACCGCCTGTTTGATGTCGAGATCCCTAGCTTGATCATTCGTGGAAAGTATTCGCCGACGGTATATGCGTGAATTGTAATTCGGACTAGATAGCCGGCGCGTTATGATTGAAAATCTTGCTGGTCCTTCATCAGACCAGAAGTGTAGTCGAGGACGAAGCCCTGATAATTTAACAGCGAGAGAATTGTCCGGTTAACTAGCGTCCGTGCTAAACGCACTTCGAAGAGAAATGACTCCAGTGCTTTGTCATCATCCGCTCTCGGAATAAAGCCATTATGGCTCATTGGATTTCGGTACTTAAGAGCGCGTTTTTCCTTTGTTGTCAAAACGATACCAACCTGCTTCCAGAATCGTTCACGTCGATATGCGCTAGTTCGATCGTTAGCTTCGCGTAAACGACTCCAAATACGCTCGATCAAGTCTTCAGGCGTGTCTAGTTTTTTCAGCGTCTCTGAGACCGGTATTCTTAGCGATTCAATAATGGTCTGGAATTGCTCGTCTGGAACGATCTGACGAGACCTATTTGCAAACATCTTTGACTCAATTAAAGTATCGAGAGCTAGTGTTATATCCCGGATTTCCACGTCTGGATCATGATGAGAGTCGGAGAATAGGTGGGAACAGACAATATCAAACCTTGCGTTGTTGTTAATTAACTCCAACACAGAATTTAGCATCTTTGGAAACTGATCCGCCAATCCAAATATTGCACTATGGCCCGCAAACCATGAGATCGGTGGACGACGTGCGACGGCACAATCTTCGTACCAGAAGCGCTTACGCCAGAGTTCCTTATTCTCGTCGAAACCGACATAACCAGTAACCCTTCCACGGCGCCCGCTCAAGAATGAAAGAAGTAGCCATAACGAAGCTTCTTGTAACATTTCAAGAGCTTCTCCGTCGAAGGCTATAATTACATCGGATTCTGGATTTTCGAGATCAATCTGTTTGATTACGGCCTGTCTTCCGAATACCGTCGTAACCATGCCAGAACCTCTGGCGAATCTCCGACTACCTTCAATAGGCAGTGGAACCGGGTAATGTTCAAAACAGACTCCCGTAAAAACGATTCCACGCGATCTTGGCGTTTGTTCTAAAGCTCCGGTATCGAGTTCGCTTAGCTGACACTCGCAAGAGTCGCCAGCGGATGCCGTCCAAGAGCTTAAACTTACGTGAGCATTCGGGGAAGACCAACTCCCATCGCACGCCTCAAGCTTCACGTTTTCTTCATCGGAAGTGACCTCTCCATAGCTTCCTTTAGCCATTAAAAACCCGCTGAACGGTTGTTGAGATGTCAGCCTACACTTAGCGGTTCTACCGTTCCACTCAGCGGTGCAATGTAACTGGTATTGACGGGTTCCTTTTGTGGCGATGACTTCTCCATCGTATGACCATGAAGGAGTCGTAACCGAATTCACCTTATCGATAAGATGCCGGACCGGGGCTTGCAGGTCTTGTTGCTTCTGCCTGTACTCGTCCATGCTGCGCATAACGAGCTGTCAATTGTCATTGGATGCAAGCCTCTCCATCTAGTCTTGTTTGAAGAATGAAGTGGCACCCTCGAAGTCCTGCTGACCTTGAAGCAGCCCTGCTCTGTGACTAATGCAACCTTTGCATGCTATTCTATTCTTTATAGTCGAGCATCTCGACACCCTGAAAGATTGTAAAACTAAAGGCCCTTTAGTTGTGCCGGCTTAGCGCTTACAAGAACTATTGCTCGGCTTGCTGATCGCGCGCCAAGCTTCGCAGATAGGCGAAGCCAATCATACCGCCCATTGCCGTCCTGCTGCCCTACTTCAAATCCGCTTACGACGCCTCCGTCCTTTCAAAACCTCTGCGTCGGTGACGATTGATCGTCGCGATTCAGCTAACGTTGGTCGATGCTTTTCGGCGAAGAACGCGATCGCGGTTGTTCGAGTTGCATCCCTCACACCTCGTGCCCGCAGCGCTGTGACGAGCTCATCAAGGTTCCCGCGAGCTTTCAATCGGCTGGCTGGCGCATCCCAAGTCACTCGATGTCGTTGCGGTAACGGTCGGAACTCTGAAGCCACTCGCCAGCTCCGTCTAACACGATCGAGGTCCGGGACGATCGTTCCGCCGACATCATCGAGCGCTCGCCACCAGTCAATCTCTGCCTCGACGCGCTGCTCATAGTGGTCGCGGGCTTCGCTCTCGACCGCGCGCTGCTCCCAACGCTTTCGGCGCTCGGCTCTCGGCTTTCGGTAAGTCGCGTCGCGACCGAGCAGCTTTACCGCTGTTGCGACGCGCTCGGCACTCACCGTCATCGCAACCGTCTTGTTGTCTCGTACCGCTCGGACAAGCTTGATCGACGTGCGCGCCTTACGCGCGACTTCCTTTAGCGAAAATTCTGTAAGCTGCTCCGCGATGGACGAGCGCCCCGCGCCAGCCAAACGAAGCACCGCGCTGCCTTCGTCTTGCTCGGCGACATTGAGCGCCTGTGCCACAGCGTTTTCAAAAAACGACGATTCTTTCCCGATAACGGTTACTCCGTCGATTGTCACGGAGCGACGATATAGCGGCCCTCGGTAGTTTACTTCGTTGAACCCGCATGGAGCGCCAGAAGCCGTCGCACTCTTGGCTTCGGGATGAAGGTCGTATTCAGAGATGAGGCTGACGAAGCATTGTCCCCTCACTTCTCGCGCCTCGTAACCGCTAGGCACGTAACCCTCAGGACTCACCCGAGCAGAGCTGCCGTTCTCGGTCGACAAGACGACGCGTCCGCCTGTCCGCATATCGAACCACGGCGATGCCACGCTTTCCTCAAGCCATTTCGATGAATCGCACAACGGAGCGAACAATCGCGGCCTCGACGTCCAATCGGGAACGATGCCAGGATTCGGCCTCTTCCCGCGCAGCAGGTGTTCGGCGTCGCGCGTCGCCTGTGCGCGCGACATTGCAGGCGCAACCTCGCCTCTCAAAAATGCGAGAGCATCCTGTGCCGTCACACCGGGAAGTTGAGCTTCGAGGGCCTTTATGAACGCGTCGAACGTTCCTTCGGGACAATCGCGATCCACGCGAGTGTAGCGGCCCTTCACGCCATCGAATCGTCGGTCAAGCGTTCCATCGAGAAGCGGAACGACCATGCGCCCTCCGATCGCGTCGAGTGCCGTCACGTAAGGCTCGCGATTGCCCTCGGCATAGGATCGCAGCTGCTCGGCCTTTCTCGCAACGAGCAGCCGCCACGCCTCATCCGTCAGGCTTGTGTCGCAGCTATTCATCCCAGAAGCGAGTCGAGCCGTCAGTCCAAAACCGTAGGGCTTCGCGCTCAGCTCGTACGGCTGCCCCATGTCGTGATCGACGAACGCTTTGAGCGTTTCTTGCGACGAGAGTGGAAACTTGGTGACGACCGGCTGCGAGAGCCATGCTGGAGACTCAGGGTCGAGCCCGAGATTCTGTTCGATGAGATAGCGCCACAGCGGCTCGATCCCCCCGCCCTCGGGCCAAACGATGCCGCCGAGCCCGGACTCGGTGTATTGCAGTTTCGCGCCTTCCGGTGTCTCGAAGCGAAGATTCGGGCGACCCTCTTCGTCAAACTCGAAAAGTGCGTAGCGCTTCGAGCTGACGGCGTACGCCCATAGCTGCCGACGCGATCCGTCCGGCCGCATGTTCACGTCTTCTAGCTTGAGGATCGAACCTGACACGATTGAACGGCTGTACGGCGACAAGCCAGCGAACCGAGCCGTAATCTCATCGACCTCAGCAAACGAGAGAGCGTGAACCGACGTTTCTGCGTCGCGATGCGGTCCAGCGTACGACGCTCGATCGTTGTCGTTCCAAGGCAGCGGCCCGTTTGGAACTGGCACCCGTCCGCCGAGCCGCGTTGCCACGATAGCGCATGAGTCCGTATCTTCGAGCGCGTAGCATCCGCCACGCGAAGTGACCTCGCGTTCGAGCATCGCAAGGAGCAGTCGCGCCCCTGCGGTGATCGACGTTGCGAGCGGGGCAAAGTAATAGCGCCCGGGCAGCTCCGGCGCATCGGTAATAACCTCGAACGGCTCGCCGCCGTTGCGAACGAGGACAGTCTCGACGTCGCCCTCGTCCCGCGCGTTCACCTCGGCGTATATGCCGTATGCGGTTGCATTCGCGAGAACTTTGAGCCCCTTGTCGAGCCGCTTTCGCCCTTCGGCCGAGAGCGCAGGATCGCGCTTTGCGGCTTGGCGTTGCTCGATGACTCGCACGAACACGTCCTCGCGCGCTGGGTCGATTTCCGCATATCCGGCGAACTGCACCGCCTGCAACCCGGGCACCGGCTCGACGGACCCACTCGCATCAAGTTTGGGAGCAACGCGATACGCGCGTAGGATCGTCGGTCGATCGTCCGTCATTGCAATCGACGCGGCGAGGTCGCATCCATGATACCAAGCGGGCGTCTCGCTCTGAGCCTTGACCATGCCGATGAGCCGATCGGCATCGTCGCCGTCGTACGCCGCTCGCACCGGAAACACCCCGGAGCCATCAAGCCTCACTTCGGCGAAGAGGTTAAGCTTCGGCCACGTCGTTGGATCGAACAACGCTTCGGGATCGAGCGACGCGAAAAGCTCGCGGGCTTGTACCGTGCAGTCCTCCCAGCTCACCTCGGCTGCGCGCAGCGTCTCCATGTTGCCCAGGAGTGCGTTCACCGTCGGATAGTCGGAAAGGAAGTCGAGGTATTGCACCGGTACGAACGCCTTACGGATTCGGACGCTCGTCCGACCGCCATAGAAAGCGGACTGTGCGATCCCGAGCGCTTCCCGAGGGAAGTCAGGCCATCGTTCGAGCGGCGGCGTAACGCCCATCGCGTCAAGGTACGCCTTGCCGATGCTCGCCGAAGAGAATGCACGGTCGGCGTCGAGTGGGATCGGGTGACGATGGAACTCTTCGAGCAGCGCGCCGAGCAGCTCGCCCGTCGTCGCAACGTCTTGAAGACAATATCTGACGTACGCGCTATCGAAGTCAAAGCCGGGATGCCCGCCTGGGGTGGCCTTCGCGGTGACGCCCCACGCCTTCGCTGCCGACCGCAAACTATACGCGCGATCGGTGAGCGCACGGGCAAGTGTCGAAAGGTCTAAGAACCGCCCCTTGTATGGCTTGTACGCGAGATACTCTTTGCGGATTAAAAGTTCGACTGCCTCGCGCTCGTCTTTGCCCGCTTCGATGAGCCGCCGCGCGCTGCGCTCCGTAAAATTCAGCTCGTTTGCTGGCTTGCTCTCCCATGGAGCCGCAACGGAGCCTCGCCGAACCCGAGCTGCAAGTTTACGCGCCCATCCGATTACCTCTGCTCCATTGCCGTTACTCGCACGCGTGAACTGCATCGAGGCCTTCGTTGGCCCAAGCCGACGAACAACGATCGCAGGACGAAACGCTCTCTGCTGTAGACGGCCCGACGCGGAACGTTCGATGCGGCCGTGTTTCTCTTTCGGCCATAGTAGCAACGAATGCGCTTTCCTGCCTTGATCCTTGGCGGCCCCCGCTTGACGGGCGATGCGAGCTAAGTCGAATGGGAGATTGAAGCCAACGACGAGCGCTCGGCGCCGATATGCGAAATTGTAGAACCCTTCGAGAAAGTCCGACTGGGAGTGAACGAGAAGCTGGCATCCTTCCTGCGCTTCGATTTCCCGAACTGCTTCCCGGAGTCGAGCTTCGTTATCGGACGGCGCTCCTGGACCGTCGGCGTAGAAAACGCCACGCATCATCGGTGCCGAAGCGTATTCTTCACGATCCGCGAGCTTCTCGTATAGCGCCCAGGCTCCGAAGGTGAGCCGTTGCGTGTGGTCGTTCGCGGTCGTCTCGCAATCGAAAACGAACGCGAGCTTGGGCAGCGGTGTCCGCTTCCTCTGACGTTTCGAGCGAAGAGGCTTCGGCTCGGCAAGCTCACAGTATCCGCGCGTCGCCGCCGTAATCGAGTCGTTCATCAGTTAGAGCTCCTGTCCTTTCATGTCACTCGATGCGAATGCTGAAACTAAAGGCACTTTACTTTCGAGTTGTGATTGCTCGGCGCCATTCGCATAGCTCTCGAACATCGACGCCCCGAGAAAGAGTAGGTCGGCGAAAGAGCTCGCGTAAACGCCCCCCCTGGCCGAAAGCTCAGGCGCAGCGATAACGAGCAAGTCGGCGAAGCCGCGAAGATGCCCGGCGGCACTGAGGGGTGCCGAGCCGCTTCGATTTTCGAGCGTCGTCCTCGGCCACAAGCGCTGCCGCTCAGATAGCAGGCGATGCGAATTGACGCCAATGTCGATCGTGACGGTTCCGTTTCGTCGGCCGGCGACGTGGTGGCGTTCGACCGCTGAACGTCCGGCAAGAATAGCGCTACACGCCGCGCACAGGACCGGACTTCCGGCTTCGAGAGCGAGCAGATCGTCGTATCCGCAACACTCACAGAAGCGGGCGCCACCAAGCCGTTCGAGAATCTCTGCGCGACGCAGCGCGAGTGAGCGCGTCATGCTGCCTCGTCGAAGTCGTCGTACGCAATCGGCCCAACATCATATGGACTCCCATGATGCAAGCGCCCGAGACGAGCCAACCGCGTCAGGTCATCGGGGTCCCATAGCAGTTCAACGCGCGTCCCATCGGCGAGCTTCACGCTGCGGCCTCGATACGATCGCAACTCCCTGAGAGTCGCCCGAGACGGCACCGCGAGGGCGTTACTGACGGCAGCGCTATGTTCGCCGATAAGGGACCGCTGCTTCGAGCCTTTCACAGCTCGTTCGATCGAGCCGTTCGACGATATGATCGACATGCGGGCGGTAAGCGAGTCGTTCGCTTTCACGCCGACTCGACGCCCTTGCCGTTCGAGATTGCCGTCAGCGTAACGCCGCACGGCAGCGGGCGTCGTGCCTGCTTTCTTCGCAGCTTGCGCCAAGGTAAGCTCAGGAATTCTTCGCAAGGCGAGGAGGGCTCGGGTAGCGCGTGCCTTCGTCTGAACCGCTGCCTTCGACGGCTGCACCTTTTTCGGCGAAGCCAGACGTGTAGAGGCGGACGAAAAGCCCTTCGCCTTTGCGTTGGCGTTCTGATATTGTCGGTACGAAGCAAATGTTTGGCCTGCGAAGTGCCCGCGCGACGGCGTGTACGGCCCAGCCTTAGCCGATAACGGCTTACTCATTGCCGATCCCGTGACGAGCAATCGAAGCGCGAATCTCGGTTTGCGCTATCATGCTCGAAGCCTGACCGGCCGTCCATCGGACGGCTTTATCGAGCTTGACGCCGAGCCGGCAAAGCCGTTGGAGCTGCGAGTCCGTCACGCTCTCCGTTCGCCATCGCGCATCCTTGCTCGTAAGCGGATTCGCGCCCATGCTTCGTACGGACGAGCCGATCATTTCCGTTAGCTCGAACAACGGCTCGCTCTCGAAGCGCTCGATGACTCGGCCCGTCGAAGCCCTCCGACGGGCAAACCACAGTCCCGAGTCGGCGTCTCGACCGGCGAGCCAATGTTCGCCTCTGCCGATCGGAAGCGCGAACAAGCCAGACTCAAGCACGAGCCAACGATTCTTGTCGTCCTGCGCCGGAGTTGCGATGAGGTGGCGCTGCCCGGGCTTCTGCTCATGCTTCGGCGCGCGACCCATCGGACCGTCGGCGAACACGTCGGCGAAAAGCGCTTGGCGCTCGTCGATCGGGCCCGAGCCCGTTACGTCGATGACGCGGCAGTCGAGCTTTCCGGTCGCCTTACGCGTCCCGCGACCGACGCGCTGAAGATACAGCCCGGCACTTTGTGTCGGAGCAGCGAGGACAACTGCCGAGATGGTCGGCTCGTCGAAGCCTTCCGTCGCGATCCCGACGTTGACGAGACAGGCTGCGGGCTCCGATCGCCATGCCTGGAACGTCGCAGCTCTTTCGGGTTTGAGCATCTCGCCGTGAACGTAGTGTGCCAAAACCCCCGAAGCCCGGTAGGCGTCGAACAGTGCAGTAGCGTGTTTCCGATCGACTGCAAAGACGATCGAGCGGCGGCCTGCAATGTGTTCGAGCGTCTTGTCGACCGTTGCGCGCGTAGCGGCGCGCATCTCTTCGGACAGCTCGCCTTGGTCGTAGTCACCGCTTCGCGTGCGAAGCTCGCCGAGCCGGATGCGTAGCTTAATGGTGATGGGGGTGAGCGGCGCTAGAACGTTAAGCTCGATCATTTCGTCGATCGAGCGAGCGAAGAGACACTTGGGCAGCTCGTCCTGCATTCGAGCCCGACCCGTCCGGAAAGGCGTCGCGGTGCAGCCGAGAACGATGGCGCTCGGATGCGCTGCGTATACGGCCGAAATGACCCGCGCGTAGGTGTTTTTCGGCTCGACATGATGAGCTTCGTCGATGAGGAGCGCTGCGACCGGAGCGCGATCGAGCCACGCATCGAGCCGATTCGGGCGAAGACTTTGGACCAGAGCGACCAGCACCGGCGCGTCGAGATCGGTGAGCTTGCCGCTGACGAGCGTTGCGACCGGGACGCGCACGACCGATCGAAGCGTCGCGGCAAGCTGCTCGACAAGCTCGCCGCGATGCGCTATGACGAGCACCCGACCGGAACCAAGAAGCGTCTTCGCGACCGAGGCGAGAACGATCGACTTCCCGGAGCCCGTCGGCATCGCGAAATATGCCTTTGGGTGCTCGCCGATCTTCGCCAAGATCGTGTCAACAGCGAGTTGCTGGTATGGGCGCAGTCGCGGTCCCGCGAGAACGCTCAGCGCTACCACGTCAAGTCACCAAAGCTCAGCGTCGCGGCGACGAGCGGCCTCCGGTCGTCCTCGACTCGAAGCCGGAAGTTGCGCGTGATATTCAGGCTCTGGTCGACGGCGAGTACGTCGCGTCTCTTGGAATAGGCGTCGAGAGCGTATTGAAGCGTCGCGGCGTCGATCGAACCCTCATGCGCTGGGACCAGAACGACGATGCCGGTGCGGTCAAGCACTTGCGGCCACAGCTTGTCACGGCGCTTCGGACTTGAAAACTGCGTGTCGGAGTGCAGGATGATACGCGCATCGCCGACGGCTTGGCGAATAGCGTCGCCAACGCAGGCGTTGCGTTGCGAGCCGACGTCAATCGACGCTGCGATAAACACGAATCCGCATCGTGCACCTTGCACATACGCGTTCGATGGTGTAGAATGAGCAAGTACTCCGGGAAGCGTTCCGAACATAGTATTCTCCATAACCGAGCTAAATTTGGGGTTGGGTATCAGAGAGTCGCTCGCTATGAACGGGCGGCTCTCATTGTTCTAAAGTGCCTTTACTGTTTGAGTTTCCACGCAATTTCCGAGGCCTCGCCTATCACGTCCAAGAACGGTTCGGGGATGGCGTCATTGCCTCGATCTATTCGTTCGCATATCGCGTCCCATGCTTGCAAAAGCTCGTCAGCGAGCGCGTCGGTGCTCAGCGGCGCGTCGTCGCCCCTAAAGCGTTGCACCTCTCGAATCGCGTCTATGAATTCTGGCGAGAAGTCTTCGATCGCACTTCCAGCTTCTCGCAGCTCCTGAACGGCTTTCACGAAGCGAACTTGACACTTAGCAGCTGTCGAGCTGCTCGGTGTCGAAGTACGTTCGGCCTTTGGGCGTGCGTTATGCGAGCAAACGGTCCGAAGCGATACTCCGCAGGCGCGTGCGGCCTCGACGTTCGTCGCTTGCGGGAACAGCGCGAAGAACGTGTCGATCATGTCGTGGCGTTCTTCTCGCGTTGGCGGCCTACCGTGAGAAACATTATCGGTAAAGCTATGAAGTAATGCCTCCTCCTCGTTACGAGGCGCTGGGCCGACAACAGCTTTGATTGTCGAAAGCCCTGCTCGCTTGGCAGCTTCGACGCGAGCGTGTCCGCCGATAAGCCCGTATTTCGTCTCGCCGATCGCATAGAGTCTCACCGGAGCAAGGCTTCGAGGGTCGTGTTTGAGCAGCTCGACGAGGGGCTCAATGTCGTCCTCGGTCGCGTGCTTGCGCCGATGCTGGTGCGTCTTGATGATGTCGGCTAGACCGACTTGCAGCTCTAGCATAGCGACGACCCCTCGACACGCGTGCGCTCGCATCGCAAAACATGATTCAGTATCGCGGCCGGGGTCGTGCCGAGACGCTCAGCCACCCGGAGCACGAACGCGATGCAGTCAGGATCAAGATGCAAAATCTCTTCCGCCTGCGGCGCGGGCTCGATTGCCCGAGCGTTTCTCATGCTGCATCCAGTGACGGGATGGCGATTGCGAATGCTCGCGTGCGTTCTCGACGTGCAGCCTGGGTGAGATGCTCAGAGATGATGCTCGCAAGGGCTTTCGAAATGTCGGAGCGGCCCGAGCCGTCGTCGCCCTGATGAGCAAGCTCGACAAGATAGCTTCGGTGGCTCTTTCGGAGCACGACGCGCTCCGTCGTGAGTTGCGGCATTTGCCGAACTTCGACGTCAGGAGACGCTGGCGCAAACGGAGGTTCGAGGACAATCGCGCACGCGGCAGAGGTCGTCAGGGGGTCCACGAGATTCTGTCTCATGCCCCCTATAACCCAGCTCGATTCTGCGATATCGCCGTAGCCGTGCATAGCATGCCAGGCGTTTCGCATTTATTCCAAAGCTAAGAGCTGCAAGGGGCTGTTAAGCTCGACTATCTCGAAGGTGCAGCCCTTATTAAATTGTGCAGTCTTCGAGATAAGGGACCTTGCATAAAGAAGCTATGCATGCTAAGATACATCTATAATGCATGGCAATGTAGACATTTCAGAAGTCGAGCTAATCGAGCGCCTGAAACGGCAAGGCGTTCCATTGTCGAGACGTGCTCTCGATGGATACGTTGCAAAGAAAATTGTGTCCGTTTCTACATCCGGTAAGAAGGGCTCGCCGCGACGATTTTTCGAGAATGCAGTCGATACAATTGCGAGCGTCAAGGCGGAAACGGGCGGTCGCAAGAGCATCGAAAAGGCTGAGGTGTCGGCGTGGCTCAAGTCGTCGAAGCAAATTCCAATTCCGCGAAGCGCGTTCAAAGCTCTGGCGCAACGTGCAATGCAGTCCGAGATATTGTCGGAGCTTAGCTCGTTCGCGCAACGCCCGGCCGAACTCGATGATGACGAACGATGTGATCGAGCGCTCACGCTTTCACAGAACCTCGGAGAACGCCTGAGTGCACAATCAAGTGTTAGTTCAGATCTTCTCGCCGAGGTGTTCGGAGACGCTCTCGTCAACGACGAGCCGCTCGCCAGCAAGCGGTACACGGCGGATAAGATTCCCGGAACCGACATCGATCTTGTGCTCGATGCTTCCGTAGCAATGAGGTACCGAGGGCTTTTCAACCTCGAACAGTTCGTAACGTTAGTTACTGATGAAAAGCTTTTGAGGGGTCGACGAGTCGCGAGGGCTTTCGAGAAAGCCGTGCCTTTTGCGCGAAAAGCGCGGGAAAAGGCGCTTGGCGAATACGGGCCGCGCTCGATCGGCCCAAAGCTTAAGAAAGAGATCGTTGCGTTCAGCAGCCTAGTGTTGCAAATGGACAGCGTTGCAAGTTTCGAGGGTGTTCTACAATCTGCGCAATTTGTTCAAAGCGACGTTGACGCGTTGCGAATCGAAACCGGCTGTCGAGCCCTTGAAGAGTACGTCAAAGCCCCTCGGAGAATTGCTCGCCGGTGAATGAACTCGACGAGCCGCTTGTTGCGCGCGATGGCGTAATCGCGCTTTGGGGCTATGGCGTCAGCGTCACTGTCTCGCGCGGGCATCTCGTCCTCACCGACGGCGTACTCGATAAGCGCCGAACGTGTCGACTGTCAAAAGGCGAGCGACCACAGCGCATCGTCATCGTCGTCGAGACAGGTGGACACGTCTCGCTCGACGCCGTGCGATGGATCGTCGCGACCAAAAGCGCATCGCTCGTAATGCTCGATCGAGCGGGAGTCGTTCTGGCCGCGATCGGACCTCGCCGTCTCGACGATGCGAAGCTGCGACGCGCCCAAGCCATCGCCCCTTGGACTCCGGCAGGCTCGGCCATTGCAGCGCTGCTCCTCGCCGCGAAGCTCGCAGGCCAAGCGTCGGTGCTCCGCAATCTCGAAGTTCCCCAAGCCTCGGTGCGCGCGATCGAAGCGTGCCGGGACCGCATACTCTCAGCGGGAGACATTGCGGCAATGCTGATCGCAGAGTCCGATGCGGCTGTAACATATTGGCGAGAGATAGCGCAGCGCCGCGTCCGATTCGCTCGACGATCCCTCGATCGCATTCCTACGCATTGGACGCTCTTCGGCCAGCGGCAATCGCCAATCGCCCGAGGGAATCGCCGAGCGGTTACGCCCGCCAACGCCATGCTGAATTTCGCATACGCTGCGCTCGAAGCAGAAGTGACGCTCGCGCTCGCAGCTGTTGGACTCGATCCTGGCTTGGGCATTGTTCACGCCGACGTTGAGGGCCGTGCGTCGTTCTCCCTCGATGTGCTCGAAGCGCTGCGCCCCAATGCCGATCGCGTTGTTATCGAGATCCTTGCGAGCCGCAGTTTCTCGCACGAAGACTTCGTGGAGCTTGTCGCTGGCGACGTTCGATTAGCGCCAGCGCTTGCGACGGAGTTTGCGCGACGAGTCCGCTTGCAGCAGCCGGTTGCGTACGTTGTGTCGCAAGTCGTCTCGAAGCTCGAAGCGTCTTTGCTTCATATGTTCTCGTCATCGGCCTTTGCCGAGCCGATCATCGCGACGGATGAGCGATCGGCCGTCGTCTTGCCCTCAGTCGGACGCGCGCGACCGACATCCGCACCCGGCCCGAAAAGCGAGGAGCCGATCGGCGTAGCTCCCGAGACCCGGCCTCGGCGATCCACCACGCTTCGAGTTCGCGATGCTGCGATCGTCACGACCAAACGTCCGACCACGATCGCACGGCGCTGCGAGTTCTGCGGCGTGCCGATCGTAAAGCGGCGGCGCCCTCATGTGTGCAACGCGTGTCGCCCGGACCATGATGCTGAAGAACTTAACCGAATGACGGCTCGAATCGTCGCCGCAGCGGCGGCGGCTCGCGCTCGGGAAATTGATACCGGCGGTGCGCCAGGAAGCCGTTCCGAGGCGTCGATCGCGAAGCAACGGATCGGGGCGTCTCGAATGCGTCAAGCTCAGCTTGCTTGGATAGATGACGGTTCTCTTGACGGCATCGACTTCGAGCGAGACGTTCGGCCAAGGCTCGCGCGCTTCTCGGTGCTTACAATCGCTCGCGCTATCGGAGCATCGCGGGCGTGGGGCGCGCGCATTCGCTCCGGCCCCGTTACGCCGCACCGTCGGCATTGGGCAGCGCTTTTGCAACTTGCAAGCTCTGCTACCGCGTGATGATGATCGTGCATTAAATGGCTCTGATATCGGAGCCGTTAATCGCGAAGACGTGCTCGCAGCTTTGCGCGCAAGAGGCGCCGCAAATGTCTTGCGAGCAAGCGCTCTGGCTTTCTACGGCAACGCCAAACACCCCCCCACTGGCAGAAGCCCGTCGAATGATCTTGCGCTGCTCAACGTGCGGCGCGAATGGTCGATAACAGAAGTGGCTGTCGATTTACGAAGTTCGGCCGCAAGCCCGCGATTCAATGAAAGAGGTGTAACGGTGTTGAGCGCAACTCGCTCGGTAGCTCGGTTCGGCGTTCTCCTAAGTATTATTTATGCGGCTACGCTCAGCGCGTCGTTTGCCGATCCGTCGCTTGCCGTGCCGAACACATCAAATCATGCTCCAACCGGGTCGCCAATTGAAATCGAGTCTTGCACGACAGGAACCCAGGGCGGTCTCTTGGTGGCGCAGACGGATGGTTCATTTAAGATAGTGTTCACGAACGAAGGTTCGACTACGGCAGACTTAGTGCGGTTCCAAGTTGAATTGGGTGGAGAACGTATATATATCAGAGACGTCGGTTCGTACTCGCCGGGTACAACAATTACCCACGTCTTTCGTCGGCGTGGCGGTAACGTCGTTTCATCGCCTCTCTTTGGCGCCGCTCGCTTAACTTGCGACGTCGCGGCCGTCCACTTTGTCGACGGATCAAAATGGACGCCTCCGTCGGAAGGAAGCGTCGTATCGAATGCGTCAGCTCATCAATTGCAAAGTCTTGGAGATGGATTCATCGGAGTGCAATGGGTCATGGACCAATCTGCGCCAATTATTCATCTTGTCATGCCAGGGGGCCCGGCAAGTCTGGGAGGATTGACGCAAGGAGACACGATTCGTCAAATCAATGGGCAGCGAGTTGACACGATCGATGACGCCGTTGCGCTGATTACTGCAAGTCCGGTTGGAACGCCCCTTGACGTGACTGCTGACCGCGACGGGCAATCTATGAACTTCACCATCGTCGTGGGCCACCGTCCACAACCTACGAACTAAAGTCACCTTAGTTCGGTGGGCGCTGCTGATAATCTGACGAATACTTTGTCAGTGCTACTTGACTAATGAAAGCAAATGTTGAACTCACTGGCCGTTGCGTGTATCGCGGTCGCCAGCCGCCATAGCTTCTGATCGGCAAACGTACGCGCCTTGACGAGTCCTACCGTACCACCGCATCCCCTTTTCATGCCAAATACCAGTTGCGGTATTCAACCAAACAACCGTGTCGTTAGGACAGTGTTTCTGCGCGCTACTCTCGCTTTCGAACAGCTGTAGCTGCGCAGCAGCGATTGTCGTCACGCTCTGATTAGGCTCTGCTGACGTTGGAGTCAGCGGAGAAATCAATGTAAGTAAGACGAATAGCAACGACGCTATCGTGACCGGTAGCTTCAGGCTTCTACGATTACCAAGCATAAGCAATACTCCGAGACGTAGGGCAATCTAACCAGCGCCGATGGACACTCGAAACGTTGGATATTGTGCGTCGTGGTCGACGGTCATCTGTATGCCTGATCGTGAATCACGGCCGCCTGTCCGTTCACTGTGAGGGATTCGAGTTTCGTCAGTATAGTGACCTTCGGCTCAAGCCGTTACGCTTATTGCGAGCCAGATTCTTCGCGCTGCCACGGTTGCAGAGCTTCTTGCCTCAAGTTCGACGTCGATACGCGCCACTGTCGATCCGATGTCCGGCTGCACTCGGGATGCCGCCCCAGCGATTGACGTAGCGCCGGAACCACCGCCCGAGCCGAATCACGTCTTGATTTTCAAGCCGAGCGATTGCTCGTAAGACGACGATTGCTTCCACTGTTAGGTCCGTTTCGGGCACCTGCATAGCACCGAAGAGCCGAGCAAGGGGTCGGCGATCGGCATCGGCGAGTTCGAGCAGCGCAGCTCGTACCGCTATAAATGGAGTCGAATGAGGAAGCACGGGCATCGAACGTATGTTCGATTACATTGTGTGGCCCGCCTCGTAGTGATTCTATCGCTAACGACCTACCAGGAGGAAGTTGCGTCGACCGGCGCGCTCTGGCGGGCACTGCGAGACCTCTGCACGCCCCTACGGTCCTTCTCGATCCAACCTCCAAGGCCCCGAGCCGCCTCGCTACGGGCGCGAGGCCCAAGCCAGCCCAAGCCTACTGGCACCCTCCGACTCGAAGCCGCCTAGCTTCAGCCGCCAAGCCGCCGAACGGCCAAGCCTCTAAGCCGTTGAGCCCCCGAGCGGTTAGGATGCCGAGCTC
>JAABUX010004899.1_pt1 | contig 16708 bp, 15 predicted proteins | sample 5561851 | NCBI WGS metagenome assembly JAABUX01 (sample SAMN10711883, study PRJNA513361) | rock metagenome | isolation source: Antarctica rocks | place: Antarctica: Victoria Land, Richard Nunatak red sandstone | collected 2016-01-03 | reverse complement strand
GCGGGCGGCGGCGCCAGCGCCGGCGGCGGCGGCGGCGGGCGCGGGCGCCAGGATGCTGCGCCAGGCGGCCTCGCCCGGCACGCGCCAGTCGCCGCTGGGCGACACCTCGACCTCCGTCACGTCCGGGCGCGCCTGCGCGACGGGTTGAGGTTTAGGATTCAGGATTAGGGCAACGCGCAGCTGTATCCTGCATGGACCCACTGCACCGCCCGCGCGGACCGCTGAGCGTGCTCGTGCTCTACAGTGTCCACCAGGGCGCCGACCAGGGCGCCGGCCATGCGGCTGCGGGGGCGCGGCATGCCTGCAAAGCACCGGCAGACATGCCGGGGGCGGGTGTTGGCCGCGAGCCAGGCACGTGGCGGGTATGGGACAGGCCGCCGCGAGGCGGACGGCGACAGTCGCTAGGCAGGCCGCGCAAGGCAGGCCGCGCAGAGCCGGCCGCCAGCGCCGCACGCGAGGCCGGGGCGGCGGCCCCACCTGCAGCGCGGCGAGCACGCGCAGCAGGAAGCCATCCACGGCCAGCTCCTGCACGCTGCCGGGCGCCATGGAGTGCGGGCACTGCCACTTGCGCGTGCGCTCCGCCAGGTCCAGGAACGTGTCCAGGTCGAACGCGACCAGGCCGCCCGCGCTCTGCGCGCGCCGCAGACATAGGGTAGGTTACAATATCCTACAATACAGGGTTATGGAACCTACCCTGTGGAGTATGGTACACTACCCCAAGGCAGTACACCACTTTCTACCCTTGGCGCATGACTCCGCGGCTCGACTAGGTGAGCCGCGGACGCGTCAGCGCTGTTGGCCACTCGACGGCTCAGCGCCCGCACTCCGGCGCGCCTCTGCGCATGAAGGGCAGGGCGGTCCGGCCAATGGGATGCAGCGTATCGCGACGGCTGCCCGCAGCCACCCGTTGCCCAGTCTGTGGTAGCCAGGGCGGCGCCAGCGCGCGCGCCGGGCGGCCCCGAGCCGGCCCCGCTCGCCGGGCGCGCGGCCGGCGGCGGCGCACCTGGAAGCGCGCGGGCGTGGCGATACGCATGCCGGAGTTGGGGCAGCGCAGCGACACCACCGAGGGCCCGATCTGCAGGTCGTCGTCCTCGCCGCCGCCGCCGCCGCCGCCCGCCTGCGCAGCGGCAGGAGCTCAGGTTCACCCTTCAGGGGTCGCCTGCTGCACGCAGGGCCGGCGCCAGCGCCGCTCCCGGCGCAACGTCAGCGGACGAGCCCGTTTAATCTGTCCGCCGACAGGTTCTCACGCACACACCATGAGCGCGCCAGCACCAGGCCTCCCGCGCGCGATGCGGACCGGCCTGCCTGAGATGCAGGGTAGGGTTTGGTGCCCCGCGGCCCCCGCGCGACGCGACGCGCGCAGCTGGCGCCTGCGCGCACGGCCCGCTGCCGGCGCAGGCCTGCCGGGCGCGCCGCACCCACGACGGCCTGACCCATGGCCTCAAGCTTGGGTTAGGGCCCTCCCCTATCCTACCCTAGCACTGGCCCCACCAACAGCCCCCATGCCAGCCGCGCCCGCGGCACGCCCGCAGCGCGCGCCGGACCGCACCTGGCGCCGCACGCGCTCCAGCGCCTCCACTGCGCTCTCGGGCGGCGCCATCAGCGCCCGCACCTCCGCCCTGGTGCGCCGCCGCGCGACCTGCGCGCCAAACCCCGGGCCAGACCCTTCTCAGCCGCCTGCAGGGCCTGCAGGGCGCTGCCCTGTGTCGCTGCCGTGCAGGGTGATGTGCCTGTCCGCCCGCAATCACGTCCGTCAAACTGGCTTTGCTTCTCATGTCGCTCATGTCAACTCATGTCGCTGTGTAACGCGCGTTTGCTCGAGTGCGCGGCGGGCGGCAGGCGGCCGCGGGCGGCCGCAGCGGTGCCGGGGGCAGCTCAGGGCGCGCGCGCCGAGACGGGCCGCGCGCCTGGAGCACAAGGCAGAACGGGCGGCAGTCGCCGGCGGAGAGCTGCAGCACGTTGCGGCCGTGGAAGGCAAGCGTGCCGATGGAGGCAGGCTCGTCGCGCGCGCTGCCGCCCAGCTTGGCGTTCGCCTGCCGGCCGTAGGGCCGGTACTGCATGTTGTTCACGCGCAGGTCCGCGCTGCGCGGCCAGTGCACGCGCGCGCCCACCGCGTCGCCCAGCAGCAGGCACGCGGCCTGCGCGCCCGCGCGGCCCGCTCTCAAACGCGCCGGCAGCCGCCCCTGCTTTCGAGTTGACACCGGCGGTGTGGCAAGACTCCCACGAGCGTGGTGGCTTTGCTGCGGCGGTCGTCAGTGCGTGGTCGGAACAGAAGCTTCTTGTCTACTGCCGGAGAGCCTGAGACAGCTCTTGCACACACCGGCCGCCGCGGCGGCCGGCTTGCTCAGAGGTGCGCTGCAGCGCGGGCGGGCGCACAGGGCGCGGGCGGGCACACAGGGCGCGGGCGGGCACACAGGGCGCGCGGGCGGGCGCGGGCGGGCACACAGGGCGCGCGCGCCTGCAGCTGGCAGTCCTGCGTCGCGCGCAGGCTGTCCACGAGCGCGTGCGGTAGCGAGAAGTCGCGGCGCACGTGGCTCACCCACTCGTCGCTCGCGCCGCCGGGCCGCACGGGCCGCCCCGGCGCGTGCTGCAGCCGCGCGGGCGCCGCCAGCGCCAGGTTCACCGGCCGCCAGAACGGGTCCGCACGGCCCAGGCGGCACACCTCGCACAGGAAGCGCGCGGCCGCACCGGCGGCGCCCGCGTCGAAGCGCACGCACTCGCAGTGCTGCCACACGCCGCAGCCCGCGCCCTGCGCGGCGCGCGCGCGCCGCTCACGACCGAGAAACCAGGGCAGTGTGCCGCCAGCCCCAGGTACGTATGTAGACACGCCGGGCGGCCTGCCCAAGTCGCGGGGCCGGCGGCCGGCTCGGACGTCGGCGCGCCACTGACACAGACGCGCGGGCTACACAATGCCGCAGCTCATGCGGCCTGCAGCGCTGCTGCCGGCCGCGGCCGGCGGGCTGCTTGGAGCGCGCCCCCCGCCTCGGGGCCACGGAGTGACCGACAGGTGCAGCCCCGTCCAGCTGCACGGCCCACAGCAGGCCCAAGGCAGGCGCGGCCGACGCGGCGCCGCAGGGTCACGGCGGCAAGACCTACTTCACGAGCGCCCGCGCGCCTCGTGCGACCAGGGCCGCACCTCGCACTGCACCATGGCGCCGCGGTTGCCATTGGACCCGCAGATGCAGCGCACGCGCGAGCCCGCGGCCTCCACCGCGGCGTAGCCGTTGGCAACCGGGGGCGCCGCGCCCGCCGCGCCCGCCGCGCCCGCAGCATGCCCCACCCTGCGCGACGGCGCGCGCGCGCCTGGCGACCCGCCGCGAATGAGGGCGGTCCCGGGCCTGCTCCGCAGCGCACCCGGCACGCTGCTTCGCGCGGGAAGCGGCTGCGAGCCCCCTGGCAGGGCTGTGCGCTCGCTGCCGTGCCGCGGCTCATTGCTTTGTGGCTGATGCATGAGCCGCACCAAATCAAACTTTACATGAGTGGTGCGCGCACCCGTTCGAGTAACCCGGGAGGGAAGCGACAGCCTGCGCGACGTTGACCCGCCCGAGGCTGGCCTTCATCGCCGTGTAGACCTGGTCGATCAGTTTCGCTGCGCGCACGCCAGCACACGCGCGTCGCGACGCTGGCGCAAGGCGATAATCAGCGTGCCCCGTCGCTGTGCAGGGACACTGCAACACTACATGCGTGGCGAGCACCACAGCTCTTCCCGCGCTGCAGCGGGGACGCCGGAACGCCTGTCATCACTCGGCATGGGCTGTGCCGATGCTTCAGGCACACGGTGAGGGCGACCAGTTTCCACAGGTCTTAAAGAAGAGCTCCAGAGCCGGAGCGTGGGGCGGTGCGCGGGCTCCCCTTGCACGCAGCTCAGGCGGGCTGCGCTCGCTGTCCCACTGCCACGCTGCGCTGAGGCGCTGCCTGAGGAGCGCCGCACCTGCGGCATCGATCTTGTACTGCTCCCGCGGCGGCTGCACGGCGCTGTTGACGGCGGCGCCGGCGGCGCCGGCGCCGAGCGCCGCGTCGCCAAAGTAGGCGAGGATGCGGGCCTGCAGGTCCGCCTTGCGGCCCTTGCGCTCCAGGCCCAGGCGGTCGAGGACCTGCAGCCGCCGCACAGGGCTGGGGCGCGCGCGCCGGGACGCGACAGCGCAGGCCCCGGGCGCTACGGCGAGGCTCTGCACTGCGCCAGGTCCCCATGCTCGCCACGACAGTCTGCCTACCAAGCACCCTTGCGAACCGCCTGCCTGCTCCTGCGCATCAAACTACCTTGCACTCTGTGAGCTTGGCTGCGGCGGCACAATCTGTTGGCACACCTAGAGCCACACGGCCCCCCGCCTGTTTCAACACGCGCAAGCACGAGCCTTTGGGGGCCTGCTGTGCAGCCCCATAGACGTACACCGACGTGCCACAATACAAGTGGCTCACATCGAGCCGGCGCACCTGGTGGAGCTCGCGGATGCGCAGCGCCGCCATCCTCTTTCTCACCTTCTCCTCCATCGCTGCCACAGCGGCCTACAACGTGTGGCGCGCCAGCAGGACTGGCGCCGCCGCTCGCGCTCACGCCAGGCTGACGCTGGCCCGGCGACGCGCTAGCCTCTCGCGCGCGTCGGGCGAGGCAAATCTCGCGTGCAGCACACCAGAACACGGTACGGGCCTGCACCGCAGCGAGCGGCTTACTGCCTGGTGGAGCTCGGAGCCACGCGGTCGCTTGCTCATGTGTGCACGCGCTGAACAGTGCACTGCACGCTGGGCACGCGCCTGAGCGCTCGTACCGTCGCTGGCCTTGGCCCGTAGCAGACAACCCGATGGAGCGGCGCTTGAGCTGCAAGGACCCGGCGCTCAGGTTGATGGCCGACCCGCTCGGTTCAAGGCCTGTCAGCAGCGGTCAGGTAGACCAGCAGGTGACTCCAGCAAAGCGCTGCTGGTGGACAAGGCTGCCACAGCGAAGAGTCTCGTGAGCTTGGACTGCCCTGGTCTGCTCTCCAGCCCTCATATATGTCATAAACCTCCGTGAGAGCCAGCTGCAGCAGGCTCACTTCGAGCCTCAAAGTCTCGCCCGGGCTTCCCAAGCTTCCAGCGAGCGAGCCAGCCAGGAGCGCTTTAGAGTAAGAGGAGGCTGCACACGGCCGCAGCTGTGTTCGCACGCTCAGGCCGCATTTTTGCGCAGATGTCAGCAGTTTTGGCGCCGTAATAAAAGGCCATGGTGTGGGAGGAGGTGCGCCTGCCTGCCCTCGCAGCCTGGCACCCTCCATCGCAGCTGCAGCCCGCAAGTCCCGTGCCACAACGCGGTATGCGCCGCAGGCCGGCACGCGGCGCCCGCTGTGCGTGCTTGACGGTGTGGAGAACAGCATGCCCAGCCCGCTGCTGCACCACGAAGCAAGCGCGGTGCGGCCCTGGCCGGCCGCTGCTGCCATTGAGCATAACAAGATTGCTCTCAGCGCTCGCGGAAGCGTATGGCAGGCTGGGGCACGGTGCGTGTGCGGCGCGCAGGCTAAGGGCCAGGGCGGCAGCGCGCGCTGCACGCTGCGCGACCTGTGCGCCGAGGACAAGGCCAAGGTCGCCAGCCTGATCCGGCAGGTCGTCCAGGCAGAGCAGCGCGCGGAGGAGGCCGCCGCACGCGCGCAGCGGGTGCGGGCGCGCTTGCTGGCGGGCAGGCACGCTGCGCTGCGCCCTGTGGCAGGCCGGGCAGGCTGCCTGCTGGACGCGCGGGGCCGCCGCTGCGCGGGGAAGGGACAAGGGGGCTGGGCAGGCTGCTTGCTGGGCGCGCGGTGTCGCCGCCGTGAGTGTGGCCCTGACCGGGCGAGCGCTGTGCAGGAGGCCGCCGCACGGCAGGCGGAGCTAGAGGAGCTGCGCGCGCGTGGCAGCGATGCGGCGCGGGAGAACGACAGGTGCCCGCACCGCCCAGGGCCAGGCCTGCCTGGAGACGCGCCTCTGTCGATGCGCTTGTCCTGGCCTTACCTGCACCGTGTCAGCTGCATCCAGGTTGACATGATAGCAGTCTGAGGTTGCAATGGGCTGTGTATGTCTTTGGGCGACACAGGCCCAAAGAGACAGGATCATGTCAAGCAATGAGCCCTGAGCCCTTTCTCTGCTTAAATCACTTACGAGTTGAAGCTCCATAGCCAGTGTGCCTCTGGGATCACTCTATGCGACATTCGGGCAGCAACGTCCAAATGACGTTGCTGCTATCCGCTATCTGACCTTTCAGCATCCACGTCTCATGTAGACTACTGCTGACGTGCGCGCAGCCTGCGCGCCAAGCTTGCGCGCGCACTGGCGCTGCTGCGCACATACCAGGCGCGGCTGCGCGCCGCGGCAGCGGCCGCCGCCGCACCGCCGCCGCCGCCGCCGCCGCCGCCGCCGCCGCCGCCGCCGCAAGCACACCCTGCCGCCACGCCAAGCGAGCGCCACACCGGCCTGGCGGCCGCTGCGCCCGCACCCGGGCGCACCTCCCAAGAGCCTGCAGGGCCCGCAGGTGGGCGGGGCGGGGGCGGGGCCGCGGCAGGCCCAGCCGCGGCGGCGCCCGGCGGCGCTCTGGCGGACCTGGCGGCCCGCCTGCTGGCATGGCAGCTGCAGCAGGCTGCTGCCCAGGCGGCAGGGCATGGCTCAGGGTCAGGGTCGCATGCAGCGCCTGCCGCCGCGCCTAAGCGCGGCGGCGCGCGCGAGCAGGACGAGCCCGGCGCGAGCCCGCTGGCGCGTACGCTGCGGTTTGACCCGGAACTAGGCCCACACGGCGCATTCTATTTTGCGGATGTAGGCGCGGCGGCGCCCAGGTCCGGCCCTCTTCGTGGCAGCAGCCCTGGAACCTGCGCCGCGCTGGCGTCCGTGAGCGAGCGCAGCAGCTCGGGCGCCTGTGCGTGCAGTCACGGCGCCGAGGCTGCCAGCGTCCCCGGGCCACAGGTCGCCCAGGACGCCGTCGCGCAGCGGTGCGGGTCAGCGGGCGGCGGCGCGGCCGAGCAGGCGCTTCCAGCAGGGGATGAGCGGGACGGTGAGAGTCTGCGGCAAGGCAGCGAGGGCAAGCGTCACTGCGAAGAGGTGCCTGCCGCGCAACCGGAGCCGCCGACAGCGCGCTGCAGCCAGGAGCGCGCGGGCGAAAGAGGGCGCTGCCAGCGCGGCAGCGAGCACGCAGGCGCCGCGCCTGTGGCGGCGCCTGCCCATGGCGCGGCGGCTGTCGACACCCTGGCGGGGTCTTGGGCGGCACCAGGGTGGGCGGAGGCGCGGCCGCTGCCCGTAACCGGGGAGCCCGCGGCTGCGGCTGCGCGCCTGACGGAGCGGCTGCCGCGGCCGGGCGGGGGGCGCGAGGAGGGCGGCGGCGCGCCAGGGGCGGGCGCGCACGAGCAGGCAAGCGCATCAGCGCGGTTATGGAGCCCAGCGCGAGCTGCACGGCCGCGCGCGGAGCCCGAGCCGGAGCCCGAGCTGGACGCGTCGCTGCTCAGCCTAGTGGCCGAGGTCGAGGCGCTGCAGGCCGCGGCCGGCGCCCCGCGCGCCAGCGCCGGCCCCGCGCCCAGGCGCCCCAGGCCCGCCCCGGCGCCGCGCGCGCGGCCGCGCAGCCCGCCCGCGCGCGCACTGGTCGGGCCGCTCTGCCGGCGGTGGGCGACCAGCGGCGATGACTGGCTGGTGCGCCTGCGCAAAATTTACGCTGGCGCGTAAGCTGGTTAAAGGTTGGCTGTGAGAGACCGCCTCTGCTTGCCGTGTATGAGCGCCGCTTGCCGATGATGCGAGCGCAACGCCTCCCACGAGAAAGGAGACGTCAGAATGTGCCGCGTTTCAGGCATTGCGTCCACGCCTTTCTGTGCACGGCGCAGGATGCTGCCGAGGGCGACGGCTCGTTCGTGCAGGAGAACGATGTGGTGTCGCTCATCTCCGAGCAGGACTGGGACCTGCATGTGAGCAGACCTGCCGGCCTGGCACCCCCGGGGCGCCTGCTGCAGAGGCGGCGCCTTGCTTGCTTACGTAGCTAGGGGCACAGCCCGCTTGCGTTCAGCAGGACGGGCACGTATAGGTGCTCTGTGTTGTATACTGTGATGCAATTGAATTAATGCAATACGCGCCAGCGCTAATGCTACATCTAGGCAGACCCAGCAGCGGCCGCCCCAGCACCTGGCCGACGCAAGGCGACCGCGTTCGGCTGGCACCCAGCTCCAGCCCCGACATCAGGATACGCGCGCGCGCTGTCACTGCCCGGCGGGCCCCGCCGCGGCGCCCGGCCCCGCGTCCAGCCGCGCCAGGTACTCAGCGATGGCCGCGCCCTCCTCGCGCACATCCACGTCGTAGGCCGCGAGCGGGTCGGTGCGCGCGGCCGCCGCCAGCTCCGCCTCCGCCGCGTGCCTCCGCCTGCGCGCGGGGCCCTAAGTTAGGGCCCCCAAAGACCGTCGCATGCGCAGCGTGCAATGGTAGGGTTGGGTTACAGTCCCAACCCTAGCCCTATCCTGCTGATGTATGCGAGCGCCTGTGGGGATCACAGCCTGCTTGGCGCCTGTGCGGCCTCCGCCGCGCGAGCTGCTGCCCGCCTGCGCATGGGTTCTTGGGCCATGGCATGCGCAGCGTGCAGCAGGCGTCTGCCAGGAAGGGTACTCTGCCTTTCGCCGGCCCCAGCCCCGCTGCACGCCCTCGCTTGGCATGTGGTGGGCGCTTGGGGCAGGGCATACGCTGAGCACGAAGCTCAACACTGGAGCACGGCCGCGCGCGGCCTGACTTACAGACTGACTCTGGGACGCGCCTGCGCTCGGCCTCCCGCTCGCGCTCACGAACATCGCCCTCGCCCGCGCGGCCCGGGCTGGCCCGTTTGGCGCCCGCGCCGCCGCGCCGCCCCGGGCCGCCCGGCGCGGCCCCAGCTTCAGGGTCTGAGGCGGGGTTTCGCCCAATCGACGCCAGCATGCGCGCGAGCGCGGACGCGTCCGGGCTGCTGCCCCCGGCCGCCAGCAGCTCCGCCACGCGATGCAGGCACGGCGCGCCGGCCGCGCCGGCCGGCGCGGCGGCGGCGTGCTCCGCCGCGGCGCGCTGCAGCGCCTCGCGCGCGGCCGCCTCCGGGAAGCCCGCCGCGGTCAGCGCTTCCAGCGGGGGCAGCGCCTGCGGGGAAGCGAGAGCGCTGTCGTGAGCACATCAGGTCTGCCTGGCGGCCGTACTAAGCGGTCGCCGTCCTAAATGCAATGGCTTGGCCATGCAATGTGAGGCCATCTTGGCGGTACACTGCACATGGACCGCACAGTCATGAGGCACCACTTTGCTTGGCAACAGCGCAGTGTGAGACCCCGCATGACCACGCAATTACGAGACGGATCCCGCGGCGACGGAGAGGGCGTGTGTCTGCAAGTGATGACAAGCATGCACAGGGAGCCGGGTGAGGGGGCCGCACGGCGGGCACTTGCGCAGCGGCGGCGCGCATGTACGCCTGCAGCGCGGCGTTGGCCGCCGGGTTCGCCAGCCGGTCCAGCGCGGCCTCCTGAACGTTGCCTGCCTGCGCAGGGTTTGCGCAGGGTGGGCGGCAGCGGCTCTCAGGACCCGCCGTGCACGGTTGCTGGATCAAAGATGCCCCGCATGAACGCTGCCAGAAGGGCTGCTGCCGCTCTTTGTTTTAGTTTAAGGGGCGGCTTGTGCCCATGGCCGTGCATGGGGCAGCAGCAGAAATCAGGTGCGGGGACTTAGAGCTGGACATGGTTGCCACATATCCCCACAGGCAGTCCAGCACAGGCGCGGCGCCGGCCCCGCAATGTAGGAGCCACAAACGGTGACGCTGCGCGCTCGGCGCGGGCGTGGCGGTGACAGGACAGGCGCCACCGAGGCTTGCCTGCCGCAGGGCCTCGGCGGCCAGCGGCCGCGCGTAGCCCAGCGAGGCCAGCCGGTCCAGCGCGGCCATGTCCACGCGCGCGCCCGCCGCCGTCCGCCCGTACCTGCAGCCGCCGAGCCTCTGAGGCACGGTGATGGGAGCGTGCGCGCCGCGCCGCGCAGCGCCCGGTCAGCCGCGCCGGCCGTGGAAGCGCATGCAGACACGCGCGGGGGGCGGGCTTGCACGCGGTCGGAACCGCCTGTGGGTCTCCTTCAGTGCGTGCGGGCAAGACAGCCAACAAGGTGTGCATGCTCACAGTGCTGCGCCCTCTTTGCAACCCACACCGGTGAGTACAACTCAGGGACTTAGTTGCAGGGTACTCAGGCTGTCCACATCTGGCTTCGAGCTCCGCAACAAGCAGCGCATGGACCGTGGCAGCCATGCTGGCCGGGCGCGCACATGACCTGCTCGCGACGCAGCGCGGCCTCGCGCCGCTGCTGCGCGCGGCGCGCGCGCGCGCGCGCGCGCTCGTCCGCCGCAAAGGCGGCGGCCGCGGGCAGGTCGCCGGCGCAGAAGCGCAGCGCGCGGACGGCCTGCAGGCAGCACGCGGCGTTGGGGTCGGGTGTGCGCCCCCACAGTGTGTGCAGTTGCAGCGCTTCGCCCTGGCGAAACAGCAAAGCTGCGTGGGTGCTGACAGGCTGCAAATATGTGGCAGGCCCGTCCAGCACAGCGGCGCATGCTCGCAAGGTGCGCCACACGCACACATAGTAGACGTGCATGCATGGTGAGGTAGTGCACAGTTAAACGCATGCATGACAAGGCGCTGGCTCCGCGCGCGTACGCACCAGTGCAGACTTGAAGCCCATGCCGGCCAGCGTTGCCACTGCGGCATCATCCACCTGCAGCCGCCGCCACTTGCCCTGCGCCGCCTGGCGCCCCGCGCCCCACCCGCCCCTGTGACCAGCTCTCGGCGTGTCTGCCACGTATGCAGCTGCGTGCATGCGGGCATCGCACATTTGTACCATTGGGCACCACGCATAGTGTAAGCACACTATTAAGATGTCTTCTGCCTATCGCCAAGCGCCAATTGACAAGCAGACGCAGTCATTCGGCGTCGAGCTGATGGCAACTCAGGCAGCCTCATGGTGGACGGCAAATTATTAACAAGCGCACGCTCAGAAGCGCACGCTCATGGAGACCCCTGGCGCTCAGGCACACGCCCGCTGCCTGACACGCGCCCGGCGGCGGCCGCACCAGCAGGCGCGCGCGCGCCGCGGGCGCGTCACCGGCGTGGAAGGCTGCCACGCCCTCGAGCAGGTGCAGCCGCACGTACCTGCGGGGCGCGGCGGCTTGCGCTTTTGCCCCAATGCGGTCCACCGTTGCGGTCTGCGCAACCTGTGCGCAGTGATGCAGATATGCCTTGTGTAGTGGCGGGCTGTATGCAGCGAGGCATGCTCCCGTAAGATACCTCCCCGCTTAACTACTCTTCTTGGCCATCCTCCATGACTAGTAGAGTCGAGCAACAGCAGGACGCATATACATGTGAGCCTGCAACTGCCGCGGCAGGGTCCCCCGGCGCCACCGCCACCGCAGACCCGGCAGGCAAACGCGGCGCACACAGGCTGACAGGGGGTGGACAGGAAGGGTTCTAGGGGTAGGGTCAGGGTCATCAGGCGCACGCACGTCGCGAGCTCCGGCTGGAAGTCGCCGTGCAGCGTGCGCAGGCGCTCCATGCCGGGGCCGTGCGCGCGCGTCAGCGCGCGCCGCGCGGCCGCCAGCCGGCCGCGCGCCGCGCCCAGCAGCGCGTGGTCGCCCAGCTTGAAGTAGCACCTGCAGGGCGGTCGCCAGGGAGCTGCTCTAAGGCTTTCACGTGGGCTACTGTGATGGGTGTCAAAATCTTGATGCGTGTTGGTAATTGTGCAAAACCACAGAATGCGCGGACGATGGCATGCCAGCAATCGCCCGAGTCGGCAAGCGCCTGCAGCAGTCATGTGGTAGCCAGCTGGCGCGCGCAGGGGACGAGCATGCGCTTGAGTGTGCTGTGTCGGAATAGCAGCTAGCCATAAAAGTGCGTACCAGAGCGCGGCCATGCGCGCCCGATGCAGCTCCCATGCCCACCCGCATCAGGGCGGGTGCGCGGCCGCGCGTGGGCGCGCGCGCACCAGACGGTGTCGAGCTGCAGAAGGCCCGGGTTGTCGACCAGCGCGAGCACGTCCGGCGGCGCCAGCGCCCACGCCTCCTCCGCCAGCGCCAGCTCCTCCAGGGCGTCGTGGTACGCGCCCTGTCGGGCATCAGGATAAGTTAGGGTAACCCTACCCTTACGCTCCGCCACTCCCACCTCTGTGACTGGCTTTCGCGCCCGCGCCCGCCCCCGCGCGCCGCCCTGCCGTGCACACACGCGCCGGACAGGGAGTGCAGCAAGAGGCATCGCCCTGCTTCCGCGGCACTGCCGCCGGGTCGCGCGGACAGGGACGGGGCCGAGGGCGCATGGCAGCACATTTCCACCTTGCGGCACCGCTTCCTCCTCACGAACAAGTCAGCGCTTCGTCTTGCAGCATGTGTATCTGCACACTGCGCCACCTGCTGCAGCGAGCGCTGCGCGCAGTCGTGCAGCGCGAGGCCGGTGACGAGCGTCTCGCGCGCGGCGGGCGCCAGCGCGAGCGCCTGCCCCGCCTGGTTCTCCAGCTCGAAGTGGTACTGCGAGTCGGACCCCAGGCCCCTGCCGTGCGCGCGCGGGCGCGTTAGTAGCAGCCTTGGCAGTACGGCATACGACAACTCGCATGCTGACTTGTGAGTGGATTGCTGGGGCCGCACCCGGCCGCGCCGCGCTGCGCCATGGCGCGCGCCGCACTGCGGAGCCTGTCCAGGCGCGCCGCTCGCTCCTGCGCACAGTGCGCGGCGTCAGTGTTGTGTGGCGACACCTGAGCGTGAGGACGCATCAGCCTCACACACAGTGACAAGGTGTGTGAGGAGTACTCCCTGGGCCTTTGCCGGCGGGCGTGAACGAAAAATGACGCGCGGGTCTACGTGCAAGTAGTGAGTAAGGAAATGTATTGTATGCAACGACATACATACGTGCCTGGTCAGACAGGGACGCGGCCTCGGCTGCAGCCAGGCCGCCGCTGTTGGCTGCAAGCACAAGTATGCGCGCGCCGGGCGCAATGCCACACTCCAGCAGAGTCTTGGTAGCATCCTGCAAGTCTTCATAGGCCGTGTTAGCAAAGGTCATCTGCTCCTGTCTACACTGCCAGTTATGCAAGGCTGCATGCACTCAGAGTTTGGTCATGCGGCACCTGAAGTTCCCGACCTCCGGCGATGAGCTTGACCTGCAGCCCGCACTGTAGCCCTGCCACACACGTGCTGCAGTGATTTCTTGCCTGGGCCGGAAAGCCGTCGAACGCACGCCACCACCTGGCACAAGCACTTGCAGATGTGGTACTTTACCTGGCTCAGCAGCAACCAGCTGCCTGAGCTCTTGCACAGTGATGCTGAGCGAAGGCACCACCAGCTGCTGCCGTACCGCCCCAACAAGCTCCAACGCTGCAGAATCAGATGGATGCATTTTGTGCTGTGGGATTCCTACACAGTAACACAGGATTGAATTCTTTGGTCACACGATATCGCAGTAGCGCAGGGATTGCTGGGCTTGCCCAGAGCAAAGTAGCCTGTTGCAGTCTGGCCTGTTGCAGTCTGGCCAACCAGTAACCTACTCGGCACCCTAAATGCGTCAGCATCAACTCGAGTTTTGCAGGATTGCGTAGTACAAGCTGAGGATCCTACATTGGCAAGGCTGCAGGCGCATCTACTCTTTGATTGCATTGGCATCTACAAGATCTTCTGTTATAGCTGCGTGCGCTGGTAGTCCTGCCTCATGCCTGCCTCAACCTGGCTGCCACGGGTGCTTGGTATAGTTGGCAGCGGCCAGCTGGGGGCTGGTATTGCACAGGTGGCTGCCGTAAACGGCCTCCAAGTGGTGCTCTGCGATGCTAACGCCAGCGCGCTTTCGCGGGGCGTGGGCGGCATCAAGAGGTGACGCTCTGCCTCTCGCGCGTGTAAACAACTAACGATATCGAGCCTGGGAAGTTGCTCTTCTCATGCCTTGCGCAGTTTTGCCTGACTCGACGCACCAAAGTGCATGGCACCTCTGAACAGTGCACCTGCACGCGGCGTGCAGGAACCTCGGGAGGCTGGTGGACAAGGGAACGCTGAGCGAAGGAGAGGCAAAGGCAGCAACTGAGCGCATATCCACTTCCTGCGACTTGGACGTGAGCGAGCCCGCAAGTCGGTTGCTGCATCGCACACCCACACACTCGTGCGCACTTTGCACATGGGTCTAGTGCGTATCATTAAACTGGGTCACTTGCGCAGGCGCTGAGCAGCTCGGAGTACGTAGTAGAAGCCGTTCCCGAAGACGAGGCGCTGAAGAAGGCGAGCGCCCCTGCACGCCTGAGCAGGCTGCGCTTGAACAGTGGCCATGCTCCGTTACTGAGAGGGTGGCTGACTTGAGGATGTGGGAACGCAGTCAATATTCCGGCAGCTTGACCAGGCGCGCCCCGCAGCCCACCTTTGCCCTGATATCCTGCAGGAGGCTGCAACACTCGTGGCCGCGGTGCCGTGTGCCGCTTGCACCAGGTGATGGGAGGTTGGAAACAAGCAACGCCCCCAACCCCCCTCACCCCCCACCATGTCCACCGTCCTGCGCCAAGACCGCACACCGCCCGCCTTCAGCCTGGGCTATGCAGCCTGGCCGTCGGCGAGCGCGGCGTGCCTGAGAGAACGCTGCGCCTGCACGAACGGCCTGAGCAGGAGCCTGATCTGGACAGGTGGTCAAGCCAGAGGGCATCCTGGCATCCAACACGAGCTCCATCTCCATCACGCGCATTGCGGCCGCCACGCAGCGGCCAGAGCAAGTCGTGCGCGCCATGTTGCATCACGCTCTCCTCCTGCTCGCATCGGATGCCCCTCATGTCCGTCATGGGCATGCCGGCTGCCGCATGCCGCTCGGCATGCCATGTGGCGCAGTCAGCTTGCGTACTATCAAGCTCCTTACCGTGTCAGCAGGGAGGCACTTGCTGCCGCGGGCGCCAAGCAGGCTCCACACAGCAGGCGCCGGCGCAACTCCTGTGATGCCCGAGCCCCACAGTGCGTGACAAGGCAAGCCTGCGCGCATGAAAGCAAAGCGATGTCCTGTTCACACGGAGCGTGAAGTCGCCGCTCGAGCCAGGCATGCAGCTGTTGCGCTGTGCGCGCAAGCCTGTTGCCTGTGGGGCGCAGGTCGGCATGCACTTCATGAATCCTGTCCCAGGTGCACGGGCCTGCCTTCCCTGTGAAGTGCATCCATCACGTGTCCTGGCGATTCCCGTACATGCAGGGTTCTGTGCAATGCGGTGCAATGTTGCCTGCGCCCGGCTCCTGCGCCTAGCCCTGCGCGTGCATGTGGGGTGTGCCTCGCCCCTAGCCCACGCGAAGCTAATCGGCTCGCCGCGGGGCGCCGCGGCAGTCATGCCGCTGGTGGAGATCATCCGCGGCATCGCGACCAGCGACGCGGTGCGCGCACAGCATGCGGACGCAATGCTCCCACTAGCTGGCAAAGGCTTTTCCTATCTGCACTGGTTGCACCAGGCACTGTGCAGTTGGTTGCACGGCTGTGGCAGCCCCCCTGAAGGCTCCCCACTCCCTTTGGCACTGTGATTGCCATGTGAGGCAGCAAAACGCTCAGAGCCGCCCCGGGAAATTGCGGGTCCCAGCGTGCGTCCTGCAGGCACTCTGGGAGTTCCTGTGGGTTTTTGGGGGGACCAAGGGCCTGGCCGAGCACCTGGGCAAGATCATGAGCCTCTCGCTGGTCCGCCCGGGCTTCATTGTGACCCGCATCCTGCTGTGGGGCTTCCTGTAGGTTTTCGGGGCGACCAAGGGCCTGGCCGAGCACCTGGGCAAGACCGTGAGCCTGTCGCTGGACCGCCCGGGCTTCATCGTGAACCGCATCCTGATGCCCATGATCAACGAGGCCTTCTTCGTGCTGATGGAGGCGCGGCCCGCGCCCGCGCCCGCGCCCGCGCCCGCGCCCGCCCGCTCCCGCTTAACTTGTAGCACGTCAATGGCACCCTCGTGCTGCGTGGCGTCCAAAGGCAATGCACAATGTGTGCCACGGATGCAGCAGCACATCACTGGTACCCTCGCGGTGCGTGTCGGAACCCAATTCACAAAGTGCGCCATGGATCCAGCAGGACGTCTTACAGTGCGGTGTAAGTCTGAGTCATGGCCGCCCCGCTTCTCACACGCTTCTCTGCCTGCTTACCTCTGTGGGGCGGCTGTGTCAAAGTCTCATAGAGAAGCGTGCAATGTCTGCACGCGGGTGTGGATGCCGCTGACGACACCGGCGGCGGCCTGCATCTCAGCAGGCATTGCAGGCCGTTCCGCGCACGCGCGCACAGCATCCACACGCCCCCGCACAGTGCCACGCATCAGGGCGTGCAGCACGCGCGCTGCGCGCGCGCTCAGGCGCGCCGGGGCCGCGCAGGGCGTCGGCTCCGCCGAGGACATCGACAAGGGCATGGTGCTGGGCACGGCGCACAAGATGGGCCCGCTGCACCTCGCGGACTTTATCGGCGCGCCCCCCCGCGTGCCCGCGCCGCACCCCCTGCGCGTGCTGCCTGAAACCTACCCCTATCCTATCCCATCAACACCTTCCTGCTCAGCCCGGGGCGCGAGCGCGGACAGCCCGCGCTCGCCCGCAGGCTGCGCGACACGGGCGGCTGAGAGCGGGCGTGTGCTGTGCGTGAGGGCAGCCGCCGGGCCTGCCTGTGGGAGCCAGCCGCGGGGCCAGGTCAGGGGGCAGTCTGGGGCTGGGCTGCAGAGGCGCCTGACTGCGGCTGCCGGTCGGCCGCAGGCCTGGACACGTGCCTGTCCATCATGCGCGTGCTGTCGCTGCAGACCGGGGACCCCAAGTAC
>JAABUX010004898.1_pt1 | contig 16710 bp, 16 predicted proteins | sample 5561851 | NCBI WGS metagenome assembly JAABUX01 (sample SAMN10711883, study PRJNA513361) | rock metagenome | isolation source: Antarctica rocks | place: Antarctica: Victoria Land, Richard Nunatak red sandstone | collected 2016-01-03 | reverse complement strand
AGGTGGACAAAGTGGTCCAAGGCCACTTGTGGCAATTGAGTAGGAATCCTCAACTGATCCGATCCCTCTGGACTGGCTCAAGACTGCCCTTGGTCAACAAGAACCTAGCAACCTGATGAGCAATAACCGATCCGGGCCTTTCACCTGTTCAGAGGCGTGAACGGCTACCGAACAACCATGCGCCGCCTCTTGACTTCCGTCGATAGCGAAGCTATAAATTTGTGAATTGGATGTCGTGTTTTGTTTGTCCGGAATTTTGGGATCCCCTCGCACGTCGAAAGAGTCTATAGTGCGAGGCCGCAGGCTTGATCCGGCCAGCCAAAGAATTCGCGAAGTGATCTGGTAAAAAGCCATCTCACCGGACGCCAGCGAGCGAGCCCCGAATCACGACGTTCGACAAGCGAGGGGCCATGCCCGACCGTAGAAGCCTCGTCTCCACGCTCTTGGTCACATCCTCGTTGGCGGTGCTGGCATCGGTGCTGGTCGCGCCGATCCGGACGTCGGGGTTCGTCACCGTCTCGTCCCGGCCCGATTGCCTCCGCCGCAATTTCGCCCTACCCCCGGGCCAACCTACGACCCGCCTCAGCGCAGCGATGGCCGCCGACGCCTTCCCGCAGGTGAATGCCCTTCCTTCCGAGAATGAAGAGCAGGATCGGGCCGATGCTCTGGACGGGCCTCGAGTTTCCTTCCTAATCCCTTGTTCCTTCCGCAAGGTCCTCGATCGCCAGTTGATCGCCCCCCGCTCGACCCTCTCCCTCTACCCCCTCCGCTGTTGATCGTCCGCTAATGGACCCCTGATTACCGGCTGATGTGTCGCCGGTCCTTTTCGCGTCGTCCAGGGTCCGGCCTGGGGGATGGCGTGCAATCGACGTCGCCGACTCGGTCAAACCGTGCCTCGCCAATGCCCAGGTCTTGGGCTCGACGTCCTTCGTGGTCGTCGGTTCGGCGTAACCCGGACGCCGACGTCGGCGATCGATCGACGACGACCTGGTCGGAAGATCATCCTGGGCGTCTTCCGACGCCACCTCGCCCCCTCTGGCGTCGAACCGAGGCGGATCGCCGTTCCGTACTCAAATCCATCCAGTCCACACCGCATTTCCTTGGCCCAAGGAATCGGGACAGAGTCGAGTCGAGAAGAGTCGAACAGGAGTCCTGCAATGAATCCGATTGTGTTCGCCATGCGACGGCCCTTGACAACCTTGATGCTGGTCGCCGCCCTGGTCGGCGGCGGGGTCTTCGGCCTGAAAAAGATGCGTGCGGACACCTACCCGCCGCAGAAAACCCCCAAGATTTACGTCTATCTTGATTACATTGGTACGAGCGCCAACCGGACGAAAGAGTACATCGCCAGCCAGTATGAGTCGTATTTTCACAAGCACCAGGAGGAGGCGGCCCACCATGAGGGCCATAAGATCTTGATCACCAGCCCGATGGCAAAGGACGTGGTCGTTACCCAGGAATACGTCTGCCAGATCCACTCGCAGCGCCACATTGAAATCCAAGCATTGGAGAGCGGGTATCTCGAGGACATCCCGGTCAAGGAGGGCCAGGCGGTGAAAAAGGGCGACCTGATGTTCAGGGTCATACCAATTCTTTACAAGGCAAGGCTGGCCGCTAAGGTGGCCGAGAGAGACTTCTCGAAAATGGAGTTCAATAACACCGAGGTTTTGGCCCAGAAACAAGGTGTCTCTCAGAGAGAGGTATTACTGTTCAAGGCTAAACTGGCAAAGGCCCAGGCCGAGGTGGATCTGGCGGAGGCCGAGTTGAACTTTGCCACGATCAGAGCGCCTTTCGACGGCATCGTCGACCGCCTGCGCGAGTTTCAGGGCAGCCTGATCAAGGAGGGGGACACCCTCACGACCTTGTCCGATAACAGCGTGATGTGGGTTTATTTCAACGTACCCGAGCGCCGCTACCTCGAATACATGGCTGAATTGGGTCAGAATAGGGAAAGTCCGGATATCGAACTCAGGCTGGCGAACCTCAACAAGTTCCCGCAGACCGGCAAGATCGGTGCGATCGAGGCCAAATTCAACAACGAGACCGGGAACATCCCCTTCCGCGCGGATTTTCCGAACCCGAACCGCCTGCTGCGTCACGGTCAGACCGGCAGCGTGGTGATCTCCCGAGCGTTGAAAGGCGCCATCGTCATCCCTCAGCGGGCGACTTACGAGACTCTCGCCAAGCGGTACGTTTTCGTCGTTGACAAAGATGACGTGGTGCATCAGCGCGAGATCGTCATCCAGTACGAACTGGAGGACATCTTTGTCATCGAGAAGGGCGTTGATGTGACCGACAGGATCGTTCTCGAGGGGATTCGACAGGTTCACGACGGCGAGAAGGTGGAATACGAGTTTCGCGCACCGGAACAGGTGATGACGAATCAAAAAAACCATGCGGAATAGCAACCGCGTGACGCCTCAGCCTCGTGAAGACTGCCCGAAATGTGCCGTCGGGGCAACCCAATTCCGCCGAACGCGGGCGACACTCGACCCGACAACGTCTACTTATGGCGATCTTGGCATGCCCCGGGTCCGCCTTCGTCGAGTTGGTTCAGAAGGCTGAAGGGTAGCGCAACCACTTTCCGGTACGGAAACCAACCAGGACATCTCAAACCATGTTCGCAAAATTCCTCCAGCGACCGGCATTGGCGATCGTTATCTCGGTGCTCATCCTGTTCCTGGGGGCGCTGGCAATCAACACCCTGCCGATCTCCCAGTTCCCCTCCGTGGCGCCGCCGAGCGTGGTGGTCTCGGTTTCTTATCCCGGCGCCAGTGCCGAAGTTTTGGTCGACTCGGTGCTGATCATCCTGGAGCAGGCCATCAACGGCGTCCAGGACATGCGCTACATGGCCTCCGCCGCTACCAGTGCCGGTGAGGCAACGATCCAGATCATCTTCGAGCCAGGCACGGACCCCAACGTGGCGGTCGTGAACGTCAATAACCGGATCAACATCGTCAAGAACAGGCTCCCACCCATCGTCGAGCGCGAGGGCATCATCGTCTTGCAGGCGATGACGAGCATGTTGATGTATGTGAACGTCTACAGTAAAGACAAGACCGTCGACCAGAATTTCCTCTACAACTACGTCACCGTTAAAGTCCTGCCCGAGATCAAGCGGACCCGGGGCATCGGCAGCGCCACGATCCTCGGCAACCGCGCGTATGCGATGCGGATCTTCCTCGATCTCAACCGGATGCGTGCCTACAACCTGTCCTCCGACGACGTCATGAAGGCTGTGAAAGAACAGAGCATGATCGGTTCGCCCGGACGACTCGGCCAGGCGACGGGCCAGACGTCGCAAACAGTCGAGTATGTCCTGACCTGGCAAGGGCGCTACAACAAGCCGGAGCAGTACGAGAACATCATCCTCAAGGCGAATCCCGACGGTGAGATCCTCAAGATCAAAGACGTCGCCAAGGTCGAACTGGGCTCCTCGTTCTACGACCTTTACTCGGACATCGACGGCGATCCCTCGGCTGCCATCGTTCTCAAGCAGAACCCCGGCTCCAACGCCGCCGTCGTCATCGAGAAGGTCAAGGAGAAGCTCAAGGAGATCAAGGAAGACTCGTTCCCCCCTGGCATGGACTATGAGGTCAGCTACGACGTCTCCAGCTTCCTGGAAGCCTCCATCGAGAAGGTGCTCCATACCTTGTTCGAGGCCTTCATTTTGGTGGCCCTGGTGGTCTTCCTGTTCCTCGGGGATTGGCGCTCCACGCTGATCCCGACGCTGGCGGTCCCGGTGTCTCTGATCGGGACCTTCTTTTTCATGCTGATGTTCGGTCTCTCGATCAACCTGATCACGCTCTTCGCGCTGGTGCTGGCGATCGGGGTCGTGGTGGACGACGCGATCGTGGTCGTCGAAGCGGTGCACGCCAAGATGGCCGAGAAGCACCTTTCACCCTATCGGGCGACCAAGGAGGTTGTTCACGAGATCAGCGGCGCGATCATCGCCATCACCATGGTGATGACAGCCGTCTTCATTCCGGTCACATTCATGACCGGGCCGGTCGGCGTCTTCTACCGCCAGTTCGGCCTCACGATGGCCATGTCCATCGTCCTCTCCGGTGTGGTGGCCCTGACGCTCACGCCGGTTCTCTGCGCGATGCTTCTCAAGCCCCACACGAACCACGTGAAAAAGCGTGGGCCCCTGGCCATCCTGCTGCATCTGTTCGACCGTGGCGTCGAGAAGGTCACGGGCGGTTATGCTGGTGTCCTGCGCCGGATCGTCACGCGCCGCGGGATGACCATGTTCATCATCATGGGCTTTAGCTACGGCATCTTCCTGGTGAACACGCAGCTTTCGACTGGCTTCATCCCGCTCGAAGACCAGGGGATGATCTACGGAATCATCCAGACGCCTCCCGGCTCGACGCTCGAATACACCAACGCCAAGTCCCACGAGTTGCAGAAGATCGCCCGAGAGACCGACGGCGTCAAATCGGTCTCCTCGTTGGCCGGTTACGAGGTCTTGACCGAGGGCCGGGGCTCGAACGCGGGGACCTGTCTCATCAATTTGAAGAATTGGTCCGACCGCAAGCTGACCTCACGCCAGATCATTGCGGAACTCGAGGAAAAAGGCCGTGTGATTTCCAATGTGAAGCTCGAGTTCTTCGAGCCGCCCGCGGTCCCGGGGTTCGGCGCGGCCGGCGGTTTCTCCGTACGCCTCCTCGACAAGACGACCTCCGGCACCTACCAGCAACTCGGCGAAGTGACCGACAAGTTCTTGAAACGGTTGGGCGAACGCAAGGAAGTGAAGGGCCTCTTCACCTTCTTCGCCAGCAACTACCCGCAGTATGAGATCGTCATCAACAACGACGTGGCCATGCAGAAGGGTGTGTCGATCGGCAATGCGATGGACAACCTCTCCATCGTCATCGGCAGCACCTGGGAGCAAGGCTTCGTCCGCTTCGGCCAGTTCTTCAAGGTCTATGTCCAGGCTGGGCCGGAGTTCCGGCGGTTCCCCGAGGATCTGGGGAATATGTTTGTCAAGAATGATCGTGGGGAGATGGTCCCCTACTCCTCGTTCATGCAGATCAAGAAGAAACAGGGTTTGAACGAGATCAACCGCTACAACCTGTATACCTCCGCCGCCATTCAAGGGGCACCGGCCGCCGGCTTCAGCAGCGGTCAAGCCATCCAGGCGATCCAGGAGGTCGCCGCCGAGACGCTGCCTCGCGGTTACGACATCGGCTGGGAAGGCCTTTCTTATGACGAGGCGAACAAGGGGAACGCGGCTGTTTATATCCTCGGGGTCGTCGTCGTCTTCGTCTATCTGGTGCTCGTTGGGCAATACGAGAGCTTCTTCCTGCCGCTGGCAGTGATCCTGTCGCTGCCGGTCGGGCTCTTCGGTACCTTCCTGTTGCTCCAGCTAACGGGGTTGGCCAACGACGTCTACGCCCAGATTGGTCTGGTCATGCTGGTCGGTCTGCTCGGCAAGAACGCGATCTTGATCGTCGAATTCGCCGTGCAGCGACACCATGAGGGCCTGAGTCTTCGGGAGGCAGCCATCGAAGGGGGGAAATTGCGCTTCCGGCCGATTCTGATGACCTCCTTCGCCTTCATCGCCGGTCTCCTTCCGTTGGTCGTCGCCACCGGCCCCGGGGCGATCGGAAACCGCACCATCGGCACCGCCGCGGTCGGCGGGATGCTCGTGGGAACCTTGGTTGGGGTCTTGGTCATTCCCGGCCTTTATTACTTGTTCGGTTTGATGGCCGACAAAGGCAGGCTAATCCAGGACGAGGCGCATGACCAGGCGGAGGAACCTCTTAGCGAGACCTTCGAACACCACGCATAAGAAGCACACTATCGCGAGAGCGACCGCTTGCAGCATCATGCCGATCGTCTACTCGTTGATCGGATGACTCCCGCCAAACAAGGTGCGGCCAATTTCACTCGAGAAACGCCCGACGTTCCAGGCGGACTATCGATCGACGCAACCCCTCGTCCCCATTAGGTTTTCCGCTTCGGGAAGTGCCATTCGGGACAGACCCCTGGCGCTCCGCTTGAGGGGGTCGGTCCCCGTTTCCTCGACCGATCCACTCAAAAGAAAACCGCTCCAAAGGCGAGCGATCCGCGAGATGTTCTAGGGGAATAATTTCCTTTTTGCGAGGCGGACGATCACACTATTTTCGAGTCCGGCGCATTTTCCAAGATCGAGGTCGGTCGAGGGGTCCGCCAGATCCGCCGGTTCGAGTCGCGCCCGATCCGGATCATCATGGCGAGCGGGAACCCCGCGAAGGCGATTGTCCAGACTCCGAAGGCGATCAGGCTCCGTGGTCTGTCGTCCTGGATCATCACCCAGAACATCGCCAGCGTGATCAGGGCGATCGGCAGGGCAGCCGCCAGGACTCGGAAAAGTTTGAACTCCCGGTCGACGCCTTGAGGCCCGGTCAGGTCGAACCGGGGGGACAGGATCGCCTCGACCCGATCGCGGACTTGTTGCCGATCCGCTTCGGGGATGCCCCCTGCGTCGAGGTTGATCCGGGGCCTGGCGACCAACCAGCCGGATCGTCGGCCCGAACATCCCGACCCGGTCGACCTCATCGCGGGCCAAAGACCGACGATCCCCATCTCGACTGAAAAACTCGACCCGATCGCCGCCGATCCGCCACCGACCCAGGGCCGACCTCCGATAAATGACCCAAACCGCGACGGACGCGACCGCCAGGACGAGCACTTCGCCACCGACGATGGCCCGGTTCCACCGGAAGGTCGCGGAGGGCGAGGGGTCCCAGTCCCATCCCGCCCCGAATGGGATCATCGCGGCGGCGCACGTCAAGATCAAAATCAGCAAGCAGTTGCCACGATCTTCCGCGATGCTGGGTCGATCTTTGTGGATGACCAGCACGTCCCCTTCTTCCCGCTCCAGCCTGAGCGGTTCGAACCATCGCATCGGGAAATGTCCTTTCGACGTCCCGACCGTCCTCGACCGAATGGGCCGAGAAGTCCAAGCGATCATGGACCATCGGCGGAGGGCGGAGTTGCGATTCTCCGTCATTTGGAGGAGATCAGACCGCAGGCTCGCCGAGCAAAGCTTGAGGATTTTTTCCGCCCCGGCGATGATCGTGACCGGGAGACACGATGCCTCGATTTGAGCGACCCGAGCGGTTGGTTGCGCTTGACGGATGGGTAGACTTCGATTAGAAGCCGGACCTCACCTTCGGTTACTCCCCCTTTGCGATGATCCCCGAACTTGGGCGGGCCGACGACTTGGCCTTTCGGGCTGGGCGCGTCGCATTTCGCTCGCGGCACGGCCTCCGTTCTTCCCTCCAAATGGATTGGGAAGGGGGCGGTTCGGCCGGGTTTTCCGGGTTGGTTCCTGATTCTTCCACCGAAGGAAGAGGATGGCGACTCCCATGATGGCATCGCATGGATGCGGCCAGCGGATTGGGTTGGTTTGGTCCAGGTCGGTTGGGCTGGTCGCCTTGGCGGCGTCGAGCCTTGGTGGCGTCTCCGGTTCGGCCAAGGCTTGCCACATCGCCCACCACGCGAAACCGACCGCCTCGGAGCATCTCGGCTCCGGGACAGTCGGTCACGGTTCCACGATCCAGAGTGCCCAGATTTTGAACCCGACGAGCTTGCTCCCGCCGGTTCCCCCGCCGACCCCGACATCGGCCCCGACCATTACGCTGACCTCGGCGACGATGGCCCCGGTGGCGTCGATCGCCCCGACCCCTCTGACGCACCCGCCCGCCGCCGAGCAGATCACCCCGACGTCGGCCCCTCCCGCCGTGTCGAGCTGGCACGACGCCAACCCCGCGTCGAACGCTTGCCCGCCGCCTCCGCCCTGCAACCTCCCGGTGGTGGCCAAACCTCCCGCCGCCCAAGGGTTGAACCCGCCGTCGTCGCTGTCGCCGCCCCCGGTCGCCAGCACGCCCGAGCCGTCGACGATCGTCTCGGCCCTGGCGATGATCGGCGTCGCCGTCGCCTACCGCCGCCGCCAAGCCGGGCGGATTGGCTGATCGGTTGATTCGCCGCCTCCTCGAACCGACCTCGAAGATGTGTTGTCCGTAGGTTGAACCTTGACTCGGAAGTGGAGGTAGGCTATCATTTGGACACTATTCCGGTTCCATTCACCCGACTGGGAATCAGTGCCCCTCTCGGCCTTGCGTCACCGACAGGCCGGTCGCCATTGAAGCCAAGCTTTGCCGAACGAATCCGTAGCCACTCTTTTGAGTGGCTACTGTCGCGCGCCAACAGCCTTCTTTTCTAGATCAGAGCGTAACCCCCTTGCAGTTCTGTTCGCGTGTCCGGATCATCAACTTAACAAACAGCGAAGAGTTCGTCCCGCAAAACTCCGACCCCAAAATGAACGCCAAGCCGGCGAAGTCCTCACTACTGGTTAGAATCGACGGGCAGGGGATTACTCCCGCGACGATGCGCGCGAGCGATCTCGCGGATTTCATCACGAACCTTGAGGTTGCCATCACGGAGGCCGCAATCGAGAAAGGGGATCTCGATCCCGAATTGCCATCCGACGAGGCTGAAGTCAGCCTTGTCAGCATAGGGGAAGGAAGCAACCGTTTAGGGGTCGCTCTGGCACCTTCCGTGGTCCCATCGACCAACCGAGTCCTTCGCTCGGTCGCAAGCCGAGAGACATCTTCCATCAACCAAAAATGTTTCAATTCTCTCAAAAAAATTCACAGTCAATCGGTCGATCGGGCATGGCGGATTACGTTTCAAAGTCAAGGCGATCCGGCCCTCGATTTCGGCGAAGTCGTTATTTCTGAAGCAATTCCTTTCCCCGAGAAGAAGGTTCGGACCACCAAAGGTGGCACGACGATCTATGGGAAATTGATGCGGTTCGGTAATGCTCGCCCCACAGCCTCGGTAGTCCTCGACGACAAATCCCGTGTGTCGGTCGAGATGTCTCGCCAGATGGTGAAAGATCTGGAATCACGTCACCGACTCTTCGATCGGGTGGGTTTCGAGGGGATCGCGACTTGGTCGATTCCGGATTGGAAGATCGTCGACTTCGAGGCGACTCGAATCGTTGGGTTTCGATCCACCGGTGATCACCTCACCAAGATGTTTGATGAACTGGGCAGGTTGGCGAACGGCCGCTGGGATGATGTTGACGCCGTCGAGTATGTCAACAAAATTCGTGGTAAGGAAGAGCGATGATCTGTCTGGACACGCACGTCCTGATCTGGCGGTTGGGAAAATACGCGCGTGCGACCCCGGGTCAAGAAGAGATGGTGGATCGGGCGGAACGATACATCGAGTATTTGCAACGCGAGAAGATCGAAATCATGATCCCAACCCCCGTGTTGGCGGAATATCTGGTCGGGGCCACAGCCCAGGAAAGACAAGAAGCCGAAGTCTTCGACATCGCGACCGAAGTTTGCCCGTTCGACGTTCCCGCCGCAGTCTTTGCAGCCTCCCTCTTCCGCGAAACTCACCGAATCGAGGAGATGGTGGAAGAACACAACATCGCCAAAGATTGTATTAAAGTTGATATTATGATCGCGGCGATTGCGGTCACTCGAAAAGCTCAAAAGCTGATCACCGAAGACGTCAAATTATTTAAAACATTGGTGAAAAATCAAATTCCGGTGGAGCGGCTTCCGGACAGACCGCGTCCAGGCCGACCAAGATCCGGGTTGAGCCTCTTCGATTGAGCCTCCTTTGTCGTTCGGCGAATGGACCGACTCGCCTCGGGCGGGTGGGATGCCGTAAGATCGTCGCGTCAACCGAACTCCGGCGGTGGGCTTCGTGTCCATCGTGGTTGGGTTCGTTCCGCAGCGGCTTTGGCTTGGGGTGGGGACGATGGGTTTCTACATCACGACGGCGATCGACTATCCCAACAGCCGGCCTCACATCGGCACCGCGTTCGAGAAGATCGGGGCGGACGTCCAGGCGAGGTTTCGCCGGATGGAAGGCGACTCCGTCCACTTCCTGATGGGCAACGACGAGAACACGATCAAGGTCTCGCAGGCGGCCGAGGCGAAGGGGTTGGAGCCGAAGCCTTACGTCGACGACATGGCCCGCCAGTTCCAGGAGGTTTGGAAGGCGCTGGGGATCACCAACGACGACTTCATCCAGACCAGCCAGGAGCGGCACCACGTCGGCTGCCGGACGTTCATCCAGGCGGTCCACGACGCGGGGGACATCTTCAAGAAGTCGTACACCGGGCTTTACTGCGATGGCTGCGAGGCGTTCAAGACCGAGAAGGAGATCGTCGACGGCCATTGCCCGAACCACCCCAACCGCCCTCTGCGCGCGGTCGAGGAGGAAAACTACTTCTTCCGGCTTTCCGCCTTCGAGGACCGATTGCTCGCCCACTACGAGGCCCACCCGGATTTCATCCAGCCCGAGAGTCGGCGGAACGAGATCGTCGGCCTGGTCAAATCCGGATTGCAGGACGTGTCGATCACCCGGAAAGGGTTCACCTGGGGCATCCCGGTCCCGTTCGACCCCGATCAGACGATCTACGTCTGGTTCGACGCCCTGCTCAACTACATCACCGCGATCGGCTACGGGACCGACCAGGCCCGGTTCGAGGCGAACTGGCCGGCGGACGTCCACGTCATCGGCAAGGACATCACCCGGTTCCACTGCGCCTTGTGGCCCGCGATGCTGATGTCGGCGGGTCTTCCCTTGCCCAAGCGGGTGTTCGGCCACGGCTTCGTTTATCGGAAGGACGAGTCGACCGGCGAGGTCCGGAAGATCAGCAAAAGCCTGGGCAACGTCGTCGAGCCGATGGACATCATCCAGCGCTTCTCCAGCGAGGGGTTCCGCTACTATTTCATGAGCCAGTGCCCGTTCGGCGGCGACGGCGAGTTCTCGTTCGAGCGGTTCGCCGACGCCTACAACGCCGGACTGGCCAACAACCTCGGCAACCTCTACAGCCGGACCTTGACGATGGCCGTCAAGTACTTCGGCGGCAAGCTCGAAGGCTCGGGCGCGATCGATCCGACCCTCTGGCGAGCCGAACTTGACCTCCCCGCCCTGGCGGCGGATCTCCGCGAACTGATGGGGTCGTTCTCCTACAACCTCGCGCTCCAGCGGATCTGGAACGAAGTCCTCGACGCCGCCAACCGCTACATCGACACCACCAAGCCGTTCACCCTGGCGAAGACCGACCTCGACGCGACCAAGATCGTCCTAGTCAACCTTGCCGAAGCCTTGAGGGTGATCGCCATCCTGATCAAGCCGTTCTTGCCCGAGACCGCCGCCATCTTCTATCGAGCCTTCAACTTCGACGGGGGTCAACCCTGGGACTCCGCGAACTACGCCTCGACGCTCGAACGGCCCCGAGGTGCGGATCTGGTGGTGACCGCCGAACTTGTCGCGGGCAAGCCCGCGCCGCTGTTCCCCAAGATCGACTTGAAGGCGACGGCTTGATGGGTATTGCGTCCCTCGTCTCGAACGGATTGGATCGATGGCGCTGATCGCTCGGATTTCCCAATCGCACAGCATCCGCGATTTCCGGAAGGCGGCTCGGCTTCGATTCCACGAAGCGAGGCGTGCGGTGGAAGCGGGCGACCTCCTGATCGGGATCTACCTCGCCGGGTACGCCGCCGAGATGATCCTCAAGGCGACCTACTTCCAGATCGCCGGTTGGAAGCCAACCGACGCGATCACCCTTCAAGATTTGCAAACCGCAAAAGCCGATGCGATGACGTTGGGCATCGCTTGGAAGGGGCGTAACCTGCATGATGTGACTCAATGGGCTGAGCTTTTGATTCAAAAGCGCAAGGTTCAAGGGACGCCCTACTCGAAAGAGTTGGCGTCAAGCTTGGTCGGGCAGGTCGCTCGTCTGTATAGCAATTGGCGGGAGACTTTGCGGTATCATGGCAACCGCCCCCGAGTGGCCGAAGTCGTTGTGACACTCGAAGCGGTCGAGTGGCTGTTGATCAATGCGTCGCGGTTAGCTCGATGAGTCGGTCGATGTCAGGAAGGGAACCATGCCCCGCATCATTATTGGCGCCGCCTCGCCGCCTCAACGAAGCGAGCTTCTGGTGCAAAAGCTCGCCGAGGAACTAACCTCACCCGGAATCGGTCCGCAACCTTTGATCGTGGAGCGGCACCTCCCGATGACGAATTCGAGGCATGTTCGGGTGGTCTGGGATCAGTGGGGCAGCCTCATCGAAGAGGAGCGGGCGGCTGTCATCATCCAGGCGTATGAAAAAGTCGAAGGGAGTCAAAAAGCCGACAACATCTCCGTAGCCCTCGGCATTCGATCCCAAGAGGCGGCCATCTTCGGAATCGTCCCTTATCTCGTTCAGCCTGAGCATCCTCACTTCATGGAGCGATCCGACTACCGTCAGGCAATGGCCCAGGAGACCCTCCACACCGTGATGGGCGGAGGGGCCAAGGAACTTCGCTATCCCAGCGAAGAGGAGGCGAAGCTGGCGATCGAGCGGCTGAAACGGTCAAACCCGGAGACCTCGTGGGTCATCAACCAAGAAGCGGACGAAGAAGATTGATCGACTCGAGGATGAGCGAGCCTCCCCAATCAGTCGCCCGGCATTTAATCGCCCGAAACCCCGCCACCGGGGTGGAACTGGCTCAGATCCCGACGACCGATCCGGGGCGAGTCGCGGGGATCGTGGCTCGGGCGGCGTTGACTCAAAAAGCTTGGGGTTCGACCCCGATCCGTGAGCGGCTCAAGGTCGTCGGGCGGTGGTGGGGCATCCTGGCCCGCAATGCCGGAGTTTGGGCCGAGGCGATCCGCGACGAGGTGGGCAAGCCGACGGGCGAGGCGATGGCCGAGGTGGTCTCGGCGCTTGATGGGGTCCGCTGGACGGTCGGGCATGCGGCGAAGGCTTTGCGGGATGAGCGGGTCGGGCGAGGCCGGCAGGTGGCCTTGCTCGTCCCCCCGGCCCGGATGCGGTGGGTCCCGCTCGGCGTGGTCGGGGTGATCGGGACCTGGAACTACCCGCTCTTGCTCAACGCCCCGGCGATCGCCCAGGCCCTCGCGGCGGGAAACGCCGTGGTCTGGAAGCCTTCGGAACTGGCGTCGGGCCTGGGGGAGCGGTTGCAGGGGTCGATCGATGAGGCGGGGTTCCCTTCGGGGCTGGCGTCGGCGGTGTATGGCGAGGGGGACGTGGGTCGGGCTTTGGTCGAGGCGCCGGGCCTGGCCAAAGTCCTGTTCACCGGCGGGATCGAGAATGGGCGTCGGGTTTTGAGCGAATTGGGGGCGAGGGGGGTTCCCGCTATTGTGGAACTCGCCGGTTTCGATGCCGCCGTGGTGCTCGCCGATGCCCCGGTCGATTCCACCGTCCGGGCGCTAACCTGGGCGTCGTTCGTCGGCGCGGGGCAGACCTGCGTCGCGGTGAAGCGGGCGATCGTCGTCGGCGACCCGAGACCCTGGGCCTCCGCCTTGGCCCGGTCCGCCCTGGGTCTGAGGGTGGGCGACCCCGCGCTCGGCCCGGTGGACGTCGGCCCGATGATCTCGAGCGATGCCCGCGACCGCTTCCACTCGACGGTCGAGGCCGCCATCGCCGTCGGGGCGAAGGTCTTGGCCGGTGGTATTCCAATCCCCGGCCCCGGCTCGTTCTACCCGCCGACGGTCTTGCTCGCGGAAGATCCCGAGGTCGCCGACGAGGCCGAAAGCCGACTCGCCGGTTGCTTCGGCCCGGTGGTCCTGGTCCGGGGGGTGGCGGACGTCGACTCCGCCGTCGAGGCCGCCAATGCCGGGCCATTCGGCCTGGCGGCGAGCGTCTGGGGCCGCGACCTTCGCCGGGCTTCCGCCGTGGCCGAGCGGCTCGAAGCCGGTTCGGTCGCGGTCAACGAGGCGGTCACCCCCTCGGCGCATGCCGGGGCGCCTTTCGGCGGTCGGAAGTCGAGCGGATATGGCCGGATTCGGGGCGTGGTCGGGCTTCGGGAACTGGCGCAGACGCAGGTGGTCCACACCCGGAAACCCGGCGGGTTCCGGCCGCATCTCTTCCCGGATTCGCCTCGGATGCTCAAAATCTTCGCAATCTCCCGGCGGATCTTTCACCCGAGCGGTTGACGCACGCCTCGCCTCGGCCCAAAACAAGAGGACGTGATGGCTCGACTCCAACTCTCGCTCCGAGGGATCGCGGGCCTGGTCGCCTTGCTTGGGTTCGACCTGGCGGTGATCGTCCGGGCCTACCAGCATGGCCGGTTGGCGGGGTCGGTGCCGAGCCGCCTGATCGGGTTCGGCCTGGTCCTCCTGGTGTTTCATTGGGTCCTACTCCAGGTCGGCCTGGCGTTCGTCCACGTCAAATGGTCTCCTCCCGGCGATCGGTGGCTGACCCCGGTTTCTCCGATGCTGATCCTCGCCTTGTACCTGGCGGTCTTGACGCTCCCGATCCTGGCCATCCTCTTCCTTCGCCCGGGGACTTTCTGATGGGACCGGGACTCCTCGACGACGATGACGCCTTTGACGACTACCACCGCGAGTTGATCGACGGCGACCCCGCCGACCCGGCCCGCCCTCCTCGACGACGCCGACCTCGACCGACGCTCCGGTTTTCGACCCGAGGTTTGATGGTCGCCGTGGCGGTCCTGGCCGTCGAAGGGGTGATCCTGGCCGAGGCGCACAAGCTCGGGCCGGGGATCGAGTTCACCTTGTTCATCGGGGCGATCCTGGGGACGCTCGACTTCCTGGTCCCCGGCTACCTCGCCGCCGCCGACCGGATCAACACCGCGCCCCCGGAACGGCAGGCCGCCGAGTTGGTCAACGTCGGCTGCTTGCTGTTTCTGATCGTCATGTTCCTGGTGCCGATCTCGCTCGTGATCCTGATCTGCAACACCGGGCGATGACGACCTGTTCAGGAGCCTCTCGATCGTTATAATAAGGCCAACCGGGTCGGCCGCTTTTTCGCCGATCCACCCAACTTCGATCCCGTTCTCGCGGCCCCTGCGACGGAGCGACCCCTCATGGCCAAGCTGCGACTCCTGAAGACCGGACACGGCGACCTCTGCCTCGCCGAGTGGGACCCGAACCGCCCCGACACCGTGTCCGGCGCCGCCACCGCGTTCGCCGAGAACTTCACCGCCGGCCGCCTGGCCTTCCGCCTCGACGGACCCGGCCAGACCCGTCCGATCCGGGCCTTCGACGCCACCGCCCCCGAAATCCTCCTCGTCCCGGCGATCCAGGGGGGCTGAAGAGATTGTGAATCGCAAGATTGCAGATTGCAAAAGGAACCAAAGATCGGCGAGCCATGATTTGGAGACGTGACCCTTCCCGTCCATGGTCTTCCGCTTTGCAATCTGCCATTTGTGATGCTTTCTTCCCCATCTTGACCCCCTCCGGTCCGAAGATCCCGAGCCGTCGACCATGATCCGCACCGGCTACCTCCGCTGGGAAATCGACGTGTCCGACGACCGGAGCGAGGTCGACCCCCGGTCGCGCGAGGTCACGTTCCTGGCTCGGCCGAGCTACCGGGTCGTCCGGGTCAAGAACCAGGGGACACGCGACGCCGCCGACAGGTTCGTCCAGGGGGAGGACACCTACGACGTCGTCCTGCGGAACCTCCAGCGCGAGGGGGCCGAGACCGACGTGACCGTCCCCGACGTCGGCCCTCGCCGGTTCCGCTACAGCGAAGACGACAGGGCGCGGACCCCTCGGTTCTGGATGTCGAAGCTCCAGCGCGAGGCCAACGCCTTCGCCCACGAGGTGGTTCGAAGTGCCGCCGCGTTCCCCCAGATGGTCATCGCCAGCGCCGCGCTCCGGGCCGGCTACGCCCGCCTGGTCGAGTTCGAAATCTTCCGGGTGATCGAGGGCCGGAGCATCCCCCAGCCGACCAACGAAGCCGAGCCGATGCGGCTCGACGGCGCCGCCTACCAAACGGGTGTGCCGGAACTCGTCGCCGCCGAGCTGGTCCGCGACGTCGTCGACAAGAAAGAGTTCGACGAGTTCTGCCAGTTCGACCGCGTCACCGTCCTGAACAGCGGCAAATACTATCGAATCCCCCGCCGACCCCACGCCTTGATCGAGGTCTGGGACGCCAAGACCCACCGCCCCGAGGCCCGCCTCTGCGTCGTCTTCCAGGACCCCGGGATGCCGCCGTCGGATGAGGTCGTCATGAAGTACCTCCTCGCCAAGCACCAGCCCGACCTCTTGTGGCAGGTGGGAGTCAAATTCAGCCCCCCCACCGGCCGATTCGACGCCATCGCCCCGAGAAGGTGGCGATCGGATTGAGGAGGTTTGATGCCCGCGAACTTGACCCCTCCGAGGAACTATTTATGAACAACGAGGCACCTCCCCTCATCCACACCGACCCCGAAATCATGGGTGGAACCCCCGTTTTTTGGGGGACTCGCGTACCCGCCCGCTCGTTGCTTGATCACCTTGAAAAGGGTGACTCGCTTGACGACTTCTTGGACAATTTTCCTACCGTGAGCCGCGAACAAGCTGTGGCCACGCTCCGGATGGCCGGTCGAATGCTGCTGGTGAATTATGCTCATTCTGCTTGATGAATGCGTTCCTCGCCGGCTTCGCCCCTTCCTGGTCGGCCACGACGTTCGGACGATCCATCAGATGGGTTGGGCAGGTCGCAAAAACGGACAGTTGCTTCGGCTGATAGCGGAGCAGTCGATGAATGTCCTGATGACGGTCGACCAAAACCTCCGCTACCAGCAAAACCCCCACCGTTTGGGCATTTCTGTACTTTCCGAAACTTGATAGCGTATGGGGGATCGGTTGCTTACATGTTGCCACACCCCGTCCGGTGCCCGGTCAATAGTCAGGGCAGAACTGAACGTAGAGCCTTGGCTCTTCTTCGATGCACG
>JAABUX010004897.1_pt1 | contig 16710 bp, 9 predicted proteins | sample 5561851 | NCBI WGS metagenome assembly JAABUX01 (sample SAMN10711883, study PRJNA513361) | rock metagenome | isolation source: Antarctica rocks | place: Antarctica: Victoria Land, Richard Nunatak red sandstone | collected 2016-01-03 | reverse complement strand
CATCCGCCCAGCCGCTCCTGCGCCGGATTCTGTCGCGCTCAACACTTGCCGGGTCTGGATGCCGACATCCGGCGGGTCGTCCTCGCACCAGCGCAGGAAGCCCTGCGCGATCAGCTCAAGCGCCTCGTCCGACCGAAGGTCCGCGCCGGTCGCGGCGACCTCGGCGATGACGCACGCCATCTCGGTGTCGTCCGACCACTGGCCCGGTTCGATGCCACCGAGGCCGCCGCCGAGCATCCGCGCCGGCTCGTCCGCGGCGAGTGGCCGCGAGCCGTATTCATACGGCACGCCGAGCGCGTCACCGGCGGCGGCGCCGAGCAGCGCGCCGACGGCCCGGTCCAGCTGCCGGGCGTCCAGGCGCATCAGGCCGCTATCAGTTCGTGCCGGAGGTTGGCGGCGACGGTGTGCACGGCCCGACCATGCCAGATGAGCAGCTCCAGCCGGGCTTTGTCGCTGCGGCCGGCCAGACCTGAAGCGATCCCGGCCTCGCGGGAGTCCAGCGGGACCGCCGTCGCCCGATCGAGAAATCTCCTGGCGCGCCGTCCAGGAGTGGGCAGCGCTGCCGCATCCACCGCGTCGCTCGCGGCGGCTGTCAACAGCGTCTCCCACGCATGCGACAGGGTGCGGGGCGAGTCGAACGCCTCCAGGAGCAGGGGCTGCCCGGCGACGCCGATGAGGACGCCGCACTGGAAGGGCAATGGCCGAAGGCCCGCAATGAGCCGTTCCGCGCGCTCCGCGACGGACGCGGTCGCATCCAGGATCGAGTGGGTCGGACCCGCGCCGGACCGCTCTTCGTGTCGGCGCACGCTCTGCCAAACGCCGCTCTGGTCATCGGCAGCGCGGACGCTGCCCGGGGCACGCCGGCCGCGGCGGATGTGATCGGCGCTGCCCGACCACCGACCCTCCTCGACGCAGCGGACGTCGAGCACAACTGCCTCCCCGCTGCCCACCAGAACGGACCGAGCTGCGATGCGGTGCTGCTGACCCCCTTCGAGCAGCTCCCCGGCCAACAGCAATGCAGGGCGCGGGCCGGCGTTGGTCACCACCAACTCCTCTGCGACCGCCGCGCCCGCCCGTTCGGCCACGCGGACGTGATCGCCGCGCAGGTCATATCCGCGGGTGACGACGGCCGCTCCGGTCCACACCGGGAACACGCTGAGCGCACGGCGGTGGACCGGCCGGCCCAGGTGCAAGTCGAGGAGCTCCACAGCCCCACCCCCCCTCAACAGTTTACGCAAATCTGCGCTAACCAAATTAGAGCACGTTCGCGCTAACCTGTCCACCATGAGTTCCGTGCACCGTTCCGAGCTCGAGAACTGGCCCCGACCGTCAGTCGCTGTCGATGTGGCGCTGCTGACCGTGGTGCCCGGGGAGTCACCGGGGCGGCTGAGCGTCCTGCTACATCGACGCGCCGTCGGCTACGGCGAGGGGCGCTGGTCACTGCCCGGCACCTTCGTCCACGAGGGTGAGCGCCTAGCGCAGTCCGCGCTGCGGGCCCTCAAGGACAAGGTGCGCGTGCAAGGCGAGCGGCCCGAGCAGTTGGGAGTGTTCGACGATCCCGGTCGGGACGACCGGGGTTGGGTGCTGAGCGTCGCCCACGTCGATTTGATCCCGTACGCGCGACTTGAGCCAGCGCTCACCGACGCGTGTGCGCTCGCAGCAGTAGAGGGCGAAATCCCCGCGGCGGTCGTGGACGGCCACGCGGGTGGCCTGCTGTTCGACCACGACGAGATCGTGGCCAAGGCTGTGGGCTGGGCCCGCGACGCCTACGAGCAGAAACCCGACCCGCTGGGCTTGCTCGGCGAGGAATTCACCCTGTACGAGCTGCAGCGGCTGCACGAGGCGGTGCTCGGTGGTGTGCTGCCGAAGGACAGATGGCGCAGGTCAATGGAATCCCCTGAACGGGGCTTGCTGGAATCGACGGGCGGTTACCAGCGCGGTTCGGTCGGCGCGCCGGCGCGCTTGTTTCGGCGGGGGAGTGGATAGCAACGCTGACGACGGCGAGGCATGTCGGAGGCTGGTCATAGCGTTGGCGCCGATGACACAACACACCTACCGTGACCAAGAGCGGTCCCGCGCGGCTGCGTGGAAGAGCGGGACCGCCGTGCTCTCTATAGAAGCGCGCGCCGACGCCCGCTACATCGGGAAGACGGGTGCGCCAGGCACTCCTAGCTATCCGTTCTGCGTGCCGGGTGCCCAGGCAACAGAGAACCTGCTCCCGGAAGTACGGGAACAGGCGCTGTCCCTGTTCGAGGAACTGGGTATCCCGTGGCACAGCGGATGTGGCGTCGGCCCGGGCAACCACTTGCTCTCCTCGCAGGTGCAATGCGTCAACGCACTGGGCCAGATGGTGCACGCCCCAGGCCGGATCAAGCGTGCTTTCGGCGCGAGGCTCGACATCGCCGACGTGCTGGAGGTCGAACCCGGTCGGCACCTGACCTTCGAGTACATCGGCCCTGAGGACTGGTTCGGTGAATGTCCCTCCGGAGTCCGAGTCCGCGGCGCGCGTTGCACCAGCGTCGATGCCGCCTTCCTCTACCGGACGTCGGTCGGCCGGACCGAGCTGGCTCTGGTCGAGTGGAAATACACCGAGGACTACCGGCGGCGGAGATCGCCGGACTCCGAGAAGGATGCGGTCCGGCACGCCCGGTACTTCAAGCACTGGGCGGCTGCGGATGGTCCGCTTCGGAACGACGTCCTGTCGTTCGCCGACCTCCTCGACGAGCCGCTCTACCAGCTCATGCGCCAGCAGCTATTGGCCCACCGGCTGGAACAGGAGCGTGTCCTCGGCGCCGAGCGGGTCCGCGTCGTCCACGTGTTGTCACCGGACAACGCGGCCTACCAGCAGTCCCTGGTGCGTGACAGTCAGCGCGTCGCCGGCGCCACCGTGGACGAGGTCTGGGAACGGATGCTGCGCCAGCCGGATCGTTTCGTGCACGTCGACCCGTCGCGGTTCCTCGACCCCAACATCACGTCGCCGGGATACGTCGCTCGATACGGTCGCACCGAACCGCCGTGTTTCAGGCCTAACCAGTGCAGAATGCCGTCATGACCGTCGCCTGGGACCTGCACTACGACCGCCGCGTCTCTGACGGCTTCTTGGATCACTTCCTCAACGGGGGTGTCGCGCACTCACTTGTCGAGTACGCCCGCTTCGCGCCCTACCCGCTCGATCTGCAGATGCGGCACGATCCGAAGACGGGCGCGGAACACGCCACCCTTTACGTCGGACTCACCTCGGTGCTGGGCGTGAAGCGGAAGAAGGACCTGCTTCAGCTGGAGGGACACAAGTCCCCCGCTGCGGCCGAATGCGGCTTCCAGGCCGACTGGGCGAAACCGATGACTGCCGAGGTGCTGCGCACAGTTTGGCGGGCAGTCGAAGACTACTTGGAAGCCATCATCCCGATTGCCGCTGCCAAGCATGCTTCGAAGGAAGGCGCCGTACAGGCAGCCGCGTCCGTGTTCTCCAGCAACAAGAGGATCATGGTGGACCGCGAGGTCGCCCTTCACTTCAAGGACGTAGCAACCAAGAAGCGGATCTTCGCCGAGATCACCGCACCGCTTGTCACGGCAATCAAGGGAATTCCAGGAGTGCCCGGGAAGCCGCCGCCCTCATTCGGGGGGGAATGCGACCTGCTCGCCCTCGACCGCGACGGGCGCTTGCTGGCTGTCGAGGTGAAGCCGCGTGCGACCGGCACCCTCGTTTGGTCTGGCGTGCAGGCAACGGTTTACGCACGCCTTTTCGAACGCTGGATTCAAGCGCCTCCACGGGGTACAGATGCGGCTGCGACCATTCTGCGCGGAATGCTGGAACAGCGGGCGCGACTCGGCCTCGCTCCAACGAGCCGCCCGGGAATAGCAGAGCGGCCGATCGTGGTGCCTATCGTGGCAATCCAACGCGGGGCAAGCGCGACCGCTTTGGAGCGTATGCGCAAGGTCCAGGCCGCCCTTCTCGAAGCGGGCTGCGGTGATCCCAATTTCGAAATTTACGAGGTGAGCATGACCGGCCGAATGGATCGGCTGGGCTGAGCCAGGTCCACGACCCCGCCAATTCCTCGACCAGTTGGCATCCAATGCTGGGCGAGGACCCTGTCGTCCCAATGTCCGGTTTGGAGACGGGCGCGTCCGCCTGAAGGCCTCCAATGGGCACCCCGGTCAGTCGCGCCATTCGATCTTGGCTAGGAAGAGAGCTCTGGGCGCCTCGTCGGCGGCTTTCTCAGGAATTTCCTTGAATCTCCGAACAGGCGGGGCAGCCGGCTGTACAGATTCGATAGGTCACGACGACGTTCAAGGCCTCGGCTGACGTCACCAACCCGATCTCCGTGCCGGGTGGTTCCGAGGAAGACCTGGTCTGCGCCAGCCGGCGCAGGCAAGAAGCGGACTACCGGGGCGCAAACCACCGGGGTCGACGCCCTGGAGGACCCGATGGACGGCGCATCTCGCTCGGTGCTGCTCGACGATGATTCTGAATGGTTGCTGCGGTTTCAGGCCGGCCTACGGCAACTGTCTGACAACGCAGTCGGCCAGCTCAGCCTTTGGCCGGTCGATGATTTCGTGCGGCTGAGGCGTTTGGTTCCCTGCGCCCGGCGCGGGATGCACCAGAAGTTGACCGATTGCTGGTCATGCTGGAGCGACGTGCGCGTCGGCTACATCACCGAGGCCGCGACGCTTCGCTCACCCGGCGTTGAGCAATGACAACATTCTAGGTCTCGGCTCACACGGCCTCGCACAACAGGCATCTGGTCGAAGAACGCCTTCTTTCACGGCCAGTTTATCGACTACTAACGCGGCGGTCTCGGCTCGGCGGTCATCTCTTGGCAATTGCGAGAGGCGACCGTGTCGCGGTGTCAGCCATGGAAAGGACCGGTGCCGTCGACGGACCCATTGGTCTCGTTTCCGAATCAGGCTGAAACGGGCCAGCTATCCGCGTGCGCTGCCCGAGAAGGCATCACTCGCCCGGCAAACTGAGAGGAGCGTCTTGATCCTGCCGAGTGGCGCCGCGCTGGTGCGCAGCTTCGTATTAACGTCCTCAGGCTTAGTGATCCGGACGACCTGGACGAGGCGGTGCACGCCGTGCAGCCGGGGCCAGCCGCCGGCATTTCCTGGACGCCACTGCACGTGATCCCGGCCTGAACCCCCACGGCGCCCCAACCCGTGCAGGTCACAACGTGGCGTTACGGGAGGCCCTCGAGACCAGCACCCTCGCAGCGGGCGGCTCTTTCACGGTTGGAGCGGCGCATGCTCTGGACCTGACCTGGGCCGAGGAAGTTCTCGCGGTCCGGGGTCTGGACGATGCGACTGCAGCCCGACTCGCGGCCGGGCACGGGCAACCCGTATTCCTCCGACCGACGGCTTGCGGTTGCACGTACTGCTGGCTGGTTCCGGCCGGGAAGTATCCGTGACCACCGTGACGACCAGCCCGTCGGGGACTCGTCGGTGCGTGATGCCGCGGTACCAGCCCGACTCGGCGTTTCCATGCCTGCGACCCGGCGCCCCGCACGCAGCCCTCTCACGTGAGGTGGCGGCGTACTTCGAAAGAGACCGCGCGGACCTGCCCACGGTGCTGGGCTGCGACATCTGTGCGGACGGCCGACATTCCAGCGCCGTCGGCGGCCCGATCCTGCTGCACCATTGGTCGGTGGCCAGCCGCTACGGGCCTCCCGACATCCTTTGCGCTTTGACAGAGGGGAGTGGGGATGATTCCTCCTGAGGACGCACACCATTCACGCGTTTTGGCGACGTGTAGTCGACGTCACAGGAAGCCGGCCAGCTTGTACAGCACCAATGAGCCGGCGACCGCGACGTTCAGGCTTGACCCCATTCCGATCATCGGAATCTCCACGGCCTCGTCGAGCAGGTCGAGGACCTCCGGTGGGATACCGCTCTGCTCGTGCCCGAGCACCGTAACCGTGCGCTGGCGCGCCGCGGCCAGATCCCCCAGGCGAGTGGCGTTCTCGGCGATTTCGATGCCGATGATCCGGCTCCCGCCCACACGCTGCTTCGCCAGCCAGTTGTGCGGGTCTCCGACCCAATGGACGCAGCTTCGCTGCCGCAAGGTATTGCCGCGGGCCAGGGCCTCGGGCACCCAGGAATAACGGGGAACGGCAAGGCAGGCACCTACCGCGTCGCAGGTGCGCAGCAGGGTGCCCAAGTTGGCGCCGTGCATCGGCCATAAGGGTGCGGCGATGAGATGGTCCCAGCATCGGTGCGACCGCGGCCGTCGAGAGCTTCGGATCTCCCGGGTGGTGCGGACCCGAATGGCCGGCTGCCGGGTGCTCACTCGTCAGCGGGGCCTGGCTCCGTGAACTTTGTGGTCAAGGCAGGGCGCCGTTCGCGGCCGACGCGGGCCATCGTCAGGGATACTCGTCGTTGGAGAGTACCGGTTGCGCAGGGTAATGCCGGAGCCGTCTACGAGCGTCGCTCGTAGACGACGAACGTGAAGTGGTTGTCCTTCGGGGCAACGAGCGCGGGGCGGTACTCGGCGCTGAACCGGCTGTCCCGAACGAGCGTGAGTTGGTGGGTCCAGCTGAGACTGCCGTACTGGTCGCCCGGCACCCCCCAGATGACCATGAAGTGAGGCTTGCTGGCGAGAACGTAGCTGTCGTCGTGCTTGTCGAATGGTGGACGGCCCGCGCCGCGGGCGATCGTCTCGTCAGTGAGCCCGAACAGGTCGAGGTAGCGCAGCTGCGGCGTCTGAAAAGGGATTAGCCCGGCCTCCTCGATCGCGACGAGGTCACCCGAATGCGCATGTCCTTGCAGCCAGGACGCGATCGCCAGGTAGCTGGGGCTGCGGTTGACGTCGGGGGCGCCGGGCAGCCGGTAGCGCGCGATAGTGGCGTCCGCGGTGGCCCGCTGACCTTGCCCGACAACTACCAGTAGTACTGCCGTCACCAGTACGCCCGCGGTCACCAGCAACGAGGGAGCCGAGGTGAGACACGGCGGCCACCGGCGCAGGAGGCCAGCGAGCGCCCATCCCAACCCCAGCGCGGCGAGCGGGACCGCTGGCACGAGGAATCTGGCGAGCGGCATCCAGTCGCCGCCCCCGAACACCGTGATCGCGGTGATCCCGCACAAGGAGGCCGCCACCAGCCAGCAGGCCGCGCCCCGGGCGGTGCGGACCCGCAGCAGCCATCCGAGCAGTCCCAGCACCGCGACGGCCAACAGCGCGACGATCCCGGACACGGTCAGGTTCGGGACCACGCCGCCGCCTGACGCTGGGAGAGCCCCGCGCAGCGAGCCGAGGAGATACTGGGTCCCGGCGCGCACCGAGGCGCCCAATCCAAGCCCAGTCTTGTCGGTGTAGCTGTTCGGCAGCAGGTGCCCGTAGTAAAACCACCCCGCGGCAAGGACGGCCAGAAACGGTAGGAACACCACGGCCAGCGGCCGCCGGACCGCGCGGGAAAAGCCGCGCTCCCGCAATAGCACGACGGCGAAAGCCAGGGCAAAAGCGATCCCCTCGATCCGGGTCAGCGAAGCCAGCAACATGAACGCCGCCGCGGCCGTTCGCCGCCCGGCCTGATACGCGACCGCGGAAGCGACTAGCGCAAAGGCGAAAAGCGGCGTCTCCAGCCCCGCGACCGCCCACAAGGCACTCCACGACGAGGTCGCGACCGCCGCGGCGGCAACAGTCGGCGGCACGAGCAGGGCCAGCCGGGCCCTGCGCCCCCTTCCCTGGCGCGCGGGGCCGAGTCCCCCATGGAGGCGCGCAGGGTCGAGTCTGCCGCCCTGGGTCGAGGGGCCGAGTTCCGCGCCCTGGCGCGCGGGGCCGAGTTCCCCGCCCCGGCGCGCGGGGCCGAGTTCCCCGCCCCGGCGCGGGCTGAGTCCGCCATGCAGGCGCTGCGCAGAGCCTGCCTGCGCGCGGCGCACGCCGATCCAGACGGCAATGACCGTCCCGAGGTGCAACGCCGCCCCGATGACCTGGCTGACCACAAGCGGATCCAGCCGGAGCGCGAGCGCCGCGGCGGCCAACACGGTCCACGACGGGTTGCTGAACCCCTCGACACGCTGGCCCGGGTTGTAGGTCAACCCGAAACCGTGCACCAGGTTCCACGCGTACCGAAATGAAATGTAGGGGTCGTCCAGCCACAGATGCCGATAACGCCACTCCAGCAGCGCGGCCACGACGAGGAGTGCTCCCAGGATCCCGGCGGCCGGATCAAGCCGGTGGAACCGGCGCTCGGCGCGCCGCCCCGGCGCCGCGCCGACGACCCGGGACGCCGCATCGGCAGCACGCGCCGCATCAACGTCAACCAAGGAGTGCCAATCAGCGTGGGGGAGCTGCCGGACCGGTTCCAGTTTAGGCGCCCGAGCTGCTTCCGCCGGGGAGCCGGCGGCGCCAGCTGCAACGTAGCCGCTCCCGCAGTCCCGTTGCCCCTGCGACCGGACTCGATCCGCCGGGAAGCCGGGGGCGCCAGCTGCCGCGCAGCCGCTCCGGCAGTCCCGTCGGCAACCGGGCTGCATCCGCCCGGAAGCCGGCGCCCCTAACTGCCGCGCAGCCGCTCTCCCAGACCCGTTGCCCTGGCGACCGGGCGGGCCACCGAGGCCACGACCGATTCCGCCGAACCGATAATCCTTACCTGCGCAGCTGCCCGAGTCACCGCCGTGTAGAGGGTCTCCCGGGTAGCAAGCGGCGACCGGGCCAGCGGCAGCAGCACGGTGACGGTCTCGAACTGGCTGCCTTGCGCCTTGTGCACCGTCATCGCATGCAGCGCCCGGACATCCGAGAGCCGGACGAGCGGCACGAAAATGGGCTGCGCGCCGCGCTGAAATACGGCCACCAGCTGCCCGTCCCGCAGCACGATCACGCCGGTGTCCCCGTTGTACAGGCCGGTTTCATAGTCATTCGCTGTGACCAGCAACGGTTGGCCGGGATACCGGCCGTCCGCCCTGGGTGCCAGGTGCCGCTCGGTGGTCAGCCATTGCTCTGCCAGGTCGCTCCAGTGCCGCACCCCGCGCGGTCCCAGCCGGTGCGCGCACAGCACCCGGTGCCTGCCCAGCGCGGCCAGCGCACCGACGGCGTCCCCCGCATTCGCCGCGTCGATCAAAGCGCCTTCGTGCGCGAGAACCCGGGACCGGACGGTCTGCAGCACCGCGTCCGGCATCCTTTCCTCGTCGTCCACCTCGTGGAAATCCAGACCGACATTTTGTGTTCGGAGCAGGTCCAGGGCGCGCTCCCCCTGCCCGGTCCGGATCGCCTGCGCCAGTTCGTCGATCGCGCTGCCGGCATCGAAGCGGTACACCGTGCGCAGCAGCGTCACCGACTCGCGGATCGGGGCACCCGGCGAGGGGGGTCGCACCACGGCGGACACCTGCCCGGGAACCACCTGCTCCAAAACCGCGGCGAAGCCGGCGGTCAGCGGCCCCACGTCGTCGCGGTCGACGAGGTCGCCCAGCACCGCGCCGGCCTCGACGGACGCCAGCTGATCCGGGTCGCCGACCAGCACGAGGCGGGCCGGTCGCGGGAGCGCCTCGAGCAGCCGGGCCATCAGGGTCAACGAAACCATCGAGCACTCGTCGACAACTACGACGTCGTACGGGAGGTGGTTGGACTTGTCGTGCCGGAAACGGCTGCGCACGCCGGGGCGACGCCCGAGCAGCCGGTGCAGCGTGGATGCCGACAGGCCCGCGAGCGCCTGCTGGTCGGCCTCCGTCAGCGGCGAACCGGCCGACCGCACCGCCTCCTCGAGCCTGGCGGCTGCCTTCCCGGTCGGGGCGGTCAGCACCACCCGCAGGTCGGGACCGAGCTGTCGCAGGAGGATGGCGAGCAGTCCGGCGATCGTGGTCGTCTTCCCGGTCCCTGGGCCGCCGGCGATGACGCTGACCCGCGACAGCGTGGACACCGCGACCGCGAGCCGCTGATCGCTCGACCTTCCGTCCGGGTAGAGCGCGGCGAGGTCGGCCGCCAGCCGCGGCAGATCGAGGTCGGCGGGCCGGTCCGCTCCGCGCGCGAGCAGGTCACGGGCGACCTGCTGCTCCTGACGCCAGTAGCGGTCGAGCCACATCCGCGGCCCGAGCATCCGCAACACCGGGCCGCCCGCGGCGCCGGTGACCAACGGGCTGGCGGCGCACGCGGGCACCCACGAAGCGGCCGGCGGCCACGGCAGCACCACCGGTTCGAGCACGACCTCCTCGTCGTCGGCATCGGCGGTGATCGTGGTGGAGGCGGTCGACAGGTCCAGCACCACAGAGCCGTGCCGGGTGCCGCGCACCGTGAGGGCCACCGCGAGCAGCACCTGCTCATCGCTTTCACCCCCCAAAACCCCCAGTCGCTGGGCCACGTGCACGTCCGCGGCGCTGAGCACGCCGGCCAGGTTGAAGGTCCGGAGCAGCCCGGTTGCCCGCCGCGCGAGGACCGCTCGGTAGCTCACGAGCCCCCCCGGCTAAGGACATCCGATAGGGCCAGCACAAGGGCAGCCGGGGGCTGCCAGGAAAACACCCCGGGGATGGAGCCGTCGTCGGCGAGCACGCCCGGGCCGCACATCCCGCGCAGGAACAGGTAGAGCACCCCACCCAGATGCTGTTGAGGGTCATAGCCGGCTACCCGCCACCGCAGAAAACGGTGCAACGCCACCTCATACAGCAGCGCCTGCAGCGGATAGTGCGCCCGCATCATCGCCTCGGCCAGCGCCGGCGCCCGGTAATGCCAGGCGGTCAACGGCTCCTCGCCCGGGCCGAGCCGGTTCGTCTTGTAGTCGGCAATCACATACCGGCCGCCCACCCGCAGCACCACGTCGATGCTGCCGGCCAGGTAGCCGCTCAGCGGCGTGGAAGCCATCAGCGGCCCGGCGAGAGTGCCGGCGTAAGCAGCGAGCGGATCGTCGGCCGGCAGGTATTCCCGTAACAGCGAAGCCAGATCCCCCACCCGCGCCTGGCCGGAAGGCTCGTCCCCGCCACAAAGCGGCAGTTCGAAGTCCAATTCCGCGAGCCGATCGGCGAGCGGGATGTCCACAAGCCGCATGTCGCCGACCAACGGTCCCAGCGGCGTCCGAACCGACGGGAGCAAGGCAGCCGCCAGCTCCTCGGGACGGAGCTCCCCGCCGTCCCGCACCAGTTGCAACGCCGTCTGCTCCCGGAGGGCGCCATCGAGATCTGCCGCCATCGGATCGAGGTGTTCGAGGACGGCGTGCACCAGCGTTCCGAACGCCGCCCCGCCCGGCAGATCGGCCATCGGGGAGGCGACCTCATGCAGGTGCCCGTCGCCGCGGACCGGAGTTTCGGGCACCGTCGCCGGCTCGTCGTCGGTTTCGGAGAGCTCGGGCTCGCTGCCGACCACCGGGCCGGCGTCGTGCGCGAACGATGTCAGCGCGCTATAGGAGGTGCGCCGCCACGCGGTGTCCAGCGTCCGGCCGAACGCCGCCGCCTGCAGCGAACCCGCTGGTTCGGTCGGGTGGACCCACGCGGCCGCCTTAGCGGGGGCCACGACCTCGGTCACGCTCAGGCAGCCCGCCCGCGACAGAGCCTGCAGCCGGACCAACGCGGCCGGACCGGAGGGAACGGCGACCGGATGGGGGACACCGCTCGCCGGGTCGTCAGTGAACAGCAACCGGTGCAGCGGCGCGCACGGCGTGTTCTTCTTGTTCGGCGCCCACCAGGCGGTCACCTGCGCCTGCGCGCGGGTCAGGGCGACATACAGCAGTCGAAGGTCCTCGCCGAACTCCTCGGCGCGGCCCCGTTTGGCGTTGCCGGCAAAGCTGGCGCCCTTGCCCCCCACATCGCGTACCCGCCGGCCGGAGGGTTCATGGAACAGCGGGATGCTGACGTCGTGCACGTACCGGTCCCACAGGAACGGCACGTAGACGACCGGGAACTCCAAACCCTTGCTGGCATGGATGGTGACGACCTGCACCGCCTCGGCGTCCGAGTCCAGCCGCCGGCTGCGCTCCTGCGTCATGTCGTGCTCGGACTCCTCGACGCGGCGCCGCAACCACTCCAGGCTGGCGGTCAGCCCGAGCTGGCCGTCCATCGCGGCCGCGTGCAAAGCCTCGCCGACGTGGGTCAGGTCGGTGAGCCGTCGTTCGCCGTCCAGCTCACCGAGCATCCGGGCCGCCAGCCCCTCCGACGCGCTGACCGCCCCGAACAGCGCAGCCACCCCGCGCTGCTCGAACACCTCCAGCCAGCGCCGCACCCGCAGGCCCAGCTCGTCGCTGTCCTGGGCCTGCAGGCGCGGGGCGTCCCAGCCGACGAAGGCGGACAGCGCGAGCCGGCGGACGCGGCCGACGCGGTGCGGCTGCTCCAAGGCCTCCAGCAGCACCAGCCAGTCGGTTCCGGCGGCGGTCTTGAACACACTTGAGGTACTGCGCTGCACCGCCGGCACACCGGCGGCGAGCAGCGCGGCGTGCACAAGCTCCAGATGCGCCGCCGTGGGCACTAGCACCGCCAGGTCACCGGGCCGCACCGGACGAGCCGGCCCCTTCCGGGGGGTCAGCATCGCCCGGCTGTCCAGCAGCGCAACGACCACGCCTACCACGTCCTGGGTGACCTGCGCGCGCGCATCGGCGACCGGCACATCGCCGGCCGGCAGCAATACCCGCAGCCGCACCGGAGCCTGCGGGGGGTCGAGGGAACGGCCCTGATGGGCGGCGGACACCGGATGCACGACGATCCGCGGATCCCCCAGCGCGGCATTGCGGAACAGCGCCTCCAAGCCGCGCAGCAGGTCCGGGTCGCTGCGCCAATTCTGCGCGAGGGTCGCGTGCGTTCCGGCTATCGCCGCCGCGGCGAGGTAGGCCAGCACATCCGCGCCGCGGAAGGCGTAGATGGCCTGCTTGGGGTCACCGATCAGGACCATCGTCACGGCGCCGTGGAAGGCCCGTTGCAGGATCTCCCACTGCACCGGGTCGGTGTCCTGGAACTCATCGACCAGCACCACGGAGTACCGCCCGCGCAGCCTCGCCGCCGCCGCCGGCCCGAGGTCGGGGTCTGCGAGCGTGTCGCGTAGCAGGGTCAGCAGGTCATCGAAGCCGAGGATCCGCCGCTGGCGCTTGCGCCGGGCAAACTCCGCCCGGACTGCCACGGCGAACGCTCGCCGCACGGCCGGGATCTCGCCGGCGGCCGGGTCCCCGGGGACGAGCAGCGCCTGCCCGTCGCCCACGACCGCCCTGGCCAGGCTGAGCGCTTCCTTGCGCGAGAACACCGGCGGCTCGGCGCCATCCCGGCTCCATTTCGCCAGGTAGAGGTCGTCGGTCACCTCCACGATCAGATCGTCCAGGTTCTCGATGAGTACGGCGCCCGGGTCGACATCGCCTGCCGTGCCGAGGTTGATCAGGACCTGCTGGCAGAACTGGTGCGTCGTGGCGATGGTGGCCGCGTCGAAGGACGCCAAGGCCGTTGCCAGCCGCCGCCGGCGAACCAGCACCTCCGAGCCGTCGGCGGTGGCCAGGAAGGCGAGCAGGTCGTCGTCGGAGCCGCGCGCGGCGGCGGGGTCGGCAAGGCCGTCCCGGGCGCTCACCAGCCGCTCCCGCACCCGATCACGAAGCTCATGCGTCGCTGCCCGGCCGAACGTGACGACCAGCAACTGGTCGAGCCTGGCTGCTCCCTCGGCGACGTAGCGGGCGACCAGGCCGGCAATCGTGAAGGTCTTACCGGTTCCAGCGCTCGCCTCCAGCACGGTTGTCCCCTGGGGCAACGGGCCGAGCAAGGAGAAGTGCGGGGCGCCGTTCACACCGGTGTGTCGCTTTCATGCGCGAGTAGCGGCGTCCAGAGCCGGCGCGCGAGCACCCCGAAACGGGAGGTCTCCTCCGGCGCCCGGCGCTGCTCGCCGGCGGCCGGCGGCGCGTGGAGCAATGCCTCCAGTGGCGCCGCAAGGCCCCACACCAGCGCATGCTCCGGCTCCAGGGCCTCGGGCCCAAAGGTGTCGAAGCTCCAGTCCTTTCGGGCCGCCCAGAGGGCATCGGGGATCTCGGTCCCGCCGGCCCGCCGCCCCGCGTAGGTCGCCGACGTCTTCACCGCCATCGGCAGCGGCTCGCACAGGCCCGCGTCGCGCAGGGCCACCAGGTCGCCCAGCACGTGTGCTGCCGTGGCGGCGTCGACATCCGAGTACCGGTAGCGGCGGACGTTCCCGAACGAGCGGGCTCCGACGCTCACGGAACTCCAGTCTGTCTCGGGGTGGGCAGCCACCAGCGCAAGGTGGCGAACCCACGCGGCGAGACGGTGTTTGGCGGCGAGCGTTGAGTAGGTGACGGCCAGGACCGACTCCCCGCGGACTCCGCTCACCGTCCCCCACACCCGCCGGGCGGCGACGTCGATCGCGATGTCCACGGCCTGCGGCGGGATGGTTCGCTCTGCCACGCAGGCCTTCATCAGCCGGTCGACCTTGCTGCCGATTTCGCGCATGACTGCCTGCCCCGGGGGGCCGGGCGGCAGCTCACCGCGCAGATGCTCTTGCTGCGCGCACGACGCAGGTGACATGCCGGCCAGGCAGCGGCGGAGGACCCGGTCGCCGATCTCCCACTTCGCCAGGCCGTCCAGCTCCACGGGCAGCGCGTCGTCCGGGTCCTCACCGCGCGCCGACATCGCCACCCCGAGCCGCTGGCGCAGGAACGCCCTCGCCGGGTGCTGAACGAAACGCACGAGGTCGTCGAGGCTGAGATCGCCGGGCGGCTGTGCCTGCAGCGGCGTCGATACCAGGGCTGGCACCCGTTGGCGCGGCTGCGCGGCGGCCCGCGCCCCGGCAAGGCTCAGCGGGTCGAAGGAGAACGGCCCCGCTGCCCCGAGTTCACCGGCGATGAAGTTTCGCGCCGCGAACGGCTGCAGGGGATGCCGCACGATCACCTGGTCACGTGCGCGCCCGCCGCCGGGACCGGTCGCGGTGAGATCGAGGGCGTCGAGGAGTTCCCCGAGCGGCACGGCGGGAGGGATGTCCGCGCCGGTACGCGGGTCCGCCCCGGTGAAGGCGATCACCAGCGTCTCCTGCGCCGCGCAGATCGCATCCAGGAACAGCTGCCGGTCCTCGCTGCGGATGTCGCGTTCGCCCGTACGCGGATCACGGGCGAGCACGTCGTCACCGTCCGCGATGCCCTGCCGCGGGAACGCCCCGTCGTCCAGCCCGATCAAACACACGACGCGATGCGGCACCGACCGCATCGGGACCAGCGTGCACACGGTGAGGGTTCCGGTCCGGAAGCTCGCCCGGGTGGGTCGACCACGCAGCTGGGCCTGCAGTAGGGCTGTCACGTCGGCCAGGCCCAACGGGGTGGATGCCTCGGCGGCCGCTGCTGCCACGTCGGCGAGCTGCTGACGCAGCTGGGCCTGCTGCCAGCTGGCCCCGCGCTCGACTTCCCCCAGGCTCAGCACCGCGTCCTCGAGTAGGGCAACCCAGCCGGCGACGCTGTGCTTTCCCTCCATGGCGCGGATGGCGGCATCGACCCGGTCGACCATTTCCGCCATCCGTCCGACTAGGTCGATGTCACCGCTGTCGACGTCGTCGAGTGGCAGGGTACGGGCCAACCACTGCTCGTCCTGTTCCAGGGCGGCACCGAGTAGCAGCCGGTCCAGGCCCGAGCGCCAGGTGCCCTGCTCGACGCCGCTGAGGCCATATGCCTTTCGGTGCAGGGCGTCCAGTCCCCATCGGGTGTTCGATGCGGCTGCCCATTCTCGCAGCCGCTCAACGTCGTCGTCGCTGAAACCGAAACGTCGGCGCACCGGCGCGGCGCCGGCGAAGTCGAGTAGCTGGGTCGCGGTGACCCGATCGGCGGCAAGCTCTAGCAGCCGCGACATCAGGCTCAGCAACGGGTTGGTCTGGCGCAGGGCGCGGTCCGCCAGCCGCACCCGTAACCGGGATGCTGGATGCCCGTCCGGCTCCTCCTGCATTCCGAAACAGGCAGCGATCAGCGGCGCGAAGGCTTCGATGTCGGGGCACATGATGAGGACGTCGCGCGGCTCGAGGGTGGTGTCGGTCGCGAGCAACCCCAGCACCACCTCTCTGATCACCTCCACCTGGCGCGCCTTGCCGTGGCAGGCGTGCACCTGGACGCTGTGGTCGCTGGCCTCGATCCTCGCCCTGCTCGATGGGACCCGATCGTTGGCGAGGTCGTCCTGCAACCGGCCAAGCAACCCGGGCTGCCGCTCCGCCACCGGGTGGTGGGCATCGCGCCGGCCGGGTTCGGACTCCTCAAGCAACAGTTGCAGTTCGCGCACATCCCGGGACAGGGAGGCGAGCAGCGGATGCCTGACGAGGCCGGCCGTGGTGTCATCGCGCCGCCGCCCCGGCTTCGAGAGGGTCGCGGCCATTGCCGCCCACATGGCCGGTGAGGCGTGCTGCAACCACAGATGAACATCCCGCTTATCAGCCAATGCTGCCAGCACTTTCAGGCGCGACAACGAGATGCGGGTCGTGCCGAAAATCGAGAATCTGTCCGGCAGTTCCACCGCGCTGCTGTCCTCCCTCAGCCGCGCGCAGGCCGTGCCAATCAGCTCTGCCGGCGAGGGAACACCGATCTGGTCGTGCAGCGCTCGCCACAGCTCCGCCTGCCAGGCAAGGTCCGGGGGCAAGGCAGTCGCGTCGCCTTGCTCGTCGCTGCCCCGCCGCCAGGCCTGCAGCATCGCCGGACGTGAGCGCCCATAGGCGGCGAAGTGCCGGGCCAACCTGCTCGCGACCGCGAACCGCCGGCCCTTGTCGCCAGAACCGTCGAGCCCCAGGTGAACGGTAAGGCCGCGGCACCACGGCTCGGTGGGTGCGCATCGATCGATGACCTCTACGAGTTGCCATACCGA
>JAABUX010004895.1_pt1 | contig 16724 bp, 17 predicted proteins | sample 5561851 | NCBI WGS metagenome assembly JAABUX01 (sample SAMN10711883, study PRJNA513361) | rock metagenome | isolation source: Antarctica rocks | place: Antarctica: Victoria Land, Richard Nunatak red sandstone | collected 2016-01-03 | reverse complement strand
CCATGCCCTTGGCAGCGGTGAGGCCGAACTCGGCTGCATAGCCGCGGATGGCGTTGGCCAGCTGCGTGCGATGACGGATCATCTGGTCGCGCACGCCGACCAGCATCAAGGCCGCTTGCTGCTCAGCCGTCTTCACCGGCACGAAGCGCATCGTCGGCCGGCTCATCGCCTCGCATAGCGCTTCGGCGTCGGCCGCATCGTTCTTGCCGCGCTTGACGTAGGGCTTGACCAGCTGAGGCGGGATCATCTTCACCGTATGCCCGAACGAGTGCAGCAGCCTTGCCCAATGGTGGCTCGCACCGCAAGCCTCGATCGCGATCACCGTCGGCGCAAGCTTCTCGAAGAACGTCACCATCTCCTTGCGCCGTAGCTTCCTGCGTAAGACCACCTCTTCGGCGGCATTCACCCCGTGAAGCTGAAAAACATGCTTCGACGTATCCATCCCAATCCGGCTAATCTGGTCCACGGACAGTCTCCTTTGTCTGAGATCAACACCGACCTCATTCTGGCACACCCGATGCCGCCGGGGGCCGTCCACACCAACAACAACACTGACGCTGGTGGCGAATTCAGCGGGGGCTTCGTCAGGTTGGCAGGTCTGATCGAGTGATGGCGCTGTGCCGGTCATGATAACGTCTCCCAACCCGCATCGCGGCTTCTGCTACCCGGCCGAGGTGATCGAGCATGCGGTCTGGCTGTATCACCGCTTCAGCCTGAGCCTGCGCGATGTCGAGTTGATCCTGGCCGCTCGCGGCGTGGTGGTCAGCTACGAGAGTATCTGTAACGGCATCGTCAACTTGTGGCCGCGCCAGCCGCAGCCGGATGACTTCGCCAGCAGTATCAAAGGCGGGGCAATCCTGATCCTCTGGATCACCCAGACCATCGATCAGGTCAGCAGATAAGCCAATTGGTATGACAGCAACCACTTGCTGCTGGTTTATGCCCGATATGAAGCACGAGTCGAATGAACCTGGGGCCGATGTCGCATGATCGAAATGCCGGCCTCATCAACCAGGAAATCCTGAGTCTCCGATCGGCTTCTGTTCCGGACCTCATCAGTCGGGGACTGCGGCAGCCATCATGCGCAGCTTCGCGGCTACTGGGGCCATCTAGAGGAAGGCCGGCTTCGGATACGGACGACATCGGGAGGCGCGGCACCGCCCCGCCTCCCTTGCCGCACTACTTGTCCGACCGCTTCTGGTTCACGCCGGTTTCTGCAAGTTCCAGCATGAACGTGTCGTAGGGCGTGAAGTGCACGCGGTTGCTGACCGCAAACAGCGTCGCAGGCGAGTAGAGGAACAACACGTTCGCCTGGTCGTGAACGTAGGCCTCGATCTCGCGCACGATCCCCTCCTGCGCCTTGTCGTCGGTGGTCTTGGTCAGCTCGGTATACATCGCGTCGAACTTCGGGTCCTCCGGCATCGCCCGGAACGCGCCGTTCTTGCCGAAGAACTCGCGATGCATCACGCCGACCGGGTAGGCCGACGTCCAGTCGAACGCGAAGGTGAGCTTGATGTCCCATCCCTCCGCCGGTTTCGCATCATAGTCCGGCTTGACCTTCAGCCCGACCGTGGCGAGGCTCTTGGCGATCCCGTCCACGATCGGCTTCATGCTCTCGTCGGCCGAGATGACGATGGTCCCGCCTGGGATCTTTGCGCCTTCGATCACGGCTTTCGCCTTGCCCTGGTCATAGGCGTAGGGCTTCAGGTCCGGGTTGGCGCCGAAGCGGCCCGGCTGGATGAAGGCCGGGATCACCTGGCCATAGCCGCCGCCCGCCTCGGCCAACAGCGCCGAGCGGTCAATCGCCATGTTCATCGCGCGACGCAGCGCGATGTCGGTCCAAGGCGAGTTCGCCTTGTTCTCGTTGAAGATGCCGACGATGTCGGTCTTGGAGCCGTGCACCATCAGCTTGGCGCGTTCGCCGCCCTTGAACGCCTGCGCTTCGGCCGGCGAAAGCTGGGTCACGATATCGACCTTGCCGTCACCCGACTCCACGGAATGGATCGCATCCCGCTTGGAGATGATGTTGTCGAACACGATCCGGGACGTCGGCTTGCGGGCCGGGTTCCAGTAGTCCGGATTAGGCTCCAGCACGACTTCAGGCGAACGCTTGTCGAGCTGCGACACACCAGAGGTAAGAACGAATGGACCAGTCCCCCACGGACCAGCGGCATCGATCACTCACCAATGGCCCGTCGCGGACCCTGTCTTCACATCGACGAAGCCGAGCTTGTCCCAGAACGCATCAGACGGCTCATGCATGCCGCGCAGCTTCATCAGCGCGGCGGAGTCGCCCTCGGGGAACGTCATGCGGACCATGTGGGCGTTCACGACCTCAAGCTTGGTATCGGGCGCGAAGTTGAGGAAGGCGCCGGGCGGGTGCGGGTTCTCCGTGTCCTGCACCCGGTCGAACGCGGTCTTCATGTTCGCCGCCGTGTAGGGCGTGCCGTCCTGGTACTTGACGCCCTCGCGGAGCGTGAGTTCAAGCGTGGTCGGGCTCGTCCACTTCCAGCCGGTGGCGAGCGTGGGCTGGCCGATGCCGTGCTCGTCCACGCGGAGCGGCTCCTCCATCGTGTTCCAGGTGATTGACAGCCAGTTCACCGGGGACGGGTCCACGACCGTCACCGTGTTCTCCGGGCCGTAGGCGGCCATGTCGGAGCCGGGCAGGGCCAGCAGTGCCACGGCGGCGACGGATGCGGACAGCACCCCTCGCCGTCGCGGCCCTGCCTTGAGCCAATTGGGTGTCATGCGGTTTCCTCCCTTATTATCATTGCCGCCGTGGCGTTGCCACGCATCGGGTGGTCAGCCGACCAGCGGCCTGATCACCGATTCCAGTTTGCCGTCGGGCGTGTCGCCCTTGACCGTCTCGACGATCTGCCCGGCCTTGTCGATCACGACGGTGAACGGGATCGCGCCCAAGTCATTGCCGAGATCGCGCCCAAGCTGCACCGCCTCCCGCCCGCCGTACACGACCGGGTAGTCGATGGCGTATTTCTGCGCGAAGCCGCGGGTCTTGTCCGCGTTGTCGAGCGCAATGCCGATGACGATCAGGTCGCGGTCCTTGAACGTCTCGTAGAGCTTCACGAGCTTCGGCGTTTCGATGTGGCAAGGGACGCACCACGTCGCAAAGAAATAGACGACGGTCGTCTTGCCCCGCCACTGCGCGAGCGGTTGCACCGTGTCCGTGAGGTCCTTGAAGCTGGAGGTCCAAATGGCGTCCGACGGCTTCGCATCATCAGCCCGGGCTGGCCGGAACCCCGCGAGCCAGGTCGTTGCGGCGGCCGAGGCTCCGATCACATGACGTCGGTTGAGCCGGCGATCATCCATCTTGTCTCCCGTTTCTTCCCGTAGCGCTTTGCGCGCCTCACATCCTACTTAAGGCAATTGATCTTGCGCGCAACCGGGAAGCTTGCGACATAAAGCTTCTCGCCTGGGTTGGAGGCGATTGCTCGCCGGGCCGCCGAGGGCGTGTCCAAACCCAGGGTGATTCGATGAAAACCGTGCTGTTCGGCTTATGCCTGCTAAGCCTTGCGGCGCCGGCCCACGCGCTGGAAAGCCCGGCCGTCAGCAGCGCGCGTGCCACCGTGACCCTGGTCACCGACACCGACCAGGCGGCGCCGGGCACGCCGTTCCATGCCGCGCTTCGGCTGCGTCTGGCGCCGGGCTGGCACACCTACTGGCAGAACCCTGGCGATGCCGGGGTGGCGCCCGAACTGGCGTTCACGGCCGAGCCTGGGCTCACGACCGGGCCGATCCTGTGGCCCGCGCCGGAGAAGGCCGTGGAAGGGCCGCTCACGACCTTTGCCTACACGGGCGACGCCGTGCTGCCGCTCATGGCCACGTCCGCCCTGGGCGCCGCCACGCTGCGGGCGCGTGCGGCGTGGCTTGTGTGCGAGAAGGTCTGCGTGCCGGAGGAGGGCGACTTCGCGCTCGACTTGCCGGCGGGCGCACCCGGCCCGTCCGCGCAGGCGCCGCTGTTCGCCGCCGCCGCCGCCCGCACGCCCATCGCCTCCCCTTACGCCGCGCGGATCGCGCCCGATGGCACGCTGAGCCTTGCAGCCGACCAGGCGCTGACCGCGTCGGTGCGCAGTGCGGAGTTCTTCCCGCTCGGCCAGACGATCGACCCCGGCGCGGCGCAGACGCTGTCGATGCAGGACGGAACGCTCCGGATCAAGCTGAAGCCCGTCTCGCCGCTCGATCCCGGTGCCGGGCTGGCGGGGATATTGGTGCTGCGCGACGCGGGCGGGACGGCGAGCTATCTCGATATCGCGGCGACGCCCGATGCGACCCTATCGGCATCCGAGCCGGGCAGCGGCGCGGCGCAGACCTTTCCGGAGATGCTGCTGCTGGCGCTGATGGGCGGGTTGATCCTGAACCTCATGCCGTGCGTGTTCCCGATCCTGGCGATGAAGGCCATGGCGATCGCGCGGATGTCCGGCCACGACAGCGCTTCCGTGCGTGCCCATGCGCTGTCCTACACGGCGGGGGTAGTGCTGGCGTTCATGGCCCTGGGCGGCGCGCTGCTGCTGCTGCGGCTTGCGGGTCAGGCGGCCGGGTGGGGGTTCCAGTTCCAGTCACCCGTCTTCGTCGTGCTGACGGCGTGGCTGCTGTTCGGCGTGGGCCTTAACCTCTCGGGCGTGTTCGCGGTGAGCAGCGGGATGTCCGGGGCGGGCCAGTCGCTGGCGGGGCGGGGCGGCCATGTCGGCAGCTTCTTCACCGGGCTGCTTGCGGTCGTGGTGGCGACACCCTGCACCGCGCCGTTCATGGGGGCGGCGATCGCCGGCGCCATGGTGGCGCCGCCGGCAGTGCTGCTGCTGGTGTTCGCGGCCATGGGCGTGGGCCTCGCTGCGCCCTACGCGCTGCTCGCAATCGTGCCCGGCATGGCGCGGGCATTGCCGCGTCCAGGGGCTTGGATGGAGCTGTTCAAGGAGCTGCTCGCCTTTCCGATGTATGCGGCCGTGGTCTGGCTCGTGTGGGTCCTGAGCCAGGAGGCCGGGTCGGATGGGGTGTTGGCGGCAGTGGGCGGGCTGGCGCTGCTGGGCTTCGCCGCATGGGCCTTGGGCCGGGCGCAGCGGGGCGCCGGGTTCGGGCGCAGGCTCGGTCACGGGGCGGCGCTTGCGGGCATGGCGGCAGCGGCCTTGCTGCTGCCGGCACTCTCGGCCGCCCCGGTTGGCGTGGCCCGCGCCGCGAGCGAAGGAACGGAGCCGTTCACCGCCGTGCGCCTGGCGCAACTGCGCGCCGAGGGCCGGCCGGTGTTCGTCAACATGACCGCCGCCTGGTGCGTGTCCTGCCTCGTGAACGAGCGGGTGGCGCTCGGCACCGCGGCGGTGCGGGCCGCGTTCCAGGCGCACGACATCGTCTATTTGAAGGGTGACTGGACGCAGCAGGACGCGGCCATCTCGGCCTTCCTGCGCGAGCAGGGGCGCGATGGCGTGCCGCTCTACGTGCTCTACCTTCCCGGCCGAGCGCCGCGGGTGCTGCCGCAGGTGCTGACGCCGGGCCTCGTGCTCGCCCAACTGGACGACGCCCGCAGCTAAGCAGGCTTTTCGTGCCCCACGCACGGATGGTAGGGTCAGGGTGTTGTTGGTTTAACGACCCGTTCTTCCTGCCCGCCGGCGCCGAGGCGTTCCGGCGAGACGTGCCTGGGGTAGAGATACGCTTCGTCGAGGGCGGGCACTTCGTGCTGGACGAGGCCGTGGACGACATCGCGGCCCTGATGCGCCCCGTCCTGGACCGCCTCACAGCGCCCGTCCGGCGATGACCGCCATCAGCGCCTCCGCTGCGCGGCTGCTGTAGCGTTCAGCGTGCCGCAGCACATGGAAGTCGCGGTCGGGCAGGGTGACTCCGACCTGGTGCAGCAGCCCGGCTTCGATGCTGCCAGCGACGACCGAGGCGGACAAGGCAGTCGCACCCGCCCCGGTCTCCACTGCCGCCCGGACGGCCTCGTTGGTCGGCAGCTCCAGCGCAACCTGCAGGTGTTCGGGCGAGATGCCGAACCCTTCCAGCGCGGCCTCGAAGGCGGACCGGGTGCCGGAGCCGGGTTCCCGCAGCACCCAGGGACTGCCGGGGAGGTCACTGGGAGCGACGCTGCCACACCCGGCCCAAGGATGCCCCGGCGCCACGACCACCACCAGCCGGTCCCGCGCGACGGTCGTGCTGCTCAGCGCAGGATTGTTGACCGCACCCTCGACAAAGCCCAGCTCCGCCGCGCCGTCGTGCACCGCGCCCGCAACCTGGAGCGTGTTGCCGACCGTCAGCCGGACCTCGACCCCGGGATGCGCCCGGCGGAAGGCCACGAGGTGACGCGGCAGCCAGTAGCTGGAAATCGTCTGGCTGGCCTGGACGGTCAGGGTCCCGCGCACGAGGCCGCCCAGCTCGGCCAGGGCCAGCTCTGCCGCTGCGGCCCGGGCCAGCACGGCCCGCGCCTCGGCCAGGAACATGCGGCCAGCCTCGGTCAGCTCGATGCCGCGTCCGACGCGGTGGAACAGCCGCGTGGCGTGCTGGCCTTCCAGCGCGGCAATCGCGGCGCTGGCCGCGGACTGGGCCAGGTTGAGTGCCCGGGCGGCTTGCGTGACATGCTGCCGCTCGGCGACGGCGACGAACACGCGAAGCTGCTCCAGCGTCATCAGGCGATCCCCAGCACCCGGATCAGGCCCAGGCTGACAGCACCGAGCGCCAGCAGCGGGCCGGGCAGCACGAGGGCGGTGCCGCTGGCCAGCATCTTGAGCAGTGGCCGCTTGGCAGGCGCCGCGGGTGGGACTTGAGCGGCTGGAGCGGCAAGGTCTGACATGGGCGGTGCGGCCTTCGTTCTGATGGCAGCAACGTGGCCCGCGGCGACCTATCCTACCAACACAGGATCAAGCTGGCATCGATCGGAACCGGCGATGGATGGTCAGGGCTGCTTGGCGCCCTTGATGCTGTCGAGGTAGGCGACGATCGTCTTGGCGTCCTCGTCCGACACCGGCGCCTTGTAGACGGCGATCATCTTGTGGACCTCGGTTTCCCATGTGGCATGGGTCAGGGACGGCTGGTTCAGGATCATGCCGGGCGAGTGGCAGGCGGCGCAGTTCGCCTCGGCTGCCTCGACGCCCGGACCCGGCGGGAACGCGCGGTCGCTGCTGGGCAGGTCCACGCTGAGCGACGCCAGGGTGAACCCGTTGCCGGAGACCGACGGGGCCGCAGCCGCAGGTGCTGCTGCCGCCACGGCGAGGCTCGGCGTCGCAGGCGATAGCAGGGTGTCCGCCTTGGAATGCCCGGTGGCGAATAGGGCCAGCCCGCCAAGGACGACGGAGCCATAGGCGACGGTGTTGATGTTCGGCATGGTGGCAAGCCTCCGGAGGGGATGGGGTCAGGCCGCCGTCAGGCGGGTCGTCTCGATCACGTTGCGCATGAAGCCGCTGGGGTTCCAGTTCGGCATGGCCGGCTGCACCAGCCCGTCGGTGTTGGTCGCGCGGGCCATTACGGTGCTGGCGCCCGCAGGCGGGTCCAGCGTCGCCTGCCAGGCCCGGAAGCTGTAGCGCCCCTCATCGGCGCCCAGTGCCGCCAGCGTCCAGGTCGCGCCACCGTCCAGGGAGAGGTCCACCCCGCGCACGCCGACGGCCCCGCCCAGGGCAATGCCACGGACCAGGGTAGGACCGGCTTTCACCTGGGCGCCATCGGCCAGGTTGGTGACGAAGGAACGCGGCACCATGCGGTTGATCGGCACCATCTTCACCCCGGCCTGGCCGGGCGTCATGTTCGCGCCGGGCGTGTCGGGGATGGTGTAGGCCACCTTGGTCCAGAAGTTCTCGTCCGGGCCGTCCAGCACCTCGATGCTGCTCACCATCTTGACCCAATAGGTCGAATACCAGCCCGGCACCACCAGCCGCAGCGGCGCGCCGTGCAGGATGGGAAGCTGCTCGCCGTTCATGGCGTAGGCCAGCATGACCTCGCCATCCCGGGCATGGTCGATGTCGAGCGACTTCATGAACTTCGGCGCGGTGTCCACCACCGGGTCGTCCATCCCGGCGAAGCGCACCCGCTGCGCCCCGGCCTTCACCCCGGCGCGGTCCAGCACGTCGCGCAGCCGCACGCCCATCCACTTCGCGTTGCCCATCGCGCCGTTCGACCACTCGCCGCCCGCCACCCTTGGCGCGAAGTAGCCGCGCGAGTTGCCGGAACACTGGTTGACCGCGGCCAACTCCACCCGCGGCAGGGCCAGGATGTCCTGCAGGGTCAGCGACTGCGGCGCGTTGACGTGGCCGGTGACGGCCAGGCGGAAGCTGGCGACGTCCAACTGCTCCGGGATCACGGACCAGTGCCAGCGCACGAAGAACTGGTCGTTGGGCGTGAACACGCCGCGGTCGAACACCTCGAACGGCGTCTCCAGCAGCGGCGGGCGGGTGCGCTGCAGGATCATCGGCCCTTTGTGCGGGAAGGCCGTCGTGATCGCACGCTCTCCGGGGCCGCCCGGCAGGGGCAGCGTCGTGGTCTCGGCCCAGGCCGGCCCGCCCGCGAGGCCCAGCCCCGCGAGGCCCAGCCCGCTCAGGGCCGCCTTGCCGAGGAAGGCACGCCGCCCGGACGGTGTGGCTGTCATGTCGCGCAGTTGCATGGACGTTGTTCCCTTTGATGTATCTTGCACGGCGCGGCGGCCGTGCGGCAAGGCTGTGCGAGTGGACATGCGTCCCGGCATGGCGGGCCAGGATGCCGAGCGCACGCTGCTCCAGCTCCGGCGACCAGGTCCGCACCCATAGCAGCAGGCCGCCCTCGGCAAGCTGCCCGGTCAGGTTGGCGGCGTGGTGCCGGGCCAACAGGACGGCGGGCGCCGCGCCCACCACGGCCCCAGCGCCGCCGCTGATGACGGTCAGCCCGCCGATGGCGTCCTACGGTCCTGCTCGCGGCGGAAGATGCCGACGGCCTCGCGGACTGGAGAGACGAAGCCGTCAGGCTCTGCCTGCGTCGGGTTGGTCATGGATGCCTACTGCTTGCTGCCTGCCAGCATAGGTGGACCGTGCCCGTGAGCAGCGCCAACAGCGGGTGGCGCTCGGTTTGATCGCCCGCCGAGATCGGTCGCCGTGGCGGCGTTGCGGACCCCCTCCGGCGCCCTTATCCCAGCATGGGGCCGGCTGGTTGCAGCAGTCTGGCCTGGGGGCGCTGCGATGGCACCGTCAACTTGGCTGCTGGCCGGCTTGCGCGATGGGCGCGCTGATTGGGCAGGTGGGATGACCATACCTGCCTGCCCCGGCTGCGGCGGCCACCGGTTCGTTGAACGCCAAGATCATGATGCCAGGAGGTTGAGGCGGCCTGCCCGTCCATGGCAAGTGAACACCGCAACGCCTAGTCGGCATCCTCCCCGGGCTGCCAGACCCAGGGGCGGGCGGCCCGGTCCCGTTCCTGAAAAGCCAGGATCGCCGCGTCCTGCTTCAGCGTCGCCCCGATCTCGTCCAACCCCTCCAGCAGCGCCTCACGCCGGATTGCCTCGACGCTGAACCGCATCGTCTCGCCGTGCGGGGAGATGACTACCTGGCGTGCGAGATCGACCACCACACGCGCATTGCCTCCAGTGCACTGGTCCGCAAGCCGCTGCACCTGCCCGGCCGGCAGCACCACCGGCAGCACGAAGTTCTGGAAGCAGTTGCCCGCGAAGATGTCGCCGAAGCTCGGTGCGATGACGCAGCGGATGCCGGCGTACTTCAGCGCCCAAACCGCCCCCTCCCGCGACGACCCGCAGCCGAAGTTCTCACCCGCCAGCAGGATCGGCGCGTCACGGAACCGCGGCTGGTTCAGCACGAACGCAGGGTCCTCCCGCCCGGCAGCGTCCAGCCGCAACGACTCGAACAGCCACGGCGCGGTGTCTGCGGGCTTCGTGCCGGTCAGCCGCTCGATGCGGATGATCGTGTCGGTGTCCACGTTGTCGCGCAGCAGCGGCGCCGCGGCACCCTCCAACGTCGTGAACCCCTCCACCGCGCCTACATCCGCCGCACGTCGGTGATGGCGCCGGCCAACGCGGCGGCGGCGGCCATCGCCGGGCTGGCGAGGTGGGTGCGGGCGCCGGGCCCCTGCCGCCCGACGAAGTTGCGGTTGCTTGTGGACACTGCACGCGCCCCTGGCGGCACCCGCTCGCCGTTGGCGGCGACGCACAGGCTGCAGCCGGGCTCCCGCCACGCGAACCCTGCGGCGCGGAACAGGCCGTCCAGCCCCTCCGCCTCCGCGTCGCGCTTCACCCGCTCGGACCCCGGCACCACCCAGGCGGTCACGCCCTCCGCCACCCGACGCCCCCGCACCACCGCCGCCGCCTGCCGCAAGTCCGACAGCCGCCCATTGGTGCAGGAGCCGATGAACACCCAGTCGATCCGCGTCCCGGCAATCGGCTGGCCCGGCTGCAGCCCCATGTACTCCAGCGCCGCATGTCCAGCCGCCCGGCCGCCGGGGTCCGCCGCGGCGTCGGGATCGGGGATCACGCCGTCCACCGCCATCGCGTGCTCCGGGCTGGTGCCCCAGGTGACGGTCGGCGCTACCGCCGCGGCGTCGATCACGGCCTCCCGGTCGAACACGGCGTCCTCGTCGCCCGGCAGCCGCCGCCACGCCGCGACCGCCGTGTCGAAGTGCTCCGCCTTGGGGGCATACCGCCGCCCGGCCAGGTAGGCGTACGTGACGTCATCCGGCGCGATCATGCCCATCTTCGCCCCCATCTCGATGGACAGGTTGCACAGCGTCAGCCGCTCCTCCATCGTCATCGTGCGCACTGCAGCTCCGGCATACTCCACAGCATGTCCCGTCCCCGCCTTCGTGCCCAGCCGGCCGATGGCGTGCAGGATCAGGTCCTTCGGCCCGACATGCGGCGACCGCACGCCCTCGAAGCGCAGCCGCATCCGGCGCGGCTTCTGCTGCCGCAGCGTCTGCGTGGCCAGCGCGTGCGTCAGCTCCGACGAGCCGACGCCGAACGCCAGCGCCCCGAGCGCCCCGTTGGTGCAGGTGTGGCTGTCGCCGCAGATCAGCGTCGTGCCGGGCAGCACGATGCCAAGCTCGGGCGCCATGACGTGGACGATGCCCTGGCCGTCCTGCCCGAGGTCGAAGAACGCGATGCCGTTGTCACGCGACCGGTCCTGCAAGCCCCGGTGCAGCGCCGCGCCGGGCGGGTAGCTGCCGGCGGTGCGGCCGGGTGCGCTGGACACGGCGTGGTCGGCGGTGGCGAAGGCCAGCTCCGGGTTGCAAACGGGCAGGCCGCGCGCCTGCAGCGCCTCCAGCGCCCGGCCGCCGGACAGGTCATGCAGCAAGTGCCGGTCGATGTGCAGCAGCGCCCAGCCCTCGCCGAGGTCCGCCACGACGTGCGGGTCCCAGATTTTGTCGAACAGTGTCAGGCCCGGCATGCGGCACCCTCCCGCGTTCTTTTGGCTGGCCCGGCCGGGCTGCGCCGCTGCGGCCTGTTCTGGGGCAGCCGGCGCCGGTCAGGCAACGGGTTCCGGCCGCGGCTCCGCCGGGTCGCGGAAGCGGGTGCGCAACGCGTCCCACTCGTCGGAGCCGAAACGGCGGAAGCGGTCGCGCACGCCCAAGCCCCCGGTTGCGGAGGGCGGCTGGTGCGTGGCCTTCAAGGTGGCGAGCGCCGCGTCATACGCCTCCATGGCCGCGCCCAGCAGCATGCTCGGCAGGATGGCCAGGCGGTAGCCCATCGCCTGCGCGTCGCGCAGGTTCAGCTCCGGCGTCTTGCCGCCGCGCACCACGTTCAGCAGGCAGGGGCCGCGGACGCGCCGGGGCACCTCGGCCAGCTCCTCCAGGGTCGGGACCGCCTCGACGAACGCCATGTCCGCCCCGGCCTCCAGCGCCGCGTTGGCCCGGCGCACGGCCTCGTCCAGCCCCAGGACGGCCCGCGCGTCGGTGCGGGCGATCACCAGGAAGTCGGGATCGAGCCGGGCAGCGACGGCGGCACGGACCTTGGCGATGAACTCGCCGGGGGGGACCAGCTCCTTGCCGTCCAGGTGGCCGCAGCGCTTGGGAGAGACCTGGTCCTCGATGTGCAGCCCGGCCAGGCCGGCGCGGCCATACTCCTGCACCGTGCGGGTGACGTTGACCTCGTTGCCATAGCCGGTGTCGGCGTCGGCGATCACGGGCACGCCGACGGTGCGGGTGATGACGCGGGCCTTGTCCACCATCTCGGTCATCGTGAGCAGGCCGAGGTCGGGGTAGCCCAGCGACAGCGACGTGCCGGCGCCGGTCATGTAGGCGCAGGAGAAGCCAGCCTGCTCGGCGAAGCGGGCGGTGATGCCGTCATACACGCCGGGGGCGATGACGATGGAGGGTTGGGCCAGGAGGGTGCGGAGGTGTTGGGCTGCGGTCATGGGGTGGCTCTTTGCTCCTCCTTGCGAGACGCTGGGCCTGTCATGCTGAGGTTGCAAGCTGTCAAGGAGCCAACCTGCGGGTCAAAGCCCCGGGCCAGTCGCGTAAGGTCGCCATGATGGGCATCCGCACCGCCGTCGAGATGCTCGACCAGGAACGCCAGATGCCCCATCCAGGCGATGACCTAAAAAGGGCTGCCTAGGTCGCCGGCTCGGGCCGGGCGCTTATGCGCGAGACGCTGACCACCGCGCCAACCGCCGCGAACCCCGCCCCGACCTCCAGGCAGGTAACCGCGCCGGCGCCGCCCCGCAGCCCGAAGATCAGCGCCACCAGGGCCGTGCCGAGCGACCATCCCACCGTGCGCGCGACCGCCACCATGCCGCTGGCCGCCCCGCTGCGGTCCGGCGGCCCGGCCGTCATCATGGTGACGTTGTTGGGCGTCTGATAGAACCCGAACCCCAGGCCGCACACCCCCATGCGCCAGGCCACGTCCCAATCTGGCGGCAGCGCAGGCATGGCCGCCAGCAGCAGCAGCCCCGTCGCCAGCACCGCCATGCCGATGCTGCCCAGCACGGCCGCCGGGTAGCGCGCCGACAGCCGCCCGGCGACCGGCGCTGCGACCGCGACCAGCAACGGCCAGGGCGTAACCAGCAGCCCCGTCGCCACTGCCGAACGGTGCATCACGGTCTGGAACAGGAACGGCAGCGAGACGTAAGCCAGGATCTGCGCCGCATACGAGCAGACCGACGTGCCGACCGACAGCGCGAACAGCGGGATGCGCAGCAGGTCGAGCGGCAGCAGCGGCGCCGTCTGGCGCGATTGCTGCCGCACCAGCAGCACGCCGCAAACCAATCCAGCCGCCACCTCGCCTAGCGCGACGCCCCGCCCGGCACCGCCTAGGCCGTCCACCCCCGTCACCAGCAGCCCGAGCGCCGCGGCGCTGAGCAGCGTCCCGACCCGGTCGAGCGGACGCGGCCGGCGCCGGCCCGAGGGCACCACCGCCACGAACAGCGGCACCGCCACCAGGCCGAGCGGCACGTTGACCAGGAACAGCCAGGGCCAGCTCGCCACCGACAGGACCAGCGCCCCCAGCGTCGGCCCCAGCGCAGCCGACATCGCCACTGCCAGCGCGATCAGCGCGTAGCCCTGGCCCAGCAGCCGCCGGGGATAGATCGCCCGGATCAGCGCACCGCCGAGCGCCGCCATGCAGGCGCCGCCGACACCCTGCACCAGCCGCGCCGCCACCAGCGCATCGAGCGTGGGCGACAGCGCGCAGCCCAGCGATGCGGCGGTGAACAGTGCAAGGCCGAAGGCATAGACCCGCTTGAGGCCGATCGACTCGCCCAGCGACGCCGCCGGCAGCAGGCAGACCGTGACGGCGAGCTGGTAGCTGTTGACCACCCAGATCGTGGCCGCGTCGGTTACGGCCAGTTCGCGTGCGATGGTCGGCAGGGCGATGTTGGCGATCGCGCCGTCCAGCCCGGCCAGCACGATGCCCAGCACGGCGCACGCCATCGCCCACTGCCGCTGCGGCGCCGGCAGGCCGTCGTCATCGCTCATGCTGCTGCCCTGCTTCCTTTTCCAGAGCGGGAGAGGGGGGCAGGGCGGTCCCTGCGTTGGATGCGGGGCATCCTCGCCGCCGCGGCATCAACCCTTGCCTCCAACCGGCTCCGCCCCGACCTGGTCCACGATCCTGCGGTAGTGCTCCGGCCGCCGGTGCGCCGCGAGGTTGAACATTCCCTCCTTGCCGTGCCGGCAGGCGTCGAGGTCGCAGTCAGCCACCACCACCTCGTCGCCCAGCGTCGCGGCCTCGGCCACCATGATGCCGTTGGGGTCCACGATGCAGGTGCCGCCGATCAGGCCCGATCCGTCCTCGTTGCCCGCCTTGGCGGCGGCGACGGCCCAGGTGGCGTTCATGTAGGCGTTGGACTGCACCGCCAGGCGATGGTGGAAGGTTCGCAGCGCCGCGTCCTCCCCGGTGCCGTTGGGCCCGGTGCCGCCGTTGGGGTTGTAGGCGGCGGAGTTGTAGCCGACGCACACCAGCTCCACCCCCTGCAGGCCCAGCACGCGCCATGCCTCTGGCCAGCGGCGGTCGTTGCAGATTAGCATGCCCAGGACGCCGCCGGCCCAGGCGGCCGGGGCGCGGAAGGCGGGGATGCCGAGGTCGCCGGGGTCGAAGTAACGCTTCTCCAGTTGCTGGAACCGGACGCCGGGCCGTGGCTCGACGGAGCCGGGCAGGTGGACTTTCCGGTACTTGCCCAGCACCGCGCCATCCGGCGTGACCAGGAGAGCGGCGTTGAACCGGCGGCCCTCCGGCGTGCGCTCGGCGTAGCCGGCGTGGAAGCCGACGCCCAGCTCGCGTGCCCGGTCGAACAGGGGCTGCACGGCCGGGTTGGGCATGGTGGTCTCGTAGTAGGCGTCCAGCTCCGCGCCCTCCAGCAGCCAGCGCGGGAAGAAGGTGGTGAAGGGCAGTTCCGGGAACACCACCAGCGCCGCGCCCTGGGCGGCGGACGCCTCCAGCAGCGCCACCATGCGGGCGAGGATGACCGGGCGGGGGTCGGCGCGCTGGTTGGGACCCATCTGGGCGGCGGCGACGCGGATCACACGGGGCATCGGGGCGTCACTCCGCGGCATGGCGCACCTGGTGCAGCGGGCTGAGGTCCACCTGCGGCACGTCGTAGGCTTGCAGGGCCTCCCAGTGCTCCTGCAGGTCGGCCCGGAACAGGCCGCGGGTGACGCCTGCGACCAGCTTTGGCACCGCCGAGGTCATGGCGTTGATCGAAGACCCAGCGGGTCCGAAGCTGAGGGAGGCGCCGATGCCGAACAGGTGCAGGTCGGCGATCCAAGGCGTTTGGCCCGGCACGCGCTCGGTGAAGGCATAATCCGTGTCCAGGTAGGGGAACGCGCCCAGCCGGCCGTCCGCGGCGGCGGGGGCGTGGCGGTCGGACCAGCGGGCGATGTTGTGGGCGCAGGCGGCGAGTTCGGGCCGCCGCGCCGGGTCGTGCCGGACGCCGGTGCCGCAGATGGCGAAGTCGGCGGCGAAGGGTCCGTGCGGGGTTCGCAGCAGGATGCTCCCGTCCTGCAGGGCGGCGCCGGTCCACGGGCGGCCGGTGTGCATGGTGAAGTTGGCGTGGGCGGTGACACGGGCGTAGGTGGCGGGCGTGAAGCCCTCGCGCAGGCCCAGGATGTGGGACATGAAGCGCCAGCGCCACTCGTCCGGCATGTCGCCCATGTGCTTCAGGAACCCGGCGAAGGTCAGCCAGCGGTAGGGCTGCACCACCATCGGCTCGGGGCGGCGGCAGAACAGGTGGACCGCCGCCGCGCCGGCCTCGAGCGCCATGGCGGCGTTGTCGAACGCCGAAGCGCCCGCGCCGAGCACCGCCACCACCTTCCCGCGCAGGGCTGCGAAGTCGATGGGGTCGGCGGCGTGGGCGCGGCAGCGGGCGGGCAGGGCGGCGATGAAGTCCGGCATCCACCACTCCCCGGTGCCGTCCTGCCCGGTGGCGAGCACGACCTTGCGGGCCAGCAGGGTCTCGCCGGTGGACAGCTCGGCGTGCAGGCAGGGCAGGCCGTCGTCGGTGCGCCGGGGCGTGATGGCCGTCACTGCGGCGCCGTTGTGGACCGGCAGGGCGGTGACGCGGCGGAACCAGCCGAGGTAGGCGGCCCAGTGCCCGGTGGGGATCAGCGGCAGGGCGGCGAAGCTCTCGGCGCCCCATTGCGCCTCGTGCCACGCCTGGTAGGTCAGGCTGGGCAGGCCGCCATCCGGCCCCGTCTGGTCCTTGGCGCTGCGCAGCGCGGGCATCCGGGCGTAGGTGGACCAGGGGCCTTCTTCGCCCTCGGGGGCGGCGTCCACCAGCAGGATGTTGCGGACCTGGTCGCGCAGCAGGGCAAAGCCGGTGGCCAGGCCGCCCTGGCCGGCGCCCACCACCAGCACGTCCAGCACCGGGGCGCCGCCGCAGGTACGCGGGCGCAGCCAGGGCTGGCGGGGGTGGGCGGTCAGCGCCAGGTCGCGGGCGACGGCGTGTTCCAGCAGGTCCAGGGTCATGCGGGCTTTCGGCAACGGGGGCAGGTTGCATTACGGCGGAAGGCGGGGGTGGTGGCAAGGCGGGGCATTGGCGCCGGGGGGACGGCCGGAGTCGCCCCGCGCCGGCTGCAGGGTTCAACTGAGGCTAGCCAGATCAACTGGGGGCCAAGCTGGCGATGCCAGGCGTTATGCTGGCGCAGCCGCCAGTATTGCAGGCCCGCTGTTCAGGGCGACGATGGTTGGAACAAAACATGACAGCAGTGTATACCCCGTTCACGTCAGGATCCGAAAATCCTCCGGTGAGATGATCCGGAAGTTATCCGTTACGGCATCGCAGAACACGTGCCAGTTTCTGGGCACCTCCTCGCGCAGGAACGCCAGGATCGCG
>JAABUX010004894.1_pt1 | contig 16726 bp, 18 predicted proteins | sample 5561851 | NCBI WGS metagenome assembly JAABUX01 (sample SAMN10711883, study PRJNA513361) | rock metagenome | isolation source: Antarctica rocks | place: Antarctica: Victoria Land, Richard Nunatak red sandstone | collected 2016-01-03 | reverse complement strand
GACTTGCCGAGAATGGCCAGATGGGAGATGGATCCCGGTCGGATGGCGACGTTGTCGAACTGGGTGGTCCCGCCGTCTGAGGCGGCGGCGAAGGAGCGCATCGCGAAGTGGTGCGCGAACAACAAGGACGATCTCGGCTTCGCTATCGAGACTGTCGATGACCCGCCGATCCTTATCGGCAACATCGGGCTGTTCGGAGCCCGCCCCAAGGACAGGTGCGCCACGATTGGCATCGCGCTCGGCCGCGAGCACATAGGCCGCGGCTACGGCACAGACGCGATGCGCGTCATAGTCGACTACGCCTTCCGGGAGATAGGCCTGCACCGGATCCAGCTCGTCGTGGCGCCGTTCAACCCAGCAGGAATCCGCGCCTACGAGAAGGCCGGGTTCGTCGAGGAGGGCCGCCACCGCGACGCGGTCTGGCACGACGGCAGATGGTACGACGAGGTGATGATGTCGGTCCTCGATCACGAGTGGGCGGCACACCGCTCCCCAAGCTGACCCGGCTCGATCTCCCTGACCCACCAACGCAACGAGGGAGCGCCCATGACCAAACAGCCCCCAAGGCGCACCGCAAGCGGAAGGGCTATCGGAACACCGCTCGCGCTGCCGACGGCCCGACCCGCGGTTGACAAAGGCGCAGTGTACGGCAGACCGTATACGCATGACGACCACCACCGGAGCCTCCGAGACCTGGCAGGCTCGCATCACCCACGAACTGGCCGCTCAGCTGCGGGACGATGCCGAACTACTGGGACTCGACGGCCGCACCGAGATCGTCAAGGCCGCGCTCGAACTGCTGCACAAGCGGGCGGCCGAGGAGCGGATGGCCAGAAGCGTGGACTCCTTCTACGCAGGCCGCGAACCGGCTCTGCCGATCGGTGTCCGGCCCGGCCGCCGTGATGTTGATGCCGATGTCCCTGCCTGAGCCGTTTCGTGGAGAGGTGTGGGATGTCGACTTCGACGACTTCGGGTTGCACCCGGCCGTCGTGTTGAGCATCAACGCGCTGAACACTCGACTCGGACACGTCGCGGTGATCCCAGTTACCGGCACCCGAGGGCCGGACCAGACCCACGTACCACTCGACCCTGACGCGGGGCTGACGCGCTACCCAGAGTCCTTCGCCGACGTGACCGGGCTACAGCCGGTCGCTCGAAGTCGGCTGCTTGAGCGTCGGGGGCTCCTCGCGATGCCCGAACTCGACCGCTTGGCGCGCCAGCTAAGGATCTACCTCGGGCTGGACTTCCCGCGAGAAGGAGCATCCCGATAACCCATCGCTTACCGGACGATGTGGTCGACCTCGATTCGTCCGGGGTGCAGGACCTCGGCGTAGACGCCGAAGCACGCCCCTGTCCCCAGGTCCGCGACAGCAGTCCGATGTTGTCGGGCCAAAGCGCTCAGCAATTGCCGGTCTGCGGGCACTCCCGGTTCGGGGGTCAGCCCCGGGACGACGCAGCGGGGGGTGGGGAGCACGACCCGCAGGACCACGTCTCCGACCCGTAGCTGTTGGCCAGGCTCGGGGTCTTGCAAGGCGTTGAGGACGATGTTGGGCCGGAACCTTGATGCTTCGACGACGGGGCGCCCAAGTTGTCGCGCGAGCAACTCAAGTGCCCCTGTGCTCAGCAGGTGCACGGCGCCGAAGTCCACGAAACGGCCACCTGGCCGAGCGCCTGACACCTCGGTGGTCACCTCCTGGCCGGCGGTGGCATCGCTCATCCACTCCGGCACCAATCCCTCGTCGTCAGGTAGCTGGCGATGCAACATGGCCTGCTCCGGCACGACCTGTGTCAGGCGCACCGGACGCCCCAGATGCTGGCTGAGCGCCGCGTCGGCCTCCGCGGTCCCCACCACCGCCCGCCGACCCGCTACTGCAACGGCGACGGCGACGGTCCCGTCCCGCAATTCGACCTGGGCTGCCACCTCGAGCAGCCGGCCCCACTTCCCAGGGTGTTTCGCGCTGCCCACCGTGCCGTCCTCCAGGTCGATGCACGCCCAGGCCCTGTCTGAGCGCACCCCCTCCCGGTCCACGTCGACCGACTGCAAGGACTCGCCTTGAGCGCTCTTCAGCGGGTAGCGCCACAACGCGACGACCGAGGTCATGTGCGCCAGTCTCGCTGAGACCGGCCGCCACGTGGTGCGCCCTCAACAACGAGCTGTCAGCTTTGGCCTTCAGTGTGCTTCACGCAGCGACCGACGAAGGGCCGAAGCAGATCTTCAACGACGTCGGGGGCGTCCCAGAGCAGTTGATGCCCGGCGTTGGCCACGCGGTGGAGCGTTGCCAGCCCATCCGGGATGGCCAACACCGCTTCCTCGGCGTTGCTGGGCGGCACCAACGGGTCCAGCTCGCCGACCAGCACCAGCACCGGGCAGCGGGTCGCCGCCAGGCCGGGGCGCAGGTCCATCTCCGGAATCGACGGCGTGAAGTGCCGGTTGACCTGGGGGGTGCTGATCCTGGCCTGCATGACCCCGTCGAAGACGGCGGTGGTGGGCCGTACCGCCAGCAGCGGAGCGCAGTGCCGCGCCCAACCCTGCTGGGCCTCCTCGCTGGCTTCCGCGAACGACAGGGCCATCGCGGCGGCCGCGTCATCGCCGCCGAGCTGGCGGAACCGTTCCACGGTCCGGGCCTGACTGGCCGCCCTCGGGGCGGTGCTCACCAGCACCGCACCTGCTGGCTGCTGGGGGTGGCGCGCGAGGTAGCGCTGCACGACGAAGCCTCCGAACGAGGTACCCAGCACTACCGGCGCGTGGAGGCCGAGCACGTCGATTAAGGCGGCGAGATCGTCGGCCCAGGTGTCGAGGTTCCACTCATCGGATGTGCCGAGGTCACTGCGGCCGTGGCCTCGCTGATCAGGAACAACAATCTGCGCAAAGTCACTGACCGGCTCCAGCGCGAAGCGCAGAAACCCGCCGTCCAGACCAGGGCCGCCGTGCACACCGACGACAGTCGGACGTCGCCAGTCACCGACCCACTCGTCCCCCCGTACGGTGACGTGCAGCCGGGCCTGACCAACGCAGATCCTCACGCGACGACGACGCAAGCCGCCAGTGCAGGTGAGTCACCTTGCAGCGTCCGTGTCCCCGGTGTCCGCCAGCCCGGGCCACGAAGCAGACAACTCATCTCGCGAGTGCAGCAGGTCGCCCGGCGAAGCACGAGCCCGTTCGCCTCAGGCGTACTCGCCACGAATGCCCGTCCCGGTAGCCAACGTCAAGCGGGACGCCGGGCCCTGCGTCTGGACGCACGGCTGGAAGGATGCCGCCGTGCCTGCGCTCGAGATGACGTCCACTCGTCGCGCTCTGCTCGAGGCGGTCGCCGCGCACGTTCCCGCGCACGCTGCTGACGGCGTGCGGGTGGGAGTCGATGGCGTGGACGGCGCGGGCAAGACCGTCTTCGCCGACCAGCTCGCCGACGTCCTGCGCGTCTTCGGTCGCAGCGTCGTGCGCGTCAGCGCCGATGACTTCCACCAACCCCGCGCGGTGCGCCACCGCCGCGGTCGCGGCTCCCCTGAGGGGTTCTGGCTGGACAGCTACGACTACCCGGCGCTGCAGGAACGCGTCCTCCACCCCTTCGGACCGGGTGGCTGCTTGCGCTACCGGACCGCGAGCCACGACCTGGACGCTGATCGACGGCGGGACCCACCCCTCCGTGAAGCCGCGCCTGGCGATGTCCTCGTGCTCGACGGGCTGTTCCTCCACCGTGACGAACTCGTCGGATCCTGGGACCTGTCGGTGTTCCTCCAGGTGCCCTGCGCCGTCGCTGCCGCTCGCATGGCCGCCCGCGACGGGAGCCACCCGGACCCGACCCATCCCAGCGTGGCCCGCTACGTGCGAGGACAGGAGCTGTACTTCGCCGCTTGCCGACCATGGCAACGCGCTGACCTGGTCGGCGACGCAACCGACCTGGACGCCCCAACGTTGGTGAGACCCTGCTAGACGTGCCAGCCGCAGTACGCACCTGCAGGAGTGGCCGGCTGGCACTGGTCGGGGCGGACTCCGAGGCGCTGGGGGCGATGATGCACCGGTGACGTCCCAGAGGATGCCCGAGCAGGTCGGACGGGTTCGCGCGCTGCACGCCTTCCCGGTCAAGTCGACGGCCGGGCAGAGCCTGTCCCAGGCCGAGGTCGGCCGCCGGGGGCTCAGCGGCGACCGCGAGTGGGCGGTGTACACGAGTGACGGCGGTATCGCCAGCGGCAAGACCACCCGGCGCTTCCGCAGAGTGCCCGGCCTCCTCGCCTGGTCGTCGTCCCAGACCGCGGGCGCGCCCCCTGAGCTCCGCAGCCCCGAGGGTCGCGTGTACCGCGTCGACGACCCAGGCGCGGGGCAGGCACTGAGCTCCAGCCTCGGGCAGCCGCTGCAGCTGCGCCGGGAGACGGACGTCCTGCACCACGACGAGTGCCCTGTGCACGTGGTGACGACAGCGTCCCTTCGACGCGTCGAGCAGTCGGTAGGCGCTGTGCTTGACGCCAGCCGTCTGCGGGCGAACATCCTCCTGGAGACAGAGGGCGCTGACTTCGTGGAGGACGCCTGGGCCGACGCGGAGCTGAGCATCGGCCCGCAGGTCGTCTTGCGCCTGGGTTCCGGCATGCCGCGGTGTCTGATGATCGACCAACCGCAGGCCGGGGTCTTCGCCGCGCCGCCGGTCCTGCAGGTCCTGGGACGCGAGCACGACGTCCGTCTCGGGCTGCAGGCAGAGGTCCTGCGAGGCGGCACCATCGCCCTCGGCCACGAGGCTCTGTTGACACGTTGCTAGACGGCCGGTGCGGCTAGCCCTCTCGGCTCACACCGTCCTGCGCTTGCAGCACCCCGGGAACGCTGGGCGGGACGCGGACCGAGGGCACCGGCGAGCCGGACACGGCATCATCGGCATATGAGCCGCCGGTCCCGTTACGCCCATCTCGAGCGCGAGCGGCGCTTCCTGCTCCCTGCGGCGCCGACTAGACCTGCGGTCGCAGTGCCGGAGCCGCGGGTGCTTCATATCGAGGACCGCTACCTGCGAGGTACCCGGCTGCGCCTGCGAACCGTGCAGGAGGCTGGCCTCGCACCGGTGCGCAAGCTCGGGCAGAAGGTCCGCCCAAACCAGGACCTTCCCTCAACCGTTGAGCACACAACGATGTACCTCGACGACCCCGAAACCGCGGCCCTGCTGACTCTGGCCGCTGACGGGCTTGCCAAGACCCGGACACTGCACGCATGGCACGGGCACGCCGTGGCGGTCGACGTCTTCGCCGGCCCGCTGAACGGGCTGATCCTCGCGGAGGTCGACCTCGGCGACGCAGGCGTCCCGCCAACATCAAGGTCGCCCGTCGCCTGGATCGCCGACGTGACGGACGACGAGCGCTTCACCGGCGGGCACCTCGCACGCACGTCCGCCAGCCAACTGACCGCACTCCTCCGGGAACTCGGTGTCGAACCGGCAGGCAGTTGAGAACGCTGTTCCGTTAGCCGATCGTCGACCGGAGCGCTTTCGAGTTGTTGCGGTGGAGTGGGGGCTACTGGGAGGACACGCCCAGCTTGAGGCCGAAACTCACGAGAGCCGTGCCGGTCGCTCCGTCCACAGCCTGCTGCGCGGCCGGGCGGCGCAGAGCCCGCCGCATCGGGGAGGCTGCCAGGATCAGCGCGGTGAACCACACCAGTCCGAGCACGTCGTGCACGAGCGCCAGCAGCACGCCCATGCCCAGGGGCGGGACCCCCGGCGGGAGGAACTGCGGCAGCAGGGCGACGTAGAACGCGCCGATCTTCGGGTTGAGCAGGTTGGTAAGAAAGCCTCGGCGCCAACCGTGCCAGAGCCCCACCCCCGACTGTGTCGGTGTGGGCGGGGCCGAGGACGCCTCCGCTACATTATGAGAGCCGGCGACGGCAGAGCGCAGCAGGCGCGCCCCGAGCCAGACCATGTACACCGCGCCGACCAGACGCAGGGCGGTGTACGCGAGGGCGGATGCCGTCAAGAGGGCCGACACGCCCACGGCTGCGCCGGCACCCCATACCAGTGCACCGGAGTTGACGCCGAATGCGGTGGCGAAGGCGTAGGCGCGCCCCCTAGTAAGCGCTGCACGCAACACGAGCGCGGTGTCGAGCCCGGGCACGACGGTGAGGAGCCCGGCGACGACGGCGAACCCGATCACGGCCGACGCAATGGTCATGGCGCAAGAGTGCCAGGTTCGGCCCGTGGCCCAACGCGAGGAGGCCGAACTCGCGTCCCCACATGGGTCGCCCACCGTCCCGGTAGCCGAAGGGACCAGCGGGACGGTGTCGCATCGAAGAGTGGCTAGCGGCACCTACCCTCACCGGGTGCCCGAGGGAACTACTCAGGCTGGGAGTAGACCCGCCGCAGGATTGCTCCTGACGCGAAGTAGCCGCCTACAGCCCCCAGCAGTGCGAAGGGCGTCTCGAACGCCCCCACCCCGTAGGCGAACCACGCACCAGCCCCTGCACCCAGTGGCAGGCAGAAGAGCGGCAAGTACCCCGCCCACTTTGCCCTCGCCGGTGACTCCACGAGGGCAGGCTACGCACAATGACCCGCCAGCAGTAGTGCCGGTTATCAGCTGCTCCACGCTGTCCCAGTAGCCGACCGGCCAGCGGTACATGATCACGCGGTCGGACGGATGGCGAACAGGAGCAGGACCGCCGTCCCAATAGACCCGTCCGCTTTGTTGTCCCACTGGGATGCCCTATACGGCACACTCGGCGGCATGGCGGGACTGAAGATCGGCTACGCGCGGGTGTCGACGGTCGGGCAGGACCTCACCGCCCAACGCGACGGTCTGGCTGCGCTCGGCGTCAAGGCCGAGCGGGTCTACGTCGACCACGGCCTGACCGGCACCAGCCGCGTGCGTCCCGGTCTGCGTGAGGCGCTGGCGGCCTGCCGCACGGGCGACACGCTGGTGGTCACCAAGCTGGATCGGCTAGCCCGGTCGCTGCCCGACGCCCGCGACATCGTCGAGGAACTCACCGGCCGCGGGGTACGGCTGCAGCTCGGCGGCTCGGTGCACGACCCGACGGACCCGGTCGGCCGACTGCTGTTCAACGTCCTGGCGATGGTCGCCGAGTTCGAGGCCGACCTGATCAAAGCCCGCACCCGCGAGGGCATGGCCGTGGCCCGCGCCGCCGGCAAGCTCCGCGGCCGCAAGCCCAAGCTCACCCCCGGCCGGGAGGCCCTGCTGGTGGACCTGCACCGCACCGGGCAAAAGAACCCGTCCGACCTTGCGGAGCTGTTCGGCGTCGGGCGCTCCACGGTCTACCGCGCCCTCCAGCGCGCCGGCGCCGACGTGCCGGCCCCGGCCGGCAGCCCGGCCGCCCCCGCCGCCGCCGCCGAGTGACCGTGCCGATGCTGTCCGGGCTCGAGCCGGCGCAGCAGGCGCTCGCGCAACGGCGGTGGGACATCCTGCGGCCGCACGTGCAGGACGGGGTGCCGCTGTCTCGGGTCGCCCGCGACGCGCAGGTCCCGCTGCGCACCGCCCAGCGCTGGCTGGTCCGCTACCGCGCCGGCGGCCTGGCCGCGCTGGCCCGACCGGAAAGGTCCGACCGTGGGGTGCGGCGGATGCCGCAGGAGCTGGTGCGCCTGGTCGAGGGCCTGGCGCTGCGCCGCCCCCGTCCGTCCGTGGCGACGGTGGCGCGGCAGGCAGCGCTGGTCGCGGCGGAGCACGGCTGGCCGGCGCCGTCCTACAGCACCGTGCACGCGATCCTCACCGGCCTGGACCCGCACCTGCTGACGCTGGCGCACGACGGGCCGACGGCGCTGCGCGACCGCTACGAACTGGTGTACCGCCGGCAGGCCGACCGGCCGAACCAGATCTGGCAGGCCGACCACACCGAGCTGGACCTGCTGGTGCTGGACGCCGACGGCAGCCCGGCCCGGCCGTGGCTGTCGGTCGTGCTCGACGACTGCTCGCGGGCCGTCGCCGGCTACGCCTTGTTCCTGGGCGCTCCCTCGACGCTGAACCTGTCGCTGGCGCTGCGCCAGGCCATCTGGCGCAAGACCGACCCCGACTGGGCGGTGCACGGCCTGCCCGACGTGCTGTACGCCGACCACGGCAGCGACTTCACCAGCGACCACCTCGCAGCCGTCACCGCCGACCTGCACATCGAGCTGGTGCACTCCGCTGTCGCCCGGCCGCAGGGCCGCGGCAAGATCGAGCGGTTCTTCGGCAGCATCACCACCGAGCTGCTGCCCCAGCTGCCCGGGCAACTCGTCCACGGCCACCCAGTCTCGCCGGCCCGGCTCACGCTCACCGAGGCGGACACCGCCGTCGGCAGGTGGATCACCGGCACCTACCACCAGCGCATCCACAGCGAGACCGGCCAGGCGCCGCAGCAGGCCTGGCTCGCCGACGGCTGGCTGCCCCGCACCCCCGACAGCCTCGAGCAGCTCGACCTGCTGCTCGTGATGGTCGCCAAGCCGCGGGTGGTGCACCGCGACGGCATCCGCTTCCAGGGCCTGCGCTACCTCGACCCAACCCTGGCCGCCTACGTCGGCGAGCCCATGACGATCCGGTACGACCCGCGCGACCTCGGCGAGATCCGAGTGTTTCATCGCGGCCGGTTCCTGTGCCGGGCCATCAGCCCCGAGCACGCCGGCCAGGCGCTCACGCTCAAGGACATCCAGACCGCCCGCACCGCCCACCGCCGGGCGCTGCGCAACCAGCTCAACGACCGGTACGCCGCGGTCCGCGAGTACCTGCCCGCACACCCCACCGAGCCGACACCGCCGACAAAGCCGGCCACCCCCAGGCAACGACCGGCCGAGCCGCAGCAGCCAGCCCGGACCCGGTCCAGGCTGCACACCTACCTGGAGGACAAGCCGTGACGACACTGACCAGGCGCCGCACCGGACCGTTCATCGCCACCAAGGAGTACCGGCGCTTCGTCGAGTTCGCCGACGCCGTCCGCCGCGAGAGCTACATCGGGCTGTGCTTCGGCCCCGCCGGCGTCGGCAAGACCCTGTCCGCCCGCCGCTACACCCACTGGGACAGCGCCGAGCCGCTGCTCGAGCAGTGGGGCCCACGCTCCGACAGCGACGCCGCCATCTACGCCGCGCTCGCCCGCTCCCGTGCCGTCTTCTACACCCCGACCACCAACAGCACGCTGCGGCAGATCGACAAGGAGCTCGTCATGGTGCTCGGCCGGGTCGAGGTGTGCATCGACCAGCACGTCCGCCGCGATCAGACCCACCTGACGGGGACGCCGCGCTACGTCGACCTGCTCGTCGTCGACGAGGCCGACCGGCTGTCCGCACCGGCCCTGGAGCACCTGCGCGACCGCTTCGACCGCCGACCCCTCGGGCTCCTGCTGATCGGGATGCCCGGCATCGACAAGCGCCTGTCCCGCTACCCCCAGCTCTACAGCCGGATCGGCTTCGCGCACCAGTACCGGCCGCTCAGCGACGACGAACTGGCGTTCGTCCTGAGCCGCCACTGGCACAAGCTCGGGCTCACCCTGGACCTCACCGACTTCACCGACGCCCAAGCCGTCCCCGCCGTCGGCCGGATCACTCAGGGCAACTTCCGGCTCGTGCACCGCCTGTTCGTCCAGATCGAACGCGTGCTGAAGATCAACGATCTCACCGTCATCACCAGCGACGTCGTCGAGGCAGCCCGCAGCACCCTCGTTATCGGCGACACATAGTCCAACCGAACTACGCCACCTATCGATGGAGGTCACAGAGCTCCGGCCTTTTCCGCGGCGTCTCGTAGACGATCGTTTGCGATAGGCCGCCTGACGGCGTTCAACGGACCCGGTGTCTCCTCGTCATGCCGGCGTCGTCGGCAGTCCGTTCCCTGACCCCTGTGATGCCAGCAGCCGCCAGACTGCGCCGGCCGGCTAGCGTGCACGCCGTGGCGGACTTGTCGTTGCGGGCGTTCACCGTCGAGGACGTGCGGCTGCTGGCTCGGGTGGACTCGGAGTTCGAACAGTTCGGTGTCAAGAGCCCGCTGCGGCCACCGCCGGCCTGCCAGTGGGCCGAACCCGGGGCGCTCGTCGTCGTCGAAGGCGAGGTCGTGCTCGGCGATGTGAGCTGGTACAGGCCCACCCACGGCCCCGGCGAAGGTTCCCGGACCTTCGGCATCGGCATCGGGCTGCTTCCGACGGCGCGCGGGCGAGGGGTAGGCACCTGGGCCCAGCGGGAGCTCGTCCGGCTGATCTTTCTGCACACGCCGGTCAACCGGGTCGAAGCTGGCACCGACGTGACCAACCTTCCCGAGCAGCGGGCGCTGGGCAAGGCTGGATTCACCCGCGAAGGAGTCCTGCGGGGCGCCCAGTGGCGCCTCGGCAGCTGGCACGACATGGTGCTGTTCTCACGGCTCCGAGCCGACCCCGAGCCGTCACCGACCGACCAGCGCTTCCCGTGTCACAAGTAGGCGCCGCTCCCCCGATATACGGCACTCGAGTTTCGGACTGACTTACGAAACGGCAGCCGGGCCGCCGGTCCTCAGGAGAACGGGGCGATGCGGTACCTCGCGTCGAGGCGTCTCACTACTTAGGAACTGAAACGGCGGGTGATCATGTGCCACATGACGCCCCTGAGCGGGAATCCAAACCGGACGGGTCTAACGGACAAGATCGCCTGCGCCGCGCCGCGCTGCGCCCTGCAACCTGAAGGCCCCGCGGTCCATGACGTCGGCGCTTCTCCTTTTCCTGTCGAAGCAGCCCGATCTCACCGGAAGGGGATGAGGGCCGCACAGGGCGGCCCGCCCCGAGGAGGACTCGTGGACCCGCTCGTCGCGCTCATCATCGCCCTACTGCTCGCACTGCTGATCGTCCTGGCACGGCGCCCGCTGCCCGGGCTTCGTGACGCGGCCATCCTCGTCGAGGCCGCCCGCCGGCCCAGAGACCGCCGGCACGGCTCGGACGGCGAGTCCCCAGCCCGGTCGGACCCCGACGAGGACACTGGAGAGCGGTAGCAACATTCATTGTCGGTCAGGGTCATTCTCGCCCCTACAGGTGAGACCACTACCCAGGAGGTACGCCGTGCACGACCTGACCCGCCCTCTGACCTGGCAGGAGCGGCAGCGCTCGCTCCAGGCCCGCCGGAAGATGGCGGAGGCCCTTAGCCGTCCGATCGCGGAGACAGCCCTCGGCGCAGCCGCCGCTGTGCAGCGGGTGTCGCCGGCCGTCACCGCAGCGTCGACGACGAGCACCCGCGTCGGGCTGGCCCAGACCGCGGGCGGGGTCGCCGGCACGTCGATTGCGCGCCAGCGGTCGCTCGCAGACGCGCTCGGGCCGTCCATCACCCGCATCGCCGGCAGCAGCCTCGTGGGTGTGCAGGTCGGCAGCCGGCTCGGCGTGCACGAGTCGCTGGTCAAGAGCATCGGCGACATTGGCCGGTTCGGTGCGCTCGGGCAGTTCGACTCGCTCGCGAAGACCGTCAACCAGGCCGTCGGGATCGGCGGGCTCCACAAGACCGTGCAAGCGATGAGTGCTTCCGTCCTGACTAACTTCACCAGACACGTCGACCTCGACCGGCTGTTCCGCCCGGTGATGCCGAACCTGCAGGTGCTGGCCGGATCCGTTGTCCGCTCCGTCTTCGAGCAGGTTCACGACACGCTGAACCTTTGGTCGCGGTCCCTTGGCGGCTTCGACCAGATCGGCCGCTACCTCGCCCGCGTCCCCCTCATCGCCGCCCTGCGGGCACGGCGAGCAGCACTCCGAGGCCACCTGACCGTAGTCCGCGAGTTTATCGTCGATTGGCTGGAGCAGCGTCCGTCTGAGCCAATGCTGGAAGCAACGATCGACGCTCTGCTGGAGGACGACTGGGTGCCCGTCGACGACGACTTGGGCGACGTGGAGGTCATCGACCACCTCCGCTCCCGCACGACCGACCGGTACACCCGGCGCTACAAGCCGATCGGCAGCACACAGATCGTGGGCAGGCGGGTCGACAGCCTCGACCGGCTGGTACCGCTCGGCTCCAGCGATGGGCGTGTCCCGCTCGTGGCGGTCACGGCCGACCCGTCCAGTCGCGCCGGACAGGACCTCGCTCCCGCCGCCGAGCAGCGCGCGTTGCGCGCGCTCGCCCAGTTCAAGCCTGACGAGCAGAAGGTGCTGCTGTCCTGGGAGCCCGGTCTCACGTGGCCGGAGGCTGCTGCCGTCGCAGGGCTTTCGCCCGAGGTCGCCGAGCGGGTCCGCCGGAAGCGCAAGCGGGTGGTGGCCGAGATGTCACGACGCGCGGCTCAGCGGCCCGCGTGATCGCCCAGAACGCCGTTCACAGCAAGTGCTGGGCGCGTCCGCGGAGCACCAGTACGTTGAAGGTCGAGCGGCGGCCCGACCCGGATGACGTTCGGCGATCGGTACGGGCCGCTCTTGTGATCAGCCGCCGCCTCAGCTCTTGCTGAGTTCGGCAGCAAGCGTTGGTAGATGCGTAAAAGTCGGCGGACCATCCGAACATGAGCTACACCAGCACCGTGACGTGAACCAAGGCTTGCATCGCAGCGCGGACACGGCCTCTGAGGCGCGCCGAGCATCGGGAGTTGCGTGCCGGTGTTCCAGCGCGGGGCACCTTGGACGAAATGGACACGAGAACGGCGTGGGAGCCGGCAATAGCCTTTGTCCCATGCGCCCCTTCTCGGCACAGTGGTTCCGTCAGGAGCGGGCGAAGATGCGAAGCCGATGGTACGTCTGGCCGCTCACCTTGGGCTGGGCCGTGTTCGGTGTCGGCGGACTCATCAGGTGTGTCTACAAGGGCTGGTGGGCCGGCGCCGTCATGACGAGCCTCTGGTTGGTAGCTCTAGCCGTAGTCGCCGGCCCCTCCCATGTCGCATGGAAACAGCGACGTCAGCAACAGAGGGCTCACCGCCTATAGGTGCCGCTACTCGCGAACCCGCGAATTGGCGGGCGCGGGTGCGGCTCGGCTCGGCTCGGCTCGGCTCGATGGTGCCGGCCGCACAGTGATGGGGTCGCCGTCGGCGTCGAGCTCGTCGGTGAGCGGCCGCGGGCCCGGCTGAGCCGACCGAACAGCTGCCCACGCTTCGCGGCCAGTTCAGTCCATGCCTCGTTGGTGCAGCCGTGGCGTGACAGAACGCCTCTTCGCACAGCTTGGCGGCGCGCTCAAGTGCATCAACGCTGCCGGGCGCGGCGAAAAGGTTCGCGTACGCCGTCACGAGCCCGGGCTCGCTCGTCCCGGCGATGTAGGCGTAGCTGATCAGCGCGACGTGTCCCGCTGGTCCATCGTCAAGGGGACGCCGTCCCGGTAGCCCTTCCGCGATCGGGACGGGCCGTCGAACGCCAAACACGCACGGTCATGCCGATGAGCGCGCGTGCAGTCACTGGCAGATCCTGGCGCCTGCTGCCACGAGATGAGGCGGCTTTACGTGGCCTCCGTTGTTGTGAACGCGCGAACGTTGGCTGCGAGCACGCGTGCCGCGTCGACTTCCGGCACCTGCCACTCGTGCGACAGGTACAGCGCAACGCTGCGGACGTCCGAAGGGAGCGCCGGGCGGCTAGCGGCCCTGCAGTAGGGGCCGTCCGTCTCGCACAGAACGCGGTCCTGAGGAAGGCGCGAGATCAATGCCTGCCCCTTCGGCGTTCGGATCATCGAGGGGTTGACGGAGAACCAGATCCCTGCGGCGAGCGCGTCGTCAACGGTCGCGAGGGTGCCGCTGTACCAGTGGAGGGCCGCACGGGCGGACGCTTGCTTGAGGCAGTCAACCACCTCCTTCGACGCGCCGCGGCTGTGCACGCTCATGGGCTTGGTCGCGACGATCTGGTGGTCGAGGACTGACTGGAAAGCAGCGGTCTGACGGGCTTTCTCCCGCCGGTCGATACCGGGGCGGAAGTCCAGGCCGACCTCGCCGATCCAGGCGGCGTCGGGGAGCATGCGCAGGAACCGTTCCAGCTGGCCGGGCGCCGCTGCGGCCGCGCTGGCCGGGTGAAGGCCGAGGGCGACGGTGACGCCGGGCGTCCGGCCGAGCCTGGTCCTCAGGCGCCGGTACGTGTCGGGCGTCTCGCTCACAGCGATGACGTCGACGGACGCGGCCTCGGCGTCAGCGAGGACGTCCCTCGGGTCGGGATAGGCGTCGAGGTGGCAGTGCGTGTCCAGGAGACGGATCACCGGATGCGCTCCACGATCTCCGCCAGTTCGCCTTCGGCGCCGCTCTCCAGCCACGCTCGCAGTTCGGCGTTTCCGCGCCGCCAGACCGACAGGTGCTCCGCGTGGGAGCCACTCGGCAGCGGGGCGTTGCGGAGGAGGTCTGAGTCGGGCCGGTCCGCGAAGACGCCGTTGAGGACGGCGCGCAGGTCCGCGCCTCGGTCCTCATCGACCTCGGTCACCAGGCTCGGGTCGGTGAGGACGTCCCACGGGTACTCCTCGTCGTCCCAGTCCGGGACCGCCAGGGACGACCGGCGGATTAGGCAGGGGAAGCAGTAGCCGCAGTTGCCCTGGGCTCGCTGCTGCATGCGGGCTGCCTCCGGGTGCGAGCAGGAGACGGTGATGGGCGCAAGCTCGCGGAGCAGTCCGGGGTTGCGGGAGTCCCTGAGCATCTCGCCCTTCGTCGCGAAGACGTACGGGTTGACGAGGGGGTTCGTGACGCCGTGCGCCGCTGCGGCATCGCCTAGGAGCCGGAGGAAGTGGGGATGCGTGGTTCTAGTGCTGGCGCTGCCGGTGCGAGCCCGGCTGAGCGGGACGTTCACGGCGATGTAGCCGTTTTCTGGCAGGTAGACGGGCGCGTTCGGCCCTACTGACGACGCGAGCGCGAGGGCGGCGGCGAGGAACAGCAAGGAGCGCCCGCGGGTGGTGGTCTCGACGGCCGGCCCGGCGGGGTGCTCCTGCCGTACGTCCTCTGCTGCGGGACGCAACCAAAGCCGCCGCAGAACGACACGGTCGGACCCGTACTCCGCGGCCAGTCTCGTGCGCAGGACCGTCTGCTTGGAAGAGGCTTGTCCGCCGTCGTAGTGGGATATCAGGCTGAGACGCAGCGTGGGGTCGCCTTCGAGCAGGTCGATGACGCCGCACAGCGAGTCGAGGCCGCCCGAGAACAGCGACACCGCGTCGACGTCGACGAAGGGGATGAGCGGCTGATGGAGGAGAGGCAGCGCCGCAAGCGGGTCGAGCGTGGATCGGTAGGCCGTGATATCCCATCGGTCCCCGGTCAAGAACCCGAAGGCACGGTCGAAAGCGGGCCCGTCGAAGGCCGTTGGCGACTGCACGGGCAGCCGAACCCCCAGGTCGCGGGTCCAGGCGTCATCCGCTCCCGAGCGGGCGTGAGTCTTGTCGATGCAGTACGCCGCGGCCGCCAAGACGAGCAGCTCCGCCGCTGGCGCCGTGGGGCGCCAGCCCTGGAAGAAGTCGGTCCCGCAGTCGATGGTGGCTGCCTGCGATCCGGGCGCCCAGTCCAGTACCTGCTCGTCGTGCGCGGTCGTGACGCCTGCAGACAGGTCCGTGCGCACCAGGTAGACGGTCATGCGTCGTTCTCGTCCCCGAGGTCTCCGAGGATCTCGTAGACGTCGCGGATCGCGTCGTCAGCGAACTTCCGGCCGTCGGGCCCGGCCCAGTCGAACGCCAGCGGGTCGTCTGGCATCCGCAGCTCCACCAGAGCGTGGATCATTCCAACGATCTGTTGGTCAGCCTCCTTCGCCGCCGTCGGGTCCATGAGCCGGGCGAGGCGTTCTGCGAGGACAGGCATGCGGTTGTAGACGTACTTCGCCAGAAACAGCGTCAGCAGGGTCCGCAGCGACTCCGGCGTGACAGCAGTCGCCTCCAGGTCGTCCCAGGAGTCCGCGTCGGCGTACAGCTCGTCCATGACGTCGCACACGGCGTCCCGTGCCGCCTGGGACTCGATGTCGGAGCCGTCGCCTGCGACCAGCGTGATCAGCTCGTCAAGGACGTCGAAGCGGTCCTTGCCCACCAGGTGGCCAAGTCCCAGACCGGCGAGTGCAGCCGCGAGCCCGGAGTTCCCGACGGCAGCGAGCAGCCCGCCGAGTCGGGAGAGGCCGGTGCTTCCGGACCGGGCGCTGCCCGACGCCGCGCTGGCGCCGCCCAGGACCGCTACATGCCGACCCAAAACACGCTCGGCGGTCTTGCGTGACCCGCCCGATCCGCCGGAGGCGGCCTTGGCGTAGGCCGTCGCCGCGTGCTTGAGAGGCGTCCATGCGCCTCCGGATCCTGAGGCCCTGTCGGCTGACGTGCCCATTTAGCCTCCGGACCGTGCGCGCATAACGACACCCGCGGCGCGAGCGACCTCGGTGACCGGGCTAGCCGACCAGCCGACCAGAAGATCGGCGGCCCCGGGCGTCGACTTCAGCCGCGCCATGATGCTGGGGATCTGCATCCGGGGCAGCGACGGGTGCGGGATGGACGCCAGGCCCCCGCAGACGGTCCCCGCCACGTGCGGGACCCGTGCCGCGAGCTCGCAGGCCGGGAGCAGCGCGGGCCCGTCCGGTCGACGAAGGACGGCGTCCATGAGCGCCGTGGTGACAAGACCCTGGTCGGTGAGGCCGAGCTTCTCGCAGGCGCCCAGTGCGTCGCGGGACATCGCCGAGACGTCGGACGTCAGGCCGCCGAGCAGGATCTGCAGCTCAGGGCGGAGGGTCGCGGCGGCGCTGCCGACCACCAGGCGGTCGCGGAAGTAGGAGAAGTACGGCCGGAGGTCGACAGTGGCGAGTTCAGGCGCCAGCCGGAGCCACGCGTTCGCCTTCGCCCGAGCGACCCATGACGCTGCTGCCTCCGCGACCGGGTCGGCCGACGGGGCCTTCGCGTCCCGCTGGTCGACGTCCACCCGAGCCGGTCGGCGCCCGCCGCGC
>JAABUX010004893.1_pt1 | contig 16728 bp, 13 predicted proteins | sample 5561851 | NCBI WGS metagenome assembly JAABUX01 (sample SAMN10711883, study PRJNA513361) | rock metagenome | isolation source: Antarctica rocks | place: Antarctica: Victoria Land, Richard Nunatak red sandstone | collected 2016-01-03 | reverse complement strand
CCAGCACCACCGGAAATAGCGTCCCCTGACTCCGACCTTCACCTTGGATATAGCTCATGAAAACCCCTCACTCCGAGGGCATCTTCTCACCTACGCTTGTTTAAAAGGGAGTTCCGTAACAGACTCCTAGGTGCGCTTCTCCCAAGTCGCGGCATAGCCGCGTTGCCAAGTGAGGAAGTTTTTGGAAGGGGACCCGGAGCCTGCGAGGGGGGAGGAGTCCAAAACCCGTAGGGCGCGGAATCGCGAGTTCTGAACGCCGAGCCGAAGGGCGCAGCTCCTGCACCGAAGCGGTGGCCGAGTGAACGTGCAAACAGGAGATCGTGCATTCAACCGACTCACGCCTCGGAATGACTGACCCCAGCCTTCGATGCACACTTTTGAGGCCAATCGCTTTATAGCCGTAGATGGTCTTCTTCTCCACGTTCCGCGTCTTCGCGACGAGCGCGCGGGGCTTTCTCTGTTCCTATTCTTCTGGAAATTTACCGAGACAAACGACGGCGGAGGATTCGCTGCGCTGCACATCCAATGTCCCCTAGATGACGTTACATCTATAAGCGAACTGGAAGCCCACCGTTTTTGCCCTCCGTGTGGAGGGCTTCCCTTTCTTAACCGCAGCACCCTCTAAGGGCCCCCCATGCTAAAACCGAAAGCCGTTCTCGCACTCTCACTGAGTGCGCTTCTCGTCATGCCTCCAGGAGCTTTCGCCTCCAGTCACCGGGAAGCGCCAATCACTGCCCTGGACCATAAGGCCGACATCACGGACTTCTACAGCTTCGTCAGTTACGATCACCCGGATCGCGTCACCTTCCTGATGAACGTAGATCCCTTTCTCGAGCCGAGCAACGGGCCGAACTACTTCCCATTCGATCCCAATATTCTTTACGAAATCAAGATCGACAACGATCATGATGCGCTTGCGGATGTCACCTTCCAGATTCGCTTCAGTACCGAGATTCGTAGTCCGCGCAGCTTTGTAGCCTTTTCGGGCGATGGCGCAGGACGAGTTGCCGGACCGAACTCGCCTCCTCCCGTGGCACCGGGAACACCGATCGTGCCTCCGGCCATTACGGCGCTGGATGGGCCCGGCTCCCAGGGCATCAATCTTCGCCAGACCTACACGGTCACGATGGTCAAGAACGGACACAGCGTTGATCTCGGCAAGTCGGATGGATCTCCCCTCTTTGCGGTGCCGAGCAATGTCGGCCCTCAGACGATGCCGAACTATGACGCGCTGGCGAGACAGGGAATCTACTCGGTACAGGGGAAGAACGCGGCCGCAATCAACGTCTTTGCCGGCACCGTTGCCGATCCCTTCTTTATCGATCTGGGCGCTGCCTTCGATACCTTCAACTTCCGGCTAGGCGCTGGAGGAGGCATCCTGACGCCCAACAACGATCTACAGGATAAAAACAATACCGCACCGAACGCGGTTTCCGGTTTCAATGTGAACACCATTGCGCTGGAAGTTCCCAGCACCATGCTGACCAGCGATGGTGCCGCGCATCCTGCAAGCGATCCGCGCGCGGTCATCGGATCCTGGGCCACCACGTCCCGGCGCCAGATGACCATCCGCCGCACGCAAGTGTCGGGGGGGCAGTATGGCAATTCCACTGATAACAACGACCGGGATTCTTCTGATCGGGATCGCGGCTCCTCTAACAGGGATCGGGACTCCTCTGATAAGGATCGGGATTCCTCCGACCACAATGGCGGGTCTTCCTCAACTCCGGGATCGGGAGCGTATTACCAGGTGCAGCGTTTCGGTAACCCGCTGGTCAACGAACTGATCATCGGAACCGGCTCAAAGGACCGCTGGAGCATGGAAGAGCCCGTGAACGATTTCCAGTTTCTCGACTTCGATCTCGATCCGACCATCTCACGCGTGTTCAACGCTTTGTTCCTCATCAATATCCCTCCGCCGCCTCGTCTGGATCTGCTTCCGCTCGTGACCTACGCCGCTCCGATCGCACCTCGTGGAACGCCGGCTGGCCCGATCGCGGACCTGATGCGGCTGAACACTGGCGTACCTCCGACCCCATTCGCGACGCGTAGACGGCTTGGTCTCCTTGCGGGCGACCCGGCTGGATTCCCGAACGGACGTCGGCTAACGGATGACGTGGTCGACATCATCGCCCGCGTTGTCGGTGCCGGTGTGCTCAATCCGAAGTTCAACCTCCCCCCGAACAATCTGCTCGGGGACGGCGTGAACGCCACCGATGTACCGCCGCAGGAGTCGTTCCCTTACGCTCACTTTGCGTATAGCGGACGCGACAGCCGGCACATCGACCCCGGCGAGATCGGATGTGGCACGCAGCCGTCGGTTTCCACCAACGGTCTTGGCGCACCCTTCGACCAGGGCGGAGCCACGCCTTGCCCGGTTCAATAAGTACGAAACGTAAATCATGCAACCGGACCCCGTCGAAGCCGGCGGGGTCGTTTCGCAGTATGGAAACAAGGGAACCCATCATGAATTTTTCACTGGCTACGTTGGCTCTCGCCGGGCTCCTGTTCACTTGCTCGTCCCTAGCCCAGCAACCTGCGCGCCTGCCGGTCGACACGTCTTCCCACAGGGCGGACGTACCCAGCGCCGAAGATAGCCCCGCGCAGCAAGCGATCGAGCGCGCTAGACGACAGATCAAGGCCAATCCCAGCAAGGTGCGGCCCTATAACGAACTCGCTCTCGCTTATCAGCGGCGTGCGCGTGAGATATCCGATCCGACGTTCCTCGCGAACGCGGAAGAGGCCGTTGCGCAAGGCCTCAAAGCAGATCCGAAAGATTTCTTGCTTCAGAAAACCCGGATATCCCTGCTTCTCAGCAGGCAAGATTATGTGCACGCCAAAGAGCAGGCCATGCTGATGCACAAACGGACCCCCGACGACGTGATGCTCTATGGATACCTCGCCGAGGCCGACATCGCCCTGGGGAACTATGCGGAAGCGGAGAAGTCAGCGCAGTGGATGCTGAACATGCTCGCCAACAATGTACCTGGACTCATGATCGCTGCCCGGCTGCGAGATCTTTATGGCGATGCGGATGGTGCGGTGGACCTGCTTAACACAGCCTATTCAGAGACCGCTCCCACCGAGGTCGAAGAGCTGGCGTGGATCGCGAATCGGATTGCCTCGGTTCAGATTGGAGCAGGCAATTTCAACGCCGCCGCCCGGACACTCGATCTCGCCGGCCAGCTCTTCCCGCACTACCCCGATACGTTGGAGAACCTGGCCCGGGTAAGGCTTGCACAAGGCAGGGCAAAGGATGCTGTCGAGCTGCTGCGTCAGGCTCGCCTACTCGACCGCGATGCCGCACTCCTGTTCGCGCTCGCAGAAGCCCAGACGGCAGCAAATCAGGCAGCGGACGCACAAACTTCCTATGCAGCCTTCGAGTCGTTGGCGACCGCGCCCGGCGCCCATTCGGACGAGACTCGGCTCGACCTGATTGCTTTCTATTCGAAAGACTCCGCGCATGCTTCCCTGGCGTTGAAGCTGGCCAGGCAGGAGAGCGCGACGCGGCACGACGTCCGCACCATGGATGCGCTTGCATGGGCGCTGAACGCGAACGGGATGTTTGACGAGGCGAGGCTTGAGGAGCGGAAAGTGCTCAGGGTTGGGATTCAGAGGGCCGAGATCTTCGACCACGCCGGTCACATCGCTTCAAATCTGAAGCTCATGCCGGAGGCGGCAAGGGACTTCGCGCTTGCCCGTCGTCTGCAGCCCTCCAGCGACGACCCTTCAGCCCCGAGCGTCTCGATCGGCCCGATGGCTGGCGCGGCCATCGCCGCGACGAGGTCGGGAACCGGCGACACGGCGCTCGCCATCTCGCCCTCGTCTGCCTCTTCGAAAGAAGCACCCGTGCCCGTGGTCCTCACCGCGGTGCCGTTTTCTGCAATCCCAACCGAGCTGCTCATCCCTCGTCCCACGGATACAGAACGTCTTATTCATAACGCCCAGGGCAAAGTGAGCCACAACACCAAGAGTCCCGCTGCCTTTGCGGAGCTCGGCGCGGCCTATCTCCAACGCGCCCGGGAGACCGGCGACGTGAGCGATTACCAGCTTTCCGAGGACGCCCTCGCCAGATCGCTCGACCTCGTCTCCTCAGACTTCTCAGCGGGTGCACTGATGGGGACGATGGCGGAGGTCTGCATGGGGGAGCATCGTTTCGCCGACGCGCTGGTGTGGTCACAGAAAGCTCTTGCGCTTGGATCGGGCGACGTGTCGCCCTTCGCGATCGCCGGCGACGCCTACGCAGACATGGGGGAGTATCGCAAATCAGGCGAAGCGTATGCGCGGCTGACCCCGCGCGACATGACACTGTCCCCGCGTGCCGCCTATGCCCGTGACAGCCGCATCTCATACCTCAAGTTCATAGCGGGCGATACGCCTGGAGCCGTCGCCTTGATGAACGTCGCGGTGTCGGAGGGACTGGAGGCTCATCTCCCAGCCGAAAACCTTGCATGGCTCTACTACGAACTGGGCGAGTACAACACGCAGGCTGGCGAGGCGGGCATCGCCAACGCAGCTTACTTAGCATCGCTTACCGTGGAACCCGGCAATTATCGGGCCCTGGCCGGCATGGCAAAACTGCGTTCCAACCAGGGCAGGCCAGAGGAAGCGATTGCCCTGTATCAAAAGGCGATCGCAATTGTGCCCATGCCCATTTTTGTTGCGGAACTTGGCGATCTCTACGCGCGTTCAGGGAACCCCAAGGAGGCGGAAAAACAATTCAAGCTCGTCGTCTACATTGGTCTGCTCGGTCACATCAATCAGGTGCTCCACAACCGTGACCTGGCTCTGTTTTACGCAGACCACGACACCAGGGTGCCCGAAGCACTCGAACTGGCAAAGAAGGAATTTGAGGTCAGGCAGGACGTGTATACCTGGGACGCGCTTGCCTGGGCGTTGTTGAAGAGCGGCAAGTTCGCGGAAGCACGTGTGGCCAGTGATAAAGCCTTGCAGTTTGGAACCCGTGACGCCCTCCTGCTCTATCACTCCGGCGTCATCGACGACCGGCTGGGGCATCCGGATCGGGCACGCGCACAACTAAAGGAAGCGCTCCGCATCAACCCTCACTTTCACTTAATCTATGCACCCGCAGCGCAGCAAGAGCTTGCTGCCTTGAATACGCAATCCAACGCGCATTCCGCCTCGAACGCGAGCCTCAACCATGCTCCATAAATGCTTCCGAGAGCTTTTCTTCCTCGCCTGTTTGCTTGTGATCCCCTCCACGATGTTTGCCCATCCGATGGGGAATTTCAGTGTCAACCACTACAGCAAAATCACGCTTGAGGGCGACCGGGTCAACCTGCACTATGTGATCGACCTCGCCGAAATCCCTACTTTTCAGGCACTTCAGGATGGGGGTGTCACCGCATCGGGTGACGTTGCGGCCATCAGGCGATACGCCGCTGAGCGCGGTGCGGAGCTGGGCCGGGGCCTCCGACTTACCCTGGCGGGTGAGCCGCTGACGCTGCACCTCAAGTCGAGTCGGATCATCTTTCCTCCCGGGGCGGGTGGTCTGCCCACGATGAAGATGGGTTTTGTCTACGAAGCTCTGTATCCGCCGACCCTGGATCGCACGCGGGCGATCCTGCATTACGTCGATGCCAATTACGAGGGGCGCAGTGGATGGAAGGAAATTATCGCTACCGCGCCGGGCGGTGCCCTCAGCCGGAGCAGCGTGCCGGCCACCGATCGCAGCGCCGGATTGACGGACTATCCGACGGACCTGCTAAACAGCCCGCCGCAGGATCTTGAGGCAACCGTTGAAGCGAAGCTTTCGCTCGCAGCGGCTGCAGTGCTGGCTCAGGGACCGCAAAAACAATCCGCCGTCGCGGCCCCGCAAGCCATCCTGCCGCTGCCGAGGCCAGCAACAATCCAGGGAAGCCACCCTGCTCCCGCTGTTCCGCTCACGGAGGCGGCGAGGCCGGGCGCTCGCCGGATTCCTGAGCCAGAAACTCCTGCCCCCGTACTGCAGGCGAACGAACAGAAAACACCGCGCAGTCGATTCACAGAACTCATCACCACCCAACGTCTGAGTCCCTGGTTTCTCTTCACCGCCGCTTTGATCGCCATGGGACTTGGTGCGTTGCATGCCCTTGAGCCCGGCCACGGCAAGACGATTGTCGCGGCGTACCTCGTAGGCTCACGCGGAACGGCGCGCCATGCAGCTTTGCTTGGCGTCATCGTCACCCTTTCACATACCGCCGGGGTCTTCGCGCTGGGCGCGATCACACTCTACGCCTCGCGCTATATCGTGCCCGAGCATCTGTACCCCTGGCTCGGCGTCTTCTCTGGTATCACCATCGCCGCCCTTGGATGCTACATGTTTCTGCGCAGGCTCAGCGGAACCGCAACCGACCATTCTCACGGCGAGAGCGGCCTCGAAGGTCACTTCACCTTCTTCAAGCGGCGCGCGACCGAGGAAGCTGCTGCCGCCCAGATGGAGGCCGGCCCTGCGGTACTGGCGGCGGCATCCAACAAGCGCGTCAGCATGACCCAACTCTTCACCCTGGGAGTAACCGGCGGCATCATCCCCTGCCCCGCCGCACTCATTGTTCTGCTAAGCGCCTTTGCCTTGCACCGGATCGCCCTGGGGTTCTTTCTGATCCTGGCATTCAGCGTCGGGCTCGCCGCGGTCCTCATCGCCTTTGGCATGCTTATGGTCTATGCCAGGCGCTTCATGTCGCACCTTCAAGTGGACGGCCCGATCACCAAACGTTGGTTGCCCCTTGCCTCTTCGGCCTTCATCACAGTGCTTGGCTTGGGAGTGATGGTGCAGGCGCTCGCCGCCGCTCATTTCAGCACCGCCGCCTTCTCGAAGGAGCGTCTCGGTCCCGTTCTGTTTGTCATCGGACTCGGCCTTGTCCTCGGCATGCGGCATTCCACGGACGCGGACCATGTGGTCGCCATCTCGACCATCGTCAGCAAGCAGCGAAGCATCCGCGGTGCCGCGTTTATCGGCTCCGTCTGGGGCCTTGGACACACCATCACGATCTTTGCCGTGGGCGCGCTCATCATCCTCTTCGGCGTGCAGATTCCGCCGCGGGTCGGGCTCTCCATGGAATTCTGTGTAGCGCTGATGCTGATCGTCCTTGGAGTCCTGAACCTTACCGGAGTGATGCAGAAGATCACCACGCGTCTCACGCCCAACAGCCTCCGGCCCGGCTCGACACCGGAGGGAACCCAGCGCAGGAGAAGCTACGTACCCCGCGCCGTCACCCGCTTTGGCCTCTACCAGTTCATCCGGCCGCTGGTCATCGGACTTGTCCATGGCCTGGCCGGTTCGGCCGCAGTCGCGCTTCTCGTCCTCTCTACGATCCATGACCCGGTGAAAGCAACCCTGTACCTGCTCATCTTCGGATTAGGGACAATGATCGGCATGATGTTCATGACCGCCGCCATGGCCGTCCCGCTGGCCTACGCAGGAGACCGCTTTTCGCAGATGAGCCGCTACCTCGGATTAGCTTCGGGAGCAGTCAGTCTTTGCTTTGGATCGTTCCTCGTCTATCAGCTCGGCTACGTCGCACGATTGTTCACCAGCAATCCTCAGTGGACGCCCAGGTGACCCACGCTCCTGAGGCTCGAGATCACAAATCGGCCCATCGTTTCAGCTTCGGCTTTTCATCATCGATCTCGTAGCACCCCGGGAGAACGGCATGTCTCGTCCCCTGACACTTCGTATGTACCTTGCAGGCTGCGTCCTTGCGCTTTGCGGGCTCTGTCTTCCCGCTGCCTTTGCCACCGAGCTTTCGGGCCAACTGACCGATCCCCAGGGACGCGGCGTCCCCAACGCGACGGTCCGGATGCTGCGACGGGCAGACGCGGTCGTACGAGAGACCCGAACCGACTCAACGGGCCTCTTCACCTTCAATGACCTCGCGGCCGGCGAGTACCGGGTCACGGCTGTCTTTCCCGGGCTCGCGGTCTTCAACCGCACGTTGACCATCCATCCCGACGGAAGACAAAACGAGAACTTCCAATTTGCGAGTCTGGCCGCGCAGGCCGAGTCGGTCAATGTGACCGCCTCAGTCACGGATCGAGGAGTCTTCGAACCGGACCCGGCACAGCAGGTCATGATCCGGGATCAGACTCTCGACGCCAACCCGGGTCGGCCCGGCATGCCCGTCTCCATCCCCGGCATGCCCGTCGAGTCTCCTGCTGGAGGCGTCAAGCCTCCGCAATACTTCGTTCCCGGTGTTGCCGGGGATCACGGCGAACCGATTGCCATGTTCTTCCAGGTCGGCGGGTATCTCTTTCCGAATAATCTTCCCGCCAATGCGCACGGCAACGGCTACGCAGACCCCAACGTCATTATTCCCGCCGCCATCGAAACCGTACAGACCGACGGCGCCGCCTTCAACGTGCGCGAGGGCAACAACTCCGTCAATGCCGCCATTACCTTTGGCCTGCGGGACCGCATCGAGCCATTCCTGCGGCTGACCGGAGACTACCGCGATCTGAATCTTGTCGGCGGTTGGAGCCCTGCCGATCCCTCCAATCGTGCCTGGATCGGTGCGGAGATTTCTCTTGGTAACGGCTATCTCGGTCGCCTTGAACATCGCAAACAATATAAGGGCAACCTCTCCAAAGTTTTCACCTTCGGCAGGCACGAGCTGACCGCCTACGGGATTGGCTATTACGGGGCCGCGTTCCAGCCCGGGCTCATTCCAGTAGGTGTCCCTACTCCCAAGGACACCTACGACGCCCGACAGTATGAAGCGACCTCAAACGGAACGGCCATCTTCAATGATATCTGGCAGCTGAACACCAGGCGGCAATTTCAATTTTCTGGCTATTACCGCTACTACACGCTCGATGTGCGGCCCAACTTCGGTGACGGCCTGATCCGCCAGAGTGAACACCGCAACGCAAATTCTGAAAACATCCTTTACTCCGATCGGTTCGCCAACGCGTTTGCACTCCTGGCCGGTGCAGACTTCCGCCGTGAAGCTCCACGCGACCTCAATCTGGATCGCTTTGACGAAGCTGCCGGTGTGTTTCAACCGCGCACCTCAAACAATCTCACCATTAACTTTTACTCACCCTTCGCAGCGCTCGATGGCGCGCTCTTTCACGTGTTCCACTATGACGCAGGGTACCGGCTCGATCGTATCGCGGTGAACAACCAGGATCTCCTCACTCCGCAGCAGTCATTTGACCGGTCCGCCACCGTTCGCTCGCCAAAAGCCACTCTGACCTTTTTGCCCCCCGGGAATGTCTCCTTTCTCCCGATGGTTTCGCTTAGCTACGGCCAGGCCTTCCACATCAACGATCCACGGATCGGCACATCTGCAATCTCGGGCGGGACCATTGTGGCCAAGGCTCGCTCCTTCCAATTGGTCGCAATCAAGAGCTTCGCGAAGACGGAGTTCCGCCTGAATCTTGCCCACGTGACCACAGCTCAGCAACTCGCACGTATCTCCAATGACACAGGCCTCCAGCCCACTCCAGGAGCAGCTCCTGCACACGTTCGGTGACAGTCTTCATGTACTCGTGGCCGAATACCTTCCGCGCAAGACATACGTAGACCAGGTGATCACTCTTGAGGCGGTGTAGGTCCGAAAAGCCACACAGCAGATAGGCAATCGCCACGATCTGCTGGCGTTCCGAGCCCCACCGGTCCATCGAATCGATCCACTCTTCGGTGGTCCACGCCCAGAACGTTCGCTTGCGGTCGGCCGTCTCCCAAAGGAAGAACAGAAGCACATACTTGCGTTTACCTGTCTTGCACCCGGCATAGTCCAGGGCGTCGTTGATAGGTTGGACGAGCCGGTCGAGGACGGGCCCGAAATCCATCGTTCTTCCGTAACGGTAAAACTGGTACGCTTCCGCGTAGCGGGTCAGCATGTCTGCTTCTGCGGCACTTAGCTCGCCGGACCGGTCGTAGTTGTTTGCATCAAAAGGCCAGGACCAGGGACCATCGTCGGCCTTCTTGTGGTCTTCCTTGACCGGTCCCCACTGCGCGCGCGTGCTCTTCTGGGCGAGTGCCTTCTTCTCCTCGGTCGTCAGCCTCTCGCGCCATCGGCCGATGTTGTTATGCCATAGCTTGCCGTCTCTCCTCATCCGCTTCTGCTTCAAGGGGCTACCTCGGCTAACATCTGAGTGCGGCGGGCATGGATCTGCGCCATGCCCGCCGCAAGCTTCACCGACAGGTCACGGCCGCTGAGATGGATATAGAGCAGCGTGGTCTGAATGCTGCGGTGGCCGGCGAAGATGGCTATCTCGTGGATGTCCCAACCCGCGCGGGCCAGGTCGGTCAAACAGAGGTGACGAAGCGTGTGCGTCGAGAACCGCTCGACTCCAGCCTTCTGTGCCAGATGCTGGATGATCTTCGACCAGCTCCATATCGAGATCGGCTCGCCATAGTTCCGGCGGGACTCGGAGAGAAAGAGCGGACCACGCTTGCGGCCGAACGTGCGCCGATGCTCGAGATACTGCCGCAGCAGCTCGCTGCTGGAAACGGAATACGGAAGAACGCGTTCACGCCGGCCCTTGGTGGTCTCTGCGCGCACCCTGAGCATGCGCCGGGAAGGGTCGAGGTCACTACTCTGCAGCCGGCAAAGCTCTTCCCGGCGGAGCCCGGCATCGTACGCAAATGCCAGCATGGTTCTGTTCCGGATCGACTCCACGCGAGCCGCAACCAGGATGGACTGCCAGTCTTCTTCGTTCGGAATCCAAGGAAGCTTGTGGTGCCTCGCCACCATCCCGCGTCCACCGCCGGTCTGTGTCACAGGGCTGTTCGGACGAACGCCGTCCTCCATGAGGAATGCGTGGAACAGGCGAACGACGGTGAGAAGCTGCTGGACGGTAGCGTTCGAAAGTCCAGCCTGGAAGCCGGCAAGATAGAGCCCCACATCGCCGCGCGTAACACCCGACGAGGTAATGCTGCGCGACTCCAGGAACCCGAGATACCGTTCGAGCGCTCGCGAGTAAGCATCCAGGGTGTTCGGCGCCAGACTCGCCGAGACTGAAGGGTCAGCCAGGAGGAGGCATGCAGGTCGGCTGCGACCAGCGGGCAGCGCTTCCAACGAATCGGGTAAACGACAAAGTCAAAGGACAAGAGGGCCTCCTGGTGGAGATCCAATGAGAACAGGCACCCCGACGGGCACGCTTCAAGCTGCGAGCGCGGCGGTGACGAGCCAGCGGAAAATACTTGCGGTTGCCCTAATTCCACATAACTTACACTGGTCACCCTGCACGTCGCAGAAGAGCGTGGTGTTGTATCCGCTGCGGCGGGGACAAGTGGGGCAAGCTCCGGCTGCGGGGTTGAGGGTGGGGTCTTCGCGGTCGAACGGCGCATCCGTGAGGGACAGATAGAGGTCGGCCTGTATCCACGCGGTAAGGTGCTTCGCGGGTAGCAGGTGGGGTTCTTTGTCCTGCCAGTCCTTGCGCCAGCATTGCTCGTAGGCAGTCGCCTGTGCTTCCTGCGGGAGACGCGCTAACAGGTTGGCGTGGCTGGCGGTGATGCGCTCCTGCGTGAACGCCTCGGCCACAGAAGGGATAAGTTGCAAGAGAGACAGACGGGCGTAGATGTGGCTGGCACTCTTGCCGGACTTCTCGACCAAGGCGGCAACGTCATAGCCGGGGATGTCGAGCAAGCGTTGAAAGCCCTGCGCCTCCTCGTAAGGATGAACGTCGACGCGCTGCGAATTCTCGACTAGCTGCCATTCGAGCGCCTGGGCGTCGTCGATGTCCACGATACGGGCGGGAATCGAGAAAACTTCGGCAAGCTGTGAGGCGCGGAAACGTCTGGCTCCTGCGACGATCTCAAAGCCGGTGTTGTTGGGACGTACCGTAATGGGCTGGATGAGGCCGTGCTGCTTAATCGACTCGGCAAGTTCACGCAGCTTGGCTTCATCGAAGGTGCGGCGGGGGTTGGTGGTGGACTCGTGAATGGTATCAATGGCAAGGAATTGGAAGGCGCTGCTGTTCTGCATGGCTGCTCTCCTTGAGCGGTTTCGTAGCATTGGTGGTTTGTGGAGCGGACGCGCTTTCCCATCCGCTCCGGGGCGGGAAAGGTTTAGGTGCGTGGGGTCTCCTGCTGCTCGAAGGCTTCGGCGAAGCCCTGCAATCGCAGGTTGTTGTCCCACACCTTGGCGAATCGCTCGTGTTGCTGGTGAAGGCTGACGAGGTAAACGTAGTGGTCGCGCACAATCGTCCGGCTCCACTGCTCCACACCGGCGTAGTCGTTTCGGTAATACTGTGTGAAGTGCCGGATTATGTGAAGTGGCGCCTTCACCTGGGAGTTCGGTACTACGAATCGACTGAGTAAGGCGATCGAAAACGGAAGTCCTGCATCGTCGGCACCGTCGAAAAGTTGCCCACCAAAGCTCACGCGCAGAAGGCCGTGGAAGCCCTTCTTCAAACCCTTAACTCTGAAACTCCGCAGCAGCGCATGGCCGCGGTGACGTTCGGTGCTATTTGCGATCGATACATGCAAGGGGAGATGCCGGAACGGTACTCCACTGCGAAGTCGTACCGGTTCAACATCGTGAATCACCTGAAGCCACGTTGGGCGAGTATCTGCTCGAAAAAATTCGACCGATGGCGGTCGAAGATTGGTTGAAGAATCTCCCTATGGCCTCGAAGTCAAAGGCGCATTTGCAGAGCGTGATGCACCTGATGTTTCAGTGTGCCGCCCACTGGGAAATCTTCAACGAACAGAGAAACCCAATAGCGCTGGCTCGCGTGAAAGGCGGCAGTAAACGCCGGCAGCGTCCGACCACGCTCACTGTGAGGAGTTCGAACTCATCGTTGCGACACTGCAGGAGCGGTGGCGCATGATGGTACAGATCGCCCAATGCCTCGGTCTTTGGGTCAGCGAGATCGCGGCGCTTCTATGGGACGACTTCAATTTCGATAAAAACCAGCTTCTCGTTCAGCGCAGCTTTGTGAACGGCAGGGTGGATGACGTCAAGACCGAATACTCCCATGACTACGTTCCTCTGCATCCGTCCTTGACCGAGATTGTTCTGAAGTGGAGCACGCAAGCTGTGCCCACGGAAGAGGCTGGGTCTTTGCCAACCCGAGAACGAACCGGCCGGCGCGTTGCAGAAGCACCAGTACCGCGGACTCAACATACCCGACAACCTGGACGCCGAGCCGCTATGCAGCCACACCAAATCCGCCATCATTGTGTTTGCCAAACATGCCGGGGCGCACGCTTCCCGTCTGCGTCGAGCCGGACTGCGCCGTGCATAATCCACGCGAAGTTGCCCCGATTGCCGCCGACCCGCCACCCGTCACGGCACTGCTCCCAGAACAGGAGACGGAAGAGGAGGCAGCGCGGCGCGAAGCGGAGCATGAGCAGCGGGGATGGCGGAGTGCAAAGCCGAACAGGAGCGCAAGGAGGAGGAACGCAAAGCCGAGTTCCAGCACCAGCAGAAGGAGTATGAGGCCGAGCAAGCCCGCCGAGAAAAACACCGTAAGGCGCGGGTTGCCACCTTTGAGCGCATCATCGAACAAGCTCCCGCATCGTTCAACCCCGCACAGATGCGCGTCTTCCTCCGCTTGCTCATCCACCTGGACTACAGCTTACTTGAAGAAGTTGCCCCTCATTTCGCCAATGGGGATGAGAATACGCAACTCTCTGACGAGGAGATTGTGCTGGCAGCATTGGACGGCACCGCAGACGAGAAGCTAACCGGCCTCGCCCTGCGCCTTGTCCTATCTGACCATGTCGGTATTCCTCACGAGAGCCAGCCAGACTTGCTCAACGAAGCCGAGCAGGTCTTTGCACCCAAGAAGCCCAAGGCCGTCAAAGCGCAGCTCGACGGTTCCAGCAAACCAAAGCCAGCAGCGGTAGAGGCCCCGACAAAGAAGGAGGGGGCAAGAAAGAAAGCTGCCTAGTTCGTTCCACTCTGGCCCCGGATTCGTCCGGGGCCGCTTTGTCTCGCCACAGGCACGCAAGATTGCGCCGGGAGACACCCCTTCGGTTTCTCCCGGACCCTCATCCGGCCCCTGACCGACTTCCGCTCGCCGGCTGCGCGGCAGGAGACCTTCCGAGGCCGTTTCGGAACAGCGATCCAGCACGAAGCGCGCAGAACTGGGCTGGGTAGCACACACGTTCTTCGTATGTCGTTGTTTGAGCGAGCAGCCTGCACGATCCTTCGCATTTACTTCATAGACGGTGTCTTATCTTTGCGGTGGACTGCTCTACGCTGGAGCGATTTCTGCCGGGCAGAGGTATGTATCGTTTCGTGCCGATAGCGGAAACGAGACGGGAGGTCGCGTGTCACTACTTGGGCTGGGTCATCTTTACCATCTGCTTCAGCGTGAAGTGATGGAAAACATCGAGCATTCTAATATAGATGGTGCGATACATCTTGACATGCGGTGTCATTCTTGTCATAGTATACATATGCCAAGGATGATGACGGACAACGAGGCTGCCGTCCGCCGCGCGAGGATCCTAACCGCCGCGCGATGGTGCTTCCTAAACTTCGGTTTTGCGAAGACGGCATTCGAGGACATTGCCAGACGCGCCAACCTCTCGCGGACGCTGCTCTACCGGATCTTCAAGGACAAAGAAGAGATCTATCAGGCCGTCTTCGTGGACTGGCTGGTCTCCCGACACCCTGCTGCGAAGCAGGCGGCGAAGGGGCCCGGCAGCCCTTACAAGCGCTTGTTCAGTGTGTGCCAGTTGATGGCGCTCGAGCCTTGGGCCGAAATGGTCGGCACGCCCATGGGAAGCGAGTTCCTGGATGCCTGTGAGCTGATCGACCCCGAGAGTGAGGCGCTCTACCGCAAAGTCGTGTACGAATGCGTTGCTGCCATCCTGGGCGACGACGCGAGCGCAGAGGTCTTCCTCCTGGCGTTGGACGGTCTGTTCGCGGACAAGCCATCGATGGAGGTGCTCGAAGAGCGGACAAAGCTCCTCGCAGCGCGCTTCGCTCCTCGCTCCAGAAAGAAAGGACCGAAGGCATGACAACGTCACCTCAAATCCAAGAGATCGTCATCATCACTGGTGCGTCGAGCGGCATCGGCGAGGCCACGGCGCGCGAACTAGCCCGGCGGGGGTTCCACGTCCTCGCGGGCGTCCGGCGCGACCAGGATGCCGACGCAATCCGGGGGCTGGGCATAGAGCCGCTCATCCTCGACATCACCAACCCGGACCACATCCGAGCGCTGGCTGCTCGGGTGCACGAGGACCCGCAGGGCCGGGCAGTGCGGGCGCTGGTGAACAACGCCGGCATCGGGGTCAACGCACCGGTCGAGGTCTTCGCGATCGACGAGTGGCGACAGCTGTTCGAGGTCAACTTCTTCGGCCACATCGCCGTTATCCAGACACTCCTGCCGGCCTTGATTCGCAGCAAGGGTCGCGTGGTCAACATCAGCTCCGTGGGCGGCAAGATCGCAATGGCCACCTATGGTCCTTACGCAGGCACCAAGTTCGCGCTCGAAGCCATCAGCGATGCATTGCGCCGAGAGGTCGAGTCGCTTGGAGTGAAGGTCATTGTGGTCGAACCGGGTGCCGTCAAGACCGAAATGCTCGGGCGGGTCGCTTCCACTGGCGAGCGCATCACCAGCGGAATGACCACTGAGCAGCGTGGTCGCTACGCCACGCTCATGCATGCAATCATTTCGCAGGCCCAGGCGGCTATCCCCACGGGAGTGTCTGCCGAGGAGGCAGGTCGAGTCATCGCGGACGCGATCGCCAGCAAGCGGCCTCGTACTCGCTACACCGTCGGTCGCGAGGCCGCACTGCTGCCTCTGCTCGCGATCCTGCCCGACCGGATGCTCGACCGCATCTTTGCCGCCGCTCTGCGTCGCCACTTTCCCAAGGAGAGCCAATGATGACCTTTGCCCGTGACGACGCCGGGCTGGGAGGTACGGCGGCTAGTAAACGATTCATCTCGATCCTGTAAGTACTGTTGAGTCGTCTTCTCGTCAGTGACTGATCAAGTGTGGAAGGTCCGGACCATTCTTTGATATCACTTTCTTTCGATAAGTTCAGTCGATGAATACAGACGGACCCACTGCCGGGTATGAGCTCGCGTGCAGCGACGCGAGGGGTCGGGCTTGCGGACGATTGCCGACTCGTCGTGGTAAGGTCTGCCGGGAGCGGGGGAGCGCGCGTGGTGGCGTCCTGTCGGAGTCGGGGTAATGGCGCGGAGGCTGAAGCTACGCTGAAGATAAGCTGCCACTTTTGCTATCGTTGACAGTAAGCGCGTTTTCTATGAGCAGGTCACTGGTGTCAAGGGTTTGTTCTTGCCTTTTCCTTCCTAGGGCTTTTGCTTTTGTTGTTGCTCTTAGTTTCGTTGCTCTCCACCGGGTTTCTATGCGCACTCTGGATGAGCTGTCGTGAGGCAAGCTCGGTGCCGGTTGGGGTTCGAGAGGAGAGTCGATGCTGCCATTTATCGGTCGGCCTTGGAAGACCAAAACGCGCACGCAGTCATCGGAACACGGTGTCGTCGCAACGGGTGAACAGGGTCATCACTTAGGCCGCTTTTTCGTAGAACGGTATGTACGCCTCTTGCGTGCTCCAGAGGCGATGGAGCAACACGGCCAGCTTGCGGGCTACGGCAACAACGGCCTTGCTCTTGGCCTGCTTGCCGCCTCTGGCAGCCAGATGGAGACCCCACTGTCGAAGCGCCGAGTCTCGTCCGTGCGGTCGCAGGATGTGGTTGGAGCACTCGATCAGCAGACTTCGAAGGTAGGCGTTGCCGGCGTGGGTGATGCCGAGCTGAGGATCATGGTCTCCGGACTGACTTCGACGTGGCCGTAGGCCAA
>JAABUX010004889.1_pt1 | contig 16739 bp, 32 predicted proteins | sample 5561851 | NCBI WGS metagenome assembly JAABUX01 (sample SAMN10711883, study PRJNA513361) | rock metagenome | isolation source: Antarctica rocks | place: Antarctica: Victoria Land, Richard Nunatak red sandstone | collected 2016-01-03 | reverse complement strand
CCCCGCTCTGCTTGGTCGTGTCTGTATCTGAAGTGCGTGCGCGGGCGCCCGCGCTGCCTGGGAGGGCCGCTGGACGGCAGACACGTCGCGCAGCCGAGTGGGCTGTCAGCGGCATAGTCCGTTGCAGTCGCTCCACCGAGGGGCACCTTTACCGGCCTCAGGCTTGGCACCGGCCGCGTCGACCGGCCGGGGCTCACCCCTGCACAGCCGTGCCTGCATGCTTTTGCTGGCAACCTCTTGCCTCACCTGCCGCCGCCCCAGACGGCGAACGCGACAGCGCCCGCCCGGCGCGCGCTCCCCGGCGGGTAACCTAACCCGCCGCGCCGCAGGAGCTGGAGTGCTTCCGCGCGCTGGCGCAGCGCGAGGAGCGCGCGCTGGCCGCGCGCAAGGCGGCCGCGGCCGCGCGCCTGGCGGCGCAGGCGCAGCGCGAGGCCGAGCTGCAGGAGCGCTTCAAGGCCGCCGGCGCGCGCCTGGCCGACGCAGAGGCGGCGGCGGCTGCTGGCTGACGCGCGCCGGAAGGCCGAGCTCTCCTGCTGCTGCGCTGGAGAGCTCAGCCTGTCGAGGGTGCTCACGCAGCGCCGGGTCTGCTGCTTGCCACGCATGTTGGCACAGCCCTTGCAGGAGGGCTTGCCAGACGTGACATGACTGCCTGCTGGACAGCCAGTGCAGCGCCCGCAGACAGCTGCTGTGCGCTCTGGAACTCACTGCTTGCCATATGCCTTTTGAGAGTTGTGACGGTGGCCACAAACGCGCCCTTTTGAGTGTGCCATCATCATGCTTTCCGCCTTATTGTCACAGGAGCCGCTTCGTAGCATGTTCAAGCCCGCTTGGTGTACCGCATGACCGGTCGCAGGCTGAGCCGTGGGTCATTGTTGCAAGCGCTTCTCATGTGCGCATCATGGCTGTCCAGGCATGGTCATGAGCTTGTCCTGCTTTCATATGGCATACGCCTAGCTTAGCTAGCTAAAGGCATACAAACGCACGCGGCACTCTAGCTTACACGCGGGCGCACTTGTACAATAGCACACCTCTGTATGACAAGTTCCCACACCGGTACGCTGCAGCCAGCTGCAATCATTTGCGTCCTCTCTGACACTGGCTGTAAAGCGACATACTCAACACAGGAGTACAGAGACAAAAGTGTGCAGCACATAGTCTGGACCGGAAAAGCAGTGCATGTGCTTTTCAAAAGCCGCACTTGCCAAGCTCGCTCATGGCCTGGACTTTCTCTACGATACACTTCACAGTCATTTCTCACCAACTCGGGGATGAGGTTGTAGCAGCTGGCCCTGCAGTCAGGCTGCTTGGCCACCTGGGCCCTCGAGCCGCACCTCCCTCTCAACATGGTAGTAGCCCCTGGCCGGTCGGCCCTGCAGGCAAGGAGGGCACGCGTCAGTGCTGTGCAGGGTGCGCGCGCGGGGCCGCGCACCTGCAACGGCAGGTTGCAGTCTGCCGCCACACCTCGTCTGGCCGCCACCTTGCCTGTCACCGAATGAGCTGTTGTGTCCAGGAGCCCCGCATGCATGGGCTGGTAGGCAACTTGATGTGTCTAAGAGCACATGCGCTTCGCAGGTGCACGCCTGGCTGCACGCCTAGCTGCATCATAAAGAATGGCTGCTCTGGGCATCTCTGCTTGGCCTTGGCAGGCTCAGAAGTAACAGCAGCCGCAGTACAAAACGCACCCTACGCCTTCTGCTCGCGCCGACAGCCTGCATGGACCACCATAGTGCAGAGTGCTTGGCTGACCTCGGCGCACATTGAACCGGCGTGCACGCTGATGGGGGAGGCACCCCCATGCGGCACAGCTGGACGGTCGGCAGCGGTACAGCGCCGCCGCTGATGCCCGTGCACGCCGCGTATGCCTCGCGCGGGATGCGCCTCATGCCCCTCCTTTGCCGCGGCAGCTTGGAGAGCTTGGCGACGGTCACGTGCGGCGCGAAAGCGCCGCCGCCGCCGAAGCCGCCGGCCTGCAGGCCGCCGCGCTCCATCGCCTCCCGCGCCGCGGCCGCCACGTCGCGCAGCGCCGCCATGCCCCCATCCTCCCGCACGCTCAGGAAGAGCACCTGAGCGGGGGTGGGCCGGGCGCGCAGGTGGGGTAGCCGCCGGGCAGCTTGGACAGGGGCTTTGAGGTCGCGCGGCGTGACAGTGCTGCGGCTGCCGCCGGCGCCGCCGCCGCCGCCGTGCAGGCTTCTGCCACTTTGGGTGGGTTCTGGTTGCACTGGGCATAGGCAGCGACGCCAGGCCGTGCGCCGCCTAGCACAGAGCACTGCTAGGTGCAGGTGCAAAAGCTTCACACTTTCATAGCACTCCGGGGGTGCGCACTCCGAACAAGGCAAACAGCAGGCAGCAACCAGCATAAGCACAGGCTCACGTTCGGCGCACCTGGTCGCGGAAGGTCTCGAGCCCCTCCAGCGTCACAGTCGGCGCTGCAAGGCGGCGCTCGCTCAGGGCGTCCAGCGCTGCAGCTGCAGCTGACACCTGCGGCCGCACCACCACCTCCAGCAGATGCGGTCCACGTGTGCGACTCTCTTCCCTGCCAAACTAGCAGCGCACACGGAGACAGCTGTGCAGGTGCAGCTCAGTGCCCCTGCACCGAGCGTAGGGTGGACTCTCCTCTCTGACACTAGCTGAGTGGCCACTTTGTTGCCAAGCTAATGCCGGGGTGGCACCACTGTGGCGTCGGGCAGCGTCATCACGCAGAGCGTCAGGTGTGCAGAGGCCGGGTCCACCAGAGAGCCGTACAGCCCCGGCGAGTGCTTAAGCAGGCAAGCCTGCACACGCTCCAGCGCATGCAGAGCGCACGGCGTGCTCACCTGCATGGCCAGGAAGTGTGTGGGCACTGCCAGCACACTGGGCAGCATACCTGCTCGCACAGAGAGAGGCGCTGAGACAAGGAAGGCCGCTCTCGGCTGAGCCAGACCTTGGAACGCCCAACTAGGGTCAGTATTGAGGATGAGCTCGAGCGTCCCAGTATGCTGCAAAAGTAGAGCGGTAACCAAACAGCAGCTCACAAGTTGGATATGGCGCCCTTCCAGTTCCAGACCCAGGTGCTTGCACACGCTCTGGCTAGTTGAGGCAATTGCAATTGCAGTTGCAACTGCAACTGCAATCAGAGTAAGCAAAAAGCACTAACTGTTTTAGCTTTTTAGGAAGCGCAATGACCCGCCGTGTCAACAACGCGTACCTAGCAGGAGGGCTTGTCGCACTCATCGCCGCCGGTGCACTTTTTCCGCTGTACTACTCGCGCCAAGGGCCGACGGCGCGCACACTGGCTTCAGTGTCCCGACGTTTCTCTACAGTTGAAAGTTGGGATGCGAGGCCCGCGCCATTACGTTGCTGGTAGCAACGAAGCTGAGACGCAAGCCGCGCTGCGCAGGCGAACGTGAACAAGCCCCTGTCAGGCCAGGCCGGCATACGCGGGCCGTACACCAACACAGGCTCTCGCGACGCGGGCCCCGACCCGGACTACAAGCCCGGTCTCTCCCGCCGACTGCGCTTTCTGCCCTGTGTCTGTGCACCTTTTCTCTATTTCAAACGCAGGCGCGTGCCGCCAGTGAGTGAACAGAAGTGCTGTCCAAACACGCGGCGTGCTACAAGTCACGCGGTTGTGGAAGACACATAGCGTGCGCCGTCTGGGGCACCGAGTGCGCGCGCTGTGGGAGCAGGGCGCGGCTGAATGGCCTCGCCTGCGTTGGCCCCGGCCGGCGCGTCCTCGCTGCTCCGCCCGGCCCGGCCGCTGAGTCGCGCCTTTCAACCGTTGCGCGCTGCGGGGGTTACCCTTCGCCGGCCGCGCCTTGCCAGCCGCGCCGACAGCGCAGCGCCGCTCGCTGCCGCGAGTGCTGACTCTGGCCGCCGCGGCGGTCGCTGCGCCGGTGCGGCCGGCGCGAGCGCGCATGCAGCGGCGGGAGACAGCGCTGGCACAGCTCCGAGCGCTGCACACGAGGGGGGCAAGCGGACGGATGAGCTCATTCCTCGCTCTTGCTGGGGTCGGGGCTGTGCGGGTGTGCGGAGCTCCTGTCAGGAGGCTTCGGCAGGGTCTGGGCAGGGCTTCATGGAGGGGCTACAGCGCATGGTGGCGGCCGCACTGGCGGCTGCGGTGGTGTTGGGCGCTAGCGTGGCGGCGCCGGGGCCCGCGGCTGCGGTCCTCAACTCGCCCAACGCGCGCATCCCGCGCAGGTGAGGCCCGCCCCCCGCAGCCCCGCGCATGCTCTGGCCCCGCATGCTCAGCAGCCCCTTTGTATACCTGCTTAGCGCGTGCTGCTGCAGCATAGCACCCCTGCGGGCTTGGAGGATGGGTGTGCTGATAAGCTTGTTTCAGCTCGCAGGACGTCATGCAGGGTTGCCATGGGGCAAGAGCAGCCCACTGGGCAGCCTGCCCGCAGTCCACTGCGACAAGGGTTATTGAAAAAGCCCTGCCTATGGAGCGCGCAGCCCTGACGCTGCGCTGCGGCGCGCCATCCCGGCTTTCAACCAGGACGTGCGCAGCGTGCAGGCGCGCCAGACCGCCTGGCGTGGCACGCAGATCTTGCATCCGCACTCGCTCCCTCTGTTAAGCGTGCGCTGTGTGCACCTCGTGCGGACTTGTCAACGCAGACGCAGTGCTCCCCACGTGCCACTGCCCAGCCATGTTTACACCGCAAGCCTTGGCGGGCCCCGCTTGAGGTCCCTGCGCACTCCTCCTCTTGCATTCCATGCATGGGGCTTGCGCAGAATTCTGGCGTCCTGCTGCGCAGCGCCGCTGACCACGCGCGGCAGCCGGTGCCCGACGAAGCGGCTGCGGCAGCCGCGGCGCCGCGCACCCACAATCAGACCCGCCTCTAACATAGGCCTCGGCAGGCTGGCCCGGCGCCGCTTGCGGCCGCACCCACCCCCCGGGCGCGCGCCAGCGGGCGTGAGCAGTGTGTGCACGGCGCGCTGCGTGAGGAAGAAGCGCTCGGCGACAAACCCCAGACAAAGCCCTAGCCCGGGGCCCCGCGCAGGGCCGCCTGGAGGACGTGGCGTTCCAGCTGCGCATTCCGCAGCGCAAGCCCTGGCAGGCCATGGCCGACAACGTGGCCGCGGCGGCCGCCGTGGTCGGCCAGCGCGACCGCGCGCTGTTCGGCGTGCCGGCGGAGCAGCAGCCGGCCGCGGCGCGCCTGGTGGCCGACATCGCGGGCGGCCTGCGCAGCGTCAGCGCCGCCATCGATGCCAGGCGCGCCGGCGCCTGCGCTGCCTGCCTCTGTGTGTGCATGCAAATAGCAATGGCTGGGATCAGAGGTGCATGCGCAGGGGTCATAAAAATGTCACGGCTGTACGCGAGCAGGCGCGCAAATGGCCGCACGGTGTGATGAGCTCGGGGTGCTGTTGGGCGCTGCATTGCGGCTCTGCGGGCGCACGTTGGACGGCTCTATGACCTGTAGAGTGCAGCGCAGTGCGGCACATGCGCGCAGGACGGCGGCCCGCTCAGCAGAGCCCGGCCGGCGCGCGCAGGGATGCCGACAAGGTGTCGGTGCGCGCGGCGGGCGTGCTGCGGAACGTGGCGGAGCTGGAGCTGCTGCAGGCGCCGGGGCTGCCGTTCAGCGTGCCGCGCGACCTGAACTGCATGCCCGCGCTTACAGGCGCTCCCAACGCCCTGCTGGGGCTCCCTGCCTCACCTGCTGTCTCTGCGTGGTGCGCAGTTTGCAAGTGCAGGCGGACTGCGAATATTACAGGGCAAGCATGAAGCGGGCTGCACACCAAGCGCCCTGCTGGCAGGCGTTAGGCTGGAGTGAGGCACTTTGGGAACGGGTTTTGGCGCAGTCTGTAACAGCGGCGCGGCTCCGTGCAGGCCGCGCGGTCGTGGAGCTGACCGTGGAGCGCCCGGACGGCTCGCTGGCGTTCGTGCCGGCGGATGGCGGCGGGCCGACGGCCACGGCGCGGCTGCAGCTGGCGCGCCCCCGGGCCCGCCCGAGGGGTGTCGGAGGCAGAGAGCTTCGTGCCATGCGAGCGTGTGCACACTGGCAAGGTCTTCTGGGGCCTCTGAACCCTCTGCGCCCCAGCCTCCAGCATGTCTGTTCGCGCGCGGGCCTGATAGACAGAGAGGTGACCGATGCTGCATTAGGATCACGAACGAACAGCTTGTGCACATGCAGGGTCGGCGTGCGCGCAGTGCCCCGCACCCCGTGCTGACGGCTGCCCGCATGCGCATGCGCACTCGGCGACAGCGTCCCTATGCTTGTCACCAGACTGCAGGTGGCCGGCTGGGGGAGCGGCCTGGCGCCCGGCCCTGCGGCAGCCTCCGCTGTTGGGCGCCAGGCGGCAACAGCCGCCCGGGCGCGCGGGGGCGCAGGTGCTAGACGGCTACTCCGCGCCCGTTACAGCGGGCAACTTTGCGGAGAACGTGCGCGCCGGGCTATACGACGGCACGCCGGTCAACGCCAGCTACGCGTCTGTGCTCGCGGGCGCCGGGCGGGCGCCAGGTGTGTGAAAGTGCCCGAACCGCCAGCGCCTGGGCCGTCCCTGCATTTACTGGTGCAAGGCTCGCGCGACGTCTTGGCAGCCAAATGCATGAGGCCGCACCCTCTCGCTATCAGAGCAGGAAGCAGACGTGGGGGGGTCAGGGGTGGAGCGTGGGGCAGCAGTCGCGGGGGCGTGAGGGGCGCGCGCCGCAGGGCGCGCGGTGCCGCTGGAGATCCTGCCGGCGGGCGACTTCGACCCGCTGTACCGCACGCCCGTGGACGTCGCGTCGGGCGAGCTGCCGGCGCTGCCGCTGTCCATCTTCGGCGCGCTGGCCATGGCGCACCTGCCGCCCGACGCGGGGCCGGCGCTGGTGCGCACAGGGCTGTCCGCTCCTTCCTGATCCACCGGTTCTGAGCGCCTGTGATACAGGTTTGTGCTGGCGTCCTTGGTGGGCGTCCGCTGCGTGAGACGGTATGGCGGCAAGCTCCTCAGGTCAATACTGGGATGCGCAACCTGCTGGCCTGGTAACAGCAGTCTGAGGGCCATCTGCGTGCTGCTCCTGATCTGCTGGAAGATTGTGTACGCCCTTCCTGTGGCTTCATGGTGCGCTCCAGCCGCAGACCATGGCTGCAGGGCGCGCCTGTCACCCACCGTCTCGATCATGCTCGCGCTCGCCAAGCTCAGTCTGGAGAGCGGCTGCCTCGTGCTTGCGCTGCCAGCCCCGCATGGTTTTGTGTGGGTGGGTGTCGTAACCCTATCCTGCACAGGATGGCTACATGGCCGCGGATGAATTTTTCATCTACAAATTCAGTCGGGAGCAGGCGGGCCTGTCCGGCCTGGCCTTCGACGAGGGCCAGTTTGGCGTGTTTGGGTATGTCACGGCGGTGCGCGCCCTCGCACAGGCATGCGCCATGCGTCTTGAGGCGCGCTCATTCGACAAAGGTGACCTGCGATTGCGGTGCCTATCGCATGATTTGTCACATCACAGTGCTATGGTAGCTTGGGTGGCACCGCGCATGCAAACGTTTCATCCATTCATGAGGTCCAGGGGTTGTCATTTGCGGATATCCGCAGACGCATGACTTTGCTGTTCCTGTGCTTTTTGTATTAGTGCAGTCAAAGATCTGCAGATCATTCACGAGTGCTGTTTGCGCTGGGCATAGGGTGCGGAGGTGGTGCAGCAGCTGCAGAGTGGGGATGTGATTACCAGTGCACGTCTGGTGTCAGGAGACAATCACTTGGTGCATCATGAGGAGTGTAAACAGAGATGAAACAACACAATAGATCATACATCTACAGGATCTCTGTTTTCGCATTTATATAAAATGTATCAGCTGGAGCACGAGATTCGTCCAGCCTGGAGTGACACAGGCTGGCATAAAGTCAGAGTTAGCTCGTAAAAAGAATGTGAATTTGACGTTGCGGATAAGCTCAAGTCGCCATGTCTGTTACAGCGTCATCATCACGAGTATTTCACAAGCGTGGTGACACAAACCCACAGTTACTCGCACACACTTCACTTGCTCCTGCACTACTCACCCACACTGCTGCTCACATGTGCAGGAAACCCATAGCCATGTTGAGCAGGCCCACGGCCGGCGCGGTGATGGTGCCGTGGGGCAGGCCGTAGGTCTCGGGGATGGTCTTGCCAGACAGCGCCTCAGTTACGAGGATGCCAGCGAAGCCGATCATAGCCAGCCTGTCCATCAGACAAAACACGATGTGAGCAACACATTGTGACACTTGTGAACTTTGCATCCTAAGTCACTTCATTGACAATCAGTTCACATTGGCTTGTGCATTTAAAACAGTTCCAGTGCACATTGGCTTGTACGTCTCCTGACCACAAACCACTTCAGCACGCCTAGAGCAGCACCGCACCTGAGACATGCAACCACCTTGTGCGCAGCAAGCAGTGGAGCGCGCACCGGCCGTTCCAGTTCTCGGACTTCGGGGTGAAGGGCCCGTTGCTGAAGTCCTCCTTCCGCGTGTAGCCGCGGAAGATGGGCACGTACGACGCCAGGCTGATGAGCACAAACACCGCCAGGATGGACGCCGGCGCCTCGCCGACCTGCTCCTTCAGGCCGACGCCGCGCGCGAACTCCGCCGCCAGGCACGAGGTCACGCCGATCATAGCCTGTGTCCCCAGGTGGCCTACTGTTTGGGAAGCTTCATGCACACCTTCGTCAAGGTGGTCCTCGGACGTCAGCGCAACTAGCAGGCCCACAATACAACAAAAGTGTAACAACAGTGGGACTGGAATGAACCACACATGCAGGCACCACTATAAGCCTGCGCTATTCCAAGACAATGCAAAGATGTGCACAAGCAAAAAGACCAAAACAGACAACCAGTGTTTGAGTGTCTACTAAACGCCACACAAGTGCGCACCAGGCGGCTGTTGATCGTCTCGGGCGCGGGCCCGTCAAAGGCCTGCGCCTCCGGGAACGAGGGCTTGCCACTCATGTCTGCGCGGCGCTCTGCGTTCTCGTTGCTGATGTTGCCTGCCTCGATGTTGCCAATCTTTGAGCGGTCAGTGTTGGGGGTGACCATCGACTGGTCCTGGTCCTGCTTCACCTGCACGTGCAGTTAAAGCTATTCAGGTACAACGTCAGGCACCTTGCAAGCAATGTACCACAGCCTCCAAGAGAGCGGAGCATCGTGCGTGTATGCACATTCATGCGTGCTGTTCAGCGGTTGCTGGCTCGCTAGGCTCGCCACATCCACAAAGAAGAGCTGGGGCACTACAGGATATGAACCCCTTCAAGGTGCACAAACACTGCATCTGTCAGTCTGCACGCAAGCGCGCTGGCTTCAGTCAATCAAGCGTGCTGGCACCACTGTCAATGTCACAGCTCCACTAGCTAGCAACCTATTTAGCTTCCTGTCCGCCTCCCAGCACATCTGCATGCAGCACATGTGCATTGCACGAAACTTTTGGGCTTGCACAAAATGTCACATAAACGTCCCTTGTTCGCACCTCTGCCCGCACGACGACCAGGGACCGGCGCAGGCCAGTCACTGACGCCCTCCTCGGCGCCTGCATGGGCCGCACAGACGAACGGACCAGGCTGGAGCTGGACAGCATTGCGGTCGCCATATTGCTGGAAGTTAACTATAACTTGGTTTTCAGCTGGTTTCTTTGCTTGTTCCGGAGGTTGTCAATTGAAAACAATGCAGGAGCGCGGGGCCGAGTGCGAGCACACTGAAGGGGGGTTGCGCTTTAGCATCGTGGCCTCCTGACCTTTCATTCGAAGTACAGTTTTGTAAACACAGCCACGGCTATCTTTTGTGCTCCAGCAGTTCATAGACGCTCCAAGTTCATACAAACATCATTACACAACGTCTTGCGGCAGAGCCGCACCACGCAGTCTGTAGCGAGGCGCCCCGCTGCAGCTTTTCTATGACAATGCACCCGTGAACACATCAATGCCCAGGCGCTGGGAGGAGAGGCACGCTGACCGTCCGCCGCGTAAGCGCACCACGCTCCACCGCGCTCCAGGGCGACACACCTTATGCACGGACGCAAGAAGGACGGCAGCCCTACCCAGACGCCAGGCACCACGCAGCACCAGGCCGCCCCGAAGCTGCACACCAGGCAGCTTCCAAGCGGGGCAAGCCGTGGCGACAGCTCTGCCTCCAGCAGGCCGCGCGGCGCGCCAATCACGCAGGATCACGGCGACACCATGCCCAGGCGCTGGAAGGAGGGCAGCGCCGGCCGGCCGCCGTCCGCGAGCGCGGTGGCGAGCAGCGCCGCGGCGCACGCGGCAAACGGCGCGGCCACGAGCCACTTGAGCAGGCGGCCGTAGTGCACGTGGAACGAGAGCGCAAAGCTGTCCTCGAACACCTGGCCCTGGCCGTCGCGCATGCGCAGGTGCACCGTCGCGGTCGTGCGCGTGCGCGGGCAGGGCAGCTGCGCGCGGCGGGCCCGCGCTTCAGCCCGAAGCCACACAGGAGGAGTGGGTGGGTAGTCTCAACCCAGCCAAGCCCCCGGCCTTGTGTTGTACCCATCAAAGACAATGTCATGGCATGATGCCATTGGCATGTATGTGCATGCTAAACGTTAGGACGAAAGCCAGAAAGCGAGGAAGACAGGCCTCCCTAGGTTCTCAAGGCAGCGGTCAATTTGCGGAGCCCACTGAAAATTGACCAAAGTGCTATTATTTAAGCTCAGTTGCCACCGCTTGCTCTTCAAACAGAGGGAGGACATAACACAGTCCACGACATGGTGCAGACCACCAGGGCGGGCATGCCCAGGGGCGCACATCTAGCTGATACGTTCCAGGGGCGTAGTAGGTGTCCGTCATGCCAATGACCGGCGCCTCGCCTGCATTCATCTCAGTCTCGCCCACGCCCTGTGCGCAGCAGCCGCATCACCCCCTGGCTCGCCCGCCCGTGGCATAACTCCCTGGCCTGCCCGCACTTGACACAGCGATGCAGTGCATGGTGATGGCAACAGGCTTGTGGGCATGTCAGAGAGGCGCACGGGCGCGCGTGCGGAAGGGAGCTTGCAGGACAACAGACAGTCAGCGCATGTGACACACAAGCCACAGCTGTGGTACACAGCAATCATCCGGGCCGTAGGCCCATGCGCCTGCCGAACCGCGCCAAGCTTGCACGGGGCCGCAAAGAGTGCACGGCCGGCTGACGTAACCTGCGTGCCCACGCTGGCAGGCCACGCCGGCGCGCCTGCAGCATCACGGCGACCTGGTAGGGCCCACGCGTGTCGTTGCCGCCGCCCGGCGGCACCAGCGGCGGCCGGCGATCGACCACCTCGAAGCGCACCGGCAGCGTCTGCCCGCGCACGTCGCGCGGCGCGCGCGCATCGGCCGTTGCGGCCACGCCCTCCCAGCCCGCGCGCGCCGTGAACGCGCCCTGCGCTGGCACCTGCGCGGCGCCAGGGCGAGGTTGCGTGGAGGACGAGTACCTGCCCTAGAACCGACCCTGACGAGTACCTGCCTGAGAGCCGACCCTAATCAAAGGCACCAGCGCAGCACGCTTCCTGGCATGCCGTGCATGCCTGCAGCCGGTCAAGCGCGCGAGTGCACACGCCCCAAATGTGGCTGGACTCGGATGGATCTGCGCAGGGGCACAACCCACCCCAGGCCACACGCCCGGTCGGCAGGCTCCCGCCGTGGCTGCGCCTGCGCAGGCCGGGACTCGCGAGGCAAGCGCGGGGCTGGATGCGAGGCCCGGTATGCGGCCACAGCTCGCGCCACCCTGCCTGGCTGGTGGCGCACCCTCAAGCGCCCAGCAGGGGCAAGGGGGCAGGGGCCGGCCAACACGGGAGCCGTACGCACGGGCCGGGCATGCAGGTTCCGGCACACCTGCATGCGCCCAGCGTGGGCGGACGTGGGGCGGGGGCAGGCCGGGTGCGCGCACCCGCGCGGGCCGGGCATGCAGAGTTTCGGGCAAACGCGCAGGCGCGCGCGGCGGGGGCGGCCAGCGGCGGCGGGGGGCGGCCGGGGCGCGCGCGCGCGCCTGCGCGGGCCAGGCGTGCAGCGGCTGGAAGCGCGACGCGGCCGCCTGGAAGCAGAACAGCACGCCGTTCATGGTGGCCAGCACCACCTCGGTGCGCCCATCGCCGTCCAGGTCGTCCGCCAACACCGCCGCGTACGCCGTCTCGCCCACATCTACCGTGTCCGCGCAGCCTGGCGCGAAGCGCCTCGCAGCTCTAGAGGATGAGGTATAGTAGGGTTAGGGATCTACCCTATACCCATGTCACATGCCACGCATGCCCACGTCGCAGGCGCGTACGCATGCCGGCCAGGGCTTGCCTGCGCAGCCTGGTGCGCTGCGCGCTGGTGCATGCGCGCGAAGTGCGGCGCGCAAGTAGGGCATGGCTGCGCTGCATCTGTGCGGCAGGCAGGGCGCGCAGGGAGTCGCGGTTCACTCTGTGCTTGAGATGCATACTAAGCCTTTTGATGCATGGCGAGCGGCACGTAAGGACCACAGCCGCCCCTCGCGCGCGCTGCTCTGAGCGCAAGCGGGAACCTTTGTGGCGCGCCTGACGCGCCGCTGATCGCGTACAGGTGCCCGTCGTGCGACTGCACGACCAGGCGCAGGCCCGGCTCGCCCGCCACCAGCGGCGCGAGCAGCACCGGCGCCATGATGCGCCCGCGCGTGCGGAACGGGAAGCCCGGCGCGTCCAGGCCGCTCGGCCCGCGCAGCGCGTGCACGCCGCCGGCGGACGTGCCAAACACGACCTCCAGCTCGCCGTCGCCGTCGATGTCGCCCACCGCCACGGCCTGCCGCGAGCCGCGGGGGCCGTGAGCCCGGCCGCGGCAGGCGGCGGCGCGGCCGACGCGGCCGGCGGCCGCGGTAGTATCCACCTGTGCATCGCTGCCGCAGGGGCCTTGGCCTGACAGCAGCGGCTCAGTGCGGCGCGGAAGCCCCTGGCAGCCCTGACATTTGATCGGGGGCGCGAGGTGCACCGCGGAAGGCCTTCCAGCATTAGCTGCAACGCGCGCGCTGCATGCAGTCGCGGGTGAGCGAGCGGCCCCGCGCCTGCGCGACATTGCTGCCGACATGGCGCTCCCAGAGCTCGGTGGCGTTCGGCGTGAACGCCGCCACGTTGCCGCGCGCGTCCGCGGCCACCAGCTCCCTGCGCGCCGGCGGGGCAGGGCCTGAAGTCAGCCGCTCAGTGAACTTACTTGTGCCAGCCAGTGCTTGGCTGCGCGTTGCCCGGCTGCTGCGTCGCGGTCAACGCCACAGCCGGGCGCATCACAGCGGCAGAGTAGCCTCCCTCACCAACTTGCCTTGCCTGGCGAGCCAGCCAGCAACGTGCACGCAGTGCGGCATATATCAGTGGCGTGGCGTGTTGGGAGCAACTGCTGAGAGGCCTCCCCATATGATAAAATACGAGCCCCTCGCAGCCCGGCAAGCAGCAGCGTCCCCGGCGCTGGGCCTTGAGCTGGCGGCGCGCAGGGCGCACATGCGGCCATCGCAATTAATGTCCGCGACGGCGACCTGCGCCTGCACGTCGCCCATCTGCACCGGCCAGCCCTCGCGCGCGGCACCCTCGCTGTCCAGCACGTACACGTAGCCCTGCCGCGGGCGCGCGCTAAGCCGCTCATGCAACTTCTGTCCGACAACGCTTGTGACTGCATACGACATGTGCCAGCCTTTGCAATATCTGACCTAAGCGTATCACTGAAAGTGGCGCAAGCGAACCAAAACATGTGTACATATGTCAAAGCCACATGGCATCAGGGGACTCGCTCACAGCCGGCGTTGTGAAGCTAGCGGAGGCGCCCTGCCGATTGCGCCTGAGCGCTTCTGCTCCATGCGCGCCATGCGCGGCTGGACATGCAGGGCCGCGCTGAAAGCGCCGCCACGCACAGCACTGGGTCCACCGCACCAGCGCGCCGGGCGCAGGGCACACGACCATGGAGGCGGAAGCGCGCGCGGGGGCGCGCCGGGCGCGCGCGCAGGCCGGGGCGCGCCATGGACGTGCCGATGGCGATCTCCAGCTTGCCGTCGCCGTCCAGGTCGGCCAGCGTGGGCGCCGAGTACGTGAACGCCTTGGCCGCGGTGCCATCGGTGGAGAGGTCCAGGTGCTGCCGCCAGCGCACGGTGCGCGTGTGCAGGTCGAAGCAGACCACGCCCGACGCCACGTAGCCGCCCAGGTCCACGTCATCGCCCAGCTCGCGCCGGTGCTTCTGCCGGGCGGCAGAAGGGCGCCCGCTTTAGCACGCGCGCGGGTCGGCTCAGGTAATGAGGGTGTGCCGGCCGGGCCGCACGCATGCGTGCCAAAGCCGGCGTCTCCGCCAGGCGCAGCAGGGCGGACCTGCTGCGGCAGGACAAGAGGCATCTACGAACAATGCTAGGAGCGCCTCTGAGACCTGATGAAAAGGATGTGGCAAGCGCTCGTCACGTCCAGTTCCAGACAGCGCTCAAGAGTTAATGAAACACCAGCTCCCATGAGTCGCCTTGGTTCAGCGATGACACTCCTACCGGCCATGGCATGTGCGCTGCGAGTTTAGGCGGTTGAGTACTGCATGAGCACACAGCAACAGGCTCCTTTCCCTGCCCGTTCCTGCTGGCTGCATCACGGTGCTCATGCACAGTGTGCTTATACAATGTGCTATGCGCACACAGGCGCCCGCATGCCCAATCTCCTCGGCGCCGACAGGGGGCGGACCGGGTCCTCGTAGTACTCGCGGTCGTAGAACCAGGACACGCCCACGACCAGCTCATCGTGGCCGTCGTTGTTCAAGTCGCCGATGGCGGGCGTCGCCAGGATGTGCGCGTCCACGTGCAGCCAGCCCTCCTGCGCGTGCGCGCGCTGCGCATTACGCAGCCATGCCAGTAAGGCAGTGCAGGTCAGCAGAAGCACCTACCAAAAAAATTTTAGGCGGTGTATGCAGCCGGTGCAGGGCGGCATGCATACAGTTGCGCCATAGACCGGCGTGCACGCCCCGGACGCATGGCCCCCAAACGCCAGTGCCCGGCGCAGGCAGCACCTCCCGGCGGTGCGGCGCCTCCCTGTACGCCTCCTCGCCCCACTGCGCGTCGCGCCAGTCGTCCTCCCAAGGCGGCGCCGGCGCGTCCTCGTTGGCCAGGTAGTCCTCGTAGCTGTGGATGTACCTGCCGCGCCGGCCGCCCGCTCCTGTCAGCCCAGGCCCGCAGGTGCCCTCCGGGCGATCACGGCGCGCCCCGCCCAACCATGAAACCTACCCCTGACGCCGTCAACCGGAGGCACAACCGTGGCGGATAGACGCACAAGCAGCGCCGCAGAGCCTACCACATGGCTGCCACAGGACTGCGTTTGAACAGCAGGCGACCTCCATGGCGCCAGCTCGGGCTGCTCTCCATAGTCGCGCCAGCAGGCAATGCGAGATGGTCCAACCTTTTTTTTGCGCAACAGGCGGGGCCTGTAAGGATGTGGCTGCCGGCAGCCGGCACCTATCGTGCCATGAGGCGACCTGGCTGTGGTCGAAGCCGTCGCCGTCGATCAGGTGCCGCGCGTCAGCGTCCGCGCGCCCGCCGCCGTGCAGGCCCGCAGCGCTGCCGTTGCCCCCGGGCCTGCCGCCAAAGAGGTGCTCGGCGTCGTGGTCGGTCCACCAGTCGCCGCCGTCCTCGGTCTCCGGCTCGGCGTCCGTGCCGGCCGCTGTCCCAAACAGCTCCTCAAAGCTGGCGGCGGCCTCCTCGGTGAGGTTCTCGCCGGGGTTCTCGCCGACGGCGCCCTGCTCGCCAGGCGTGGGCAACAGTCACATGGCAGCATAATGAAGCCTTTCTGTACACCGCACGCTGACGTCCTAGCGCCGATCCATCAAACATCCACGGCCCCTTGAATGGTGGCTTGTGTTTGCTACAGGCAGCTACCCCCTCAGGTATGGCATGCCCCGCCAGGCGCTGGCTGCCAGGCCTGCGCACAAAGGGCCTCCTCAAGAGCACCTGTGCAAAGCGCTCCGCAAGCCTGCAACAGCGCAGCATGACTGACACCCAACTCGATGCCACCTGCAACTTTTGCCGGTGCGCTTGTCTTTAGGCGTTTGCAGCTCGCAACCCGGCATGTTGTTCAGACAACGTGCGCAACTCAATCTACATCGTCATCACATTGAGCCTACCAACCTGTTTAATATGGAGGCCACCGCGCACCGGCAGCGGCGTGGCCGTTACCTCGCCCGCCCCGCGGCCCAGCGCGCGGCCGGCGAGCGCGCTCTGCAGCGCGGCCCCCAGGGCGCCGCCGTCGACGGCGCCCTTGCGCCCCGCATGCCCGCTGCCGCTCCCGTCTGCGCCGCCGCCCGCGTCCTGCGCCACAGCGCGCGCGTGTCGCATGCACGCGCGCGCAGCCTGCTGCCCAGCGGCTGCGCGCTCGTGCCGCCGGCGCGCAGCAGGCAGGCTCGGCACGCATTGTGCAGTGACGGTCTGCGGTGGCAGACCGCTGCCGCCGCCCAGGTGTCCATGCATCCTGGTCGCCCCCAGCTCCGCACATAGCCTGCTGCCCTGCCATGCACTCTGCCGGCTCGGGAGGCACAGTCGCAAGCCACCACAAACACACACCACATGCACTCGCGCAGAGCCCTAGCAGCCTGCAGCAAGAGCTGCTGCCGCTGCTGGAGAGCCGCACAGGTGCGCGGGACAGGGCGGCGCCTGCAGCAGGCGCCGCCGCGCGTGCGAGGCAGCCGCCGGCTGGCCATCAGCGGCGTCCGCGCCCGCCGCCAGCACCCTCCGGCGGCCGCGCTGCGCGGCGCCCGCGAAGCCCGACCCCAGGGCGTCCGCCGCGAGTGTGCCGTCCTGCGCGTCGCGGTGCGCGGCGCTGTCGCGCGGCTCGCGGTTGATCGGGTCGGCCGCCAGGCCCTTGTGCCAGTCGCGGC